>JGI11705J14877_10000028_pt1 | contig 83810 bp, 81 predicted proteins | sample Etolaghawater15m_FD_14877 | JGI IMG/M metagenome (IMG submission 14877) | reverse complement strand
GTAAACAAAATTCAAAGTAGTATAGATAATATTATTAAAAGTATTGGTGCGACAAATACGATTATTACATCCAATGGGACAAAAGGTAATGCTTTAAGTCTTAAAATGGAAGAATTAACAAAGATTGCTGTGTATTCTGTAGAAGCTGCAAGAAGTGTAAGTACATATACAAATCAATTAGGTGAATATGTTACTAAAATCAATGATGGTTCTTCTATTATTGCGGCTGATTCACAGGAGATTGCACTCTCAGTTGAAAAAACTCTTAATGGCATTGACATTCAATCAGACGCGTTATCTCAAACNGAAGATGATATTAAAGAATTATCTTCTTTAGCAGAAGATTTGAAATTCTCGACTGATGCTATCAAGTCCGCAGAAGATATTGCACTCTCTGCAGATACTATTGGTGGTTCAATGGAAGAGATTCAAAATGCACTTGAAGATGTTACAGAGGCATTAAATAAGATAGAATCTTCGTCTCAAAATACAAATAAATCAGCGTTGAAAAATAAAGCACTTATTGAAGAAGGTATTATTGCTGCAAAAGATATTGATAAACTAATTGAAATTGCACGTAGAAACTTTGATCTTCTTAAGGTGTCTTTTAATGCAGTGAGAGGAAGTGTGACTGAGATTCGTGAATCATTTAATGAATCGATTTCAAAAGGTAATGACGCGGCAGCTGAACTTACAATTATAGTAAAAGAAACAAAAAGTGTTGATAAGACAGTTGGAAATATTTCAAACTCTATTGTTCAGTTAAATATGCTTGCAATCTCAGGTTCTATTGAAGCGGCCCGTGCTGGTGATTTTGGAAAAGGTTTCGCTGTAGTATCTGCGGATATTAGAAATCTTGCTAAAGACTCAGAACAAAATACAGATAAAATTAACGACATTGTAGAATCTATGAATTCTGAGATAGATACCGTAAAAGGTGATTGGAATAATTTATTAAGTTCTCAATCACAAGAGCAAAAATCAATTGATAGTTTAATCAATGATATAACAAGAATCACAGATATGCTAACGGACCTTCTTGATAGATATACAGGACTTAAAGCTGTAAATGATCAAAATGTTGAAGGTATGAATCAGGTTATGATTGGTATAAATGAAGTGCAAAAAGCTGTTGAGTTAAGTGCTAGAAACGCTATGGAATCTCGTAAAGCAAGTGAGTTAATTATAGAAACTGTATCACATATTGGTGAAGGTGTAGAAGAATTAGCTGTTATGGCGGATGAATTACAACAAGGTTAATCATCATGGATATTGTAGAGATCTTAATTGTCAAAAATGGAAGTCAAAGCTATGGTATATCTACAGCAGATATAAGCCAAATTGCTAGAACTCCTATACTTATGCCACTACCATTACGACCATCTGGAGTAAGAGGTTTATGTGCCATTAGTGGTAATATTGCTACTGTTGTTGATATGAATATTTTACTTCATATGAAGGAGGTAGTCTATGATAATGAAAAGTCTAGATTAATAGTGCTTAATGATAGGCTTGCCTCCTCAACACTTTTAGTGAGTGAAGTTTATAATACAGTTGAAGTAGAAGCGAAAAATCTTGAGATGATCGATAAGCAAGACGACCCTATTGTAGCTATTTATAAGCATAATGACAGTTTGATCCAAATCCTATCCTTAGAGGTTTTATTTAGTAGAGTTTCTAGAGTTGTAATTGAATCAGAAGAAGTTAGAAGTGGTAAGCCTCAACTCGAAGTTAGAAAAGAAGATGATCTAAGTAGATTCTTGATTTTTTCTATGGAAGATGAAAGTTATGCTTTGCATATTGATTATTTAAGAGAAATTATACTCGCAGATATAAATTTTACGGAAGTTGCAGGTACTAAAGATGAAGTTTTAGGTCTTATTACACTAAGAAATGAGCTTTTAATTGTTATTGACCTAAGAAAACACTATGGTTTTAGGACAGATAATAATGATAAAAATCGTATTTTAATTGCAACGCATGATGGAAAGAAAATCGGTCTTTTAGTAGATGAGATTATTGACATAAAAGCTTTTATAAATAAAGATATAGAATATATGAAAGATGACTTTAAAGACAATAAGATTTCTGGTGTTATACATGATAAAGATAGAATAATATCATTTTTTGATGCTGATGTTTTAGAAAATCTTTTTAAAGAAAATGAATCTTTTATAGACGAAGAAAACACTGTTTTAGAAGAAGATACATCTCACGAGACAGTGATGGAAGTAATTGTTTTTAAATTGAATGATAGAGAATACTCTTTTGAAGTTGATACAGTTGCTGAAATTATAGACATTATACCTTCGACATCTATCGCTATGACTAATGATTTAATCGATGGAATTATTAATATTAGAGGTCAAATTGTAGCTATTGTTTCTTTGTTTGAAAAATTAAATATTGAGATGAATATTAATGAGGATTCAAAAATTATAGTTTGTGATATTAAAGGTGAAAAAATCGGTTTTGTTGTAGATAGTGTTAGCGATATACTTAACATACGACGAGAAGAAATAAAAGAACAAGATGAAGTACTTTTCTCAAAAGTCCTTCATTTGGAAAATGGAAAGAGATTAGTTTTATCTATGGATTTAGATGAAGTGATCGCACAAAGGGAAAAGTAATGGCTAAAAAAGTTTTAATGGTTGAACTGTTTTCAGAGGAGTTACTGTAATGACTAAAAAAGTACTTATAGTTGACGACTCTGCACTCGTAAGAAAGCAATTAAGTGAGATAATAGCTACGCTGGATTTTGAAATAGAGACTGCTAAAAATGGTAAAGAAGCATTAGAAAAAGTGATAGAAACACAATATGATGTAATTACTATGGATATTAATATGCCAGTTATGGACGGTATAGAAGCAGTAAAACAGATTATGCAAGTAAAGCCAACACCAATTTTAATGATCAGTTCACTTACTACAGAAGATGCTGGTATAACGATGGATGCATTAGATCTAGGTGCAATTGATTATATTGCAAAACCTGGAACAATGAATGTAGGTAAGCGTGAAAATCGTGACGATATTCTTGAAAAAGTCACATCTTTATCTCGTATATCTCCTAGAAGACTTAAAAGAAGAGCAGGTAGACCACCTGTTAGGGAACGTAAGCGTGTTGAGAGTGTTGTAGAGAATCAATCAAGTAGCTTAGATATTTCTAAAGTAGTGCTTATTGGGAGTTCTACCGGTGGACCAGGATTAATTGAGCAAATTTGTGCAGCTATTCCTGTAAATTATAAATATCCTATATGTGTAGTACAACATATGCCCGAACAGTTTACAAGTGCATTTGCGGGGAGACTCAATCGTGCTAGCGCTGTTAATGTATATGAAACTAGTCAAAACCTAGAACTACGACCAGGAAATGTGTATTTGGCGCGTGGAGGAGTTCATATGAACTTCACAAAAAAAGTATCTGGAAAAATTTTAATCCGTGAAGATAAAGAAAAAGGCAATAACTTTTTTCAACCTTCTGTAAATGATATGATGTTTAGTGCGATTGAGACCTTTGGTGCTAATAATCTTATTGGAGTTATTTTAACTGGAATTGGTGATGATGGTGCTGATGCAATGGTTCAAATAAAAAATGAAGGTGGATACACTTTAGGCGAGAGTGAAGAAAGTGCTACAGTGTATGGAATGCCTAAGGAAGCTTACGACAGAGGTGGTGTAATGGAACAGTTAGATTTTACGCAAATCCTTAAAAAGATAGCTACATTAAAGTAATAAAGGAGAGAGTATGCCATTAATAAAAAAACATACAGCACCGATTGTTGAAGAGTTGCCAAAGTTTTCTTCGCTTGAGAATGCTGTAGAATTTTTTCAAACTTCTAAAGAATCTGATAAAATCGATTATGCCATAGAAGAAATTGCGAAGTTTGATGGTGGTGGAAATTTTTTAGTATCTTATATTAACAATGATACAGCAGATAAAAAAGTTTCAACAAAAATTGCTTCTGTTATTTCAAATATGGATCCAGAAGATGCACCAATTGAAACTATTATGGATCTTTTAAAGTTAGAAAATGCATATATAAGAAACCTTGGTATCTCTATACTTAGAGATTTTGGAAATGCTATTAAATATTATATTGTTAAGTTTCTCATAGGTGATGACAGGGATTTGAGAATTTTTGCAATTAATGTTCTTGGCGATGTTGACTTCGCAGAATCACGTGATATGCTAGTAGAACTCTTAGAAACTGAAGAAGATATAAATGTAGCAATGACAGCAGTTGATTATATGGGCGAGATAGGTGAAGAAAGTGATATACCTTTACTTGAATCTCTTAAAGAAAGATTTGCAGATGACTTTTATGTACAGTTTGCTGTAGATGGCGCGATTAAATTAATTAAAGGATAGTGAAGAATGGCCAATTTACTATCGGTAGAGAATTTTGCAAAAATCGGTGAATTTATATATAGAAAAAGTGGTATATATCTAGAAGAAGATAAACATTTTGAAAAACTTTCTAAGTATATCGATTCTCGTGCAAAAGAATTGGGAATGGATAGCTTTAGAAAGTATTTTTTCAAACTTCGTTTTGATGATAAAAGTGGCGACGAATTTCAAGCTTTAATGAACGCTATTACAGTAAATGAAACCTACTTCTTTAGAGAAAAAGATCAGTTTGAAGTTTTGGTAAATAAAATATTACCAGAGCTTCATATAGCAATGCCAAAAGATAGACCCTTGAGAATACTTTCTTCACCGTGTTCCACTGGCGAAGAACCTTATTCAATGATACTTCATATAGTAGAAGAAGGCAATATTATAGAAAAAAGAGATATGGAAGTTGTCGGGATTGATATAGACTCCACTGTTATAGAAAAAGCAAAAGCAGCGAAGTTTACAACTAGGTCAGTGCATGCAATCCCTAAAGATATTTTGGGACGATGGTTCAACAAAAAAGGATTAGGATATGAGTTATCTGAAGACTTACAAGGAACTGTTGATTTTCATGTTACAAATATATTTGATAAAGCTCAAATGAGAAAGTTAGGAAAATTTGATGTTATCTTTTCAAGAAATATGCTTATATACTTTGATGATGCATCAAGAAAAGAGGTAGCAATGACATTTTATGACATGCTTAATCCAGGTGGTTATGTTCTTTTAGGACATGCTGAATATATGAGTCGAATTGTTTCTGTATTTAGTGCAAAAAAAGTTGACAATACATTGATATACCAAAAATAATAAATTTAATTCAGGAGAAAATATATGCCATTAGTAATATTCGTAGATGATAGTGAAACAGCCTTAGCTTCAACAAGAATGGTGACAAATTCAATGCCAATAGAAGTAAAACAATATACAGAAGCTCAAGTTGCACTTGCAGAAATAAAAGCTGGAATGATTCCAGACTTAATAATAACAGATTTAAATATGCCTGTGATGAATGGTTTAGAGTTTTTACAAGCACTTAGAGATAACCCTTCAACAAATAGAACACCAACATTAATGTTGACAACTGAAACAAAAGCTGAGTTAAAACAGCAAGGTAAAGCTTTAGGACTTACTGGATGGATTGTTAAACCTTTTAATCCAGCACAGTTGAAACAAGCTATTACTAGAGTTCTAAGACTACCGGCTTAAGAGTTATTATGTTGATTTTAGATTCAGTTGATAGTTTATTGGAACATATTGAAGTGGTACAAAAAGATGTTATATCTCTTTCTAATGATTCTTTACTCAAAATGAGTAGTTATATAGAAAAAAATCAACTAGAAGTTGATGAGGATATTTCAACTGCCTTGCAATATCAAGATATTATAACGCAGCAACTGATGGCAACCATAGAAGCAATAGAGAGTATGAGAAGTAGTATTAAAAGATTTTCTCATGCTTTTGAAAGTGATGAAAATTTAGCGCAAGACAGTATGAAAAAGTTACAAGAAAAATTAAATACAACTTTAGCGGAAGCTAAAGATAAAAAAAATAGATTCTCAGGCAAAACTTCAGAAAATGAAGCAGATGATGAGATAGAATTTTTTTAGGAGAATATGATGGCAACAGTTATGGTAGTAGATGATTCAAAAACAGTTAGAAGTTATCATGGATCTATTCTTAAGGGAATGGGAATAGATGTTTTAGAAGCTGAGAATGGTATGGAAGCATTAGAAAAAAGCCTCGGTGCTACTATAGATTTATACCTAGTTGATGTCAATATGCCAGTAATGGATGGGTATTCTTTTATAAAAGATTTACGTAAACAAGATGATCATAAAAATGTACCTATTATTATGATTACCACTCAAGCTAAAGATGAAGATAAAGTGAATGCATATAAGGTAGGGGCAAATCTTTTTGAGACTAAACCTATCAGACCTGATCAACTTCAAGCCTATATCGATATCTTAGTAAAGAAATAAGGAGAAACAGTATGGATCCATTATTAGAACAGTTTCTACAAGAAGCAAGAGAAAACTTAGCATTTATAGATCAAAATATCGAAGAAATTGGTGGAGATGATCCAGAATTATTAAATTCTGTTTTCCGTGCTGCTCACACACTTAAGGGTGGTAGTGGAATTGTTGGTTTTGAATCGGTAAAAGTGATTACCCATCATGCAGAAGACTTACTTGATATGCTTCGCGGTGGTAAATTAGAGTTCCAAGAAGGTATGACTGAAGCTCTCTTTGATGCTTTTGATGAAGTTATGAATCTTATTGAAGCTGCTGAAGAAACTGAACAGATTGTTGATGCAGATGAAGAAACAGTTCAAAATATTGTGGCATCATTATCAGCGCAAATGGGTAAAGAGCTTGCAGGTGAAGTAGAATGGGAGCGTCCTTTTTTACTTATAGAAGAGATTTCTAATGTAATTAATCCATCTTTAAGAACTTTAAATGGATCCTCGTCTTATAAAGTAAATTTTACAAATTCTGTCCTTAATGAAGATTTTTGTAAAAATGAAAATTTGTATGCAATTACTTTTGATGTAGATGAATCTTGTATGGTATATGGAAATGATCCTGTGTATACATTGTCTCTTTTAGGTGATCGTGTTTTGGGTGTTTATTCATGCATGAGTGAACATAATGCAAAAGCAGTACTTAGTGGTACAGAAGATGAAGACGGCTTACTTTTAAAAGCAAGCTTAACTGCTTATATTTATGCTACGTATGAAGAGATAGAAGACTCATTATTTAACTTTATTGATGAATTACAATTTTTGCCATTAGATATACAAACATTACTAAGTATTAATGTTGGAGATACAGGACTTTCTATTGACTCTTTAAAAGAGTTGTCAAATATTGCTGAAGATTTAGATTTAGTTTCTATAGTTGAAGAAGTAAAACGTTCTATGGAGTTAGTTGGTGCAGATACATTGCAGTATGCACAACTACAAAGATTCTTAGATATTGCAGGCCTAATAAAAGAGAGTGATGTTCCAAAATTAGCTTCATTTTTTGAAAACTTACATAAGGGTAAAGTACTACATCCAAGTAATGATCTTGTTGTGGATAATTCTGATGCAAATGTTATACAAGACAAACCAAAAGCAGAAGCGACTAAAGAAGATGTCGCACAAATTGAACCAGCGCCAACAACACAAGAAGCAAAGCCCAAAGCTGATGCTTCCACTCAGGCTATTTTAGATGGTATGTTAGTACAACAACTTCGTGCTCTTGATTTTGTTACAAATGATGAAGACTTAGCTCGAGTTGAAACTATTATGGACAGTATGCGAAAATATTTTCCTTCTATGCCAGAGCATTTTGCATCTAAAGAAGAGATAAGAACCTTCTTAGAATCAGAATTAGGTATGAAAAATGATGCAGAAGTAGCAGAAGAAGAAATAGCAGTAGTACAAACAGAAGTTCCTTCTGTCAAAGAAAAAGTGCAAGAGCCAATTTCAAAAGTTGCAGTTAAAAAAGATGAAGTTCTTGTAGAGAAAAAAGCTCCAGTAAAAGTTGAAAAAGCTGAAGCACAAAAAGCAATCGTTGGTAAAACGGTAAAAATTGATCAAGAATCAATCGATTCGCTTATGAATGTAGCAGGTGAACTTCTTGTAGCTAAGAATTCTTTGCCATATCTTGCAGATGGTGTGACAGCTATGACACATGATGTCATTAAGCGTGAAATTATGGAAAAATACATTTTTATTAACCGTTTAACTGAACAACTTCAAGATCTTATCATGGGTATGAGAATGTTACCGATCTCTTATGTGTTTGACAGATATCCTAAACTTGTTCGTGACATCGCTAAGAAACTTGGTAAAAAAGTAAAACTTGAGATGCTTGGCGGGGAAACTAAACTTGACAAAAATATGATTGAAATGTTAGCAGATCCTATGATTCACATTATGAGAAACTCACTTGATCATGGTATTGAAATGCCTGATGTGCGTTCACAAAAAGGTAAAGATTCTAGTGGAACAGTACGTCTTAAAGCATATGCAGAGTCAGATAGAATTGTTATAGAGATTATAGATGATGGAGCAGGTATTAATACTGAGAGAGTTGCAAACAAAGTTATAGATAAAGGCTTAATGACTATTGAAGAGATAGATGCTTTAAGTGATGATGAAAGAGCAGAACTAGTATTGCTTCCAGGTTTATCAACTGCTGAGGAAATTACAGAATTTTCTGGTCGTGGTGTTGGTATGGATGTTGTTAAAAAGTCTATAGAAGGTTTTGGTGGAACAATTAAAATCAAAACTAAAGCAAATCAAGGAACAGTTATAACACTTGCTATCCCTGTATCACTTGCTGTTACATCACTGCTTCACATTCAGATGAATGGTATTCATTATGGTATTCCAATGGATGCCGTTTCTGAGACAGTTAAAATAGAAAAATCTGAGGTTGAATATTTACATAATGAACCATTTATTTATCTAAGAGGTGAAGTGATTCCTCTTTTATTTATTAAGTCAATGCTTGATGATTCAGAAATGGATTCTAAACCACTTTCTATAGTTGTACTTAATATTAAAGATAATCTTTTAGCAGTAGTGGTAAATGATTTTATAGGACAACTTGATGTTGTGCAAAAACCACTGGTTGGTATGATGGCAGGACATCCACTCTTTAGTGGAACAGCATTACTAGGTAATGGACAAATAATAATGGCAATGGATCCTCTTGGCCTTCTTGGAATTTCTCAGAAGTTAAAAGAAGAGATTCATGCAGCATAAGGAAAAAGTATGGTAGATTTAATCGTTTTTAGTGTGGGAAGTAATCGGTATGCTATGGATATAGAAAATATACAAAGAATTATTCAAGCGGGTGCTTTAACTGCTATTCCTAATGCTCATCCTTTTATTGATGGAATGATGAGTCATGAAGAGAGTGTTATAAAGGTTATGAGCTTTAGAAAACTCATTGAACTTGATAGTTATGAAGATGAATTAAAAATATTATTTTCAAAATTAAAAATAGCACATAAAGATTGGCTGGATGCATTAAAAACTGCTATACATACAGGAAGTACATTTACTAAAACTACAAATCCTCATATGTGTGATTTGGGAAAATGGATTGATAATTTTACTTCCTACGATGATAGAGTTTCTGAAGTTTTATCAGAATTAGTAGAATATCATAAACAACTTCACCTAAAAGGTGGTGAAGCTTGTGAGATTAAAAAAGTCAATTCTGAAGAAGCTAAACGAGTTGTAGATGTAGATGTTAATGATATTTACAATCATACAATGGGCGCTTTAGATACTTTTGTTGTTGAGCTTGGAACTGTTGCAAACTCCTTACAAAAGCTACTCATTTATGACAATAATGGTAAAAAATTTGCTATTAAGGTGGATATAATTGAAGATATTGCACATGTTGAAGAGAGTGATATTATGAGAGGTGATTCTAATGAAGAATCGAATAAGTTTTTAGAACTAGATGGTGTACTTGACTTAGATGGTGTATTAATAAACGTCATTAAAACAGTTAATCTACCTACGATAGACTAAGGGAGAAATATTATGGCTATTACTTATGAGGGCAATACTGCGACTTTAGAATCGGTTATATATGAAGATGAAGTAGTTTCTTTTAGAGATTTTTTACAAGAAAAAGCTCCAGATGAAATCCATCTTAACATGAGTGGATGTGAAGATATTCATTTAGCTGTTATTCAATTAATGATGGCATATCAAAAAAATTATAGTTTTACTTATGAGTATGGCGAAAAGGTTAAACTTTTTCAAAGAGTTTTAGAAGGTTTTGATGTAAGTGAAAACTATTGTAATTAGTAATCGTAAGGGTGGATCTGCAAAAACTACTACTGCTGTAAATATAGCAAGTGGTTTAGCTAAGCATGGTTCAGTCTTACTTTTAGATTTTGATACACAAGGTCATGCTTCTATAGGTGTAGGTTGTGAACCAAGTGAAGATCTTGGTGTACATTCTATCTTTCTAGGAAAAACACTTAGTGAGACCTTTGTTCCTACAGTGCATGCGAATTTAACACTCTCTCCAGCACTTGCTTTTTTTGATGTATATGAGTTTTCAGATTTACGTGGAGTACTTAAAAGCCGTTTTAAAAGAGAGAGTATTGCGGACTTTTTTGATTACTGTGTTATAGATACCCCTCCCACATTTGATGGTCTCTTAAAAAATTCACTTGAGATTGCTGATAGTGTTGTGATTCCTTTTGTTCCACATCATTTAGGTGTAGTTGCTGTTGGCCAAATGTTACGGGCATTGCTTCAAAGTGCAAAAACATCACAACGTGAAATAGCTAATGTTTTTATTTTACCGGTAATGTATAACCCACATATAAATGAGCATAAGGAATCGGTACAAAAAGTAAAAACATCCTTTGGTGAGGAAAAGCTTTTATCTCCTATAGGAATAGATATTAAGTTAGCAAAACAATTTGAATCAGGAAAGCCAATAGTTTTGGATGAAAAGAGATCAAAGGGTCTAAAAGATTACAATAAATGTGTAGAAGAACTCCTAAAAAGATTATGATATAATCTATGTATAATTGGATGAAGGTATAGAAATATGAATATATTGATAGTTGATGATAATAAAAATAATAGGATGATTCTTAGGCTTCTTCTAGAAGATTATATGGAAGAAAATAAAGAAGTATCATTTACACTTGATGAGGCAGAAGATGGCCAAGTCGCTGTTGATAAATGTCGTGTTGAAAATTTTGAACTCATTTTGATGGATATTATGATGCCAAATATGGATGGTATTGAAGCCACAAAAATAATTCGTTCTGAATATCCTAAAACAATGATTATTGCTGTTTCAGCTGTTGATGATAGTGAAAGAAAAAAACTTATTTTAAATAATGGGGCAGAAGACTATATAGCAAAGCCTGTAAATGCAGATATATTTATCAGTCGTATGTCAAATTATATTGCTTTACGTGAAAGTAGAAGTACAAAAAAAACACACTCAGATATAGTCGCGAATCTTTTTACAAAAAATGTTTACAGTAGACATACTAGATTTATAATAACTAGTGAAGACTCTTTATCTGAATTTTGGGAATACTACCTTCTTTCAACAGATATAAAATCCGATGGTTTAAGTGATTTAGTACGTACGGTTTTTGCAATAGCTGAGATACAAAAAAGACTTAATATTAGAAGCGATATATTTGTAGAGGATGCAGAAGATAAAAAATATTTTACTCTATCAAATATAGATGACGTGCCAAGTAAAATTATTTTATTAACATTAAAGAAAAATAATTTTCTAGGAAACTATAAAATGGAAAATGGAAAAATTTCTTTTGAGTTAGAGCTCATATTTTCTGATTTAGAAGAGATAGTCCATGAATCTATTCAGCCAATTGATAAGAAGATAGTTACACCAAGTAGTGTAGCAACTGCACTAGCTTCACCAACTCAAGTAATTGAGCTTGCTAAAAGTTCTGCTATTAAATCTTCAGTTGCATTAGAAGTTTTTGACTATATAGATTCAGAGGATTTATTTGATTTAGAAGAGTACGCAGCTAAACTTAGTTCTATAATGCTTTTGGTTGGTGGTGGTGGAGTTACAGAGGATGAGGTTGTTGATATCTATACGTATCTTGATAAAATAGGGTCTGTTTTAGCAACGTATAGTGAAGTGTATCCAATTTCAAACGCACTCACAACACTTTCTTTAGACATGTCTAGTCATATGCAAGAGTTTATAGATAACTCCGAAGCTCTTGGTCCAATGTGTAAGGCATTTTCAAATGATATGACAAGTTGGATAGAAAAATCTTTTCATTCAGGTGCCCCAAGTGCAGATTTTATGAATGATACTATCGCGGTAAATTGTCAAACAATCGGTTCCATGTTAAAGATGGATGAAGCTCCTGATTCGAGTGAAGATTTTGATGATATTTTTGATTTTTAGGAAGTTTTATGTATAAAGTTAAAGTACACAACTCTTGTTCTTGCATGATTAAGAGTGGAATGGCAGATATTTTAGAGTTTGATACTGAGGATGAAGCTAAAGCAGAAGCAAAAATAATGCTTCAAAAGATGCAGTCAAGTTTTTGTAAAAAACATGACTTCGTTTTAAATGAAAAGTTTGGAGATTATGAACTTTACATAAGACCAAGAAGATAAAAGTTTAGCACTTCTTCTTACTCCTCTATACAAATCTCTCCTCTTAACATGTGCTGTATAGTTCTATACGCGACAAATAATATAACAAGTGTTGTGACAGTTATAAAGAAGTATGCAAAATAGCTATAGATTACTATATGTGTAATTTTATAAGCTAACATAGATGCAATAGATACTGCTGCAAGTGGAAATGTAAAAGCCCACCATGAGATAAAAAATTGTAAATTTAAAAAGTTTTTATACATAAATAAGAGTAAAAAGGTAAAAAATAAAGCTAGGTTATATAAAAAACTAGCAAACATATCATACTCCATACCATTCATTTTCAAATACGCTATAAATATGAATAATGTAGGTATAAATTTTCCTGCTAATTGATGGTGAAATATAATTCTGTTAAATAAAATAGCTGTGAGAACAACCCAAAAAAACATTCCAATTGAAAAGTAATACATTAAGATATTGGTATCAACAAAGTCAGCACCTGCAACTGGCACTAAAACATTTCCAACTATTGGTATAAACCAAGCAGGATTTGAGTGGTGAAGTTCTAAGTTTTTGTTGATCCAGAAGCTGATAGTTCGAAAGGTGAAATATGTTTGAATGATAGTGCCAATAAAAAAACCATAATATGACACATGAATATTGACTGGATGAAAGGCGATAGAAAGAAGTAAAAACGATATGGATATAGTAGCAAAAAAGTTTATTCGAATTGGATGATTAAATTCTTTTTTGACTTCACCACTGTATCGAAATAGTTTCATGCTGTAAAAGATACTTATAGATAGGAACATTACAGTAGTGAAAAATACTAAGCCCATACCTATAAAAGAGGGTAGGCCAAATACCTCATGTGCTTTTTCATACACTATGCTTAGACCAGATAAACCCATAATGATAGCAAACATCATAATAGGAAAATTTTTCAATCTATTTAACTCAACTATTTGACAACTTTCTACTGTTTGCATCATCTTTCCTCTATGTTATATGATAAAATTATATTAAGAATAACTTAACGTTAACTTTGAGGTAATAATGCTTATTTATTATGAGTTTAATTTATTAAACATAAATTTAAAGAAAAATCTCTATAGCTCTTGCTAAATCCTCTTTTGTATCAATCCCAAAGCCGGTTGAAGAGACTTTAAGCATAGTGATTTTCTTTTGATGGTAGATTGCGCGGAGTTGTTCCAGTTTTTCTATATCTTCTATAGGGGCGTCTTTGAGTTGGCAAAATTCATTTAAACTTTTTTTAGAAAATCCGTAAATCCCAATATGGCCAAAGTACTTTGCACCTCCACCTGCGTTATGAGGTATTTTTGCACGGGAGAAATATATAGCATTGTCATCACTGTCTAGGACAACTTTTACAAGGTTTGGATCCTCTGCCGCCTCTGCATTGATAGCGTTATAGCAACTTCCCATGATATAAGGCTCATTTTCTTCTTGAAGCTCTCTTAATTTTTTCATCAATGAGTTTACCACTTCTGCTTCTATGAAAGGTTCATCTGCCTGTACATTGATTATAAGCTCATCATCGGGCAAGTTTAAAATATTTGCACACTCGTTTATACGGTCTGTTCCACTTTTATGTGTGGTGGATGTGAGCATAGCTTCAATCCCATATTCTTTACATGTTTTGATGATAAGCTCATCATCAGCTGCAACAACAACTTTGTCTAAATGCTCTACAGCTTTTGCAGTTCTAACCACCATAGGTAAACCGCCGATATCGGCTAAAACTTTCTGAGGAAAACGCGTTGATGCTAAGCGTGCGGGTATAATTATCATGGTAAATGCCTTTTTTATGAGCTTTGAGATATAATACAAATATTATATCCAAACAAATCTAGGAAGTTCTAAATAAATGATATTGTATCAACCAGAAGCAGGGTATTGTTACAACAGTGATTCAATGTTTTTGTATGACTTCATTTCTTCATTTAATCCAAAGGGTGAAGTCTTAGATGTTGGTGCAGGATGTGGTATTGTTGGANTATTAGTTGCAAGAGATAATCCAAANGTAAAACTAGAAGCTGTAGAAAAGCAAGATATATTTGTAGAATATGCTCAGCATAATGCGCGAGTAAATAAGATAAAATATACGCTTCACCAATGTGATTTTTTGGAGTTTTCTCAAGAAAAAAAATATGACTATATTATCTCTAATCCGCCTTTTTATCCAGAGGGTGTCACTAAGAGTGAGAATGAGATGTTATTTAATGCACGCTATAATATCAACTTACCGTTGAGAGACTTTTTTAAAAAAGTCTCAAGAATGTTAAAACCACATTCGCATTTTATATTTTGTTATGATGCAAGTCAGTTTGGCGAGATATGTGCTGAACTTGAAAATGTTAAAATAAAGATTGTGGATGTCCAGTTTGTGCATCCAAAGCTAGATAGAGCAGCATCTCTTGTGATGATTCATGCTAGAAACGGATCAAAATCACGGATGAAAGTTTGGGAACCGTTTATTAGTTTTGATGAAGATGGTTTTTCTTTAAAAGCGAAAAATATTTATGAGAAAGCGAGTACACAAAGTATAAAATGTCAACTTTAATGAAAGAAGATGGTTATGATTATGCCTTTAATCCATCCGCATGTGAAGAATGTGCTGGAAGATGCTGCACTGGTGAAAGCGGTTATATATATGTTTTAAAAGTAGAGATAGAAGCAATAGCAAAACTCTTAGAACTTGATGTGAAAGAGTTTGTGCGTGAGTATCTTTTTAAAAAGATGTACAAATATTCTATAAAAGAAAGAAAAAATGGGGATTCGTATGAATGTGTCTTTTACGACGCCGCTACAAATGGCTGCAGCATATATGAAGCAAGACCTCTTCAATGTAAAACTTTTCCTTTTTGGGACTATTATAAAACGAGGGTAGATGAATTGAAACTTGAATGCCCGGGAATATCAGATAAAGAGGATGAGAGTGTATAAATATAAAATAGTGTTTTTTATTTTAGTGATGAGTTACTTGTTTACGGGTTGCGTAACAAGTCAATCACAAGAACCTATGTCTTCATCTTCATTGCAACAAAAAAATCAAAAAGTATTTGAAGAAGAAGACACTTTAATTATGTTTGCCCTACGAACTGAAGAGCTTGGAGACTTAAAAAGTTCTTGTGAAATCTTTGATACACTCTATGAAAAATCAAAGAAAAAAGAGTACCTATACCGTTCTTTACAAAATTATTTATATTTAAAAGAAAACCAGATTGTTATCGATAGAGTAAATCATGTAAACAGTGAAAAAAATGATGACTTTATCTTGATTAGGTTGAAAATTGTAGCTTTGATTCAGATGGCTAGATATGAAGAAGCAGAAAGTTTAGCTGTATCTTTAGTGGAAAAAAGTAAATTAGAAAGTGATTACATGTTGGTAAGTGATATATATATGGCAAAAGAAGAATTTGATCTTGCTGTTAAATATCTAGAAAGTGCTTACTTACAAGATTATAGTGAGAATATTCTTGATAGAATATCTATAATCCTTTATGTAAATTTAAATCGAAAAAAAGATGCGATAGCACATCTTGAGACACATACTAGAGTGCATGGATGTTCACCAATCATATGTAAAAGACTTATAGCAATTTATAGTAATGAAGATAATGTTGAAGGGCTTCTGTCCACCTATCTTAGATACTATAACTTAGATAAAGATCCAGAAGTTGCCAAGCAAATTGTGCAATTATATGGATATAAAAAAGATCTCAATCACTTGATGCTATTTTTACAAAGTTCTCAGAGTGATGATAAAACACTTTTGCAGTTGTATTTAACTACAAAAAACTATCTTAAAGCTTTTCCTTTAGCTATGAAGTTGTATAAAGAAACTGGTGAAGTAAAGTACCTTGGTGAAAGTATTATTTACGAATACGAAAGTGCAACTAATAAAGATGACAAAGAATTTTTAAAAAAAATATCAGAAAAATTTGAAGATTTGATAGAAAAAGACAAAAATAGTCTTTATCTAAATTATTATGGATATATCTTAATTGACCATAATGTAAATGTAAAAAAAGGTATGAAATATATAAAACTTGCTTTAGAGCTAGAACCAGACTCATCATATTATCTTGACTCTCTTGCTTGGGGACATTATAAGCTTGGAGAATGTAAAAAATCTCTAGATGTGATTCTTAGAGCAATGAAGTTAGAAGGTGGTGGAGATCCAGAGGTCTTAAAGCACTATGAAATTATTAAAAAATGTAAAGGTAAAAAGTAAGCAATGATTTTAGATGAGATTATAAAAAAAACAAAAGAAGACTTAGTAAAAAGAGAAGCAGAATTTTCTTTAGATTGGTTAGGACGTTCACTAGCGTTTAATGCAAGAGCTCCTAGAGATGTTATTCCTTATTTAAAGGCGACAGAAGAAGACCCTTATAGAATTATTTCTGAAGTAAAAAAAGCTTCACCATCTAAAGGAGTTATTCGAGAAGATTTTGATCCTTTAGCAATCGCTCAGGCTTATGAAAGAGGAGGGGCCAGTGCTATTTCTGTTCTGACTGAACCTCATTATTTTCAAGGTTCCCTTGATTATCTTGGGGGAATTCGTAGATATGTTGGGATTCCACTACTGAGAAAAGATTTTATAGTGTCAAAGTACCAAATTTTAGAAGCAACTGTGCATGGTGCAGACTTTATTCTTCTTATTGCGGCGGCTTTGAGTAAAAAAGAGTTAAAAGAATTACTGGCATACACAAGACATTTAGGGATGGAGGCGCTTGTTGAGGTTCATGATAAAACTGACTTAACAAAAGCTATCTATGCAGGTAGTGATATTATAGGTATCAACCATAGAAACCTTCAAACATTTGAGATGAATATGAATTTATCATATGAGTTAATCCCTCTTATCCCAAATGGAAAAATCATTGTTGCTGAGAGTGGAATTTATGAACATGGTCAATTAGAAGATTTATCTAAGGCTGGAGTGGATGCATTTCTTGTTGGTGAATCATTGATGAGAACTGATGATGAGGAAGCTGCACTTAGAAAACTTAAAAATGGTTAGTATCTTTAATTATTTTGATTTCATTATGATGAAATATTTCGCTTTGCGAAATTAGGTAAATAAATACGTTACCTTGTTTCTTTTTTCCTAAGCCTTGCAAACTCAGCAGTGCTGAGTTGAAACCCTTAGGAGAGCTTTTTGCGTACTTTTTTGCGGAGAAAAAAGTATGAGAGTTGCTTAAAAAAGAAAATACCTTTAAAAAAGTTTATAATAGCTTTTTAACCATTTCATTGATACGTTTCCCATCAGCTTTTCCAGCTAGCTCTTTGGAAGCCGCACCCATCACTTTACCCATATCTTTCATACTTGTTGCACCGACTTTAGCGATTATTTCACCAACAGCGGCTGAGAGTTCTTCATCACTCATCTGTGCTGGTAAATAAGGCATGTAAAAAGCAATCTCATCTGCTTCTTGTTGTGCTAGCTCATCACGGCCGGCTTCTTTATACTGTCTTATAGAATCATTTCTGCTTTTGACCTGTTTTTGAATGATTTGAATAACATCATCATCACTCAGCTCTTTTCTTTCATCAACTTCTATTTGTTTGAAAGCTGATGTTAAAAGACGAAGTGCATCTCTTTTTTTAGTTTCTTTTGCTTTCATAGCATTTTTTACATCTAAGTTTATCGTTTCTCTTAATGTCATATGTTTTGCCTTTATAATGGAACTGAATTTGCTAGAATTATAACTAAACATACCCTACAATCAAAGAGATGGCAATGACAAAAAAAATAATTACAACTATAACACTAATTTATGCTATACTTTTTTTCAGTGGATGCACGGCAGGTTTAGCAGATCCTGAGATAAATTTTGAACCTCCTGCATATGTGGAACAAATGCCTGCTAAAGAGGATAAACAAGACTATACAGCCACAGGAAGTATATTTGGTCAAGGTGAAAATCCTTTGTTCTCAGACCATAAAGCTATGCATGTACATGATATAGTCACAGTAATAATATCTGAGAATGCACAAAGTAGCAGCACTGCGGCTAAGGCCTTAAGTGAGAATGACACTATGAATTTGGGTGCAGGGACATTCACTGCAACACGACCAGGAGTCAATGGAGCTGTTGGAGCTACTATAGATAAGTTGAATGGTTTGGGTGGTATAGGATTTGGAACAACCAGCAGCAACGCTTTTTCAGGTTCGGGCAGTGCGACGAAAGATGCTTCTTTCACTACGACTGTATCAGCTAGAATAGTAAAGGTTTTAAGTAATGGAAATTATTTTATATCAGGAAGCAGAGAGATTTTAATTGATAGGCAAAAACAGATTATTCAATTAAGCGGTGTGATACGCCCTTATGATATAGATCAGGATAATAATATAAATTCTGCTCAGATGAGTGAGGCAAAAATTTTATATAAAACACAAGGGGATGTAGATCGTGCCACAGAACAAGGTTGGGGAACAAAACTTATTCAAGCAGCTTGGCCGTTCTAGTTTTACACTAGTATGTAGTGCCCTTGTGTGTATAGTGTCAGCAAGTTCCTTTGCAGATTTTCGTAAAACTCAATCAACAACATTTCAAAATTATAAAGATGAAAGTGATCGTACTTTTGGTACTTACTTAAAATCAGAATGGGAAGCTTATTTTGTAGCAGAGTCTATCCCGATATATGAAAAAGCAAAACCAAGAGAACTATCCCCAGCAAGAATTATTACTGTTAAAGATCAAGGTCCTCATGTTAGTATTAAAATCCAAAAGCAAGTGGATCAGGCTCAAAAATTTGATACTCAAGAGAATATTGTAGATAAAAAAGATATAAATTTCGATTTTTATGGAACGAATATAAGTATAAATATTCCACAGGGAATGCAAACTGCAAGGTATTATCCACAATCAAAAGAAGGTATTAGTAATTATTTTCAGAGTGTTGCTTTAAGTCCATATGAATTTTTATTGACATATATACAAAATGTATCTAGTGATTTAAATCTTAATGACTGGGGAAAATATTTACTTATTAAAAAAATAAGTGAAAATATTTTTACTACTCAAGATGAATCGCGATTATTAGCATGGTTTTTATTTAATAAGCTTGGTTATTCCGTGAGAGTAGGTTTGTCAAACTCTCATGTTGTAGTGATGTACTACAGTGAAAAAGTTATTTATGCTACGCCAAATTATAAACTTGGTACTAAAAAGTTTTATGTCCTTTCTGATTATGCAAAAGGAAGTGCTGGAAAAGTTTTTACATATAACCAAAACTATCCTGAGGCAGAAAAAGCTTTAGACTTATCGATGGAAACACTTCCTAGATTTGTAAATGAAAGAATGCAAAAGACATTAAATTTTAAACAGTATGGCAAAAAGTACACTATCCAATATGATTACAATAAAAATTTAATAGACTTCATGGCTACATACCCTCAAGCTGATTATGAAACATTTTTTAATACACCGCTTGACTCTTTATCGTATCAAAGTATTGCAAAAGAGTTGAAAAAATATATAAATTCAAAACAAGCAAGTGTGGCACTGAATTTTGTTTTAAATTTTGTACAGAATGCTTTTATATATGAAGTTGATTCTCAGCAGTTTGGTAGAGAGAAGATTATGTTTGCAGAAGAAACTCTTTTCTATGATAAGTCAGACTGTGAGGATAGGGCAGTTTTATTTTCTAATCTTGTCAAAGAATTATTTCAGATAAGTGTTGTTGGGGTGAAGTATAAGGATCATATGGCCACGGCCTTATATATACCAATGAATGGGGATGCTGTAAAAGTAAATTCTAAAAAGTTTATCATTGCAGATCCTACATATATGAATGCGTCAATAGGACAAAGCATACCTAAATACAGACAGATAAAGCCAGATAGATTTATAGTCTTAAAGTAATTAAAGGATAAGAATTGGAACTTTTATATAATTGTGCAGCTTTTAAAGCTCTTCTTAGAGAAAATATCAAGATTAACCTTTTGCTTCTTGATATTGATAGCTTTAGTAATATTAATGACTCTTATGGGATTGAATATGGAGACCTTATATTTAAGAAGGTTGAGGAGATACTGAGAAATTTCGGATTTGAATCTGTCGATATATATAAATTGGAATCAGACGAGTTTGCCTTAGTAAGTAAAAATATACTTGATATAAATACTTTTACAGAGATGGCTAATCAAATTAGTTCTTTTTTTAATGAAAGTGATATCGAATTAGATGATGAACTTAGAATAACTATATCTTTTAGTATGGGTATTGCATCGGGAAAAGGATTAAGTGTTCTCAATCAAGCTAGACTAGCTATAAAAGATTTAAGACAACATACTCGTGGTACGTATAAAGTATACGATATAAAATCTTCCTATGTTAAAGCAATTTTTCAAAATGTTTACTGGGTAAATAAGATTCAAGAATCTGTTTCTGAAGATAAGATTATTGCTTTCTTTCAGCCTATCATAAACAATAAAACAAAAAAAATAGAAAAATATGAATCTTTAGCAAGAATAGATGATGATGATAATTTTGTTTCACCCTATCACTTTATGGAAGCAGCTAAAAGTACAAGACTTTTATCTTTTATTACAAAAAGTATGATTAAACAAGCATGTAAAACTTTTAGAGGTACTGAGTATGAGTTTTCCATCAATATTACAAATGATGATTTACAACTTGGATATCTAGAAGAATATTTACTCAGAAATGCTGCTCTATATAATATAAAGCCAAATAGAATAGTCTTAGAACTATTAGAAGATATCTCAAGCTTAGATGTTGGAAGCACTTTAAAACAACTTGCTTCATTAAGAGAAAAAGGCTTTAAGTTTGCAATAGATGATTTTGGAAGTGAAAGCTCAAACTTCTCAAGATTATTAGAATTTCAACCACATTATTTAAAAATTGATGGCGCATTTATAAAAGATATTTTAACAGATGAAAAAAGTCAAATAATTACACAAGGAATAGTTCATATTGCTAATAAAATGGGTATTAAAACTATAGCTGAATATATCCATAGTGAAGGTGTGCAAAAGAAAATAGAAGAACTAGGAATTAATTATTCGCAAGGGTTTATACATGGAGAACCATCACGAACAATTTAAAAGGCTATATAGCCCTATTGTGTATACTATAAAGAAATATTAATAATTAAATGCCACTTTATATGTTGGATCATCTTCTTCGTAAGAACAATGCGGACCTGCATGTTTGAGAATCTTTTTACAATCATCTGAGAGATGACGAAGAAGTAAGCTTTTCTCAGCTTCTTCATATTTTTTTACAATAGCATCGATTGCTTCAACACCAGAAAAATCTAAAACCTTAGCATTTTTAAAGTCGATTACTACTTTAGGTGGGTCTTGGTCTACTGTGAAGTTATCAGAAAAAGTAGTAGCACTTCCAAAAAATAGAGGCCCATCAAGAGTGTACACTTTCGTTCCATCATCTTCTACATGTGATTTTGCCCATATACGGGCATGTTTCCAAGCAAAAATTAAAGCTGAGATAATAACACCCGCGATAACGGCAACCGCTAAATCTTCTACAACCGTGATAATGGTTACAACAATCATAACAAATACATCAGCACGAGGCATATGTTTTAGATGCGAGAAACTTGACCATTCAAATGTCCCGATACTAACCATAAACATGATTCCCACAAGTACGCCAACAGGGATAGTATTTAAAACATCAGTCATAGAGATAACAAGGATTAAAAGACCAACTGCCGCTACAAAAGAAGAAAGTCTTCCTAAACCGCCAGAGGTGTAGTTGATTATAGACTGACCAATCATTGCACAACCAGCCATCCCTCCAAAGAATCCGCTTGTGATGTTTCCACATCCAAGAGCGATACACTCTTTGTTTCCACTTCCTCTTGTCCCACTCATCTCATCAAGAACTGCTAGTGTGAGTAAAGACTCTATAAGACCGACTAGAGCCATGATAACAGCGTATGGAAGCACCATAAGTATAGCCTCAGAGCTAAAAAGCGTATCTGGGATTATAAGCTGAGGAAGCTGCCCTTTAAACTCACTCAGGTTAGCTAATGAACCGACAGTGATAGTGTCTATTTGCATTACATAGACTATGAGTGTTAAAAGTACGATTGCGACAAGACCTGAAGGTACAACTTTGGTGAATTTTGGAAGTGCATACATGATAAGCATAGTGATTCCGACTATCACATACATAGCATAGCCTTGTCCCTCAAAGAACTTAAACTGTGCCATCGCTATAACGATGGCTAAACCGTTTACAAATCCGTAAAGTGCCGGTTGGGGAACTAAACGTATAAATTTACCAAGTTTAAAAACACCAAATGCAACTTGAATAAGACCAGCCATGATAGTCGCTAAAAGAAGATAGTTGAGTGCATGGATATATAGCTCTTCACCAACCATTCCCATAGCTGTAAGTTTTGCATTTGCCTCTAGCATCAAGCCAATCATTACAACAGCAACACTTCCAGTTGCACCTGATATCATCCCCGGCTTTCCACCGATGATAGAGGTGATAAGACCTATGATAAAAGCAGCATAAAGTCCGACTATAGGACTAACCCCTGCGATGAAACTAAAAGCTATCGCTTCAGGAACAAGTGCGACTGCAACGACTAGGCCTGAGAGAACATCATTTTTAATGTTGGCTGAGGTGTATTTTTTTAAATCAAACAATTTTTCATACCTTAAAAAGCATTTTATATTATTTGCGAATTGTAGCTAAAAAGAGATTAAAACATGTTTTCATGTATGTCATAGTCTGTTATATCTCAGCACTATCCATTAAAAACTTAAATTCAATAATTGACATGAGGTAATTTATTTGCAACTATGTTTTGTTAAGTTACTTATAAATGTTCTGCTTCTTCTTTTAGTCTTTCAGCAATCCAAACTTTAATTATAGACTGTCTTGTTACACCAATTTTTTTTGCTTCTTTATCTAGAGATTCAACTACCCACTCAGGAAAATCAACATTAACTTTTTTAGTTTCTGTTTTTAGTTTTTTCATATCTTTGAGTCTGATTGCTGTTGATAAATCTAAGTATTCACTAATATCTTCACCATCATCAAATTTTTTATCAAACTCTTGGGCTGTTATTTTTTTCATAATTTTTCTCCTCATTTTTTCTGCATCTTCTAACACTAATAATTCTATACATCTCATCTCTAAATGTAAAGATAGCCGTATAACATTTATTTTTAAATATTGAGATCAAGGCATACCTCGTTTCTTCACCAATAATATTTGCTGGAATTATAAGTGCATTTTCATCTTGCCATAAATTTTGTGCATCAACGAAATCCATTCCGTGCTTTTCTTTATTAATCAGGCTCTTGTTTTCATCATATTCAAATTTCATTCAAGTCCTTTTTTCAGATATAGAAATTATACTTTTATTATACTTAATTTGTCAAGTTTGATAGTGTTTATTTTAGGAGTTAACGACTGACTTCACCGACAGCTTAACTGTTCGGTGCTTGGATTTGTTATGTATTTTTTATTTCAACTAAAATAGTTTTTTTGTCTTTCGTTTTTTCTACTAAGATTGGATACTTTAAAGCATTTTGAAAATACTTAAGTTCTTTTTTTAATTCTTTTTTAGTTTCACCGTATGGATTTACTGGACTTTCAGTCCATCCTTTAATTTTGCCTTTTTTTGAATAATAGACCTCATGTATTTGATAGGAAGTTCTCTTGAACTTCTTATCTTTTTTGCAAATTACTCTATGATTCCAGTACCCCATACAGAATTAAGTCCACTTTAGTTTTGGTTCTATATGTTTAACTGCACAATCAGTTAAGTATGCGTTCATTAGATTTTGGTAAGGTATTCCAACTTTTTCAGCTAACTCTTTAAAGTAGGTGATTGTATCCTCTTCTATTTTAATAGAAATTTGTTTTTTTACTTTTTTAGCATATGGATTTTTTATTGAATTACTAAAGTCATACTCTTTTCTCATGATAAATACTCCTTGTATTGTTTTGTTTCAGATTTAGTTGATTTTCTAGCACTAATGATTCTGATATTATTTTCATCATCTTTATAGCAATGAACTATTGTCAACATCTTTAATTTACAGCTTAATCCAAGCAAGATAAATCTATCTTCATCCTCACTATGGTCTGGGTCATAAATTAATCTTGCATTATCATCATCAAATACAGTTTTTGCTTCTTCGAAAGAAATTTTGTGTTTGATAAGATTGGACTTTGCTTTTGCTTTTGCTTTATCTCAACTAAAATGTATTGTTTTTATAATGATTTTGTAGTTACATGTCAATGAGATATTTACTATGATACATAACGACTGAACTGAAGGATAAGTGGGCGAAACGACTTGATACTTCGGTCTTTGGATTCTATCTATTCGACACTTAAAAGCTCGAAATTTTCGCTTTTTACACTTATTCTTCTTCTTGTGTTTTGTTATATACCCATAAGGTTAAAATCTAATTTATTACTTTCTTTGCCATTAAGGATAATAGAAAGTTGATGTACTCCAACATAAAACTTTCTAGTTGTAATTAATTTAAAACTTTGTTGTCTGTTTATTTCAATAGTACTATTACTACCAATTTCTCGTTCACTTATTTTAAAAACTTTTTTAGAAAGAGTACCATTCTGTTTTTTATAATAAACTCCATACTCTATTCTAATTTTTTTATCTTTGCTAGAACTATTGAGAATATTGAATGAAAATTCTAATTTTTCTCCAATTTTAACAGATGGCGTGATGATTTTAAAATTATCTAAATCTATATTTGTACTATCAAAACCAAATAATTTTAGTACCTCTTGATTTGCTTCTTTTAACAAGGTTCTACAAGCATGTTTAACTAAAGAATTTCTTTCTTTACTTTTATTTATCCATTTATTTGAAATATCAATTACAAAGTTAGGATTATCTTTTGATATATCATTTAAATTATTAGCAACACTTCTTCTTACTATTTCTGTTTCATCATCTTTTAGATTATTCAAAATTGGTAAAATAGGTGTTGGGTCTGTTTTTAAACTTGGCAATGCCATAGCCCATGGTAATCTAGGACGTGTGCCTTCACTTGCCAATCTTCTAACCATATGGTGTGAATGTTTTGACCATAAAATCATTTGTTTTAACATTTCATCTTCATATTTAATAATATATGGTCTTACTGCAAATTCACAGCTTGTATATTGTGTAATAAACTCAAATGCAATAATTGAGTTTTCATAATTTTCAATACCATACATTGATATATATTCTGGGAAAAACATAAATTCAATACTTTCTTCTTTTATATCTGCTACGATTAAATTCTCAATTATTCTTTTTATTGTGTTAGTTGCTTTTTTGAAATCATCTGAAAGAAAATAATTTAACACTTTAGCTGTATGGGTCATTCTTTCTTTTAATTCATATTTGTCAAATTTTTCATTAAAAATCAACTCTTTAAATTTCTTTTCATCAAATTCTGAAATAGTTTCTTTTAATACTATTGAGAATTTATCATAAAATTCTTCTGAATATACATCTTTAAATAATGTACTCATTAATTATTTCCTTTATATATAACGTCTGTCGTGAGCAATAATTTTCCCGCTAGGGTAAATTATTGGTCTCCTCGTACTTGTTATATATTTCTCTCTTTCCAATAGTTCGGTTTTCTATGAAGTTGCATAACAGCTAAAATAATAATTTCATTATCTCTTTGAAAATAAATTATGCCAAATGGAAATCTGTTGGTTAAGCATCTTCTTATATCTGCATCTAATTTCTGCCAAGCAGTGGGATATTATAAAATTCTTTGGATTGTTTTTTGGACTTCGTAGGCAAATTCAGCACCAAGTCCATCTTTACACTCTTGATAATAATCAACAGAAGCATTTAGTTCTAGTTCGGCATCTGGGTGGAAAAAGTATGTCATTTATGAGTGGAGTCTTTGAGAGATTTTTTTAAAAACTTCATCTCCATTAACTAATGTAACGGAATTTGACTCGATTTCTTGTTTTCTTTTATTTACTTCTTTTATCGAAAGTTTATCTATCTCTTCAAAAAGTTCATCTTGTTTTAAAGCTGTCATAATAAACTCCATATTTAAATATACATCATTATATCAAAATGATGTATATTTTATTGTAAGTTTATTTTTCTCTTGTCATTACCATTCCAAATGCACTTTGTAAACCACCAACAACTTGAATTAGTTTCCAACCATCTTTATTCATTTCTGGTAGTGTTCTTCCATTACATTTATCACTTTGAAGTTTTACATTATCACCTAGTATAGCCACATATTTTCCTTCTTTTGACCAGCAAATAGCTTGCTCAATTTTTTTTGCATTTCCTGCACTTGATAATAATGTAATTGCAATTAAACCTAATATAAATTTCTTCATTTAAGAAGCCTCCGAAAAATTTGAATTTACCAATTTACTTTCATAAATAGGCATATTCAAACTTCCATACAATGTGGCTTCTTGGATATAACGGCTGTCGTGAGCAATAATTTTCCCGCTAGGTAAATGATTGGTCTCCTCGTTCTTGTTATCTGTTTCAGCAAGTTTAGTATCAGGAAAATTGTTTATCATTTCATCATATGATTTAAACTTTTCTAATGTTTGAACTACAACTTCCAATGGCTTTTCATATATTTCTGGTAAGTCAAATTCATTTTCTTCCAATTCAAATGCTAATTTTTCAATTGGTGGGTTAAAATGAGCATCTACACCTTCTTTATTTCCTCTTGAATCTACTTTATACCAACCGTAATTTTTTAAATAAATATAAAGAAGTTCTAGGAGTGGATATCAGTGAGTGGAATATACAAGCTCTTCGTGCACAAGAGCGAAAACATATGCCTGTTGTTTTAACTAAAGAAGAAGTTGGAAGTATCTTACTAAATATAAACAAAGAATACAGCTTAGTCGTATACCTTATGTATGGATGTGGTCTTAGAATGAATGAAGCTATAAATCTCAGAATAAAAGATATAGATTTCGTATTCTAAGTCTCTTAAAGATAGAACTATACCACTGCCGCAAAAGCTTAAAAGTAAACTTTTAGAACAGGTTGAAATTATTACTACTTTACATAAACAAGATTTAGAAGATGGCTATGGAAGCGTATTTATACCGTATGCCTTAGAAAAGAAATATCCAAAATCAAAACTTGAAACTAAATGGCAATTCTTATTTCCAATGAAAAATATCTCAACTGATCCAAGAAGCAAAGAGAAAAGACGCTTCGAGCAATATGAAAAAAAGAGGGTTATGCCTTATTGTTTAATTCGCGAAGTTTATCTTTTTTGCTTTTCTTTTTACCTTTTACAGGAGCGGGACCTTTGACTTTTTTTGGCGCTTCACCTGTGAGCTCGAAGTTTTCAATATTTTCTCGCTGGAGTTTAATATTTGCACGTTTTTCAATCAACTTAAAATGTGCTTCACTCTCTTGGTCTATGAAAGATATTGCTAAACCGGATTTGCCGGCACGGGCAGTTCGTCCGATACGGTGAATATAATCAGTGGGTGACCTTGGTAAATCAAAGTTCATAACACAGTCTATATCGTCTATATGCAAACCACGCGAAATCAAGTCTGTGGTGAAGAGAATGTTGATTTTTTTGTCTTTGAACTCTTGGAGTGTGAGATTTCTTTCTTCTTGGTCTAAATCCCCATGAAAAGATTGTGCATTGAGTCCATGTTTTTTAAACTTCATAGCGATATTGTCAGTCGCACGTTTGTTTGCCATAAACACCAATACCTGTCCAAGCTTTTCTTCTTTAATAAGATGGCGTAAAAGTGGTGAACGGTTCTCAATATTCACCCATATAACTCTTTGAACAATATTTTCTACAGTTGCTTCTTCACCATCAACACTTACTTCAATAGCTTCTTTACTAATCCGAGAAGCTATAGCTAACATTTTTTTGGGGTAAGTGGCAGAAAATAAGAGGTTTTGTCTCTGCTTCGGAATAGCGTCAAGTATAGAGTCAAGTTCCTCTGCAAAACCTAAGTCCAGCATCTTATCTGCTTCATCTAGAACTAAAAACTCTAGGTTTTCAAGACTCATCTGTTTTTTACTTAAAACATCGATAAATCTTCCTGAGGTCGCCACTAAAATATCACAACCTTGCTGGATATCATACAGCTGTTCACCAATCTTTTCTCCACCGATCAGGCTCACTGTTTTAATACTCTTTGGCGCTGTTTTGGAAAAAGTGTCAAAGCCTTGGGCTATTTGCAGTGTAAGCTCTCTTGTCGGTGTTAACACTAAGATTCGGATTTTTGCTTTTTTTTGTGTTTCTTTAGATTTTATCTCAGAGAGTGACTGAATAAGAGGAAGAATAAAACCGGCACTTTTTCCAGTGCCGGTTTGCGCACGGGCCATGATATCTTCACCTTTTAGGATGAGAGGAATAGCCTGTGTTTGGATTGGAGTTGGATCTGTAAAACCATTCTCACGAATGGCCTTAAGAATTTGGCTTGAGAGTCCTAAAGTTTTAAATGACATTAAGATTTAAGAGAGTTTAACTGCTCTAAAACCTTTTCTTGTTTTGATAACGCATCTGCTAAGATTTCACGATTTTTTGCTAAAACATCTTCCGGAGCGTTTGCTACAAATCTTTCATTATTTAACATATTTCTTACTTTATCTATCTCTTTTTGGAGTTTCTCATCTTGTTTTGTAAGTTTTGCAATGATTGAGCTTAAATCTATAGAGTCTGTCGGTATAAAAGTCTCACAAAGATCAGAAATGTCACTTACTGAATTTTCAACCTTAGTCTCTGTAAACTCGACCTCTGTAACTTTCGCAAGTCTGATGATGAAAGGAAGCATCGCAGCTTTATCTTCTTCACTTATGCCATCTATTTTTACAAAAGCTTTCTCGATTTTTTGGTTTGCTAAATCAACAAGAACTTTTGCACGTCTGATAGATACGATTGCATCCATGATAATCTCAAACTTACGTTCCTCTTTTTCTCTTTTTTTTGTTTTATGAGGGTAAGGCATAAGCATAATAGACTCGCCACTCTCAAGTGAAGTTCCAGATAACTCATGGTAAAGATACTCAGTGATGAATGGCATAAATGGGTGAAGCAACTTCATCGCTTCTTTAAAAATAGCTCCAAGCTCAACAATCGAGTCTTTGTCTGCTTTGCTTAGCTCAATCCCCCAACCGCAAAATTCATTCCAGATAAATTTATATAAAACAAGTGCCGCATCATTAAACTTGTACTCATCTAAACATGCACGTACTTCTTTAGTTGCAAAGTTAAGACGTGAAGCCATATACTTTCCAAGCTCAGTTTCAAGACAAAAACCGCCTAAGTCAGGAAAAACATCCACATTCATTTGCAGGTATTTACTTGCATTGTAAAGTTTGTTGGTGAAGTTTCGGTTGAGTTCAAGCTTCTCTGTGCTCATACGGATATCACGCCCTTGCGCCGCAGAGATAGCAAGTGTGAAGCGTAAAATATCAGCAGAATAAGTATTCACCATATCAAGAGGGTCAATGACATTGCCTTTTGATTTAGACATCTTTTGCCCATTTTCATCACGTACAAGCGCATGAAGATAGATGTGATTAAACGGTAATTGTCCTTGAAAATGTTCACCCATCATCATCATTCTTGCAACCCAGAAAAAGAGGATATCAAAACCGGTAATTAGCAAAGTGTTTGGGTAAAAGTCTTTCATATCGTTTGATTTGAAAAGTTTATCCATCTCCGTATCGCCATTTCCCCAGCCTAGAGTTGAAAAAGGCCATAGTGCAGATGAAAACCAAGTGTCAAGCACATCAGGATCTTGTGTGAGGTTTTTACTTGCACATTTTGGACAGCTTGAAGGTGCATCTTCTTGTGAAGCGAACTCATGGTCACAATCATCACAGTAAAATACGGGAATCTGATGTCCCCACCAAAGTTGACGAGAGATACACCAATCACGTAGTTCACCCATCCAAGAGTTATAAGAGTTTATCCAGTGTGGAGGGAAAAAAGTCGCTTCACCGGCATTTGTTTTTTCTATTGATGCAGCAGCTACTTCTTTACGTAAAAACCATTGTTTTGAGATGTATGGCTCAACGATATTTTTACATCTGTAACAGTGTCCAACTTGATGTTTATGGTCTTCAATCTTCACCATAAAACCTTCTTCTTCAAGACGCTTTGAAATAATATCACGAGCTTCGAGTCTCTCTAAGCCAGCAAATTCACCGGCATAGTCATTAAGGATTCCCTTTTCATCAAATACTGTGATGAACTCTAAGTCATGACGTTTTCCAACTTCGTAGTCATTTTGATCATGTGCAGGAGTCACTTTCACCACACCTGTACCAAATTCCATATCAACATGGGTGTCGGCGATGATTGCCACTTCACGTTGTAAAAGAGGAAGACGAATTTTTTTGCCTACAAGATGTGTGTAGCGTGTGTCATCAGGGTGAACCATTACAGCAGTATCGCCAAAATATGTCTCAGGTCTTGTCGTTGCAACTTCCAAATGACCGCTTCCATCAGCAAAAGGGTATTTTATGTGGTAGAATTTTCCATCATGGTCTTCGTGTTCCACTTCGATGTCACTTAAAGCTCCATCATGCGTACACCAGTTCACCATGTAATTTCCACGAACTATCAGACCTTCATTGTAGAGGTGAAGAAAAGATTCTTTGACAGACTTTTGTAAGCCTTCATCCATGGTGAAACGCTCACGTTCCCAAGCAGGAGATACACCCATATGACGAAGTTGTTTTGTCATGATTCCGGCAGATTCCTCTTTCCAAGCCCAAACACGTTCTAAGAATTTTTCACGACCTAGTTCTTCTTTTGTAGTTCCCTCAGCAAGAAGCTGTTTTTCAACAACATTTTGTGTAGCAATCCCTGCGTGGTCTGTTCCCGGTTGCCAAAGAGTTTTGTAACCATCCATACGTTTGTAGCGGGTAATAATATCTTGAAGTGTAAATGTAAGTGCATGACCAATGTGCAGGCGACCTGTGACATTTGGTGGCGGCATCATGATGGAGAAGTTTTTTCCCTCTTTTTGAATCGCTTTGTTTGCGTCAATCTCGAAGTATTTTCTCTCTTCCCAAATCTTGTAAAATTTGTTTTCTGTATTTTGTGGTTCGTAAGCTTCTGATGCCATATAATCGCCTTAAAATTCTTTTATTTAAATTGCGCGATTATATCTAAACTGAGGATAGGGTTAGCTTAGAGAAAGTCTCTTAGTCTATACCTGTAATTCTTTGTTTTATTTTTACCTTGTCTGTATACATATTTTTATCTGCAAGTTCAATAACTGCTGATAAAGAATCTCCTTCTTCAAACTCATAGGTTCCTATAGAGAAACTAACACGAAAAGAGGCTTCTGCACTTTTTAGTTTTTTAGCGATAATATTTTCTCGAATGTGATCTAACTTTTTAAAAGCAGTGTCTTGGTCTATATCTTGAGAAAAAAGTACAATAAACTCATCGCCTCCATATCTCACAACACTCTCCTTTGTTATTTTTAATTGTTTAGCTACATACATAAGAACTTTATCACCGATGATATGACCATGGGTATCATTTATAAGTTTGAAAAAGTTTAAATCTATAATTGCTAAAGTTCCATCTTTGACAAAGTTGTCATTTTCAGTATCTAAAAATTTATCGTGCATCCATTTTCTATTGTAAGTATGTGTGAGTTCATCTTTGTATACGGCTTCTTTAAGTTTTTCAATCTCTTTACGTAAGTTATTTGTTTCTATAAGTATTTGATTTAATGCAACGTCATCTTTTTCTCTAATAGCACTAATAGCTTTAGTTGTATTATCACTTAGGCGCATAGCACTTTGAGAGCTTTGATTTTGAACATTAGCACACATCTGAATTTTACTATCTAAAAGTGAATCAGTTATTGTTGTTTCATCATCTACATTAGTTCCATGCGTAAGAGCATGTTTATCAAAATAAGATTTATAAATACTGGGAGTGACAATATTAATATTATTTACCGCATTAATAGTCTCATTTGATATGATTTTTAATATTCTTTCATTGCTTTGCATAATACAATTACAACCTAATTTTGGTATTAAAACGATTATAGCATAAAGAAATAATAATGAATTATTTTGGAGACATTTTATATAATTTGTGATAATTAAGTGATATATGAGAAATTGTAGTCTTGATGGAGCTGTCCTTAAAATTAAAATTGTATAATCTCATTCTTAAAAAAAAGGAGGAGTTGTTTATGCCCTTATCACGTTTAAATCAAGAACAATATGCTGCTGCAACATCTTCTTTTTCTCAAAATCTCATTATAGCTTCAGCTGGAACAGGAAAGACATCTACAATCGTTGGTAGGATAGGGCATCTTTTAGGCTTAGGTATAAAACCTGGGGAGATTCTGCTTCTTACCTTTACCAATAAAGCTGCTGCTGAAATGGTAGAGCGCGTAGCAGAGTATTTTGGGAAAGATGTGGCTTCAAAAATTGATGCTGGTACTTTTCATGCAGTTTCTTACCGTTGGTTAAAGAAACAAGATCAAAAAGTTGTACTAAAACAGCAGCGTGAACTTAAAACACTTTTTCGCAGTGTTTTTGAAAAACGAAACTTTATGAATATTGAAGCAGAAGTTACACCTTATGGTGGAAACTACCTATATGATGTATATTCTTTTTATCAAAACACAGAACTCGAACAAAATTTTGAATCTTGGATTAGCCAAAAGTATGAAGAGCATGAACAGTTCTCCATGATTTATGCAGATATTGTGGATGAATTTGAGAGTTTAAAAAAAGAGTACGGTTTTGTGAATTTTAACGACTTGCTTTTAAATTTCAGAGATATTTGTAAAACTAAAGATTTAGGCTATAAAGAAGTTTTGGTTGATGAATATCAAGATACAAATGCACTTCAAGGAACGCTCATAGATGCAATGAGTCCGCCTTCTTTGTTTTGTGTAGGTGATTACGATCAAAGTATTTACGCTTTTAATGGGGCGGATATCTCGATTATCGGTTCTTTTGCTACAAAGTTTCCTGAGGCTAAGGTTCATACTTTAACAAAAAATTATCGTTCATCTTTACCTATACTTTCTCTTGCCACAAAAGTGATAGAACATAATGAAAGAATCTATCCTAAGCAGTTGGAAGTGACACGCACAGGAACTGCCGAGTCTCCAAAACTTTTAGCGTATGATGAGTTGTTTGATCAGTACCATGCAATGGCGGCAAAGATTAGAGACTCTCAAACCCCTCGTGAAGAGATAGCTGTCATCTTTAGAAACAACTCCTCAGCAGATGGTATAGAAGTGGGACTTCGTGAACTTGACATCCCTTGTAAACGTAAAGGGGGGACAAGTTTTTTTGATTCAAAAGAGGTGAAAGCAGTTCTTGATTTATATACACTTTTAATCAATGAAGCAGATATGATGAGTTTTATTCACCTCTTTGAGTTTGCACGGGGTATTGGTTCTGCAATGGCAAAAGAGATGTATCTTGCACTTAAAAACTTAGGGCATGGAAGTATATTTTATGGTCTTTACGCCGCAGATGAGTCGATTAACAATCCTTTTGAAAAAAGAAAAGTCTCCCATCAACTTGGTCTTTTTGATGACTTTTTGGAACTTGGAGCTGTTGGGAAATTTGCAAAGCTTGGTTTTGAAGCAAAGTTTATGAAAAACCCTATTTTAAAACATCCAAAACTGACAAAAGACGGAGCAAGCTTTTTACATGATTTTTATTTGCTGTATCGTGATTTGAAGGGTATAAAACAACCCCGCACAATTGTAAGAAAGATAGTCGCTTCGTCTATGTACAATCGTATTTCTGATGTTTTATCTTCTAAACGTGCGCAACTCAAAGACGGAAGTGTTGATGAGAAGCAAAAAACTGAATCACTCTCAAGAATAGCAAGAAAAATGATGCTTTTAGAGGAGTTGGCAAAGCCATATAATGAGCATGAAAGATTTTTAAATGCAATGATTTTAGGCTCCTCAGATTTAACGCAAGGTGAAGGGGTTAATCTTCTAAGTGTGCATGCTTCAAAAGGTTTAGAATACAAAGAAGTGTATGTGATAGACTTGATGGATGGAAGATTTCCAAACCGCAAGCTTATGCAAAGAGGCGGTTCTCTTGATGAAGAGAGGCGACTTTTTTATGTCTCCGTGACAAGGGCAAAAGATATCCTTTACCTTTCTTTTGCAAAATATGACAAGATAAAAAAGATAAACTTCATGGCATCTCAGTTCTTATACGAGGCGGGACTTGTGCCAAAAGATGAAGCCTATAGAGCTTTGGTTTTAAAAGATATGGACAAAGAAGAGGTCTAATTTATTAGTTAGACACTAAATTAGGGTTATTTCTAATTTCTCTAATTCCCATAAAGTAAGTGTTTCCTAGATAAATAACATAAAACACTGCTCCAAAAAACACTGCAAAAGGTATGAGTGAGATAAGATAAAGCGCTAAAGTTTTAAGTCTTAAATCCGTACCGTGTTTAAATTTCATAATACGGTCTTCTTCTTTAGTTGCGATTGTTGAGGCAACATCAAAAGTCATCACTTTGTGAAAGAAATAATAAAGCGGAAAGTTGAAAGCTATGATATTTACCAGCGGTATAAAATACAGAGGAATAAAAAGAAAAAAGAGCACGATCATAATCAAAGCCCACTTCACCACCGCAAGCAAACCGGTGATAATATTGGAATACCCAATCATCTCCACATCTTGGTAGTGACGGCGTTGGAGCTCTTTTAAAACAAGGGGTGTGAGAAATCCAAGTACTAAAACTGCGATGATTATTGAGACATAAAGCGTTAAAAATCCACCAATGGCATAAACTAAAAATGTAGCTATCCAAGAAGTGATGGCATGGCTCATCAAAAACTTCATAATTGCAGTGCCTTCAAGCTGTGCTTCTAAGGTTTCAGTATGCGGAACCCCATTTTGTATAGTTGTTTGCGTACTCTCTACATGCATAGATCCAAGTGCGTCAAGACCGGCTCCCGCAAGCATGAAGAAGAAAGTGTACATTAATAGCATAGATATTATAAATGGCATCAAGGCATACTTCATCATTTGCATGGTGAAAAAGTCTTTCACGCTCAGTGTAAGAATGTTTTGCATATTGTTCATTGTTTGCTCCAAAGTTTTTGGTTTAGTTTGAGTTCTTCTACAATGCCTATGCAAAGGTGAAGTGTTTGGACATATTTGATTGCTATTTTATAGTCTAATAGTGAACGAAAAACAGATGCTGACAGCTAAGACTATTAAGTTTGTTGACATATTAAGGCTTTTTGAGATTCTAAAACATTGTTACACAAATAATCTTTTGAGTCACTTTTACTTACATAAATCCTTAGCACAGCTAAAAGCACTTGCCCAGGCCCATGTAAAATTAAAGCCGCCACGTGCTCCAACAACATCGAGTACTTCACCAATGAAGTAAAGGTTTTTTTGTTTTAAAGACTCCATTGTAAGTGGATTTATTTCTGAGGTGTCAACTCCTCCACCTGCAACTTCAGCGTGACGAAAACCATGTGTATCCTTGACTTCAAATCGCCAGTTAAGAATTTGATTGGCAATTTTTTTGCTAAGTTTTGTGTTAATTGTACTTACTATACTTGTATAAGATAGTTCTAGTGTATCTAAAAGTGTTTTAGCAATTTTTAGAGGGAGTAATCCATGTAAAAGATCTAAAAAAGAGAGACTTGGATGTATTTGCGCAAGTTTCATTATATATGCTGATAAACTCTGGGAAGTATATTTTGGTAAAAGATTCACAGATATATCAACTGCTTGGTAATGTAAAAGACTTTGGGAAGCCTTTTGAGAAATGTCTAAAACAGCAAAACCAGAAACACCATAATTGGTGAATAATATATCCCCTGCAACATTCTCCACAGCTTTTGAATTTACTAGAAGAGTAACTACACCATCTACTTTAGCACCACTCATTTTTTCATGTGATTTAGAGTTGAGTTCTAGTTGTACCAAAGAAGGATAGTTCGGGACAATAGTATGTCCAAATTCTGATGCAAATTTTTGACCATCAGAATTTCCACCTAAGTGTGAAGCTGCTTGTGAACCAGAAGCCACAACTACTGCATCATACTTTTCAAAAAGAGTACTTATGTGTGTGATTTTGGTATCTGTATGAAAGTTTACACCAAGACTTCGTGCATAGTTTTCTAAAAGACCTGCAACGCTTTTAGCTTCGTTGCTCAAAGGGTAGACTTTTCCATCATTTTTTATATCAAGCTCAAGTCCAATTGAGGAGCAAAACTTTTGAAAATCTGTAAATGAGAATAGCTCAAGTGCATGTTTTACAAAGTTAAAATTATCACAAAAGTAATTGTTTTGTGATACGGTGGTATTGGTAATATTACAGCGTCCATTTCCAGACACTAAGATTTTCTTAGCACACTTGGTATTTTGTTCAAAAACATCTATTATATAGCCTTTTTTTGCGCACAGTATTGAACAAAAAATACCAGATGCGCCTGCACCTATAATAGCTATCTTTTTCATTGTGAGATTTTAACACATAATTACTTTTTTATGAGTAGAACCTAATGCAAATGTCATTAAAATATGATAAAATGGAAACAAAATTCAATAGAAGCGGATTGCATGAGAACAGAAAATACTTACTATTTGGATAAAAATAATTTTGAAAAATTTGTGAATGAAAAGCATTTTATAAATGAAGCAAGTATTCTAATTCAAATTTTTAGTTCTATTATAGAAGAAGATATATTAAAAGATGTAGTTAAAAATATTTTACACATTCTTCCTCAAGCTCGCCTTATTGGTTCAACTACGGATGGTGAACTACTAGACAATGTAGTGACTACAAATAAAATAATAGTTAGTGTTACAGCATTTGAAAAAGCCACTTTAAGTGTCAGTTTGGTGAAGCATTGTGGTAATAGTTATACTTGTGGTGCAAATTTGGCAAAGAACTTGGTTAAACCCAATACGAAAGCATTGTTTTTATTTGCCGATGGTTTAAACATAAATGGTGAAATATTTTTAAACGGTGTACAAACTATTTCTAATAAAATCCCTATAGCTGGTGGCTTAGCTGGAGATGGAGCTGCTTTTAACAAAACATTTATTTTCTCAAATGATGGAATAATCTCAAATGGTGCTGTTGGTATTTCAGTAAACGCAGAAAAACTCAATGTTAAAAGTACTTATAATTTTAATTGGCAGGAAATTGGGAAGGTTCTAACAATAACTAAAGCCAAAGATAATAGAGTTTACACAATAGATGGGATGAGTGCTGTTGACATATATGCAAAGTATCTCGGTGAAGAGATAGCAGATTCACTTCCTGCTGTGGGTGTAGAATTTCCACTTATTATTATGAGAAACGGGATGAAAATAGCCCGGGCAGTTTTAGGAAGAGAGGGAGATGGCTCTCTTATCTTTGCTGGAAATATGCATCAAGGCGATAAAGTGCAGTTTGGTTATGGAAACTCTGGAATAATTTTAAGTCAAGCTGTAAATACAAAAGAGCAAATCAGCATGCCTTGTGTGGAGTCTATCTTTATATACTCTTGTATGGCACGACGAAGGTTTTTGCATGAAGCAATTGCAATTGAGTTAACACCTTTAGCTCACTTAGCACCAACGGTTGGCTTTTTTACTTATGGCGAATTTTTTAAAGCAGCAGATAAAGAAGGTGAACTACTTAACCAAACTATGACAGTTCTTTCTATGAGTGAATCAGATGAAGCATCTGAGTACAAGTTTGAAGATAAGTCCTATAGAAATGAGATAACAGAAGCAAGTGCAACACATAAAGCACTTTCACATTTAATAGAAGAAACCTCTCGTGAACTAGAAGAGACAAATAATCATTTAGAAGATTTAGTAAAAGAAAAAACAAAAGCTCTCTCAGAAAAGATAGAAGAACTAGAACGTGTTTCACAAGTAAAATCTGAGTTTTTAGCAAGTATGAGCCATGAGATTCGCACACCTTTAAATGCAATTCTTGGCTTTATAGATATTTTACGTGTAGGTGAAAAAGACAAAGAAAGACAAAAAAGGTTCTCGATTGTCAAAAATTCAGGGGCGACACTTCTCACTGTTATAAATGATATTTTAGACTTTTCAAAAATAGAAAGCGGAAAGATGATGTTGGAGCGAAGAAAATTCGCAACGAAAAAACCTTTTAAAGAAATTTCACAGCTTTTTTACGAAAAAGCAGTTGAAAATGGAATTGATTTAAAAATATATTTTAGTGAAAACTTACCTAGATTTTTTGTTGGAGATATTGTCCGTGTGAAACAAGTGGCATCAAACCTCTTAAGCAATGCTATTAAGTTTACAGATAAGGGCGGTGAAATTTTCATGCGTTTAGAGTACGATGAGGTAAATGCTTCATTAATCTTCAGTGTGAAAGATAACGGTGTGGGTATAGATGAAAAAAATAGAAAAAGAATATTTGAGTCTTTTACACAAGAAGACTCGAGCACCACACGAAAATTTGGCGGAACCGGCTTAGGTCTTTCGATATCACAAGCACTTATTGAAGCTATGGAGGGGAAAATCACTCTTGAAAGTGCATTGGGTGAAGGAAGTGTATTTACCTTTGTGCTACCCTCTCTTGAAGCAGATGCCTCAGATATGGACGAAGAAATTGCTCTTGGAAAAATCAATTTAGAACAAATACTCGATGGAAAGATTTTACTCGTAGAAGATAATAAAACAAACCAAATGCTTATGAATGTATTACTTGGAGACTTAGAGTTAGAAGTTGATTTGGCTGAAAACGGTCTTGAAGCAGTGGAAAAATTTAAAGAAAATAAATATGATTTAATTTTAATGGATGAAAATATGCCAAAAATGTGTGGTATAGAAGCTACAAAGATTATTTTAGATTTAGAAAAGGCGAGTGGAGCAAAACATACTCCAATTATTGCACTTACAGCAAATGCTTTAGCTACGGATAGAGCAAGGTTTTTAGCAGCAGGAATGGATGAATTTGTAGCTAAACCAATTGATCATGAAGCATTTATTAGAATATTACATTCTTACTTACTCTAATACAAACTTTTTAAGGCTGATACATTTTGTTTTTAACAAAAAAAATTGTATTCTTTATTGTTAAATAAGTATTTTTTGCTATTATTTGTATAAAATATTTTTTTAGGATTTAACTCTAGTGAAGCTACTTAGTCTATTACTTAGTATTACAATCCTACTGCCCACTCTAAATGCTGATGATGATTTTCACGCACTGCTGAATGAAGTTACAGATATCGCAACTAAAACCAGACTCAACATTGATTACCAACCTTCAGTAGTTTCTATTTTACATGCAGACAAGTTAAAAAAAATCGGTGTTCGTAATTTACATGAGGCTATTGGCACATTACCAGGTGTTGAAACATCGATTTTACATACTGGTTGGAAACAAGTGATTATGCGAGGTAACTATAATCCAGATACTTTTGTTTTTGATAAATACAAGCTTTACATAGATGGTGTCGATATTGGGAGTGATCTTTATAGTACGAGTTATTATTACCTTGATTTTCCAATTGAGCTTATTGAGCGTATTGAAGTCTTACGTGGTTCTGCTTCAACTGTTTATGGTCCAGGAGCTTTTAGNGGAGCTATTAATGTCATCACTAAAAGTTCACAATCAGGCACAAGTGATTCAGTTTTCATGTCAGCTGGGAGTTATGATTATACAAAGGCTGGATTTGTTCAACATATCAAAGCAGGGAATTGGAATATAGGAATTGATGCCTATCATCAACATTCTAATAAAGAATTGGATGCTGGTAAGGCTTTTGTTAATTCTGCAGAGACAGCATACTCTCGTAGTGAATATAATAGTTTAGAGGGTTTTGAAGATTATTCTATTGGGCTTAGAGCTCAAAATAAAGACTTCACCATAATTGGAAGATATAAATCTGAACTTACGGATAACTTTTATGGTTTAAGTGAAGATATTGAACCTATTCGCAGTGGTTATCAGAGAAATGAAAGTGCTGTCCTTGAGATACAAAATAGTTATAAAATTAGTAAAGACATAGTTTTAGATTCTAAAGTGGGTTTAAATCATTATACTTTTAAATTTGACGCAACAATTTTTCAAAATTATGGAGGATTGGATATAGCTGTAAGATTTAAGCCAACATATACTCAGTTAAACTCTTATTTAGATACAAATATCAAGGGTGAAAATATTGAGAGTCATGCATGGATGCTTGGATTAGAACTTAAAAATATAGATACATTGAAAAATACTTTTGGAACTACAATTAGACTAAATATGCCTGATGGACCATTATTCCCTCTCCCATTTCCTACTCCAACTTCTTCTATAAGGTATTTAGAAGGTCAATATGGATTTTTAAATGGTGAAAATGATCAGTTTGTTACATCAATCTATTTTCAGGATATTTATTCAGTAAATAATAATATTGATCTTTCTATAAATTTGAGATTGGATAATTATTCTTATTTTAAAGAGATGTTAAGTTACCGTTTAGGCTCTGTTTATAGATTAGATGATCATAATATTTTTAAAGCAATTTATGGTCGCTCTTATAGAGCACCGTCTTATGTTGAAGCATTTCAAGCGGAACAATATCAAATAAAAGATGGAAATCCTAATTTAAAACCTGAATTTATCGATACCTTTGAACTGGCATATACACATAAAAATCATAATAGTATTTTGAGGACAAATGTATTTTATTCAATCATAAAAGATGTTATAGATAGAATAGAAAATGAGACGAATCATATTGGTGATTATGCAAATCATGGTACACGTAGTTCAAGAGGTTTTGAAGTTGAATATACACATAAATTTTCAAATGATGCAGAGTTTATGGCAAATCTTTCTTATGTAAGAACAGAGTTTTTTACTCCTAGTCAGGTTAATCCTTTACTTTATCAAAGCCCATCAATTTCTGAGATTTTAGCTAAGGCATATCTCTTGTATCCACTTAAGAAAGGTTTGAGTCTTAATACTGCATGGTACTATAGTGGTCCAAAAAAAGGATTTGATGAAATGATTGGTACTAGCATTAATAGTACTCCATCATACGGATCTACAATGTTACTTGATGAGACTATCGTTTATAGTATAGATTCTTATTCATCTCTTGCGCTTAGTGTGAAAAATATTTTTGACGCAACTGTTATCTACCCATCGTATCAAGCAAAACATGATGGCCTACAACGTGAGGGGCGTAATTGGCTTGTAACGTATGAGAAAAAGTTCTAAAGAGAAACGATTTTAGCACCAAAACCGCCAAGATGTTGCGGTGCATCTTCAAATTTCTTTACTCTTGGATGCGCTGAGAGGAAGTTCTTTACAGCATAAGAAAGTTTTCCTGTGCCTATACCATGATATATAATCACTTCATCCCAACCATTTATAAGCGCATCAGAGAGAAATACATCTAAGACTTCACAGGCTTCATCTGCGCGCATTCCATGAAGATCACATTTAAGTCCTGCACGTTTTTCTACATCCATTTTAAGCTGTGTGCTTTGTTTTTTCGCATTTCCTGCAGGATTGAGAATTTGCGTATGTTTAAGATGTTTCGTTTTAACACGCACACGCATACCATCGGTCTCTATAATAGCTTCTTTGGAGTCTTTCATAGAAACTATTGTCCCTTTTTGGGAATGGTACTTCACCTTGTCTCCAACACTAAATACTTCTTGTTTGGGCTCTTGTATAATTTGGGGAGGAAGTTTTTTGTTTGCCTTGTCCATTGCACGGTGAATAGACTGCGTATCTCCAGCTTTAGCGGCAGATTTTGCTTCAGAGATGGCGACCTCATAACTTCTTTTAAGTGCGTATTTTTGTTCTTCTAACTCTTTGTATAAAGTCTCCCTTTGATCTTGAAGAGAGAGTTCTTTTTTATGCAGTTCTTCGAGTTTTTCATCCACTTTTTTATGCTTTTGCTTAAGCTCACGCTCAAGTTGTGAACCACGCTCTATAAGAAGATTGAGACGCTCTGAGTTATCGCCATACACAGCTTTTGCTTCATTCACTATATGATTTGCTATGCCATATCTGCTTGCAGTCTCAAAAGCATAACTCTTTCCAATGATACCTTGCATAAACTCATAGGTTGGCCTTCTTTGTTCCTCATCATAAATGGCAGCCATAAGTTCCACATCATCACGGTCAGCCATAAGTGCTGCAAGACGTTTATGGTGCGTTGTTACAACAACTTTCTGCCCTCTTGTGATTAAATCATCAAGGATGACTTTAAACAGTGCTGCCGCTTCATCACTGTCAGTTCCAAGTTCTATCTCATCCACACCAACCAAGGCTGATTTGTGGGTGAAAATTTTAGAGAACTCCTGCATACGTCCTGCAAAAGTTGAGATGTCATTTTTAACATTTTGAGGATCATCGATGATGGCAAGAACGCTTTTAAAGGAACCTATATGAGACTTTGACTCATTTAAAGCCATAGGAATCATATATTTAGCCATAAATGCGGAGGCAAGGATAGATTTTAAAAGCATGGTTTTACCACCGGCATTCACACCGGTTATCATTAAAATATTTTTAGAAAAATCTACATTAATCGGTTTTGCATTATGAAGTGCAGGGTGAATAAACGAGTGTAAAACTATTTTAGAGTCTTGCTTGGATTTTATAATCTGAAGTGCTTTTGCACGAGCAAACAGAACCCTTGCCTGATAGTTGTCAAACTTGTCGAACTCTTTGTCTATAAAGTTTATAAAAGGCTGTATTTCAGAGAGTTTAGAGGAAAACTCTTTTGCATAGGTGTAAAATATAGCTTCACGCTCTTGTTCAATAAAACGGATTTTCTCTTTTGATTTCATAATTGAATCCGGCGATACATAAAAAAATCCACCTGTGCTACGACCTACAACAGCCCCTTTAAGCACATGGTTAAATCCGCCGCGCACCAAAAGACAGTCTTCATTATTTATAAAATGGATTTGTGTGTCAACAAGGTAACCCGCAAGCTTGGAACTTGACATCATGCGTTTGAGTGCACCGCTCATATCATTTCTATGCTCACGAATTCTTTGACCTAAACCAAAAAGGTTTGTATCGAGATTCTCTTCAAATTTTCCATCACGGGTGAAGTACTTCTCAATCTCAGTGAAGCGTTCATCGATAATGAATTTACTCATCCACTCGCCGATAATACCATCTAATTCACGGTTTTTAAAGTAACGGAAATAACGTACAACTTTCACAATCTCAAAGATTTGTTCAAAGCTTAAAACACCATGTTTTTTAAGATGATTTTTAATCGTATAAAAAGATGCAATCTTTGGAGGAGCATTAAATTCAATTTTATCAAGTGCTTGGATATAGCGAAAATGAAGTTCTTGATCACCTTCAATATATAAAGAAGATTCACGAGAGAAAAAGTTTAGAAATGAATCAATATGTTCTCGTAAATCGAGTTGCTCAATAAGTAACTCGATTTTATTTTGCTTAGTATCTACTCGCAATCGGATGCACTGATCATCTCTCCTGCATGAGGAGTGTTCTCTTTACCTATAAAAGTATAGGTGCCTACGCTAAGTGTGTAGGACGCATTGCTTACATTTTTATCATTGCATTGGATGCTTTTACCTTGATTAAATGCTGTGGCAATGGCTCTTATTCTTTCACTCTCTTGGTTTTGGTATTCATTGAACATTACCATAATTGAAAGTACAGCCAAAACGATGGTTGTGACCCACCATTTTTGTGAATTGTTCAAGTCTGTGAAGTAATGCAGCGCTAAAAAGAAAAGCCCTATAATTAGTATTCCGAAAATGTATGTCACTATGCAGTTCCTCTGATTTGGTATGTTATATCTCCAGCGCCAAAGCCGATGATAAGACCTTTGTCTAAGATCTCTATGTCTATATCATCTTTTACCACTGTGATTGTATTATTTGCTCTTGTGATTTTATCTGCCATTGTAAGATTATACCTTTTAAACTTTTCTACAAAGTCAATTTCACGTACACTTTCGCCAGCTGCCCATACAGGAAGAATAATAAGCTCTTTTGCTCCATCAAAACATTTAATAAACTCATCAAGATTATCAATAGTGCGAGAATACTTATGCGGTTGCCAGATAGCAGTGATATTATCAAAACCTTTTAAAGAAGCATACTCCTTCACCGATTCAAATGTAGCTTTGATTTCTGTAGGATGATGTCCGTAGTCATCAATAATAACCTGATTGTCTGTGGCACCGACGATATCAAATCTTTTCTTGATACCTTTAAACCCTAACAAGTTGCTTCGTATCTCTTCGATATCCATTGATTCATTAGCAGCAAGAATTGCTAAAGATGCATCGAGTGCAATATGTTTACCGAATCCCCAAACATCAAATGTACCAAGATCCCTAAGAGTAAATCTAGTATGAGGTTCATTGTTAATAAGAATAAACTCTATATCTTTAATCTCTGTGCTTGGGTAGAGCCATTGAGCATCTACTTCACCTTTGAGTTTAGAGAGAAAAGGATCTTCTGCATTTAAAACTCTACAAGGTGCAGAATTTATAAAATTTTTGTATGAATCATAAAAGAGTTCATAGTTATAGTCATAATATTCCATGTGTTCAGGTTCAGCATTGATTACGATTGCACAATGAGGGTTGGAGTTTAAAAAACTTCCATCACTCTCATCCGCTTCAAAAAGCATAGTGTCTGTAGTTTCATCATATCTGACATTTGAACCAAATGCCTTTGATTCTGCACCGATAATAGCTGAACCTTGCATGATAGAAGTAAGGATTGCAGTTGTGGTGCTTTTGCCATGCGCTCCGGCAACAGAGTATACTTTTCTATCTCCAAGAATAAAAGGAAGCGCTTCACGACGAGCGAGTACTTCAATTTTTTTGGCTTTTGCTGCAAGAACTTCGGGATTATCGGGACGTATAATTGCTGAGTGAACAACTAGCTCTTGATCAGTAATAGCGTCACTAGAATGAGGAACAGTTACTTTAATACCTAGATCACGAAGTTTTTTTGTAATGAGTGAATCAGCAATATCTGAACCGCTTACTTCATGACCACGAAACTTCATATACTGAGCCAAGCCTGAGATACCTATACCACCAATTCCAATGAAGTGAATTTTCATGCTATTTCTCCGCAATATTTTTTTCTATATCTAGCAATTTTTGTGCCTTTTTTGTAAAGCAGGAGATGTAAAATGTATTGTTTGCTTGTGTAAGTTCCATATCTGCATATTCATCCATAAAAGTGTCTAAGTCTATACCATTCTCAGATGCTTTGTAGTGGTATGTAAGTGCCTTAGAAAAGAGTTCATCATCAGTTATTCCAGAGAGAACTTCAAAAAGTGCACTCGCGTCTTTTATTGCACCTGCATGATAATGCTCCATAGCGTATTCGTAAAGGGCGCGTAGGGTTGCAAAATCTTGCACATCTTTAGTGTCTAGTTTCACGCAGGCTTCGAGTGCATTTGTTAAGTTCTCTAAAGCCAAATCTAAAATATTTGCAAAAAAACCACTCAGTGTGTCTTCATCAAAAAGCTCATATGCTTCTTCTTGAAGTACATATAATGCTGCTAAATCTGAACTTTCTTGTGCTTGTAATACTTTTTGTTTAAGAGCTTCTATTTTTTTACTCATTTTCTAAACATTCCTTAATTCTATTGAGTGCACTTCTTGTCTTATCTTCTGATTCCACAAGTGCGATTCTCACAAAGCCTTCACCTGGGTTAAATCCAGAGTCGTCTTCTCTTGCTAAATATTCACCAGGGAGTACTTTTACATTGTATTCCTCATAAAGTTTAACGGTGAAGTCAAGAGCATTTTTCACTTTGAGCCATATATAAAAAGTGGCCTTTGGAATTTCTGTCCCTAAAATTTCTTTTGCTATTTCAAAATTTCTTTTATAAGTGTCTCGTGATGCTTGTACATGAGCCTCATCAAGCCAAGCTGTTGCTGCAGCATACTGAAGAGGAAGAGGTGCTGCACATCCTATATAAGTACGGTACTTCATATATTCTTCTAGTATTTTTGCATCTCCGGCTATAAAACCATTTCTAAGACCTGGTGCAGAAGAGCGTTTTGAGATAGAGTTAATCACAAGAGTATTCTTAAAAGAAGTATTTCCAACGTGTATAGATGCTTCAAGAAGTGAAGGAATAGGTGCTTGTGTATAAATTTCGCTATAACATTCATCATTAAGTAAAACAAAGTCATATTTCAGAGATAGCTTCACCCATTCGCCCAATTCTTCAAGACTTAAAACTGATGAGGTAGGATTATTTGGGAAATTCAAAATCACTAAGTCACATGATGCAAGTTCCTCTTCATGTATCTCAGGTTTAAAGTTGTTTTCTTCTCTAAGATTCAGATAAATAGTTTTTGAACGGCTTGCAATAGCAGCTCCTTCATAAATTTGATAAAAAGGATTTGTAAATGCCATGATTGGATTTTCTATGTCAAAAAGTAAAAATTGAGGAAAGTTAAAAAGTACTTCTCTTGTTCCAAATGTTGGGATGATTTGTTCATCGGTTAATTGTGTGTTAAATCTTTTTTGAAAAAATTCTTTTTGTGCTTCGCGTAAAATAACTTCACCAGAAGTTTTAGGATACTTTTTAAGCAAGTCTGTGTTTGCCTTTAGCGAATCTTGGATAAACTGAGGAGTTTCAAACTGAGGTTCACCAATAGTCAAAGCTGAAGCATTATAAGTATCGTTTGGTGTTATATTTTTAAGTAAATTGTTTAGTTTTTCAAATGGATATGGTTCAAAAGTCATGTTTTTCTTCACTTTGTTAAATTGATGCAATTATAGCTAAAATCTTTTATAGGCATATTAATGAAGATATTTTTAACAATTGTTTTAGTGTTTCTTTCGATAGTGAGTTTACTTTCAGAACTAGATAATAGCGCATTGAAAATCTATGATGAAACATTTGATAGAGCGATTTATTCTTTCGCATTAGCCAAGGGTTTAAATGCTGTTATATCAGTATTACAAAGTTCTGAAGTAAATTTAAGTTTTTTTGTTGGAGCGACCATTGGAATAGGGCAAATTTTAGATCCCATAAATGATTTAGTAGAAAGGTTTTCAATAATTATGTTAGTGGCTTCAATTTCACTTGGTGTGCAACATTTATTGCTTATTATGAGTAAAAGTATATTTCTAAAAATACTCCTTATGCTATTTGCCTCTTTAAGTATATTTCTTATATGGATGAAAAAATTCCAGACTTCTAATGCATTAAAATTAAGTATGAAATTAGTGTTGGTTTTACTAGTCTTACGTTTTGGGGCAGTGTTATTTATCTATTCAAATGAGTTACTTTACAATGAAGTGTATGCAAGAGAATATCATACTTCAAAAGACTTTATAAATGGCTATAAATCTAACCTAGAATCACTGCAACAAGATCAAAAACGTTTAGCTACATCCTTGAGTAAACTTGAAAGTAAGTCTGAAACATTCTCAAATAAAGTCATTAAACTTATTACAATTTTTGTAGTGACTACAATTTTATTTCCTCTACTTTTTGTATGGTTATTTATATTTGTTATAAAATTGATTTATAACAAAGAAGTGGATTATGCTATAATCCTGAGATTAAATCAAAAGGAAATCAAATGAAAATTATTCTTTCAATTATGATAGCGATGTTTATCATCGGTTGTAGCGAAGATGCTACTAAAGAAGAAAAGGCGCCAGTAGCTGCTAAAGAAGCAGTAGTTATAGAAAAAGTGCCAGTTGTTGAAGAAGTAGTAGCTACACAAGAAGCTACTCAAATTGTAGAAGCTGTAGCTGAAAAAGTTGCAGAAGTAACTGCAGATGGAGCTTTACTTTATAGTAAGTGTGTTGGTTGTCATGGTAAAAATGGTGAAAAATCTGCACTTAATAAATCCGCTATTATTGAAAGCTGGTCTGTAGCTCAAATAGAAGATGCATTAACTGGTTATAAAGATGGAAGTTACGGTGGTGCTATGAAAGGTTTAATGGTTGGACAAGTGAAAGATTTAAATGAAGCACAAATCACAGCTATCGCTGAGCATATAGCTAAATAGTAAAATACTTTTTGGACTATCTACTTAGGTAGTCCAAACTTTTGAGTGATTAATTCGCCTTCTTCGTTGAAAAATAAATAATACAGCATATCTTTTTTTATACTCAAACCTGCTAAAAACCTAAGTGCCAAATTCGCTTGAAGTGAAGCAATATGCATAACAATTGGTGCAGCGATTCCTGCCGGTGTTTTTTTGATGATTTTAAATGCATCATTAAAAGAGGATTCGTCTATAAAGCATACTTGACCATGAAAAGCTTCAACACTTCCATAGACCCATGGCAGATTTACCTTTTTTGCATAGGTATTGATTTCACCACGTGAGTGCAGGTTGTCAGTTGCATCTATGATTAAATCAACTTCTACATTTTTTTTGGACCACTCTTGGAAATTACATTGGTGTGCTATGGCTTTTACAAAAGGGCATCTCGCTTCAATAATCTCTGCATTTACCACAGCTTTATTTTTTCCCTCATCACCGCTTTTAAAAGCGATTTGGCGGTGGATATTGTGAAGACTCACTTCATCAAAATCTATCATGTGTATTTCGCCAATACCGCTTGCACCCAGTGCAAATGCCAATGAGGATCCAAGTCCACCTGAACCGACTATAGCAATACGTTTTGATTGTAAACTTTTTTGTGTCTCTTCGCCCCAAAGTTGTATCTGTCTATGAAAGTAATGCGTCATAATGTTATATTCCTTTTATTCACTGCTTCTTTAAATCCCCAAAATCTTCGTGCTTGCACTGCCTGGGCATGTTCCATGTCTACTATCATAAGTTCTTCACGATTTCCTAAATGTTCAAGCACTTCACCATTTGGTGAAGCTAAAAGTGAATCTCCATAGAATTGCCAAGTTTCACCATTATCTTTATATTCACCAATTCTATTTGCTCGTAAAATATAGCAGTTATGAGTAAACGCACGAGAACAAATCAGTGATTTCCACCTTTGAAAAGAATCAAAGGTAGAAACACTTGGAAGTAAAATACAGTCAATGTTTTTTGAAGATAGTTGAGCAAAAACTTCATCAAAATGGAGTTCAAAACCGTTCATAATAGCAAACTTAAAACCATGTATATTAAAAATAAAAGGAGATTCCAGTGCTTTGACTTCATTGTCAAAAAACTTCTCTTCATTCCAATGATTATAGTTGATTAAGATTTGTTGTTGATAGTAGGAGGTGGAAGATGGTGCAAATTTTGCAATTGTTTTATAAAGCTTTTTTTTCTTTTCTAAAATTAAAGGTGCAACTATAGTCATATTGTATGTAGTGGAGAGTTCTTTTAGAACTTCACTTTGTTGGTGCGACTGCTCTTTAATCATAGCAGGTGACATGGATTGGAGTTCTTTAAAAAAAGGATTTAAAATATACTCACCAAGGAGTAAAACTTTTACACCTTGCTTATGCGCTATACGAACATAATTGTATAGCTTTGTTGAGCTTGTTCCCTGAGCGTTGAGTTGCAGTACGGCAGCACGCATTAAGAAGCTTTTATTTCTTTAATTTTGAGTTGTGCTTCTTCGAGTATTTTTCCTGCATCTTGTAACTCTTTCATCCCTTTTTCATATGCTTTTACACTCTCTTGGAGTGTTATTTCTGGATTCATTAATACTTCGAGTGTTTTTTTAGCACCCTCTAATTTTGTTTCAAAGTCACTTTTAGCCATGATAACTCCTTGTTAATTTAATATCTCTTTTACATAATTTTCAAATTTATTTATTTCCACCAAAAAGGCATCATGCCCATACGTGCTATCTATATCTATATAGGTGTGATTTGTATTTCCAACTTCAGTTAATACATCTGAAATTTTTTTCATTTCAGTGTTTTTAAATAAAACATCATCTTTAAAACTGATAAGGTGAAGTTCAGACTGCACTTTTTTCAGTGCTTCTTGGAGTGAATCAAAACCACGCGAAAGATCAAAAATATTGATAGCTTTTATAATATAAAGATAGGACAATGGATCAAACCATTTGGTGAAGTTATATCCATTGTATTCTAGATATGTTTCAATTTGGAATTTTCCAAAAAGCTCGTATAAACCATCTGTTCTTTTATATTCACGACCAAATTTACTTTGCATAGAGTCATGCGACAAAAAGCTGATATGACCGGCCATACGACCAACGGCCATTCCTGCTAAACCATTTTCAGCAATTACCTCAGGATCATAATAGCCTTGTTTAAACTCAGGGTCTTTGAGTATAGATTCTTGCGCCACTTTATTAAAGGCTATTGCCCAAGGTTGCGTGGCATAGGTTGTAGCCATTGCGATAATTTTTTGTGCAAAGTTAGGATAGTGAACAGCAAACTGGAGTGCTTGCATCCCACCCATAGAGCCACCGACAATCGCATACACCCGATGAATGTCAAGACGGTCAAAAAGAATTCTTTGCGCTTTCACCATATCTTTGATGGTGACCACTGGAAATTTATATCTGTAATACTCATGATGAGGGTGTTGTAAACTCATCGGTCCGGTGGAACCAAAACATGAGCCTATCACGTTTGAGCAGATTACAAAATATTTATCAGTGTCAAGAGCTTTACCTGAACCGATGAAACCATCCCACCAACCAGCTTTTACTTCACCTTCATACACGCCGGCTGCATGGTGAGAACCTGTAAGTGCGTGACAAACTACAATCACATTACTTTTATCATCATTTAATTCACCATACGTTTCATAGGTAATATCATAAGGTTCTAAAATACGACCACTTTCTAAATAGAGAGGGTTGGTGAAATGTTCTGTATGTGTTTGTGTGTTTAGGCTCAAGTTGTGTGCTCTTTAAAAAATATTATGTCATTTTACCTTAAACGGCTTAATACTACTTTCATTATAAAACGCATACTTGATTTCTACCACTTTCTTTTGCTTGATAAAGGGCTTTGTCACATCGTTGTATAGTCTGTTCAATCTCTATATCATTCTCCTTATCAAGTTGTGCGACACCGACACTTATAGTTACATTAGAATTTTTACTTATATCTGTGGATATATTTTCTTGTTCCACTTCTATGCGAATACGTTGGGCAAGTTTACTGGCATCTTCTTTATCTGACTGAGGTAAGAGTACAATATATTCTTCTCCTCCATAGCGGGCTACAGTGTCACTGACTCTAACAGATTTTTTGATAATATTTGCAATAATCCTGATAATCTTATCGCCAAAAATATGACCGAAGGTGTCATTAATATTTTTAAACAAATCTATATCTATCATTAGTAACGAGAGCTCTTGTTTATAACGCATGGCTGTATAAAAAGATTTTTGAGAAGCTTCATAAAAGTATCTACGGTTGTATAAACCGCTAAGCATATCCGTACGTGCTTCAATTATTAATAGTTCTTTTGTTTCTTGCAACTCTTTTGTTTGTTTTGTCAATGATAGATTTGCCTCTTGCAGATGCTGTGTCTGTTTTTCTATTTCAGACTTAAGATGTTCTTCATTTTTATTTTGTTCTTGAATCAATGCATGTTGCGCAATCATTTTTTCATTATTCACAGTTCTATATCTATTGGTTAATATAAGTGTGAAAACAAAGACCTCTAGAAATGCTCCTCCGAGAAAGGTATATCGAGTTATATCTGTATTTGCTAGCAGTGTGTTAAAGTTCATAGCCATAATTGCCATAGAGGGGAGATAGAGCATAAGGGCGATAAGATAATACTTTGCTCCATTAAAACCCTCTTTAAAGAGTTTAATCGCAACGTAAACTATTAAAATCAAAACAGCAGAAAAGAAAATATTACTAGAAATAGTTGCATAGGGAATATTTTGTGCAAGTAAAAATGCAAAAATAATTGATACAACCGATAGGTAATGAAAAACTTTTTTCATTAGAGGATAGTTGGATTTTAAGTCTAAAAACTCTATGGAAAACTGCAGTAAAGCAAAAAGTGTTAGGATTCCTAGTACATGTAAACCTTCTTGCCAACCTGTGAAACCCATAGACAGATAAAGACCACTATGCATAAAAGTAAAAACTATGTAAATAAAAACATATCCTACATAATAGAGATAAATACGTTCTTTAGTTACAAAAGAGTTATAAAGATTTAACAAAATAAAAGCAAAGAGTACAAATGCATAGATCGTATACCATTCTGTCAATGTAATACGATTAGGACGAAAAAATTCATTCTTAGTATATACTTGAAACTCTCCAATCTGACTTGCAATGGTATTGGCTTTTAAATAAAGAGTTTTTACTTCACCCTTAGGTATATGTAGATGAAATGCTGGAAAATTATCTTTGATAGATCTTTCTTCTGGGGGAATGCTAAGTCCATTTTCTTGAACTACCCATAGAGAATCTTTTTGTGTATATAAGCTTAAAGTAGACCAGATAGATTCTGTAAAGAAAAGCACATAATCTTCATTGTTACTATTGTTAAGAATTTTTATCTTAAACCAAGCATTTCCATACTTGTAACCTTGAGTAAATTGACTTGGAATTGTTTGTGTGAAGTTTATCTTTAGGACATTTTCAATTGTAAGAGAAGCATTTTCATCATATAGATATTGGAGTGTAAAATTGTCATATTTTTTGAATTTATCTGTGAGTACAAGACTTGCGTTTAGCAAGCTTGTTGAAAAAAGGAAGAGCAATAGAAAAAGTTTTGATAAAAACATAAGCCTTCCTCCTCAAGTAATTATTATTATACATAATAAAACTTAAATAATGAATATAAGAAGATTATATATATTATATTTTGTTACAGCTTTTCAATAGCTTGTTTCATATCCGCAATTAAATCAGCTGCAGATTCTAATCCGCAAGAAATTCTTATAAGACCTGGTGGAACACCACAAGCTATAAGCTCTTCTTCTGTTAATTGTTGGTGTGTTGTTGATGCTGGATGTGTAATAATAGATTTAGAATCTCCAATATTTACAACAAGTGAATAAAGCTCTGTTGCATCAACAATTTTAGTTGCAGTTTCAACTGAGTCTACTTCAAAGCTAAGAAGTCCAGAACATGCTCCATCTTCAAAATATTTTTGTGCATTTGCAAAATTTGCATTAGATTTTAGACCTGGATAATTCACTTTTAGCACTTTTGGATGAGACTCTAAAAATGTAGCTAAAGCAAGAGCATTCGCAGAATGCTCACGCATACGAAGTGATAAGTGCTCGAGTCCTTGAATAAATAACCAAGAGTTAAACGGCGAAGAAACAGCACCAATGTCACGTAAAAGTGCAAGTCTGGTTCTCAGTGTGAATGGAGGAAGGGGAACATCCACATATACAAGACCATGGTATGAAGCATCAGGCTCATTAAAGTGTGCATAACGAGGATTTCCTTTTAGTTTTTCAACTAAGTTGTTTCTCTCAACTAAAATACCACCAATCGCAAGACCTTGTCCTGTAGTGTATTTTGAAGCACTGTGTACTGTGATATCTGCACCATGCTCAAATGGACGGCATAAAACAGGAGTTGCCACAGTGTTGTCCACAACTGTTAATATTCCATGCTTGTTTGCAATAGTTGTAATGGCCTCAATATCCGCAACATCAATACTTGGATTTGTTAATGATTCAAAGAATATCACCTTTGTTTTCTCATCAATAAGTGCTTCAATCGAATCAGGGTTATGTACATCAAAAAATCTTGCTTCAATGCCGAATCTTTTAAATGTGTGTGCTGTAAGTGTTAAACTTCCACCATACAATTGTTTCGCACATACGATGTTGTCTCCCGCTTCAGCAGAATTTGCGATAGCAAAAAATGTAGCACTCATACCACTTGCTGTAGCAATAGCTGCAGCACCGCCTTCCATCTCAGCAAAACGTTTTTCAAAAACATCTGTTGTAGGATTGTTAAGACGAGTGTAAATATTTCCAAGCTCTTTAAGAGTAAATAAATTAGCAGCATGTTCTACATCACGAAATTCATACGCTGTTGACATATATATAGGAACTGCCATAGTCCCTTGAGAGTCCTTTTCATATCCTGAGTGGAGAGCTTTTGTTTGTAAATCCATAGGTGCACCTTGATGTTAATATAATTTTTTGTGATTCTATCTAAGTTTAGTAAACTGGCTGAGTGTTTTCTTGAGGCTTGTTATATATTACGGAAGTCCCTGCAAGAAGGTCATGAAGTCCACGTTTATCTTTTCTAAAACCAACCATTAAAAAACCGATAAGCAGAACAAATATTGAAACTATATAGCCAAAAGAACGTGTGAGTGCTTGTGTGTTATTAATGTCTTGAAATGTTTTTGCATCAACAATTTTAATATGTAGAAATTTTTTACCAGGAGTTGCACCTTTGGATTTTCTCCAAAATAAAATAGTGACGATAATAAGCGAGAATTCAAAAAGCAATTCCCATTTGAGTGATACGTTTGGTTGTGAAGCAAGTGCTTTTGTAGCATTGCCGCTTAGAGCGTACTGCATGTTTTGTTGATAATGAGAAAAATCAAACCAGTGGCCGTCACTTACAAAATAAATGATAACAGCCACTGGTAAAGCTAGAACGAGAGTGTCTAAAAATGAAGCAAACAAGCGAATCCAAAATCCGGCATACCTAACTTCAGCTTCATCCATCTCTTTTCCTTAAGCTTTAAATGTGGTAATTCGGCGCTTCTTGTGTGATAATAACATCATGCACATGGGATTCTTTAAGTCCAGCAGATGTGATTTCCACAAATTCTGCTTTATCCCAGAACATTTCTATACTTTCACTTCCACAGTAACCCATAGATGCACGTAATCCACCCATCATCTGATGAACTATGCCAGCGATAGAGCCACGAAATGGCACACGACCTTCTATTCCTTCTGGAACTAGTTTATCAGCAGCAGTCCCTTCTTGAAAATATCTGTCATTTGAGCCTTTTTGCATAGCTCCGATACTTCCCATACCACGGTATGATTTGTATTGACGACCTTGGAACATGATAGTGTCGCCTGGAGATTCTTCAGTACCAGCTAAAAGTGAACCAGCCATTATACATGATGCACCGACAGCTAATGCTTTTGAAATATCTCCAGAGTATCTAATTCCACCATCAGCAATAACAGGTACACCATGTGGACGTGCAGCTTGAGCACATTCATCGATTGCTGAAATTTGAGGAACACCGACACCAGCTACAATTCTTGTAGTACAAATAGATCCAGGTCCTATTCCAACTTTTACAGCATCTGCACCAGCTTTTATAAGTGCTTCAACTGCTTCAGCTGTAGCAATGTTTCCGGCGATAATATCAACTTCCATTGTCTCTTTGATTTTTTTAACAGTGTCTAAAATACCTTTTGAATGGCCATGTGCAGAGTCCAGTACTAAAACATCAACACCGGCATCCACAAGAGCTTTCGCACGGTCAAGTTGACCAACACCAATAGCAGCACCAACTACAAGTCTTCCAAATGCATCTTTATTTGAATGAGGATATTCTATACGTTTTTTAATGTCTTTGATTGTTACAAGACCTTTTAAAAAACCTTCATCATCAATGATAGGGAGTTTTTCTATTTTGTTTTGGTGCATGATATCAGCAGCATCATCAAGTGAAATACCTTTTTGTGCAGTGATAAGAGGCATTTTTGTCATAACTTCTGATGCCAATTTACTCATATCTTTTTCAAATCTCATATCGCGATTTGTAAGAATCCCTAAAAGTTTATTATGACCATCAACAACAGGCACTCCTGATATTTTATATTCAGCCATAAGCGAATTTGCATCTGCTAAAGTAGCATCAGGATGTACAAAAATGGGATCAATAATAATCCCACTTTCAGATTTTTTTACCTTAGTAACTTGTTTACATTGAGTTTTGATATCCATATTTTTGTGGATAATACCAATCCCACCAAGTCTAGCCATTGCAATAGCAGCACGGTGCTCTGTAACTGTATCCATTGCGGCAGAAACCATAGGGATTTTAAGTGTGATATTACGAGTTAGTTTAGTCTCTAATGATACTTCTTTTGGTAATACTTCTGAATATTGTGGTACTAAAAGTACATCTTCGAATGTGAGGGCACGTTTACGAATTCTCATTGGTTTCCTTTTTGGTAGAAAAAGTCTGTTTTCTTAAATTCGTTGGATTATATCTCTTTACTTGTTAAAAAAAGGTAAAACTACTTTATAAATTAAACTTTTTATCTATTCTGAACCATCCGGCTATGGATAAACGCTTTTTTTTGGCAGGTAACACTTCGTGTGGGAATTTTTCACTTAGAAATATTACAAGAGTGTTTGCTAGTGGCATTATTGTATTTATATATTTATTTTCTTCATTATATATAATAAGCTCTCCTCCATCTTTTGTAGCCCATGCATCATTTAAATAATATACAGTAGTGATAACCCGATTGTTTCCACCTTTAAATGCATCAAGGTGTTTTTCATAAAAAGCACCTTTTTCATACATTGCAAAATGACTTTCATAGTAATTGATACCAAGATAAAGTTGACGATTTAACTGTTCTTGTAGCTTTCGCATAAAATCTAAATAGTGACTTTGTGAAGCTCTATCTTCTTTAAGCCAAGATATTTTATCCCCTCTGCGACGTGAATCTATATGCTTACGAGCGCTTTTAGAGATACCTGCGTATTTATAGTTTCTTTGTGTTTTTGCAGTGATTTTTAAGCTATGACACAGCTCAGGATTCAATGCATTAGGGACAATACAATAACCATTATCTACTAAAGCATCTATAATTTCTAAAAAAAGTTGATTACTTTTGCTCACTTTGTTCTTTTTCTGCTTTTCTTACAGTCCCCATGTATTGTTTAATAGCTTCATGGATCTTTTCTCTTGAATTATGTTCTTTGTCTGCGTGTGAAAATAAAAACATTCCAAGCGAATACCAAACAGATATGGCTTCTCCGATTTTTAAGTTTTCATTTGCAAAGACCTTTGTTAATTGTGTCATTACTTTATCGTGTTTTTCTTCATCCATTTTATTGTCCTTTATAGTTAATAGCTTTTTCAAGGCTCATTGAACCGTCAAAAAGAGTTTGCTCATCATAAGCTTTTGCAATAAGTTGTAGTCCTATAGGCATTCCATCTTCTGATTTTGATATAGGTAGTGAAAGAGCAGGAAGTCCTGCTAGGTTTACGCTGATTGAATAGATATCACTTAGGTACATATCTATAGGATTTTTTAATTCACCAAACTTAGGAGCAGTCCCTGGTGCAATCGGTGAAAGTATTAAATCTGCCTCGTCAAAAATTTTTTCATATTGGTCTTTAATGATATGTCTTGTTTTTTGTGCTTTTACATAATACGCTTCATAATAACCACTAGAAAGCACAAAGTTTCCAAGCATAATACGACGTTTTACTTCATCGCCAAAACCGTTACTACGTGTTTGAATGAATGTATCCTGAAGATTTTTACCTTCTATCCGGTTTCCATAACGGATACCATCATATCTAGCTAAGTTTGTAGTAGCCTCTGCAGTTGCAGTGATATAATACGCAGAGATATCAAACTTTGCATCCATCATCTCACGTTCTATAATCGTATGTCCTGCATTTTTAAGCGCTTCGATAGCTTTTGCATAGGCATTTTTAACATTATCACTTGCGTTTTCTACATAGTGTGGTAAAACTGCGATAGTTAATTTTCTTTCAGGGTTTAGGTTTTGACAAACTTTGTCATCCATCTTCGCGTTGGTGGAATCTTTATCATCACTTCCACTGATGATATCATATAAAATTGCAGCATCTTCAACATTTTGGGTCATTGGACCAATCTGATCAAGGCTAGATGCATACGCTCCTAAACCATATCGAGACACTCTTCCATAAGTTGGCTTCATTCCAACAATTCCACAAAAAGAAGCTGGTTGACGGATAGATCCACCAGTGTCACTTCCTAAAGCTGCAATAGCAAGACCGGCACCAACAGCAGCGGCACTCCCTCCAGAGCTTCCTCCAGGAACACAATCAGAGTTATGAGGATTTAAAGTCTTACCATAAAAGCTAGATTCTGTAGTCGAACCCATAGCAAATTCATCCATATTTGTTCTGCCAAATGGTGAAAGTCCGGCCTGTGTCATTTTTTCAATTACAGTTGCATTATAAGGAGCAATATAGCCTTGAAGAATGTTAGATCCTGAAGTGATAGACCAGTCTTTAACTTGAATATTGTCTTTAATAGCAATAGGTACACCATCTCCAACATTTTGTATATCTATATAAGCGTTTAATGCAGGATTTGCTTCTATTTTAGCTTTTAAATCTTCTTTAAATTTATGTAAATCTTCTTTACTTAGTTTCAGAGCTTCTTTTAATGTAATCACTAAATTTCCTATATTTGTAAATTATAAATGTCATTATATCCAAATGTTTGTTGCTTAGTGATTCAGAATTATTACAATTACTTTAGTGATTTATATGTCTAGTTTATAGATATTTAATAAACAAAATAGTAACATACTCAGTAAGTAAATATTACAAAAAAGGGAATTTAATGAAAAAAATTATTTTAGCTTTAGCAACATGTTCAGTTTTGTCTTTAGCAAGTGCAAATGACACGACAATCAATGCAACTATGAAATTGATGGAGCAGGGGATGGAGCAAATTAACAAAGGTTTTATGTTAAACTCAAAACAAGATATTCTTCAAGGTATTACTACTCTAGAAAATTCAAATGCAATTTTTAACAATGTGGATGTTGCTCTTTTTATCAAAAGTCAAAAAGTAACTGTAGCGCATAATATCAATAAAAACTTAGCAGAAGATTTAAGAGAACTTAAAAAAGCTGTTTTAAGTTCAGAATATTCTGAAGGTACAAGACAGTATGCAAGAGTTTTGAATCAATGTGTAGCATGCCATACAATTATTAGAGGTTGGTAGGTTTTAGCCACTAACTACATGGCTATTTGCTAGAGGGGCCATTGTTTGGCTCTTGTATTTTTTTATTTATGGGAGCTTGGTGTATTAACAAAGTATCTCATATTTATATCTGCTAGTTTATCTCCCCAGGCAATATAAGTAATTTTTCTCCCTTTTTCAACAAATATATGATTATCTAAAAAGTAGTGTTCTAGTATATCTATTATTTTTGTACTTTGGGGAAGTGTCACTATCCAGATAAAACCAATAGTTTTAAGTGAAGGTATCTCTTTACGACTTCTCATAATATCCCGTAGCTCAGTTTCTATTGCTTCACTGTTATCTTCATCATTAAATTTAGAAGATTCAACTAGAGCCACAAAGTTGTTTTCATCTGTGACTTTTTTCCATTGGTCATGTTGAAATTTTTCTTTAAAGTTGTAATCATCATTATTTTTTTGTTTGAGACAAAGACAGTACGCTGTTTTAATTGCATTAGGAACATTTTGACATAGATAGTCTATTTCTTTTTGAGTATATGTATTTGTTGAAAACCCTTGAGAGTTAAAGAAGTTTATTGCTTGTAAGTTTGCTAAACTATCTTCATCTTTAACTCTTGTAATTTCATTGACAACTGCGATTGGATAATTTGCAAACCAAGTCCAAGAGCTATTTTTAGTTAAAAACTCAATTGTTTTTCTACTGTTTTGTACCGCATTATGTATATCAGATATTATTTTTTTCATTACTTAGTTTTCTTTCTGTCAAAATGGTAGATAGAAGATATCTCTTTTGGTTTTTTATCTGCCCAAGATAAATAAGAACTTTTTAAATGATTCCCATTTTCGGTAATTTCATGGATAATAGTATGGACATGATCTTCATTAGATTGACATACTTCAGTCGACATATCACAATCAAAAACTATACGAGTTGGGGTGCTTTGTTTAAGGTTTGCGATAAATTCAGGTTGGTTTTGCTTAACGCAATAGTGTGTTGCTTTAAGATTATTGCACTCAATATCTTTACAGTGGTACATTGTAACCATTTGTTTTTTGGTATCTGGTAATAAGTCTTCTTGAATAGTTGACTCTCTTCCGATGGATTTAAATATCATACCATTTTCTTGAGTCCCAACAAGAGATTTTAAAGCTTCAGCCTTATACGATAGAGTGCCAGTTTGTTTATGCGCAGGTGAAAGAGTCCATTCTCCAGAGAGAGTATCCATCCAGTCATAAATATCAAAAGCATCTGGTTGCGCGTAGAGTGAAGTTGAGAATGTGATTGTTGTTATGAGAGAGAGACAGCTTTTTAGCATTAATCGCCTTTTTGATTTATTTAAATTTTTTAACTAAAAATATTCCAATACCTACAAGAGTAAATATCAGAGTTATACTAACTCCGATAAATTCAAATGTAACTGCTTCATTAAAGTTAGGCACTAACTACTTCTTCACATCTTTGACAAGTAGTGTCTTCAGATTTTGCTTGGTATTTCCAACATCTTGGACATTTATGTGCACTTGCTTTTGAAATAACAAAAGTATCGTCATTTACTTTAAAACTTCCTAGTATTTCCTGCTCAGGCTTGTCCTCAAGTACAGCTGAAACTACAAACCAGTCCTCAGCATCAGTAGCATTCATCTCAAGGGCTATGTTTGATGTAGTGTGTATTACAAGCTCTAAAGTACTTTTGATGATTTTTTCTTTTTTAAGTTTATCCACAAGAGAACCAAAACCTTCTCTTGCTTTTACCATATAGTCTGCATTAAAGCTAGACGCGCCTGTTTGAATATTTTCATATACTAAATCAAAAATAGACTCAGCTTCACCTTTAATAATAGCAGGAGCATGTTCTACAATCTCATCCGCTGTGTATGTTAAAATCGGAGCCATTAGAAGAAGTAAGTTTTTTGTAATGATAGCCATAGCACTTTGACTTGCCATACGTCTTGAATCATTTTTTGCATTACAATAGAGTGAGTCTTTTGTCATGTCAATATACATACCGCTAAGTTCATTTGCAATGAAGTTATTTAAGGCACTCATTCCATTTACAAAATTATACTCTGAGAAAGATTTATGAACATTGCCTAAGACCTTGCTTGCCACATCTAAAATCCATTTATCCAATGCGCCCATATCTTCATATGGTGTTAAAGATTCTAAATCGTTAATATTTGCAAGCATAATTCTAAAAGTGTTTCTTAGTTTTCTATAGTTTTCCGAGATTTGTTTTAAAATCCCTTGAGAAATTTTTAAATCTCCTTGGTAATCAGATGATGCAACCCAAAGGCGAAGAATCTCACTTCCGTACTCTTTTAAAACTTTCTCAGGAGCAATAACATTTCCCTTTGATTTTGACATCTTTTCACCCTTGTCATCAACGGTGAAGCCATGTGTTAAAACACCTTTATATGGTGCTTTATGCTCAACTGCAGCAGAGAGAAAAAGTGAAGACTGAAACCAACCACGATGCTGGTCACTTCCTTCTACATATAAATCAGCTTGGTATTCACCAGCGTCATAGTTACGTGATTTTAAAACAGAGTTCCAAGTAGAGCCTGAGTCAAACCAAACATCCAGGATATCAGTCACTTTTTCAACTTCATCCGCTTTATATCCAGAACCAGGGTAGAGCAGGTGTTCTGTCGGCATTGAGTACCAGGCATCACTTCCTTGCATCTCAAAAATCATAGCAGTGTAGTTTAAAACTTTTTCGTCTAAAATAACTTCACCGGTGGCTTTGACTCTAAAAAATGCGATAGGAACACCCCAGTCACGCTGACGAGAAATACACCAATCAGGGCGGTTTTCAACCATAGATTTGAGTCTGTTTCTTCCAGTCTGAGGCATAAACATAGTCTTTTCAATTTCACTGAGTGCGATGTTTCTTAAAGTTCTGTCTTCACCTTCTGGTTTTTCATCCACAGAGATAAACCACTGTCGCGTTGCTCTAAAGATTAGTGGAGTGTGTGAACGCCAACAGTGTGGGTATGAGTGTGTGAATTTAGACACTTTTAGCATAGCATCGCCGATAAGCTCAATGATTGCATCATTTGATTTAAAGATGTGTTTTCCAACAAAGTCTTCAGCATTGGGAATAAGCTTCTCATGAACTACAGTCTCATCAAAACAACCGGTTTCATCGACTGGCATTACAACCTCTAAATCATACACAAGGCCGATACGGTAATCATCTTCACCATGCCCAGGTGCTGTATGAACACAACCTGTACCATTGTCAACTAAAACATGCTCGCCTAAAATAAGACGGGAATCTCTGCCGTTGAGCGGGTTGATCGCTGTTAAGTTTTCAAACTCTTTTGCTTTGAATGTTTGCGCCACTTCACCAGTTAATACGTCTTGTTCGATTAAAGAATTAAGTAACTCTTTTGCAACAATGTATCCAGTTGTTGTGAGCACATACTCTTCTTCTGGATTCATTGAAATACCGGTGTTTGCAGGAATAGTCCACGGTGTGGTTGTCCAAATAACCGGAGCAGCTTTACCTGTGATATTCAGTTTTGTTTTTGCTTCATCACTTAACTCAAACGCAACAAAAATAGAGTGAGACTCTTTATCTTCGTATTCAACTTCAGCTTCAGCAAGCGCCGTGCGCTCAGCCCATGACCAAAAAACAGGTTTGCTACGTTCGATTAAAAGACCTTTTTTAGCAACAGAACATAAGGTGCGGTAGATATTCGCTTCAAATCTGAAGTCCATAGTCACATAAGGTTTTTCCCAGTCAGCTAATATACCGAGAGTTTTAAATTCATCACGTTGAATAGCAACAAACTTCGCAGCGTGCTCACGGCAAAGTTCTCTGATTTTAGCAGTTTCAAGAAGTTCTTTTTTTTGCTTTCCACCAAGTTTTTTTTCAACTTGTTGCTCAATCGGCAGACCATGACAATCCCAACCCGGGGTGAAGCGAACAGATTTTCCATTAAAGTAGTTATGTTTAACGATAATATCTTTTAGAACCTTATTTAGAGCATGACCGATATGAATATGACCATTTGCATAAGGAGGTCCATCATGAAGAGTGAATTTAGGCGCATCTTTACGATTAGCTTTCATTTTTTCATAAACTTTATTTGCATCCCAAGAAGCATAACGTTTTGGTTCGTTGTTAATCAGGTTGCCACGCATGGCAAAATTTGTAGTTGGTAAAAGTAGTGTGTCTTTGTAGTCCATATAAGCCTCAAAATTGTATAAAAGTTTTGCATTATATCTTTAGTGTATTTAAAAGCATCTTTAAAGTGATATAATACTTTCAAATAAGTTCGTTCATAAAGGTTAAAACAACATGAAACTGCACCTTTTATTTATTGGAAATAAATTTATATATAATAAGTCTTTGAAAGAGTATATAACTAGAAAAGTTGAAGAAAAATGTGATTTTATTAATACACTCACACATTTTAAAGAGAGTGATAACTCTTTATTATTATTTTTAGAAGAAGAGTTCAACTCTAGTAATAAACTCATCATTGTAACTACAAAACATAACTTCTCAACTATCGGGAAAATGATTTCAACTGTTACGAGTGATAACCAAGTGCTCAAAGATCAAATGCTAATACCATCTAAAGCAGATAAATATGTAAAAGATAGTTATCTCTTAGAATATAAAAAGTCCTTGACAAATGTGATCTCTATGGATGAGATGAAAAAAATGCCAAAGATTTTATTAACATCAGAAAAAAATCATGCAACTATTAATATTTTTGAAGAAGATAGAGAAAGTGCAAATGCATTACTAAATTCGCTTGCTCAAATGCATGAGGTATCTTTTGAAGTAATAACCATAATAGAAGGGTGGCTTAGAGTAGAAATAGCAAGTAAAAGATATGGAAATATTTCTAACTTTATAGATTCGGCTAAGCAGTTGCTACCAAGAAAGTTGATTAGTACAGCTAATATTATAGAATACATTATAAAAGTACTAGATGCAAATAATAAAAAAATATCTTTTGCTGAGAGTTGTACAGGTGGACTTCTGAGTTACTATTTTACTTCACATAACGGTGCATCAAAAATTCTAGATGGCTCCTTGATTACATATTCCAATGATTTAAAAGATAATTGGTTAGCAGTAGAACATGATGTTTTAGAAGAGTATGGGGCTGTAAGCTCTCAAGTAGTAGAGCAAATGAGTGAGGGTGTTATAAATGTCAGTCATGCAGATTATGGCTTATCTATAAGCGGAATTGCAGGAGATACTGGAGGAACAGAACTTAAACCAGTTGGCACTGTATATATAGGAGTAAGAACTAAAACCACACATCAAGAAGTACACTTACATCTTCATGGTGATCGAAACTATGTACAGCAGCAAAGTGCTCTTTATGCTATTAAAATGTTAGTGACAATTGATAAAGAAATATTTTTTTAAATTTAAGTGAAAATATCTTGACAATTAAAAGCTATTTCCCTATAATTTCGACCTCTTAAACATTTAGAGAAAATGTCTTGTTAGCTCAGCTGGTAGAGCACGTCACTTTTAATGATGTGGCCGATGGTTCGAATCCATCACAGGACACCATTTACGACAATTAAAAAACATAATGATTTTTTCTTAGTCTAGGAAAAAAGGAACGAAGCATACTGTAGTGTGTGAGTGAGTTTTTGACGACGAATAAGATAAAAGTGCGGTGGTAGTTCAGTTGGTTAGAATACCTGCCTGTCACGCAGGGGGTCGCGAGTTCGAGTCTCGTCCACCGCGCCACTGTTTTTTAATTTATTTATAGTTCAATGGGCGTTTAGCTCAGTTGGTAGAGCGCTACCCTTACAAGGTAGATGTCACAAGTTCGAGTCTTGTAATGCCCACCATTGACAAACTTTTGTTTTTGAAGAAAGTGACCCTTTCGTCTAGTGGCCAAGGACACTATCACTTCATGGTAGGAACAGAGGTTCAAATCCTTTAGGGGTCGCCATATATTGGTGTTTAAATTTTTTAGAATAATTTCTAAAATTTATGATTTTTTCTTTAATTTAGGAAAGAGTGATTGAGGTATACCTTAAGTATCCGAAAGAGCGAATGACGACGAGAAAAGTAAAAAAGCATTATTTTAGGGCGTTTAGCTCAGTTGGTAGAGCGCTACCCTTACAAGGTAGATGTCACAAGTTCGAGTCTTGTAATGCCCACCATTTTTGATTATTTGCACGAAAGCTTTTAGCTCATGTACTTTAGTATGCTTCGCCAAAATCTTTAGCACAACTAAAACAAAAATTACAACTTATCGATATATGCGCGGTGGTAGTTCAGTTGGTTAGAATACCTGCCTGTCACGCAGGGGGTCGCGAGTTCGAGTCTCGTCCACCGCGCCACTCCTTTTTGATTATTTGCACTTCAAAATCAGACTCACATACTTGATGTATGCTTCGCCTAATTTTAAAGCACAACTCATTCAAAAATAATACTTTAATGCTGAAATCGAACTAGTTCGATGAGCTTTCTGCTGAAGAAAACCTAGCGTTAACGTAGTAAAATGGGCTTTTGCTCATTTTATGTCTCTTAATCATGCCGACATAGCTCAGTTGGCTAGAGCAGCTGATTTGTAATCAGCAGGCCCGGGGTTCAAATCCTCGTGTCGGCACCACCATTAATTAAATAACAACACTTTTGCTATACTTATTTTATACTTTTAACAAAGGAAAAATGATGAAGAAAAAATACATATGTACAGTTTGTGAATGGATTTATGATCCTGAAATTGGAGACCCTGATGGCTCGATTCCTCCAGGAACAGCTTTTGAAGATATTCCTGATGATTGGGTTTGTCCTGATTGTGGAGTAACAAAAGATGATTTTGAAGTTTATGAAGAGTAGATACTAAAGATTTATAAGAAGCTTTTTGTACCACTTTTGTCATACATATCTTTATATCTAAATGTAATGAGATTTTGCATAATGGCAAATAAAATCATGAAGTTTAAAAAACTGCTTCCACCATAACTAAACATGGGTAAGGGTACTCCAACAACTGGTGCATAGCCGATTGTCATTGAGATGTTGACCCCCATGTAGATAAAAATCATAAATGATATAGCTACTGTAACTACTTTTATATAATAATCCTTATTGAAAATACTTAAGCTTAATAAGTGAAGTATAAGCATGACATAGATTGATATTAAAGCTAAAGCACCTAAGAATCCACTTCTCTCAACTACAAAGGCAAAAATAAAATCACTTGTAGCAATTGGAAGGAATTTCATTTGTGTTTGTGTGGATTCTTCTTTGGATTTTCCAGTCAGTCCACCTGAACCAATAGCTATAATAGACTGTTGAACATGATACGATGGTTCTTCACTTAAAAAATCTTGTATACGAATTTTTTGATAATCTTTGAGACCGTACTCATACGCAAGTGGTGAAAGAAGTAAAATTGCGCTAATGATAGTTGCCCATATTTTCCAATATACGCCAATAAAAAATAAAACACCATAACCTATGAGCAGTAAGACAAGTGCTGTGCCCAAATCCGGTTCTTTAGCAATTAAGATGAATGGTAAGAGTATATAAAAACTGATTTTAAGAAAATCAACAAGTCTATATCCATTCACATCGGGTGGATTTTTATTGATTAGATAAGCGAGCATCAGTATCAGAGCCGGTTTTACAAATTCAGAAGGTTGAATAGTTGCATTTATAAATGGTACATCAATCCATCTTTGTGCACCTAACCTTGAATGACCAAAAAATTCAACAGCGACTAAAAGAGCGATATTTATCCAGTAAATTAATGGTATAAGCCAACTCATACGTCGAATTGGTAGTAAAAAAACAATAAGAAAAACTAGTACTGATACCGCTGTATATGCTGTTTGTTTTTGTGCAAGAGCAGGAACGACTTCACCAATAAGTAAATTTGAAGCTATTACTAAGGGTATAATCAAAATAATTGAAAAAAAGTCAAATTGTGCTAGAATACGCTTATCAAATCTCCACAAAAAAATAACTCCAAAAATATTTTAGGAATTGTAACATAAAGGTTAAGAGAATGAGTGAGGTAAAAAAATATGTTTGCCAAAGAGCAGAGAGGTTAGATACCTTTTTAGCAGTGCAAATCGGTCAAACACGTTCTCAAATTACACAGTTAATTAAACAAGACTGTGTGTTTGTAGATGAAAAAAAAGTAACTCGTCCCGGTGTGAAATTGAAACCTGATCAAATAGTTAAGGTGGAATTCCCAGAGGCAAAAACACANGCAGCTCTTGAGGTTGATTTTGATGTAGAGATCCTCTATGAAGATGATGATGTATTGGTTATTAATAAGCCAAGTGGAGTCACTGTNCATCCTGCGCCGAGTGTTAAAGATGCAACTTTGGTGGATTGGCTTAAGCATAAGGGGATTAGACTCTCAACGATAAGCGGTGAAGAGAGACATGGAATAGTTCACCGTCTTGATAAAGGGACAAGTGGAGCAATGATTGTTGCTAAAAATAATGAATCACATGAGTTTTTATCGCAACAACTTCAAGATAAAACCATGGGAAGATATTATCTAGCAGTCTTAACACCGCCATTAAAAGAAGATATCACAACTATTGAGTGTAATATTGGTAGAAGTTCTCATAATCGTTTAAAAATGGCTTGTTCAGAAAGTGGAAAGTATGCAAAAACACAATTTGCTTCTTTGCTACCTTCCATTGATGAATCAGCACAGCTTGTTGCTTGTAAACTTTTTACAGGAAGAACACATCAAATTCGTGTACATTTAGAGTCAATGAATCGACATATTTTAGGTGATCATATCTACGGAGTAGCGCCAAAACAGGAGAAATCGGAACGAGTCTTGCTTCATGCATACATAATATATTTCACCCATCCAACTACAAAAAAAGAAGTTTCTTTTGTAGCAAAACTTGATGATGTTGTGCAAAACTATATAGATCAAAAATTCAATTCGGAGCAAATTAATGAAGTTATGGAACCTGACTACATTCTTAAGTGTTTTAATCCTAACATTTAGTGGTTGTGTAGGAACATCTCCTAAACCAAAGGCAGTAATAGATAATACTCTTCCTATTATAACATTGACAGAAAATGGCACTTTTACAGATATGAAAGCTGTTGGTTTTGAATGGAATAGCGTAAAAGATGATCCAAGAATTGAAGGTATCTATGTATATAAAAAAGTAGTAGACTCTAAAGAAAAATCAAATGCTTTTTATGAGGCACTTCAAAGTCGCTTTATTACACATTATTTGGATGAAAATGTAAAACCTGATAGTGTATATAGTTATGTATTTAAAACTTTTACAAAAGATGCTGAATCACTTTCAAGTAAAGAGATAGTTGTTAAAACACTTCCGGCACTAGAATCGGTATCATGGATACATGTTGTACAGGAGATGCCAAGGTCTGCAAAAATAATTTGGAGACCTCATGTAAATCAGATTGTTCAAAAGTACATACTTGAGAGAAAAACTCTCGCAGATGATACATGGAAAGACTTAGCTGTTATAAAAGGACGATTAAGTGCTGAATATATTGATTCTAATCTTAAAGACTCACATGTCTACAAGTACAGACTTCGTGCTGTGACATATAATGATATAGTTTCCAATCCAAGTAAAGAGGTAAAAGTTCTTACAAAAGCTTTACCAGTTTCAATAGAAAATATTTTAGCATCAAAAAATCTTGCAAAGAAAATAAAGCTGTCATGGAAAATGCCAAAAGTAGTTGATTTTTCTCACTTTAAAGTTTATAGAGCTAACAGTCTTGATGGAAGCTACGCGCCGATTGTCACTACAAAATCTACAGAATTTATTGATGATATCCAAGAAGATGGGAAAAATTATTTTTATAGAGTGAGTGTTATTGACGTGGATGCATTAGAAAGTAAATATGATGAAAAGTCTGTTCATGGAAAAACACTTATCAAGCCTATTGCGCCATCTTTAGATGCTGTTCAAATGCAAGGTAATAGTTTAAAAATAGAGTGGAAATCAACTGATCCAAGAGCAAAGAGTTTTATTGTGGAAAAAACAATTAAAAAATCATGGATAGATAAAAAAATAGAAGAATTTGTTGATATTAAGGGGAATAGTTTTATTGATGCTCAGATTGAACCAAAGACAACATACTATTATAAAGTTTATAGTGTTGATGAATTTTCAATTAAGTCAGAAGCGAGCATGGAAGTACAATTTACTACAAAAGTAAATGAGGGTAAAGCCATACAACAAGAGATTCCAAAAGTAATAGAAAAAAAGAAAGATATTATTAGACCTATGGATGACTTTAGTGTGAGCGATCTTTAATGCCCCATTTACATATAGAAACATTTAAGAGTGTGGAGTTTCCTTGCTCAAAAGATGGAGTTATTTTCAATTTTATAGTTTCAAATATTCATCATAAAAAAGAGCAACTTATCTCTGTAACGGTTGAAGAGGATGACTTTTTTTTATTGGTTAAAGAAGATGAAGATAAAAATTTACTAAAATCAGATAAATTGACAAGACCAGCATCAATCTATAATGTGCATAAGGCACTTCTTTCTTATGCAAAAATAGCAGAGTTGAATGTAATATCTTCAAACGTACCAGAGTATGAAAAAAATGTTCATCTTGAAAAGGTAAGTGCACTTAAAAACATCAGCTATTTTGTAGATGATTTTCCAGAAAATAAGGAGATTAGAATTGAAGTCGGTTTTGGTTCGGGTCGTCATTTACTTCACCAAGCTGCGAACAATAAAGATATTTTATTTGTCGGTATAGAAATTCATCGTCCATCTATTGAACAAGTTTTAAAACAAGTGAGCATTCAAAATTTAGACAATTTGCTTATCCTTGATTATGATGCAAGATTATTTATGGAACTTGTTCCTTCAAATAGGGTTGGAAAGATATATGTACATTTTCCTGTACCATGGGATAAAAAACCTCACAGACGTGTAATTTCAACAACATTTATTGAAGAAGCAAATAGAGTTTTAAGTGTTGGAGGTCAATTAGAATTACGAACTGACAGTGAAAATTATTATGCTTATTCCTATGAAACATTTATAGCTTTTAACAAGACAACATTGCAGATAAACAAAAATAAAGAAATCGCCATTAGTTCCAAATATGAAGATAGATGGAAAAAAATGGAAAAAAATATTTATGATGTAACTATGATAAATGAAGAACATTCTAATGAACTCTCTATAGAAGGTACTTTTGACTTTAAAAAAGCGAATGCAAATAAATCAGTCATAGTAGGCTTACACACAAAAAACGAAAAATTAGACGGTGCGTTTATCCATTTTGAAAGAGTATATGAAAGTAAAGATAAAATAATGCTACGTTTGTCAATGGGGAGTTTTGATAGACCCGAACATTTATATGTTCTAGTAGATGATAAAAAAGTATCTTATTATCCTCATTTACCATTAAAATCACGTAGTAATTTGATTGCACACACATATCTTGATGGAGTATTACATGGATAAAGTAATTATCGCTGAAAATTTATCTTTAGCATATTCAAATGATGAAACCATTATAAACAAAGTAAACTTTTCTGTTGACTCAGGTAGTTTTGTTTTTATTACAGGTGCTAGTGGTAGTGGTAAATCGACACTTTTAAAGTCTCTATATGGTGGATTAAAACCAGATCAGGGAAGTTTGATTGTTGGTGGAGTTGAGATTAATGGTGTCTCAAGAAAAAAACTCAATTTTTTACGTAGACATATAGGGATAGTTTTTCAAGACTATAAACTTGTTAAAGAATGGACAATCGAGAAAAATATCACTCTTCCTTTACTTATAAATGGATATGAAAAGAATGTGACACAAAATCAGGTGGATTCTCTTTTAAAACATGTTAGACTAAAACATCAAGCTGGTAAATATCCACTTGAACTTAGTGGTGGTGAACAACAACGTGTTGCAATGGCTAGAGCACTTTCGCATAATCCAATTTTAATTTTAGCAGATGAACCAACTGGAAACTTAGATGATTATTCTTCTGGTCTTATTTGGAACCTTTTAGAAGGTGCAAATACACAACTTAAAACGACAGTAATTGTAGTGACACATCATATTCCAGCAACTATGGGTATAGATTATAAGCATTTTCATATAGAGTATGGGAGTATAAATGAAGTCAATTAAAAATCATTTTTCACTTGTTATAGCACTTGTGAGTATTTTATTCTCAATCCAGGTATTTATTATTGTAGATAGGTCGATTAATGCGTACAAAGAAAACCTTGCAAACAATTATTCTATCATTATGGTTGCACAAGTACAAATTCCTGAGGAGAAAATCAAAGCTATTAATCCTTTGATTGTTAATGTAAGTGAATTGAACCCTGAAGGTGTGATTAAAAGACTTAACACCAAAATGGACAAAAAAAACTTAGAACTTTTAAAGATAACTTTACCAAAATTTTATAAGCTAAAGTTAGCACACTTTCCAAGTCCTCAAGAGATAGAAAGACTTACTAAAAACCTACTAGCAACTAAGTCTGTACAAAAAGTTGAAAACTTTTCTAGTAATCATGATAACACTTTTAAACTCCTTCTTTTATTTAAAGATGTAATCTCAGTGTTTTCTTTATCTATTTTTATTGTAACCATACTTTTAATTTTAAAAGAACTAAGAATCTGGCAGTTTATGCATAATGAAAGAATGAGTATTATGGGACTTTTTGGTGCACCTATTTGGTTGAGTTCAGCAGTATTGTTTAGACTTTCAATTGTAGATGCAATTATTGCGAGTTTTGTTACTTTTATTATTTTTTCCTACATAGATTCTAGTTTATGGATAGCGCGTCAGTTTGAAAGTATAGGTATAGAGGTAGTTGTTTTTGATAAGGTGGAAGACTTTTCTCTTCTTTTTGCAATAGCAATGCTCGTTTCAGTACTCTTAGCATCACTCATACTCTTAGGACACAAAGAAGAAGTATGATTCGTTTATTTATTGCTTTACTTATTATATTTTCATCTCTTGTTGCTAAAGAGGATATAGATAAAAAAATTAAATTAACAAATTCAAAAATAAGTACATTTAGTAACAGTTATACAACTTTAAATAATAAACTTGCAAAAAATGCCAAAGCAATTTTAAAACAAAGATTGGAAATTCAAGAGCAACAGAAATTTTTACAAGAATTAAAACTAAAGCTTTCTGAGAAAGAACTATCATATAAAGAAAACACTTCTCAATTAGAAAATTTAATTATACAAAACGAAAAATTAAAAAAAGATCAAGATACTATTGAGCAAGAACTAGTTTTTGTTATTGCACAAAGTGTTTCTTTATCTGTAATACTTGAAGATGAATATGCTGTTGATGAAAACTCTTTAATGGAGTTTGAAATACTCAATGAGATGTTAAAAGCCTCTAAAGAAAAAGCCAAAGAACTTAACGAAAAATATTATACTAATTCAAAAGATATTGAATCACTTAATGAGCAATCACAATCTTTAAGAGTTGCTATTGATAGCATTGATACTAAGAGAAAAAAACTTATTTCAACCCAAGAAAAAAATAAAAAATCTTTAAAAAAATTAGAACTAGCTAAGTCCGCATATAAAAAAGAAGTAAAAACACTTTTACGTAAACAGAATTTACTTAAGAGTACACTTGCTAAGCTTAATATTATCAAAGTTGATGAGGCGAAAAAAGCTAAAGAAGAAAAGGAAAGAAAACTTGCCTTTGAAGAAGAAGAAGAAGAGATTTTAGATGATCAAAATCTTCCAAAAGTTAAAAAGCATGGAAGTTCATACCAGGCTATTAAAACAAAAAAATATAAGGGACCTAAGACTATAGCACCTTTAGATTCATATACAATATCAAAAAAATATGGTACATATACAGATCCAATTTATGGTATTAAAATATTTAATGAATCTATATCTTTAAAGCCTAAAACACCTAATGCAAAAGTTAAAACTGTGTTTAACGGTAAAGTTATTTATGCAGATAAAACTGCTGTACTTGATAATATTGTTATTGTAGAACATAAAGGTGGTCTACATACTATTTATGCAAACTTATCACAGATTTCACCGAATATTAAAAAAGGGAAAAAGATTAAAAAAGGTTATTCTATTGGACGTGTAAATGAAGAGTTGATTTTTGAGGTTACTCAAAAGTCATATCACATTGATCCAATCAATCTTTTTAAGTAATGTAAAAAATTGAATTCAAGGTAATATATACTATCATTTTTATTTTTATATTATTTATAAAACATTTACACGAGGATAAGACTGAATCTAACAATTCAGACAAAACTTTAGCTATAATTTCATAAAAAATTAAAGAGAATTCCTATGAACTTTATTCAAACTCGCGGGTGTGAACCGGAAAAACCAGAATCGATAACTTTTTCACAAGCTATTCTTAGCCCTATAGCTTCATATGGTGGACTGTATGTGCCTGAGACACTTCCTAATCTAGGTGAAGACTTTTTAAACAAGCATTTAAACTCTTCATATAAAGAATTAGCAGCGGATGTATTGGCAAGATTTGAGATTGATATTGAGCAGAATGTGATTGATGAAGCACTGTCTTTATATGATAAATTTGATGATGCTTCTAATCCTGTTCCTGTTGTAAAAGTGAAAGAGAATCTTTACGTGAGTGAACTCTATCACGGTCCCACGCGTGCATTTAAAGATATGGCCTTACAGCCTTTTGGAAAAATTTTATCTTCAGTTGCTCAAAAACGCAATGAAAACTATTTAATTTTAGCGGCTACAAGCGGAGACACCGGTCCGGCAGCTTTAGAGACTTTTAAAAATCAAAAAAATATTCAAGTTGCCTGTATGTATCCAGCTAATGGAACCTCTGATGTTCAAAGACTTCAAATGGTCACAGAAGATGCGGATAATTTAAAAGTTATAGGGATTAAAGGGAACTTTGATGATGCACAGGCAGCCTTGAAAAGTCTTTTAGTTTCAGCGAGTTTCAAAGATACTTTAGAGAAAAAAAATATCTCTTTATCTGCAGCGAATTCTGTAAATTTTGGACGTATAATTTTTCAGATTATTTATCATATTCATAATTATTTAGAGTTGGTGCGTCAAGATGCTATAGAGATTGGTGAAAAAGTCTACTTAAATGTTCCAAGTGGAAATTTTGGAAATGTTCTTGGTGCTTTTTATGCTCAGGATATGGGACTTCCTGTTGAAAAGTTAGTGATTTCTTCAAATGAAAACAATATTTTAACTCGTCTTATTCAAACCGGTGTGTACGACATTAGAGAAAGTGAGTTGAAATTGACTACATCTCCAGCTATGGACATTTTAAAATCATCTAATGTTGAGAGAGTTCTTTTTAGTCTTTATGGAGCAAAGAGAACACGAGAGTTGATGGATGATTTAGATAAAAATAATATGTATACTTTAACAAAAGACGAACTTGCAAAGTTGCAAGAATATTTTGTTGCTGATTATTGCAGTGACGCTGAAGGAAAGGCATATATTCAAGCCACTTTTAAAAAGGACGGCTACTTAATGGATCCTCACACTGCGACTTGTTTTAAATCTTACGAGACAAAATCAAATCCAAATATTAAGTCAATAGTGTATTCAACTGCTGAGTGGACAAAGTTTTCACCAGTTATTGCAAACGCGCTTACAGGTGAAACCAACACGGAAGATATAGTTGCATTAGAAGCCATTTCTAAAGAAGCTTCATTAGAGATTCCATCTATGGTAAAAGAATTGTTTTCTAAAAAAATTGTTCACGATAGTATTATAGAAAAAGAAGATATAGAAAAAGAGATAGTCAGTTTTTTATAAAGACTGACTATTTTTATCCTTAAAGTTTAGTGGCTTTTAAATAAGCCTGCTCAATCGCACTCATGCAAGCACTTCGCACATTTCCATCTTCTAATGCGCCATAACCTGCTGCAGTTGTACCACCAGGACTCATTACCCCATCTTTGAGCAGTGCAGGGTGAATATCTTGAATAAGTGTGCCAAAGCCGTCAAAAAGACCGCGCATAATAGCCATAGCATCATCACGTTTTAAACCTTGCTTCACCGCTCCATCAGCTAAAGCTTCTGCAATGAGTGCAAGATAAGCCGGACCGCTTCCGGCAAGTCCTGTGGCAATATCAATCTCTTTTTCACTTGCCAACCATCTTGTTGTACCAATAGCACCTAAAAGTTTTTTGGCTTCTTCTTTGTACTCTATATCGCCCGTCAAAGTCGTCATAGACTTATTCACACTCGCAGCCAGATTTGGCATAGTTCGCACAACTGCTTTGGGTTTTAAATTTTCACGAAGCTTTTCTAAAGATGTTCCTGCAAGAACAGAATATATAACATCTGCTTCACCTTTTAGTTTCGTCGCAATATCTTCAACGTTTGCAGGTTTCACACAAAGCATAATAGTTTTGTCACTCATATCAAAACCATCCATAAGTACTTTATCTATTGAAACACCAAGCTTCTTTTCAAATGCATTAAGTTTTTCCAAACTTCTTCCAACCACCTCTATCTTATAAGTGTTTTTTAAACCTTGAGCAATGCTCAGAGCCATATTCCCATTTCCAATAAAAGTGATAGTTTTCATATAATGCCTTAATCTTTTTATGTTAGTATAGCATATCAAAATGAAGGTGGTCACTATGGAACAATTTTTAGAAGAAGCAAAGAATTCAAGTAGAATTTTAAACACTCTCACTGGAAAAGAAAAAAATAAAATCTTATTTGAAATGGCTGAAGCTTTAAGAATCAATACTTCTGCATTATTATCTGCAAATGCTATAGATATGTCTGAGGGCAAAACTAATGAGCTTACTTCAGCACTGATGGACAGACTTTTTTTAGATGAGAAACGCGTAGATTCTATGGCAACAGCTATAGAAGAGATAGCTGCATTAAAAGAACCGGTAGGCCGTGTTCTTGATGGTTGGATTACAGAAGATGATTTAAAAATCGAGAAGGTTAGTATCCCTATCGGTGTTATCGGAATCATTTATGAATCTCGTCCAAATGTCACATCAGATACAGCTGCACTTTGTTTTAAAAGCTCAAACGTGTGTGTGCTTAAAGGCGGAAAAGAAGCTGAGAACTCTAATAAGGCCATAGCAAAGGTCCTTCAAGATGTGCTTGAAAAAAACGACTTACCAAGGTCTTTAGTTTCCCTCATTCCAGATAGTTCACGCGAGGGTGTGGCAAAGCTTATCAAAATGGATAAATTTGTTGATTTAATCATTCCTCGTGGTGGAGCAGGGCTTATTAAGTATGTGAGTGAAAATGCAACAGTGAGTGTGGTGAAGCATGACAAAGGGCAGTGCCATACGTATATAGATAAAGATGCAAAAGTGGATAATACAATAGCAATTGCTATTAATGCTAAGGTACAGCGTCCGGGTGTTTGTAATGCGATGGAGACTTTACTTGTTGATAAAGCTATTGCATCAGATATCCTGCCAAAACTCAAAGTGGAATTTGATAAAGCTTCTACAGAGCTAAAAGGTTGCTTACAAACACAATCGATTGTGGATGTTTCTCTTGCAACGGATGAAGATTATGACACAGAATATTTAGAAAATATTTTAAATATAAAAGTTGTGGATGGTGTGAATGGTGCAATAGAGCATATTATTAGATTTGGTTCGGGTCATTCTGAAGCGATTATCACTGAAGATATTACAACTGCTGAAGCATTTTTAAATGCAATAGATGCTGCATGTGTATACGTAAATGCTTCCACACGCTTCACCGATGGCGGTGCTTTTGGATTTGGAGCAGAGGTTGGAATATCTACAAATAAACTGCACGCTCGCGGACCGATGGGAATAGAAGGGCTCACTACATATAAATTTAAAATTTATGGCAGTGGACAGGTGAGATAGCAGATTATCTATAGGCTGCTATATCTTTTAAAAGTATTTCTAGATGCATATCAAAGTCATCTAGAATAGTTATATAAGTTTTTTCTTCCTTGTCTTTAATAGCTTCTTTTAAATCTAATGCAATAATTTTAATCGTATCAGCTCCAATATTTCCAGCAATACCAATAAAATCTAGTAAAAGTGCATCTGCGTCTAGCATATTTTTATTTTGTAATAACTCTAAAAGTTTGTTTGAAGTGTTCGAATAGCTTAGAGTGAATTCTGCAAGTATATCTTTATAAAAGTTTTCATCTCCACCACAAATTGCAAGCCCTTTGTTTCCGTTTAGTTCTTTTGTCTGAACGACTTCTTTGTATGAATCTACTTTTGTGTGACTAGAATCTTTTGTATATGCATATAGTATGTCATAAAAACTGTCCATTTTGAGCGGTTTTTCGAGATGTTCTTGCATGCCTGCTTCATTCATTTTTCGTATATCATCTACAGCGATATCTCCACTTAGTGCAACAATCACAATATCCTCATAGGTAGGTGTATTCCTAATAATTCTTGTTGCTTCAAATCCGTCTACTCGTGGCATATGTGCATCCATGAGTATGAGATCAAAATTTGAATTTTTTTCTAATATATCTAAAGCAACTTGACCATCATCAGCCATAGTAATTTCTATACCGCTATTTTTAAGTAAACCACTTATGACTTTTTGATTAATTATATTGTCTTCAGCTACAAGAAGTTTGACTCCTGCAAAATCTTGAAAGTCCTCTGTACGTATTTTTCCATGCTTTGGTACAGGTATTTTTTTTCTAGAAGATTTTAGTTGTTTTTTAGAATTACCTTTTGCACTTAAAGGATGTTCAAATGGATTGTGATCCAAGTGACCGAAACTTCCATCTTCTTCTCGAAGTGTATAAACCTCTTCTTCTTCATCTACAGTAGTTGGTACTTTTACTTGTTTTTGTTGATTATAAGAATCGGCATCGGGTATAGTTTTTACATTTTTAGGCACAATTTCATTTAAGTTATTTTCTGCTTCTTGATGAAATCGTCTCGTAAGAAAATATATGACTATAGACGTGAGCAAGACAATTAGTGAAATTATTTCATATAAATATTCATTTAGCATTATAAACCTTGATATGATTTACTTAGATGATACAGTATTAAAAATTTATTTTATATAAATCGACATAAACTTTCTGTATAATTGCCTTTATAAATATATAGAAGGTTTGTCGTGCAAAATATTCCCCATATTCCTGTACTGTATAGAGAAGTCTTAAAAGCTTTTGAGAATATCGATGATGGAATAATTATAGACTGCACAATGGGGTACGGCGGACATTCTTCGATGATACTCGACGCAAATCCAAATGTAAAGCTGATTGCCATAGACCAAGATCAAACGGCTATTGATTTTTCAACCGACAGGCTATCGAAGTATGGAGAGAGAGTCTCAATTCGAAAAGGCAGATTTTCCCAAGTCATTCAAGATATTTTATCCGAAGTGGATATCAAAGATATAAAGGGTGTTTTAGCAGATATCGGTGTATCTTCTTTGCAGCTTGACCAAAAGGACAGAGGTTTTTCTTATGAAAGTGAAAACCTTGACATGCGTATGGATAAGAGCGCAACTCTCACTGCCGCTGAAGTTGTCAATGACTACGCACAGTCTGAACTTGAGACTCTACTTTTAGAATACGGTGAACTGAGAAACTATAAAAAGATAGCATCCGAGATTGTAAAACATCGTCCCTTCACTTCAGCAAAAAGTTTGAGTGACACGCTTAAGCCTCATATGCCCCAAGGTAAAAAGATTCACCCAGCCACACTTTTGATGCAGGCCATCCGAATAGAGGTAAATGATGAATTAGGTGAACTCAAATCACTTTTAAAGAGTCTCGAAGATGCACGGTTTGCTAATGCAATCATCTCAATCATTTCATTCCATTCCCTTGAAGACAGAATAGTGAAGCAAACTTTTTTGGAGTGGAAAAAGGCATGTGTTTGCCCAGCAGATATTATGCGATGTATGTGTGGAAATAATAATAGCCTTGGAAAAATAATAGCGAAGAAACCAATTATGGCACAGAATGATGAGCTTAAAGAAAATGTGAGAAGTCGTAGTGCAAAGTTAAGAATATTTGAGATGGATGTATCATGAGTGCAAAGGGTGAATTATTAGAAGAGATTGGTGAAGTTATTAATCCTAAAAAGATGCTGAACTTTATGTTTTTATTATATGTACTTCTTATCTTGATTTTAGTCTCTATTTTTGCTTTTCCTAAAATATATATTCAGCAACAAATTTACTTTAAAAGTAGAGAGATATCTAAATTGCAATCTGAGTATGATACACTTAAAGAAGAGAACAGACTCATAAGTGCTTCTGTGGAATCGATAAAGTTTAAGAACCAAATATTAGACACATTGTTTTAGAGGTGAAGTAAAAGAATGATCCGCCGTTTTATAGAATTTGCCATCGACAAACCTTTACTAAACCATATACTCCTTGCCTTTATTTTATTGCTTTCTATCTTTGCATATATAAATATCCCAAAAGAGGTTTTCCCTCCTAACCAAATGGATAAAATTAGCATAACAGGTGCCTACGCTGGAACTTCTGCTGATGTAATGGATAAGATGGTTGTAAAAACCATAGAAGATGATTTACAAAATATTGACGCACTAGAAGAGATTAAATCAACGGTGAAAAATGGTTCATTTGCTATTAGCATAGATATTAAAACCGGTTCAGATAATATCTCAGTGCTCAATGATGTTCAAGACGTTCTCCTTAATGTCAAAAAAGATTTACCTGCAGATATGTCAGATCCTGTGGCGAAGATAAAAGAGCACGTTTTTCCGCTTCTTTTAATCGCTTTATCTGGGGATGTTGATAAGAGTGTCTTACTTGCTAAAGCAGATGAGTTAAAAAGTGAGTTGTCTCAATTTAAAGATTTGAGTGAGATAAGTATTCGAGGGGATGCTGAAGACGAACTTATAATAAAGCTTAATGAGCAAAAAGTTATAGCTTATGGCTTACAACCATCTCTTGTTATCTCTGCTTTAAAAAATATTAGTTCTATTTTTCCTATAGGAACTATAAAAGAAAAAGGTTCCCACCTTTACATATCAACTTTTAATGGTGAAAAAGACAAAGATTCTATTGAAAGTACTATTATAAATATTGGAAATACACGACTGAAAATTGGCGATATCGCTGATGTGTCCTTTAAGTTAAGTGATGAGTCTGAGATCTCTCATTATAATGGAAAAAGAAATGTTTCTCTCAATGTTACAAAGAGTAAAAAAGGTAATGCCATTGCTTTGGTGAAGCAGATCAGAACCCTACTTAAAGAAAAAACACTTAACAATCCCGAGTTGGAATACAGTATTTACACAGACACCTCCATCTGGATTAAAAACCGTCTAAATATTGTTTTTTCTAACATTATATTTGGTTTGATGCTTGTATTTATTGCTATGCTTATTTTTATAAATCGTGGGATAGCTTTTGTTGTGGCTATCGGTATTCCTATGAGTTTTATGATAGGGCTTATTACGAGTGAATTGATGGGAAATAGTTTAAATATGCTTTCATTGTTGGGTGCTTTAATCGCCCTAGGAATGTTGGTCGATGAAGCTATCGTCGTAGCGGAAAATATATATAGGCATTTAGAAGAGGGAATGGATAGACGTGAAGCTGCAATCGTTGGAGCAACAGAGATGTTTCCGGCAGTTTTAACAGCAACACTCACAACTGTGTTTGCTTTTTTACCAATGCTTCTCTTAAGCGGTCAGATGGGGATGTTTATAAAAATCATTCCTATTATGATCACCGTTTTACTTTTGTCTTCGCTTTTTGAAGCTTTTTATTTTTTACCGCTTCACTCTTATGAGTTTTTAAAAGTTTCAGAAGATGCGTCTTTTACAAAAAGATTGTGGAAATCTATGAAAAACACACATGACAAAGTTCTACATTTTGTCTTTAAAAAACGATGGGTGTCACTTCTGCTCATTGTGGGAAGTATACTTTTTGCTACGTTTATAATGGCAAAAAATACCAAGTTTCAACTCTTTCCAGACTTTGATAATACGCAAGTATATGTCTATGGAAAAGTAAATATTAACAATGAATTAGAAGATACAGAAAAAATTGTCACAGAGATAGAAAAGGAACTTTTAAAAAATCTAGATAAAAAAGACATGGCTTCAGTCACGTCCATAGTCGGTTTTAAACTTGATGCAAGAAATCAGGCAGAAACTGGAGAACATCTTTTTCATATATTTATAGACTTACATGAAAGAGCACCAGATAATGTTTTTGATACATACATAAGCCCAATTTTATCAATAGAATACGATAAAGATGTGCGCATAAGAGAGAAAGACTCAAAAGATATTGCAAAAGATATTGAGAAGTTTTTAGAAGCATTTAAAGACTTAAAAGATGATCAAGGAGTAATTTTTGATGAGCTTATAGTAAAAGTCCCAGGAGCTGGAATAGTTGCACATGACATAGAGATTAGTGTAAGTTCACCAAATGAAACTTTGACTCTAAAGGGTATAAAAGAGTTAAAAAGTGAGTTTGCAAAAATACAAGGATTAAAAGATATTGCAGATGATGCAGAGATTGGTGAACAAGAACTAAAACTACGAGTAAATGCTTATGGTCAAGAGTTAGGGTTTAATGAAGAGATAGTATCTACAGAACTTCGTTCTTATTATCTTAAAGGTGAATATGGGAAGATGTTTAATTCTACTGGTTTGATTCGTATTAAGATTGAAAGTGGAGTAAAGGAATCGATAGAATCTATAGACAGGATAGAACTTCAGGTACCTTCATCTGAAGAGTATGTAGCTCTTAAAGATATCTGTGACTTTGTAATGCTTCAAGGTTTTGTAGCAATAAATAAAGAAGATGGAGTTAGAATTCGCTCTGTCTTTGCATCTTTAGATAAAAAGCTTGTAACTTCTGGTGAAGTAATGCAAAAGCTTGCTACTGTTATAGAAAAAGTCAAAGATAGTGGATGTAAAGTAGATATTAAAGGTGAAGAAAAAGAGAACAATAAAAATAAAAAAGAGATGATAGAGTCTGCTGTTATTTCAATATTTTTAATTTTTATCACTCTTGTATGGCTTTTTGATTCTATCAAAAAACCGCTTATTGTAATAAGTACTATCCCTTTAGTTTTCTTTGGGGTACTTTTAGGACATATGGTAATGGGAATTAATCTTACTATGCCTGGAATGATTGGTGCAGTTGGTCTTGCCGGAGTTGTAGTGAATGATGGACTGATTATGGTTAGTTTTATCTCTGCTACTAAAAATATGGAAGAATTGATTATTAGAGCAAAGCATAGACTAAGACCTATTCTTTTAACATCTTTAACAACTGTTTTAGGCTTATCGACCTTAATCTTTTTTGCGTCCGGACAGGCTTTAATATTGCAACCGATGGCGATCTCTTTAGGTTTTGGAATCGCCTGGGCAACAATACTTAATTTAATATATGTGCCACTGCTTTATGCGATAGTATATAAAATTAAAAAATAACAAAGGAAATATAATTGAATTTAAATATAACACAAGTAATGTTTGGAGTAAGAGTACCGGTTACAAAACCAATCCCAGAGTTCTTGATTGAAATGGGTGAAGAGGGGATTAGAAAATTAGTAAGTGATCATTATGATAAATTAAAAATGAGTGAAATATCATTTCTTTTCCCATTAGATGAGAAAGAGTTTGAAGAAGCAAAAAAACATTCAAGTGATTTTTTTATTCAGATATGTGGTGGACCAGCTTATTTTAACCAAAATCGTGGAGCACCTCAAATGGTAGGACGTCATGCACCTTTTAGAATTACTGCAAGTGCTAGGAACACATGGTTGGAACTATATAAACCACTTATTTTAGAACTTAAAGAGAAAGGTGTGACTGAAACTTCGTTGCAATCATTTTGGAATTATTTAGATGTATTCTCTTCTTGGATGATAAATACAAAATAATTTTCAAAACATCAGAAAAACATAAGCTACGCTTGAGTATAATTTCGCCCTACAAAGCGTATGCTTATGAAAAAAGAATGGGTCTTTAGCTCAGTTGGTTAGAGCCCTCCGCTCATAACGGAGTGGTCATGTGTTCGAGTCACATAGGACCCACCACTTTAAATGTAGAATTTTACAAGTAGATGTCAGGGTAGCTCAGCTGGTTAGAGCACTGGTCTCATAAGCCGGGGGTCGGGGGTTCAAGTCCCCCCTCTGACACCATCTTACAAACATTCCGGATTAGCTCAGCGGTAGAGTAGGTGACTGTTAATCACTTGGTCACTGGTTCGAATCCAGTATCCGGAGCCATTACAAACTTAAACCCCTAAAACAAGACTTTTTAAGCCACTTCCAAATTTTTGGTGTCAATCTCGGTGTCAGTTAGTGTCAATTCTTTATCTAAAAACTGAGCTCTTTTTCTATCTTTTCTCTTGATATAGTGAGCATATTTACTTAATGTCATTGTAGAATCTGTATGACCTAACATAGATGAAACCCAAAGTATGTCTTCAGCATTCTCTAACATATTGGTAGCGAAGCTATGACGAGTGTGATAAATTGGTCTATA
>JGI11705J14877_10000027_pt1 | contig 84533 bp, 64 predicted proteins | sample Etolaghawater15m_FD_14877 | JGI IMG/M metagenome (IMG submission 14877) | reverse complement strand
CCCCACTCCCCCCACTCCCCCCACTCCCCCGACTGCTAATGCGGTTCGTAGTGGATACGGTAGCGATTTTTACCAAGACGCTTCGCCTGATACATCACTTGATCGGCTTGATGGAGTAGCTCTTCGGCACTGATGGGTACCCGCTGCGGATAGAATGCCAAACCGATACTCGCAGAGACCTGCACCTGATAGCGTTGCGCCGTATCAGTTTGCTGTTCATCATCAGTTGGTATCACCTCAACCGGTGTCCGTGCTGCTATTAAGAGTCGATCGAGCAGCCGTTCGACACGACTAGTATCACGCAACTCACTGGCAATAATGACAAACTCATCCCCGCCGAGGCGCGCTATGGTATCGCTATCACGCAGTTTATGGCGGAGCCGGTCGGCAATCTGGCGCAGTAGTTCATCCCCTACGGCATGACCATAGGTGTCGTTCACCTGCTTAAAACCATCAAGATCGAGGAAGATCAGCGCAATACTCTCCTGCCGTCGCAGACAACGCGCCATCGCCTGCTGCAGCCGGTCAGCAAATAGCGCTCGATTGGGTAGTTCTGTGAGCGGATCGTAGTAGGCACGAAACTCCAACTGCCGCTGCTGCGCCTTCTGGAGACTAATGTCGGTAAAGAGCGCGACATAGTGGTGAAGGTGGCCACGCCCATCAGGCACCGAGGTGATGGTGGAGAGGGAGACGTAGAGTTCGCCATCCTTGCGCCGATTCCAGATCTCTCCTGACCACTGACCGTGGCTGCGAAGATGCTGCCATAACTCGCTATAAAAGCTGGCCGGATGGTGGCCCGATCGTAGCAGCCGTGGGGTAGCGCCGATCGCCTCGGCACGGGAGTAACCGGTAATTAGCGTAAACGCGCGATTGACGTCAATAATGGTGCCATTCGGTTTGGAGATTAAGATTCCCTCCTGCGCATGGCGAAATACAGAGGCGGCTAAGCGTGCCTCTGCCGCCCGCTGATGGCGCAGCACGGCATGGTGAATCGCCCGCAAAAGCGCCGTACCATCGACATCTTTCTGGAGAAAATCCTCGACTCCGCACTCAATCGCCCGCGCAATCATCTGCTGATTGTGATCGTTGTCGATCACCACCACCGGCACACTCCAGAACATCTCCAAACAGCGCTCAACCGCATCAATACCGGTCGCATCGGGTAGATGGAGATCGAGCAGTACTACTGTCGGTTGAATGGCGTTGCGGCCGCTAGTAAGCGCCTGCGCGGCTGCTAGTGATACCACTAGATGAACACGGCAGTGCTGCTGACAAGCCTGCATCAACTGCTGCCGAATACGTAGCGCATCCTCGTGGTTATCCTCAATCATCAAGACGACAGTATCGTCAGACGTTGGTGTCGGATTGTTATCTATCAACAGGTTCACCATCAATGCTTGTTCGATAATGCTTGTTCGGTTGTACTATCGGAACGATGTCAGGCGCGGCAGACCACCACTCCCCCGATCAACATGGATCTGTAGCCACAGCTCTAACAGCGCTAGATGCCACAATTTACTCCCACGTAGCTGGGTAAAGTGCTGATCGGGCGCGGCGAGCAGCTGATCAACATAACGGCGCTGGAATAGTCCGCGCTCGCGCGCCGCCCGACTATTGAGAATATCGCGCATAAAGTCGAGAAACTCGCCACGCACATACTTCAGTGCTGGCATCGGGAAGTACCCCTTCGGTCGATCGATCACTCCATCGGGGATGCGCCCACGCGCGATCGCTTTTAACAGCCACTTACCACCATCACGCAGCTTCAACTCTGGGGGAGCTTGCATCGCTAGCTCAACGAGCTGCTGATCAAGAAAGGGTACCCGTGCCTCCAACCCCCACGCCATTGTCATGTTATCGACCCGCTTGACCGGATCATCAACAATCAGGGTGGTGACATCCAGCTGTAAGATGCGATCCAAAAACGTATCGGCAGCGGTAGCGGCAAAGTGGTCAGCGATCAACTCTGATGTGTAATCCCTGCCATGGAGCTGCGGTGCAATCGCAGCTAACAGCTCATGATGGGGGCGATCGAAGTAGTGGCGGGCAAACCGTTCGATCTCACTCCCCTCACCATCGGCCACCATCTGCGGGTACCAGAAGTAGCCGCCAAACACCTCATCAGCCCCCTGCCCGCTCTGCACCACCCGCACTTCGGTAGCGACCTGCTCGGCGAGCAGATAGAAAGCGACCGCATCCTGCCCGACCATCGGCTCCGCCATATTCGCCACCGCCTCTGGCAGTCGCGGTAGTACCTGATCGTTGGCGATTCGGTATTGGCGATGATCGGTCTGGTAGCGGGCCACCACTTGATCAGACCAGAAAAACTCACTCCCCTGCTCCTCCGGTTGATCCTCAAAGCCGATTGAAAAGGTGCGGATCGCCTCCGCTCCCTGCTCCGCTAACAGCGCGACCAATAGACTGGAGTCAAGACCACCGGAGAGGAGTACGCCAACCGGAACATCGGCGATCTGCAGCCGCTGTTTGACCGCTTGGCGTAGTGCCGCATCGATCGCCTCAACCCACTCCCCTTCACTGCGCGGGGTGGGCGGCCGCTGGGCGCTCAGCTGCCAGTAGCGGCGCGGTGGTTGCGAACCGCTAGTGGTCAGGGTGAGGGTGGTACCGGGAGCGAGTTTACGGATCCCGCGCAGCAGTGTGCGGGGTGCTGGAATGACCGCATGCAGGGTGAGCTGATGGTGTAGCGCTACTGCATCGATCGCCGTATCGACATCCCCTGCAGCTAGTAGCGCCTGCGGATTGGAGGCGAAGCGGATCTGCGCCCCCGGTTGCTCGCTATAGTAGAGTGGTTTGATCCCGAAGCGATCGCGCGCGAGCAAGAGCTGCTGGCGTTGACTATCCCAGATCGCAAACGCAAACATGCCGTGGAGCCGCTCAACAGCGCGCTCACCCCATGCGGCATACGCCTTTAATATCACCTCACTGTCGCCGCTGGAGAAGAAGTGGTAACCGAGCTGCTGGAGTTCACTACGCAGCGCTGGATAGTTGTAGATGGTGCCGTTGAACACTAGCGTCAGTCCCAACTCACTATCGACCATCGGCTGCTGTGCGCGCGCTGAGAGATCGATAATTGCCAACCGCCGATGCCCTAGCGCCAGCGGGCCATCACTCCAGCTCCCCTCATGATCGGGGCCGCGGCGCTCTAACCGCTGTAGCATTCGCCCCAGCGCTGCTAAATCGGGGCGCGCCCCATCCCACCGTAACTCACCACAGATACCACACATTTAAGTTAACTCACTCTTCGCATCGCCCCAGCCGCCACCGCCTGGTGTCGCCAGCAGCAGTCGATCACCGGGCTGTAGCGTTAACGCCACTTTACCCGGTAACAGTTTACCGTTGAGCCGATTCTCCCCGACCGCGCCCGCCCCTCCCCCCGCGATCCCCCATGGAGGATGGCGGCGCCGCTCAGTTAGAAGCGTCGCTTCAGCGGCGGCGAGAAATTCAAATTCGCGTATCAGACCATCTCCACCATGGCGCACGCCGCGTCCACCGGAACCGCGCCGAATTGCATAGCGGGTCAAGCGCAGCGGCCAGCTCTGCTCCACCACCTCGATCGGCGTATTGAGGGTGTTGGTCATGTGGGTCTGTACTGCTGATAGACCGCCGCCATAGGCGCCTGCACCCATCCCGCCCCCGATGGTCTCATAGTAATCCCAGTGACCTGCTGCCCCACGTCCGCCCATCGCCAGATTATTCATTGAGCCGTGACTGGCCGCAGGGATCTGCTCAGGTAGCGCCTGCGCCAACGCACCACACACCGCATCAACCACCCGCGAACTGGTCTCGACATTACCGGCCGCTACCGCCGCTGGGCGTTCGGCGTTGAGGAGTGATCCGCGAGGAGCGAACAGCGTGATGGGGCGAAAAGTGCCCGCACAAGCGGGGATCTGCGGCGGCATCAAGCAGCGAAAGAGGTAGAATACCGCCGCTGCCGCCACCGCGAGAGGGCAGTTGACATTACCTGCTGTCTGCGGTGCGGTGCCGCTAAAATCGACCCGAATGGTGCCGCCCGCCGCCACCTCGATGGTGACCGCAATCGGTAGATCGTAGTGCCCCTGTCCATCATCATCGAGGTGATCGACGTAGTGGTAACGCCCCACCGGGATCTGTAGCAGCGCATCGCGTGCAAGCCGCTCAGCGTAGTCGTTCAACTGCACCACGCCACGGCGCCAACCCGCTGCACCCAGCGCTGCGATCCGCTCATGTAAACGAGCGACACCGCTGCGACAGGCGCTCAACTGGGCGGCAAAATCCCCCTCTAGCAGCGCGCGGTTGCCGGTCGCTGTCGCTAACTGCGTTAGCAGCGCCTGATTCAACACACCGCGCCGCAGTAGATGGGTGGGTGGCAACACCACCCCCTCCTCATCGAGCCGCGTTGAGAGCGGCATTGAGCCGGGAGCAGCTGCACCGATATTCGCATGGTGGGCACGGTTAGCGACAAAGGCGAGCAGTTCACCGTTAAACCAGAGCGGCGCGATGAGCGTCACATCGGGTAGATGGGTGCCGCCAAGATAGGGATCATTGACCACCACACAATCCCCCTCCTCCCAGTCGATTGTGCGCACAATATCGCGCATCGCATACGCCATCGAACCGAGGTGAACCGGAATATGTGCCGCCTGCGCGACCAACTCACCTTCTGCATCGAAGATGGCACAGGAGAAATCGAGTCGATCGCGAATGTTAGGGGATAGCGCACTACGCTGTAACACCGCCCCCATCTCATCGCAGATCGCCTCAATCCGGCTGACAAATAGCGATAGTTCTATCGTGTTCATAGGGCGCAGATGTTAGCAGATGCGACGTTATCTCTCACGGCTATTGTGGAGATAGGGCGGACGTCTGCTCGGCGTTGCGGTGTTGCGACGTCGCCAGAGGCGTCGCCAGCCGTAGCTTAACCGCTGCTCTACAAGATCGAATCCACGCAGAAACCAATCTTGTGAGGAGAGCTTTAACACCACCCGATCAATCTGATCGAACCAGCGACGACCTAATAGTCGCACCAGATTCTCCTGCACCAGCCGCAGTTGGAGCAGGATATCGAGGTAACCTCCAAACAGACGCGCTAAGTGGGGCTCAATAAACATCAGCAGAACAATCAGCACCACCCCAAAGAGCAGCAGAATCACACCAATCATGCCGCTGAGCCACTCGATTGGCCGCTGCCACCAGCGCGGTGGGCGCACCACCCGATAGTGGCGATTCTGTAGCACCACCCACACCAACAGCACGCCAATTAACTGCACCCGCCGTCGTCGTCGCCGCTGTGCAAGCCGTACTAGTGTACCCTCAAGCCAGCGCCAGAGTGCCGAACGCAGACGCGGTAGATAGCGGTAACGGGCAATGTGGAGTGCGATGCGTGTGAAGCTAAGTTTGATCAGGTGGCGCGGGAGCGCCCAGAGTAGCCGCTGTAGGTAGCGCAGCAGCCACCCACCAAACGGGCTCTGCAGCAGCAGTCGCGCCAATCGATGCAGTGAGTGCCAGCTGGTGGAAAGTATCAGCTTCATCCAAGTGACAAAGCGTGATGCCCAGAGTAGCACCTGATCACTAAAGAGGTAGCTCAACCCCCCCATCAGCACCATTAGCAGCAGAAAGAGCACTACTCGCTGTGGTCGTAGCACGCCGCTCCCCTCATTGCTCCCACACCCCCTACCCAATTGATCGTGATCGCCGCCTATTATAAACGGCATGCGCCCAAATAACGCCGAATCGATGGCATGAAGCTACTGCCTTGATATGACTAAAATATTAGAAATAAATAATATTCGGAAAGTCTTATAATACCATTTTTTGATTGACTTCTATTCCCTGAAACAGGTATCAATTATGGGTGTGGGATGAACTACGGAAAGCAGCCGCGGTCTCAATTGGTCGTGAATATAGCGCGGCACCCGACATCCGGCGACCCGCTTCGCCACCGCCTGTCGGCGCCTCGCCACTACCCGTTGTCACATCTTGAAGCCAACAACAACCACTCGTTCCAGAGAGGATAAACAATGCATTACATCGCATTACTGTTCGCGAGTCTGGCGCTTACGCTCTCGTTCAGTGCGTCGGCCGCCGATCTCGAAAACGGCAAACGAATTAACCGCAACTGCGCCCTCTGCCACGGCCTTTATGGTCAGGGTACCTCAGGTCGGCTATCACCACGTCTAGCCGGTCTACCAGAAGAGTACTTGGTCAAGGCGATGGAAGATTACCGCGACGGCAAGCGTATCAATCCAACCATGATGATCACCGCCGGCATCGCTCAGATGAGTGATAAGGATATTGAGGATGTCTCCGCTTTCCTCGCGAGTATCGACCTGAGCAGCGATCCGATGTTCGCGATCCGGGCGATGGGGATCGGTAACGCTGAGAATGGTGAGGAGATCCACCAAGATGAGTGCCGTACCTGCCACGGCTCTGATGGCTATGGTAAGCCAGAGAAGGGGATCCCACCACTGGCCGGTCAGCACACCGAGTATCTGTTCCAGTCGATCAAGATGTTCCAGTGGCGTAAGCGCGCCCACGACGACGATCCAGAAGATGATCTGTTCGATGACTTTAGTGATCAGGAGTTGATGGATCTCGCAGTCTACTGGGCCAGCCTCGACGATGAGAAGGTAGCTAGCGGCAAGCCGGCGAAGTTGCCGACGATGATGGCCAGCGCTTCGCTACCACGTCCGCAGCGAGTGGTAGAGCGCACCAAAGCGAAGTTTGAGAATGGTCTGCAGATCACCGACATCTCGCAGACAGTCGCACGGATCCGCCTACGTCCTGGCGTCAGTATCAGCGATGCGGCCGATGCGATGCGCTCAAAGGCGGTCGAGCTGAACTTAAAGATGGTTGGCGAGCAGCAGGTGTCGCGTGAGATTGAGTCGCGTGGCGAGAAGATGCCACACCTAAGCATCTATCAGTTCTGTAACCCAGAAGATGCGAAGACGATGGTGATGAGCAACCCGCTCTACGCTAGCTATATGCCGTGTCGTATCGCCATGGTTGAGGATAATGATGGGACGCCGTGGCTGATGATGCTCAACCTCGACATCTTGATCGATAGCAAGCTGCTACCGCGTGAAGTGGTTGAGATGGCAATTCGGGTCAACCAGTCGATGCTCGACATCATGGTGGCCGGCGCCACTGGCGAGTTCTAATCGCTGTAGCGTCTGCAATGCAGATGTAGTAAGAACGGGCGGCCACCGTGCCGCCCGTTTTTTTTGTCTGATAGTCAGAATGGAGGTTGATGATGCGTGTTCGCCTAGTGATGCCATTGCCGAGCAGCAGCAGTTTATGGTGGCTTCTCTCTCTAATTCTGCTCCCTCTACCGCTCCTGACGTATGCGGCACCCCCCGCGCTACTGCTGGCCACTGAGTGGCAGTTAGATGACGATCCAAGCGGCTGGTGGTTGAGCGAGAAGTTTGATGGGATCCGCGGCTACTGGGATGGTGAGCAGATGTGGAGTCGCGGTGGTGGGGTGATTTCACTACCGGCCGTGTGGTACCAACAGCTCCCCCCATTTGCTCTTGATGGTGAGTTGTGGGCCGGTTATGGTCGTTTTGATCAGGTACAGCGCACGGTTCTCGATCAGCAGCCGGGGAGCGGCTGGCAGCAGATCCGCTATCTGGTGTTTGATCTGCCGGCGCAGAGCGCCCCCTTTCCGCAGCGGCTAACGCGCCTCACTGAGTGGCTAGCGCGACAGCCGATACCCCCCGCTTTTCTCCAGCTCATTTCACAGCGCCGCTGCCACAGCCGCGCCGATCTCCAGCGGCAGCTCCAGCAGATCGTCGCGCAGGGGGGAGAGGGGGTGATGCTGCGCGCCGACGGCTCCCCCTATCGTGCCGGTCGTAGTGGCGATCTACGCAAACTAAAACCCTATCAAGAGGGAGTTGCGACCGTGATCGGCTACCGCCCCGGCCATGGCCAGTTTGCCGGTATGACCGGGGCGCTGCTGGTGGAGCTAGAGAGTGGAGTGCAGTTTGCCATTGGCTCTGGTCTCACCGCTGCCGAGCGACAGCAGCCGCCGGCGATCGGCAGCCGCGTCACATTTCGACACTGGGGCTGGACAGTGAACGGAAAACCGCGATTTGCGGTACTACCCTAGGGCGCTTACACCCCCTTCAGAGCGTGTCAGGGTCGATCTTATCGATTAGGCTCAGGGCAGCAATATCTTCAACCGATAGGACGTGGTTCACATCGAGCAGAATCATAAACTGCTCGTCAACCCGTCCCATCGCACGGATAAAGTCGGTGCGAATATCGGTACCGAAGCTGGGCGGTGGCTGGGTGTGTTCGGCATCGATATCAAGTATCTCACGCACCTCATCCACTAACATACCGACAGTCTGTACCGCACTCCCCTCTGACTGCACCTCAACGAGGACGATACAGCTCTTTTTGGTCACCTCACTTGAGTCACGACCGAGGCGTGAGGCGAGATCGACGACCGGCACCACATTGCCGCGAAGATTGATCACCCCCCGAATGAATGGGGGCGTCATCGGGACCCGAGTCACCTGCTCTAGTTCAATGATCTCCTGCACATCAAGAATACTGATGGCGAAGGTTTCACCGCCGGTGAGGAAGGTCAGGTACTGCCCCGACGCGACCCCATCCTCAGCGAGCGCGGCGGGTGCGCTTATCTGCGTTACCATCGTTCACGCCTCAAAATCGCTCAAAACCGCTGCTATCGATATTGCGCGGTTGCTGCTGTTCCAACGCATCATCGGCTAACGCCTGCTGCTGGCGGTGCGACACCGCTACCTCACGATACCCACTAGCGCTCCCCCCTTGCAGCTTAAAGAAGGCGACCGCTTGCAGCAGCTGCTCTGCTTGACCGTTGAGCTCTTCAGCCGTGGCTGCAAGCTGCTCCGATGCGGAGGCGTTCTGCTGGGTCGCCTTATCGAGCTGCGTCATCGACTCGCTGATCTGACTGATACCCTGCGCCTGCTCCTCCGAGGAGGCGGTAATCTCCTGAACCAGATCGGCGGTCTTCTGAATTGAAGGGACAATACTGGCGATCAACTTACCCGCCTCCTCAGCAATGCCGACACTGTGGGTCGCTAGCTGATTAATCTCCTGTGCGGTCGCACTACTATTCTCCGCCAGTTTGCGCACCTCGGAGGCCACGACCGTGAACCCCTTACCATGCTCACCAGCCCGCGCCGCCTCAATCGCAGCGTTGAGCGATAATAGATTAGTTTTGTAGGCGATATCCTCGATCAGGCCAATCTTACTGGCAATCTGTTTCATCGCCTCCACCGTCCGCGCAACCGCCTCGCCACCCCGCTCCGCTTCTGTGGCGGCGGTCGTTGCCATGGTATTGGTAATCCGAGCATTCTCACTATTTTGCTGTACTGAGGCGTTGAGCTGCTCAATCGCGGCGGTCGTCTCCTCAACCCCTGCGGCCTGCTCGGTGGCGCTCTGACTCATCGATTGTGCGGTTGCGCTCACCTCTTGTGAGGCTGAGGCGAGATTGTCGGCACCACCGCGCACCTGCTGAATGACGCTGGTCAACCCCGTTACCATCTCTATCATCGCCGCATAGACACCGGTCGCCCGTTCACGGTGGTTAAACTCAACCGCCAGATCACCGGCCGCGACCCGCCGGGTGATCGCCTCCATCTCACGCGGTTCACCGCCAAGTGGCCGCCGAATCACCCGCACCAGCAGCCATGCGAGAAAGATCCCGATGATGATTGAGGCCACCGACACCAGTAGCACCACCGTAATGGTGGTGTCGTTGTGCTGTTTAACCTGTGGGCCGAGTCGATCCTGATCGCGCTGTACCGATAGTTTCACCTCTTCAGCGGCATCGGCAACTACCGGCCCGATCCGATCGAGCTGATCGCGAATCACCCCATTGCGCTCATGGATCGTGCGATCGATATGATCGAGCGCTTTTGCGTAGCGGCTACGCGCCTCTTGGAACTTCGCCAACAGCGCCCGCCGCTGTGGATTCTGTAACACCCCATCGAGCTGTTCGATCAGTGGTGGTAGTTTCGTGTCAAGCATCTCATGGGCGACGCGAACATCCTCCTCATGATTACTGGTCAGATACTTGGCAACATAGAGGCGAGCGAGCAGCAGACTCTCCTGTACCAAACCAGCGTGGTAGGCGGCATCAGTGTGCTGATCACGGTAGGCAGAGGCCATCAAATCACTCACCGCTTGGCGCATCGCCAACCCGTTTGGATCGAGTTCGCTATCGACTACCCGATTGCGCTCCGCCACATAGTTGACCACGCGATCAAAGGCGTTGCGATAATTCTCAATCTCACGCGCCATCAGTGCCACATGCTCTATGCGCTCTGGGTGCTGGATCTCGCGCTGCGCTTCGGTTATCAGCTCCTCTAAGGTGGTGAAGCGCTGGCGAAACTGTTGCACTGCTTGATCGCTACCACTGATCACAAAATCCTTCGCGTAGAGCCGCACGAGCAGCATATTAGCCTGCACTCGACCGGCTAAGTTGGTATCGCGCGCTAACGCTCGATAGTCGGTAAAACCATCAATCGCGGTGCGCAGTCCGATAAATGCGGTTACCGACACCGCTATCAGTAATAGCAGGACTAACCCATAGCCGCCGCTAATCTGCACACTCAGCCGTAGATTTTTGAACATGATCACGCCACTCCTCGCAGCATCTTCAGTGAAGGGTTACCGGTATGCTGCTCACCCCGATCGTGTGCTAGTCGTACCAACTCCTGCACATCTAAGATCAGTGCAATGGCACCATTACCGAGAATCGTGGCACCACTGATGCCACGGATATTTTGAAATAGTTCGCCTAGCGGTTTAATCACTGTCTGCAACTCACCATGGAGGCTATCGACCACTAGACCCGCGCGGATGCGACCAAACCGGACCACCACTAAGCTCTCACGACTACCGATAGGGTGGGTAGTCGCTGCCGGTGTATCGGCAAAAAAGTGCTGTAGTCGCAGGGTCGGTAGGAGTTCACCGCGCAGATTGATAAAGTTGTGGTGTGGCTCATCTACCCCTCGCTGTGGGGGGAGTTCGACACACTCCTCCACCATGCTCAGTGGTAGCACATAGTTTTCACCACCGGCGGCGACGCGAAAGCCATCAATAATGGCAAGGGTAAGTGGTAGGCGAATGGTAACGGTGGTGCCGATCCCCCGTTCACTATCGATCTCCACCGAACCGCGTAGCGCCTCAATGTTACGCTTGACCACATCCATGCCCACCCCACGGCCGGAGAGGTTGCTCACCTGTTGGCGGGTGCTTAACCCCGGCTCAAAGATGAGGCGGAAGATCTCACTACGACTGAGGTGCTGATCGGGTTTTATCAATCCGAGACTCTCTGCTTTCGTTCGGATCTGATCGGGATCGAGACCCGCCCCATCATCCTTCACCTCAATCACAATATGGCCGGATTCATGATAGGCGTTAAGATGTAGCGTCCCCTGCGGCGGTTTACCGGCCGCCTGCCGCTGTGGTGGCGACTCAATCCCGTGATCAAGGGCATTACGCACCAGATGGGTGAGCGGATCGTTAATCTTCTCCACCACCGTCTTATCAAGCTCCGCCTCGGCACCATCGATCTGCAGTACAATCTGCTTCTCTAGCTCATGACTCACATCGCGCACCACTCGCCGGAAGCGCGAGAAGGTATCGCCGATCGGTACCATCCGCAGCTGTAGCGCATGGTCGCGGATCTCTTCAACCAGATGCTCTACACCCGAGACCACCTCATCAACATCACTTAAATGGTGGCGATCCACGAGCAGTCGCATCGCTGCTCCCGCGATCACCAACTCTCCGACGAGATTGATCAACTGCCCTAAGCGATCGGCATCGACCCGAATATGCCGACTCTGCTCTCGCGCCTGCTCCTGTCTCTTTAACGCCTGCTCGACTACCGGCTGGCTCACCACCTGACGTGCCACCAGAATCTCACCAATTGGCGGCGACACGCTGCTATCACCGGTCGCGGTGCGCTGCTGCGACTGCTGCTGTAGACTGACCGCTAATTCGCGCTCGGTAATCGCACCAATCGCTACTAACATCTGCCCTAACTGCTGAAGCTGCCCGGCTGGCATCTGCTCTAGCAGATCGAGGTAGGTGTGATGGTGTGAGTGAGGGGGAAGGATGCGAATATCACAATCATCGCGGGCAAACTCAAAGACCCCCTCAATCTCCGCTTTGGTCGCTTGGCTACGAAATGCGATCCGAAACCCGAGATAGCAGGACTCAACATCCATCTCCGCCGCGGGGGGGATGCGATCGGTGAGGGTGATCACCTCAACTAACTCACCGAGCGTCTGGAGATAGCGCAGAAAGGAGAGCGGATCGAGACCATTACGCAGCGCATCTTGCTGAAACTGTAGGGTGATGACCCACGCATCATCCCCCACGGCGTTGCTCAGCGGTTCGCGGGCGGTCGGTGCCGCAATCAGTGCGCTGCTATTAGCCACCGTTGCCATCGTCGCAGTCGGGGGATCCCCCTGCAGTTGCTGTAGGAGCGTCGCGCCCGCAGCGGCTAGCGAGGGGGGGAGTAGCGCTCCGCTACCGCTCTCATCATCGAGAACAAACGCCACCAGCGCGGCGACATGATCGCGACAGCTCAGTAGCGTCGATAGCAGCGCCTCATCGAGCTGTCGCTCACCCGCACGCAGCGCATCGAGAAGCGTCTCAACTGGATGGGTAAAGGCGACCACGCTATCGAAACCGAAGATACCGGCCGCCCCCTTTATGGTGTGAATAGCCCGAAAGAGTTGGTGCAGCGTCGCCACATCGCTCGGATCCTCCTCTAGCGTCAGCAGCGCCTCCTCCATCTGCTGTAGCAGCTCCTCTACCTCACTGGCAAAGGTTTGTCGTGCCTCATCCATCGCGCGCTCCCGACCGCTGTCGCTCTGCCGAGAGCAGCACCGGATCGCCAAAAAAGGCGATCATATTGAGTAGCTTGAGCACTGCCACCACCGGTTCGCTATGGTTGATGATCTGTAGCGTCTGCTGGCGCTGAAGCGCCTCCTGCTTCAAGACGATCAGCAGCTGTAGACCGGCGCTATCAAACTCCGTCACAGCGGCAAGATCGAGCGTTAGCTGCGTCTGCTCCTGCAGCAGGGGTAGCAGCTGCTGCTGCAACTCAGCAGCGCTGTAGATGCTCATCTCATCATGCAGTGCTACCTGCAGTCGATCCCCCTGCTGTGTGATGGTGATGCCCATCTACGGTAGGCAGAGTTTTGCGACTGCATCGAGCATCTGCGGCGGCTGAAACGGCTTCACGACCCACGCCTTAGCCCCGGCACTGCGACCCTCCTCCATCTTGTCGCGCCCCGCCTCGGTGGTGAGCATAATGATCGGGGTAAATTTGTAGTTCGGCAACTGCTTCACCTCACGGATAAAGCTGAGACCATCCATATTCGGCATGTTGACATCGCTAATAATCAGGTTGACCTTCTGACCATTGAGCTTGCTCAGTGCATCCTTTCCATCACAGGCGTCGATCACATCATAACCGGCGCTCTTTAGGGCGATCCCTACTACCTGACGGATCGATGCCGAATCATCAACTACCATGATACTTTTAGCCATGACACACCTCGCTTGTTGTCACTATCACTACGTTCAGAAAAACATCACACTGCCGGCCGTTGCGCTCTGATTGCCCGCAGTAGCAGTCGGTTCATGGTTCTGGTGCTGCTCTTGTGTTGTGTACCCTTTGCGCATCTCCTGTAGCAACTGCTCAACCGCTAGCGCGCTCGACTCACCACTCTCAACGCTGGGGAGCTGCGCTAACGCAGTATCGACATGCTGCAGGGTGGTGGTGACGTGCTGCAGGATTTGACTCACCCGATCCTGAAATTGGAACGCCACTAACATCTCTTCAATCTCATTTCGGATGCGGTTACTGAGCGTCAGGAACGCCGCCCCTTCGCTCGACATCCGCTCCGCCCGCGCCGCCATGTTGTCCATGACCCGTGTGATCAGCGCCTCCCCCTCATGGATCATCGCCTCCTCATCGCTACTAGAGCGGGTAGCAAAGCTGAGGCAGTCGCGCATCGACTGGTTCAGTTCATTGATCTTGGCAGTGATACGACTGCCGGTCTCACCCGACTGATTCGAGAGTGTTCGCACCTCATCGGCTACCACCGCAAACCCGCGCCCCGATTCACCGGCCCGCGCCGCCTCAATCGCCGCGTTGAGTGCGAGTAGGTTAGTCTGGTCAGCCAACCGTGCCACCTCCGCAGCCATGTTGTCGAGTTCGGTAGTGAAGTTACTCAGATGCTCCACCCGCTGCAGCATCTGCCCCTTCGAGAGCAGGAGGCCGTTAATCTGTTGAAAGAGCTGCTGGAGCAGGCGGCGATCTTCGGCTAGCGCATCCTCATCCCGATCGCTATCTCCTAGATGGCTCACCTCAATCAGTTCCGACAGCTCTCCGACAAGGCCGGAGAAGCGTTCGGTAAGGCGCTGAATACTCTGCTCGGTCTGCTCACGGCCCGTATCGATATGGCGGCGCATGATAGGGGTGATCCGCAGCCAGAGATCGTGTAGCTCATCGCGCTGCTGTTGGCACTGCTGCCGCCAATTTTTCTGCTGTGCTACCTGTGTCGTCGTCTGCTGCTGCTGCTCACCCTGCTGCTGCATGATGAGGTGGATCTGCCAGCTTGCTAGCAGGGCAACTAAAAGCGTCAGTAGATGCACCCATGCCCCCCCATCAAGCAGCAGGTGCAGTGCTGCTGTCGCGGCAACTGCCAGTAGTGGCAGATAGCGAGGGTTGTTGATTATCGGTGTCATTATTCGTTTTCCCCGCACCCCTGAAGTCACAACTGAGATCAGAGGTCTCTACAGCACGATTTGCGCCAACTCCAGTTCCGACAGCGCGACGCTAACGTGACAATGGTGTGATTGGTGATCACTCTACCAATTCTGTGTGTGCTATAGATCGTAGCGGCCAGTCGGCGTGCAAAAATTGTGAGGTGGGTCACAAGATAGATACGCGGTTGGCGCATCTATTGTGCAATGTGTGAAGCGGGTCACAGCTCACACCGGCAGTAGCTGACGGCACGGTTCAATCGCTCTACCATAAGCTATCGGCCACTGCCTGCCACACGATCTGGGGATAGACCCATGTTTGAATCACTCTCACTCTCTACACCCGCCATGACCCCGGAACCCTACGCCATAGAGCCACTCGATGAGGTAGCCTTCACCCGCATTCGCGAACTGATCCACCACCATGCTGGGATCGCCCTCTCTGCCGGCAAGCGGCAACTGGTGATGGGACGGCTCCAGCAGCGGCTCCAGCAGCGGCAGCTACGCCGCTACCGCGACTATCTGCGCCTCATTGATGAGGATCCAACTGAGCGGCAACAGTTTATCGACCGCCTCACCACCAATGAGAGCTACTTCTTTCGTGAGCCAGCTCACTTTGATTACCTACGCGACACCATTTTACCCCACTATCGCCAGCGGCCACTACGTATCTGGAGTGCCGCTTGTGCTACCGGTGAGGAGGTGTGGTCGCTCGCGATGGAACTGGCGGATGCTCCCGGCTTAGGCGCGTGGTCACTACTCGGTTCCGATATCAGCAGTCGGGTGTTAGAGGTGGCACGCAAGGGGCTCTATCCTCTGGAGCGCAATCAGGGGATCGGTCAGCAGCGACTGCAGCGCTACTGCCTCAAAGGGGTCGGTGAGCATGCGGGGAGATTTCTGATCAAAGATGCGCTGCTACCGCGTGTCCGGTTTGCCCAGATCAATCTACTCTCTCCTCCCGCATCGATCGGCCACTTCGATCTGATCTTCTTGCGCAATGTTCTCATCTACTTCGATGCGGCGACCAAAACACGGGTCATCACACAGCTACTGCGTCATCTCAATGTGGGTGGCCACCTGATTATCAGTCACACCGAAAATCTGCGGCAGGTCGCCCCGGAACGGCTAAAGCTGGTGCGCCCCTCGATCTATCGTCTTGAGTGAGGGGCGGCCAATGATGCTACCGGCGGCACTACAGCAGCGGCGCCGCATCACACTCCATCCGGGTGAGTATCAGATCAGTGCTGAACCGATTGTGTTCACTACCCTGCTCGGCTCCTGCGTTGCCATCTGTCTCTACGATCCGGTTGCACGCATCTTTGGCATGAACCACTTTCTGCTGGCAATACCGCATGCTACCGCATCGCCACAGGGATTATTGAGTAGCGAAGCGGGGCGCTACGGTATTCATGCTATGGAGCTACTGATCAATGCGCTACTGCGCCGGGGCGCGCAGCGGCAGCGCCTACAGGCGAAGGGGTTCGGGGGCGCGAACGTGTTAGCCTATAGCGCCGCTACGCCACCCCACCCGCTGCAGCAGATTGGGGACGTCAATAGCCGATTTGCCACGACATTTCTTGCGCATGAGGGGATCCCTCTCATTGCGAGCAGTTTTGGTGGTCGGCACGGACGGGTGATCCATTTCGATGGTAGCGACTTTAGTGTCTATCAGCGCCATATCAGCGCTGATCGCGATCGGGAGATCGCCGTGGCCGAGCAGCAGCTCTGGCGACGTCAACTCACGACACAGTCAGCCGCAACCACACAGCGCACACGCCTAACAATATGGTGATCGGCCATGATCTCAGTACTAATTGTCGATGACTCAGCGGTGGTACGGCAGGTGTTGAGCGCGCAGCTAAGCAGCGCTCCCGATATTGAACTGCTCGGTGCCGCCCGTGATCCACTCTTTGCAATGCGGCAGATGGCGCAGCGCTGGCCCGATGTGATCATTCTCGATATCGAGATGCCCCGGATGGATGGGATCACCTTCTTAAAGAAGCTGATGGCAGAGCGACCCACCCCCGTGGTGATCTGCTCGACCCTAACGGAGCGGGGGGCCGCGGTGACGATGAGTGCACTGGCTGAAGGGGCAGTCGATATCATTACCAAGCCGAAGGCCGGACTCAAAGGGTTTTTGGATGCGTCAGCACAGACACTCCTGAGTGCGGTACGCGCCGCTGCGCGCGCGCGAGTGGGCAATCTGCGCACTCCCCGGACGCCACCTAGCACCCGCCGAACCGATTCCGCTGCCTCCCCTCTCCCACGCCGACCGGTCACCGCAAAATTGAGCGCCGATGCGATGCTGCCGCCGGCATCGACCCACTCGCTGACAACTACAACCGACCAGGTGATCGCGCTCGGGACTAGCACCGGTGGCACACAGGCGCTTGAATATCTCCTTACCCGACTGCCACCGACGACACCCGGTGTGGTGATCGTCCAGCACATGCCGGAGCGTTTTACTGCGGCCTTTGCTGCGCGGCTCCATCAGCTATCACAAATCGAGGTGCGCGAGGCGGTCGATGGCGATCGGGTTCTCCCCGGATTGGCGCTGATTGCCAATGGTGGGCGTCATCTACTACTCCAGCGCAGTGGCGCGCAGTATCGGGTCGCAGTCAAGGATGGACCGTTAGTGAGTCGCCATCGCCCCTCGGTTGATGTGCTATTTCGTTCAGTCGCCGCCGCAGCAGGGAGCAACGCGATCGGCGTCATTATGACCGGCATGGGCGACGATGGTGCACGCGGCCTACTAGAGATGCGCCAAGCCGGTGCGCTCACCTTAGCGCAGGATGAGGCGAGCTGTGTTGTTTATGGTATGCCCAAAGAGGCGGTACGGCGCGGCGGGGTGACCCGTGAGTTGTCGCTAGAGCGCATTACCGCACTGCTAGCACAACCGTTAGGGGCATAAATAAGATCACACTATACGATCGCTTTGATATACTGCAGATAACTAATATCAGTTTTTGTCAGGTTTTTGTTGTCAGATTTCGGTCAGTTATCCGACTGTCAACTAAAAACTTAAACGCTGTAGCCCCTCCCTTTGATAGCCGGAGAGAGTGCTCAAGTGATTAGGATATCAAGTCGATGCGATGCTCCCCGGTTTCAGGATGGTGGCGACTACTGCTCATCAATACGCTCTTCCCGCTCGTGTCAGCAGCGGTTGATCTAACTGCCGATGAGCAGCACTACCTCCAGCAGCATCCGACAATCCGCTTTGTCTCCGATCCCGACTTTGCGCCCATTGAGTTTGTTGAGGCGGGTCAGTTGCGGGGTATCACAGTCGATATACTCGAAGAGATCCGGCAGCAACTCAATATCCAGGTCGAGCTGATACTCACCGAGAGCTGGGGTGAGACAATGGCGCGCTTCGAGCGGGGTGAAGCGGATGTGTTGACTGCGATGAGCATCACGCCGGAGTTAGAGCAGCGCTACCGTTTTACGCAACCACTCCTCTCCTTCCCGAGTGTTATCGTTGGTCGTCGGAGTGTCGGTACCGAGAAGTTGAAGCTACCGCAGTTAGCAGGAGAGCGGGTATTAGTGGTAGCGGGTTGGCCAGAGGAGAGCTATCTTCGCCAACACTACCCAGAGATTGAGGTGGTCACCGTCACCAGTACACAGATGGGGCTGCGCCAAGTTGCCAATTTAGAGTTTGACTACCTGTTTGGTCACCTACCAAGTGCCCGCTACTACATTCAGCAGTTGGGACTCTACGATCTGACGATTCTTGGTAGCTCCGATCATCTGCCAGTCGATTCGATGATGCTCCATCGTGACGATGTGCTGTTGCAGTCGATTCTCAACAAAGCGATCAGCGCGATACCACCACAAGTTAAGCAGCAGATCTTCGATCGCTGGATCGGCCAGATCCGGCAGGATGGGCAACCGCTTATCGAGTGGCAACCCGATGAACTCGCCTACCTACAGCAGAAGAGTGCGATCAAGATGTGTGTCGATCCCGACTGGTCACCCCTAGAGTGGATCGATCAACAGGGGCAGCATGTTGGCGTGTCTGCCGATGTGATAGCGCTGTTGGAGCAAAATAGCAGACTCAATCTGAGATTGGTACCGACTAAAAGCTGGCAGCAGAGTCTCGATTGGGTACGTACCCACCAGTGCGATATGCTGTCGCTTGCAATGGCAACACCGGAGCGTGAGAAGTTTCTCAACTTTACGACCCCCTACCTCAACCTACCGCTGGTGATTGCGACCCGCAATAGCGAGATCTTTGTTGCCGACACCGCTGCCTTAGCTGACAAGCGTATATCACTAACACGCGGCTACGCCTATATCAATCTACTGCGTACTCGCTACCCACAACTGACCATTGTTGAGGTGGATAATCTGACCGAGGGGTTAAACGCGGTGCGTACCGGGCGCGTCTATGGTCACGCCGATGCCCTTGGGAGTATGGCACAAGCGCTCTGGCAGGGTTCGATGAGTGATTTGAAGATCTCCGGCAAACTGGATGAGGTGTGGGCATTGAGTATCGCTACCCGCAATGATGAGCCACTGCTACAGACGATTATGCAGAAGGCGCTTGATACTGTCGATCCGAATGACATCAAGCGTATCTATAACCAGTGGTTACCGATCCGGATCGAAAAACAGATCGACTATCAACTACTCTATCAACTGATGGCGCTGTTTGCGCTGATTGGTTCACTAGTACTCTGGCGCTTTCGCACGATGTGGCGCGCTAATCGGGTGATTCAGCAGAAGAATAGCGAACTACAGCAAGCCTATGAGCAGTACTCATGGCTCGCTGACAACATGGATGATGTGATTTGTGTCATTGATGTACAAGGGCGGATCCGCTACATCAGCCCATCGGTAGAGAAGCTACTCGGTTTCACGCCAGAGCGACTGCTACAGCGGCCGCTGTGCGACCAACTCACCGAACAATCGAGTAAGCGGTTAGCCGAAGCGATGGCGACCGGCATGAGAGCAGCCGCTAAGGGTGAAACCCCGCCCCTGCTTAACCTACGACTAGAGCAGTGTCGACAGGATGGTTCGACGCTCTGGAGCGAGGCGAATCTACGCTTAGTGGTCGATCAGCTCAGTAGCGATAACCGCTTTATCCTCCTGTTTCGCGATATCACTGAGAATATCGATTACGAAAATGCACTGCAGCAGTTGGTAGTTACCGATCGGTTAACGGGTCTATTTAATCGCCATAAGCTCGATGATGAGTTGAACTTCCAGCAGCGACAGCAGAGGGGACGGAGCGACACGTTTGGCGTGCTGCTGATCGATATTGATCACTTCAAAAGAATTAATGATGAGTATGGCCATCAGGTTGGCGATGTGACCCTCTGTAAGGTCGCTAACATACTATCAACTGAATCGCGCAGTACCGATGTGGTGGGTCGCTGGGGAGGCGAAGAGTTTATGATCATCATCAGTGGTGGGAGTGATACATCGATACAGCAGCAGGCTGAGCGGCTACGACTTGCCATCGCTACAGCGCAATTTGAGCAGGTCGGTCAACTCACCGTCAGTATCGGTGGGGCACTGCACGATACCGATGAAGCGGTCAATCTGACGGTCTCGCGCGCTGATGAGGCGCTCTATGAGGCGAAGCGAAGTGGCCGCAACCGCTGCCAATGGCATTTTCAGTAAGATTGAATACCGATGGTGACGGGGATTGTCGAGCCGCGGTGTATACTACCGCTCCCCTAACTCACCACACGCACCCAATCGATGATTACCCTCCTCCGCCACCGTATCGAACAGGGCTTTGCTACCTTTGCGACGCTCCTCTGCCGCCATCCGTGGTGGGCGCTGCTACTGGCGCTACTACTCGCCGCCTCGCTGATTACGCAGCTACCTAAGATGCGGATGGATACCTCGACCGAGAGCTTCTTGCATCAGCAAGATCCGACACTGCAGCACTACAACCAATTTCGCGATCAGTTTGGACGCGATGAGTTGGTGGTGGTGGCGATCACCGCGCCCGATCTCTTTACCGCTCCCTTTATTGAGCAACTCACTGCACTCCATCGTGAGTTGGCCAGCGAGGTGCCACATCTCGACGATATCACCAGCCTCATCAACGCCCGCAACACCTATGGCACTGCCGGTGAGTTGGTTGTTCAGGATCTACTCGCGCAACTGCCCGACGATGCAGCCGGTTGGGAGGCGCTCCGTCAGCGGGTCGCGGCTAACCCACTCTATCGCAATCTACTGATCTCCGAGGATGGTCGTACAACCACTATTGTAATTAAGACCAGCGCCTTCTCTGGCGATGCCACACCGGCGTTTGATGAGGTACTAGCGCAGTTTGATAGCGCCCCCTTCGATGAGGTGACACCGGCTGATGGTGAGACGCAATCGAGACCCTATCTGACCGATGAGGAGAATAGCGCGGTAGTCAAAGCGGTACACGCTATCACCAGCCGCTACGATAGCAGCGAGTTTCAGATCCATGTGGCCGGTTCACCTGCGGTCATGGATGCGCTCAAGCGCGCGATGATGACCAATATGGGGCGCTTTACCCTACTTGGGGTGCTCACCATTGCGCTGGTGCTAGGGGTGATGTTCCGGCGCATCTCCGGGGTGCTGCTGCCGCTAGGGGTGGTGATTCTATCGCTCCTCTCGACACTCGGTTCGATGGCGCTGCTTGGCGTGCCATTTACGCTGCCGATCCAGATCCTCCCCTCGTTCCTGTTAGCTGTTGGGGTGGGTGCATCGGTGCATATCCTCGCTATCTTCTACCACCACTACCACCATAGTGCTGATCACAGCGATCGTAGCGCAAGCATCATCCACACCTTTCGTCACTCTGGATTGGCGGTGGTGATGACCAGCCTCACCACCGCGGCCGGTCTCGCCTCATTTGCCGGTGCCGATGTGGCACCGGTCGCCGATCTAGGGCGTTTTGCTGCGGTTGGCGTAGTGATTGCGCTCTTCTATTCAATGGTACTACTACCGGCGCTACTGCGCCTGCTACCGATTCCAGCAACCAGTCGTGGTGAGGCCGCCTCCCATCAGCGCCTCGATCGGCTACTTGGCGCGATTGCCGATCTCTCGGTGCGCCGCGCCGGTACCATTTTAGTGGTATCGGCACTACTGGCGGTGGTGGCGCTAACGGGGGTAATGCAGGTACGCTTCTCCCATACACCGCATCTCTGGCTCAGTGAGCAGACACCTGCACGACAGGCGAGTGATTTTATCGACCGTGAGCTACAGGGTGCGGTAGCGCTAGAGGTGGTGATCGATACCGGCGTTGAGAATGGTCTCTACCAACCGGCGGTGATGGCGGCACTCCAGCAGTTAGAGCAGGAGGTGGCGCTGATGGAGGCGGGCGGGATGGCGGTCGGTAAGACGCTATCGGCGGCGACCATCCTGCGCGAGATCCATCAGGCACTGAATGAGAACCGTCCCGAGTTCTACCGCGTACCCACCGATCGGCAGTTGATCGCCCAAGAGCTACTGCTATTTGAAAATAGCGGTTCGGATGATCTAGAGGATTTTGTCGATAGCCAGTTTCAGAAGGCGCGCTTTACCATCAAGACGCCATGGGTCGATGCGGTAGCGTTTCCTGCGTTTATTGATCAGGTGAGTCACCGCTTCCGTGAGCACCTAGGCGATCAGGTGACGGTGACCGCTACCGGCATGAATGCCCTGCTAGCGCGCACCATGAGTGCCACTATTCACTCAATGGCGGAGAGCTATCTTATCGCAGCCTTGGTTATCACCGGCATGATGATACTGCTCCTCGGGAGTCTGCGTTTGGGGCTAGTGAGTATGTTGCCGAACTTTCTGCCGATCCTGCTAACACTCGGCCTGATGGGGTGGTTGGGGTTGCCGCTCGATCTTTTTACCATGTTGATCGGCTCAATTGCGATTGGCTTAGCGGTTGATGATACCATCCACTTTCTCCACAACTACCGCCGCTACCACCAGCAGGGCGATAGCGTCGCGACCGCCGTGCGTCGTACGCTGTTAACCTCCGGCCGAGCGATGATCGTGACCACTACTGTTCTTTCGCTCGGCTTTTTCATCTACATCTTCTCCACCCTCAGCAACCTAATCAACTTCGGTCTGTTGACCGCTTTTGCGATTCTCTGCGCCCTTGCTGCCGATTTTCTACTTGCCCCGGCCCTGATGGCGAAGCTACACCACACTGCGCTACTGCCTGATGATGATGCGGCGGTGTAATCCGATCCTTGCAACTAAAAAGGTATACGACTATGACAAAATGGCTCCCCATCGGGCACTATCCGCTCCCCCCATTGCTGATCGCGATCGCGCTGCTGATCGCCACTCCACTGGCAGTGAGTGCCGACTTATCGGCACGGGAGATTGTCGATCGCGCTGATAATCGTGACGATGGCGATCGCCGCAGCGCTCAGATGGAGATGGTGCTGATTGATCGCCACGGTAACCGGCGAGAGCGGGCGATCCGCAGTTTCGACCGTGATCAGGGTGAGGATCGGCAGCGCATCATGTTCTTTCTGGAACCGGCTGATGTTACCGATACCGCCTTTCTCACTTACGACTACGGTGGTCCGAAGCGCGATGATGATCAGTGGCTCTACCTCCCTGCACTCCATAAGAGCAAGCGCATCGCCAGTAGCGACCGCAGCGGTGCCTTTATGGGGTCTGACTTTAACTACTCCGATATGACCCGTCGCGATCTCGACGCCTATCAATTTCGGATCTTAAAAACGGATCAGGTGCGCGGAGCACCGGTCTGGTTGATTGAGCGGGTGCCGACTAGCGAGCAGGAGATCGCTGAGAGTGGCTATACCAAATCGCTCCTCTTTATCCGCCAAGATAACTTTGTGATGGTGCGGGCAGTGCACTGGAGTAGCGAAGGGAGTCGCATCAAGTACCAAGATGTAACCGGTCTGGAGCTGATCGACGGTATCTGGACGATCACCGAGATGAGTATGACCAGCAAACGGGGTCGGGAGACCGAGCACCGTACTGAACTGCGCTGGAGCGATGTGCGCTACAACCAACCGTTAGCGGCGGAGATGTTTACCGTTCGGCAGTTGGAGAAGGGGCTACCGTGATCGCGCGATTACGCCCTTGCGCACTACTATTTACCGCATTTGTCACACTAACGGCCTCTGCCGAGAGGCTACCTGACGATCCGATCTCTGCTGAACTGAAGGCAACCGCCGCTACCCCGCTGCCGGTTGAACTGGAGTCGGTGCTGGAGGGGTTTGAAGATAGTACGGTAGCGGCCGATACCCCGCTGCCGGTTGAACTGGAGTCGGTGCTGGAGGGGTTTGAAGATAGTACGGTAGCGGCCGATACCCCGCTGCCGGTTGACGCGGTCGATCAACCAGAGCGATCCGATAGCGGTCGCCTCTCGGGTCGCGTTAAACTCTCGCTAGCTAGCAACTTTAGTCACCAATCACCGGCGGCCGATGCGGTCGATTGGCGGGGGCTATCGCGGCTACGCGGCACGCTCGATCTACAGTGGGATGGTGAGGTCGCACCCGGTTGGAAGGGGCGCGTAGCCGGATCGGGGCGCTACGATCTCGCCTACCGCATCCGGGGTCGCGATCGCTATCCGGAGAGTCTACTCCAGGAGATGGAGAGTGAACTGACACTCGGTGAGAGCTACCTGCGCGGCTCGCCTGCGCCCAGCTTTGATCTCACCATCGGCCGACAGATTGTGGTGTGGGGACGCTCTGAGACGCTACGGGTTACCGATCAGATCAACCCGCTTGATCTGCGCGAATATGGCATTGTCGATATTGAAGATCTGCGCCTACCGGTGACCATGGTGCGGCTCGACCACTATCGTGGGGCGTGGGAGTGGAGCGCCCTGCTGATTCCAGAGCTACGTGGCCATCAGCTGCCTGCCTACGGTAGCGACTACTACCCTGCCGCAGAGCCACTCCCCGCCGAATCGCTGCCGGCCGATAGCCTCGCTAACAGTGAGTGGGCATTGGCAACACGCGGTATCTTCAGCGGATGGGATCTCTCACTCCACGTTGCTCGACTGCTGCATGAGGATAGCAGCTACCTAGCGCGCAACCATAGCGGCGTGCTGATGCGCTACCATCCACGCGTGACGCTCGCGGGTGCGGCGTTCAGTGCGGCGGTTGGTAACTGGCTCTGGCGCGGTGAAGCGGCACTACTACACGGTTTACGTCTCACCGAGATGCCAGGTGAGTCGTTTGATCGGCTCGATCTGCTGGCCGGTTTCGACTATGCCGGTTTGACTAATACCACCCTCTCACTCGATCTGGTCAACCGCCATCTTCAGCAACCGGATCAACGACTGGCGGCAGCCGCTATAGAGCGCGACGCTTGGTCTGGTGCGCTCCGCTATCGTGGCGAGTTTCTCCACAGCCGACTAGCGCTCACCGCCCTCGCCCTCTGGAGTGGCCGGCAGGCCGAGGGGGGTGGGCTACTGCGGTTGGGTAGTGAGTATCAGATCGCCGACGCCCTCAATCTTGGCGTCAGTTTGGTCAACTACATCAAGGGGGAGGCGTCGCCCTTTGATCGGATCGCGGATAATGATCGGCTGCTACTGGAGATCGACTACAGCTTTTGAGTTCGGCAACCGATCGTGTTGCTGACTATTCTCAACGCCGGATTGGGGTGCCAATCTCAGTAGACGAAGTCCCTACGGCTGCCGGGAATCTCCCGGATTCAGCCGGGGGAGGCATCAAGGTTCGATTAGCAGTGCGACTGCAGCCGTTAAGCGTTGCAGTCGTGTCAGTGCCACCTCATCGACCGCACTGCGCCACGGCGCCGATTGGAGCGCGGCTATCGCACCGGCCGCTAGCTGCTGGAGCGTCGCTAACGGTAGTGCCGGTTGTAGGAGACGCGGGTGGAGGATCAGTAGGCTCATCGCGTTGCTGACCGTCTGCTCAATCACCGGCCCACTGTCGCTACCGGTCACCTCTTGCCACGCCGCAGCGTGTTGAATGGCAGCGCGGGTGTGCGCAATCAGCGCCTCACCATCGGTTTGCGCCTCGACAACCGCCGCGAGTTGTAGCTGCAGTCGGGTCAATAGCGCCAGCCAGCGCGCCTCATCGTAGCCTAGTTGGCGCTGCTCGGTGGCATCTAACTGCTGGAGCAGTTGTAACCGCTCGCTTAGCCAGTGGCGCTGCTGCGCTGGATCATCAGTGAGCTGTGCGAGCAGCCCATACGCAATTAACGCTAATCGCTGTGGCTGGAATGGGAGCGCGCGGGGTGCAGTTTGGACGCGGTCGGCGGTTGCGCCATCGGTGAGCAGCGGTAGGAGCTGCTGTAGTCTCTGCTGCGCGGCATCTGAGGCGCCCATCTGGCGCTGCGCAAAGGCGTAGCCGAGGAGCGCTTTCGCACGATTCTCATCACGCAGTGGCGGGGTGCTCGCCAGTAGCTGCTGATAGCGGGTGATCGCTTGCGGATAGTTAGCCGCCTGTAGCTGCCAGAAGGCGCTGCGTTCGAGTAGCGGTTGATAGAGCGGGTGGTCCGGGGTGACCTGCGCTAATGCGGTCTCACCGGCGGTCGCCGCAGCGGCGGTCGCGTGGCTAGCAAAGAGCGCCCGAGCATGGCCGATCTGAGTTAGTAGCTGCTGCTCTAGCGTAGTGAACGGGAGTGATAGGCGTCGGGCAAAGAAGTCAGCGGCTAACGCATGGTTGCCGACATCATGATGGAGCCAAGCAAGATTTTGCCATGCGGCAGCGGCGAGTCGGAGATTGTCGTAGCCGAGATCAAGCGCTAGCAGATAGTGGTGGTTAGCGCGTTGTAGTCGATCCCCTACCCCCTCCCCCTGCTGCTGCGCAAGGCGCAGCTGCTGATGGTAGCAGTAGCCTAGTAGCAGCTCGCGCGGGGCAGTGCTAACCGCGCTATTGAGCGGCTGTTGAAGCAGCGCGATCGCCTCGGTGAGCGCCTGCGCTTGCGCCGCCGGTGGGGTTGTCAGTAGTCGCTGTAGTGCTTGGTAATAGCCATCGCTTGCGCCGAGCAGCTGCTCGCGCTGCAGCTGCTGGTAGCTGCGTACTAAGTTATCACGTCGGTTCAACCCCGGATCGAGGCCAAGCCGAATGAACTGAAAGTGCGCCTCCAGATCGTCACTCTGCCGAATCGCGCTGTAGAAAGTGGTGTAGGCCTGCTGTGGGGCGCTGTTGAGCATACCGTACCCCTTATCAAGGGTCGCGGCGGCATACTGTTCCACGACCTGCGCAAAGTCGATCTCGCGGATCGCGGTGGTTGAGAGCCAGTGGCGTGAGAGTAGCTCCATATCGGCAAAACGCTCGGCCGCCGCCAGTAGCTGAATCGCACGGGTGTGGAGTCGCTGTCGTAACGAGGGCGAATTGGCCTGTTCGCGCAGCAGGGTCAGGAGCGGTTGTAAAGCGGCGCGGCGGGTAGCAGCCGGTGCATCGGCGCTGAGGGTCAGTAGCGAGAGCGTTAGCTGTTCACCCTGAAAGAGGGCGGCCACTTCGGGTGGAAGTTCATGCTGCTGCTGCTGCGCAATCTGCTGCTGGCGATCGCTAATGTTAGGGGTGATCTGAGTGAGCAGTCGCAGATAGTCGAAGCCGTACCAGAGTCGGGCAGCCGGTTCCAACTCCGGCGCACGGAACATCGCCGGATAGTGGCTGAGTAACTGCGCTGGATCAGCCTCCCGCAGCAGCTGCTGATAGCGTTCAAATAGGAGGTAACGGGCAAGCGGCAGCATCGGCGCAGTGAGATCAATCGTGTGCAGATGGGCTAACGCTTGCGCGCGATCACCACGCCGCTGCGCCAGCCACACATGCCAAAGTTGGGCTTGGGATGGTGGTATTTGGCGCTGTTTAATCTCAGCTTCGGCCGTGGTGAGGGCGTGGCGTAGAGGGGCGGTGATCACCCCTTCGGGGGCGATCGCATACGCCGCTTCGACCTTAAGTAGTTCTGTGAGTGCTGGCCAGAAGTGGCGGAGTTGGGGATGCGTGGCGCTGCGGGGATGGTGTTGCAGCTGTGCGACGTAGTAGCGAGCGGCGCTTAACTCGCCGATCTGTAGATGCTCACTTAAACTACGCTCTAACCAAGCAAAGCGATCGATCGCCTGCTGCTGGTATAGGGCATTCAATAGCAGCAGGCGCTCTTCGTTGCTGCGACTGGTGGCGTGTGCCTGCCATAGATCGGCCGCTTGCCAGTGCGCCGGTACCCGCCCTGAGGGTGCGGTGCGGTAGATGTCGAGCGAACCCTCAAAGGCGCAGGTGAGCCAGAGCTGATCGCCGGCAAGATCGGGAAAGCTGCAGTGTTCAGCAACCGTAGTGAGCTGCTGCGGGCGCAGTGGGGGCGCGTTGGGATCGGTGGCTGCGGCAAGGAGATCGGCAAACGGTAGACGAAAGATGACGCCGTGATCTTCACCATCAATCACCTGATCGAGTGTGGTGTCGTTGAGGTAGTGGCTGAAATAGAGGTAACGATCATCCTCCGATAGGGTGCTGAAACCGGTAACCCCGGGGAGATCGAAAGGGGGGGGTTGAAGGATCTGGCCATCGGCACGACGGAGAATGCGTAGGTGGCTGCGGCTGGGCTGATCGCTCTCGGTGTAGAGAATGTAACGGCCATCGCGGGTCGCCGTTGGTGCGTTGATTTGGCCGGTCAGAAGTGGCTGACGGCTACCATCAGCAAGGCGATAGAGGATCAGCTGCCAGTGGCGATCGAGCATACCGCGACTGAGAAAACCGAGATGATCGTTGCCGACCCAGAAGGGGGAGCGATCAAGGGTGGTTGTATCGCTGAGGCAGCGCACCGTTGCCGCCGCTTCGGTAAGTGGTAATAGGCAGATCTCCCCCTGTGGATCGGCCTGTAGGCTGGTGAAGGCAAGCAGTTCACCGGCGGGCTGTAGTGCCGGTTCACGCGCATCACCGCGAATGGCACTGATCGGAGTGGCAACACCGCTGCTGAGCGACTGCTGCTGGATCGTCACCACCTGATCGCGACTATGGCTGAAGTAGAGGGTGCCGCGCCGACTATCGACTGCCGGTTGAAAGTTGTCGGCACTACCAACGGTCACTTTTCGCAGTGGCTGGATCCGATTGCTCCGCCAGTCGGTTGGTTGTGATGCCGGTGGCGCTGCCGTCGTCGCCGGTGACACTGTTGGTGACGCCGCTGTGGCGAGCGGTAGCCCGCTGCAAGCGACAAGGAGCGTCGTGATGCGTGCAACGCCGCTACCGCACCACATCATTCACCTCCGCGGCTGCTGATGGGAACTCACCATTGAGGATCCGAAAGAGTCGCTCCCGCCGTGCATCGGGTACCTCGCTGAGTGCCTCTGGACCGAGTTGAAGCTGCTGCATGAGCTTCGATTCAAGGTCGGGCCAGTGACCGGCCGCCTCCGCCTCCATCAGCGTCGGGCGATCGAGTAGCTGAATCTCTGGCGTGAGGTTGAGTGTGCAGGCGCTCAGTAGCGGTAGCGGCAGTAGCCAGCCGATGCGGATTCTCATGTTTTGCTCCAGTTGATGTTCATCTATCCCCGCTCGGGGGTTGGGCCAGAGGTAACTGCTGTAGCTGATCGAACCAGCGCCCCGCGTAGCGCTCTAGCAGCGGTGTTAGCGGGATCGCTCGCAGCGTGATGGGTGTTGCCAGTTCAGCAAGTGTCAGTGAGAGATCGAGTAGGCCACCGGCCATCGTCAACGCGACCTGCTGCGGTTCGGCCCAGCGGAGTAGCCCGCGTACTTGGGCAAACGACTCATCTTGCCGCTGAGGATCGAGCACATCGAGTAGTTGTAGTAGTTGGACGCGGCTGATGTCGTTGATGTCGATCCGCCCCTCAAGCAGACGGCGTTGCGGATCAAACTGGAGCGCGCAGCGACCACTTAAGGGGAGATGGGCCGCGCCGGCAGCCAGTTCAGGGGGGAGTAGCTGGCGCAGATCAATACCACCAACCCGGGCGAGCAGACCGCTCTGCCAACTACCGGGGGTGAGATCAAGATACCACTGGCCGGTGATATAACCGCCAAACAGCGCTAACTGAAACTGCTGGAGCCGGATCAGATTCTGTGTCACCGGTAGCTCCATCACCAGCGGGCCGATGGCGTGCGTTTGCCAATCGATCTGTGCAATCTGCAGCGTGTTGCTACCGCTCAGATAGGGTTCGATACGGGCAAAGTCGGTGCGCTGAAACGGATCGGCGGTGAGTAGATAGCGAAAATCGAGAGCGCCATCCTCGGTCAGATAGAGCTCCTGAGTGATCGGGATCTGGCCATCGATCGCGGTGAGCTGGAGCTGATCATATCCCAGATCAAACTGCGTAAATTGGGCGGCAGCGGTGAGGTTGAGTTGGCGGCCGCGGCGAAGTACTAGCTGGAGAGGGAGATCGAGACGACCGCGGGCGCGGAGTGCCGGCAGCCACGGCTGATCGGTGGTTGGTTGAAGAGTTAGATGCGCATCGACCTGAAGCTCTTCCAGAGCGCGATCGCTCTCCCCTTGGAGCGCCAGTTTAAGCTGCTGATCGGCGACGGTCAGCTGTAGCTGCTGGAGTTGTAGTAGATCGGGTGGCGTGGCGATCTGTAGCGATAGGGTGATCGGTAGCAGCGGCGTGAGTGCAGTTGTCGAGCTGTCGGGAAGGTTGGCGGCGGTTAGTTGGAGCGGGTTGGCGTCGATCGAGAGTTCGAGCTGGGCAGCGCTGGGGTGTCTCATTGCGCCATGCAGCTGTAGTTGGTGGTTGAGTGTCAGGTCGGTGGCACTGACGCTATCGCTCATCGAAGGTAGCGTTAGCTGTAGCGAGGGGAACTGCCAGCGCCCGCGCCAATCGGTCGCGCTCGGGGTCCATGTGATCTGCTGCGCAAATGTCGATGGCGTGCGGATCTGGAGCGCGGTAGCGGCGTGCGGCTGCTGTACGCTACCGTTGAGTTCGAGTGTAAGTCGCTCCGGTGGCCCGGTGAGGTTAAGTAGTGTCGGCGCGAGATGATCGAGGGTGAGCTGTAACTCTCCGGCTAGTTGCAGCGTACCGTAGGGCTGGAGCGCGGTGAGGGGTGGCAGGAGCACCTGCCAGCGAGGGTCAACAAATAGTGACCAGCCCCCCTGTAACTGCCACTGCTGAGGCTGATCGGCAGTTTGGAGATCGAGCGAGAGTAGCGGGCGATCCGCCAATTGTAGTTGGGCGCTGAGTGTGTCGAGCGGTAGGGTGGGTTGTGGTGCCAGCTGCCACTGCTGACGGGTAGTCAGTTGGATCGGGGGTAGTGGTGTCGGCTGTTCGGGCAGTTGTAGCTGATCAACCGCGAGGTTGAGGGTGGTGTGCCACGGCTGCGCGGCGGCGTGTTGGAGCGTACCACTTAGCTGGAGTGGGCCGCGCCAATGGATCGCCGCGGGGGGCGCGGCGGTAGATGTCTGCTGCTCTCCGGGTGGCGGCTGCTGGAGTTGCAGTTGCCAATCGGCAGTGAGCGGCAGCGCGTCGAGTGCTGTGAGTAGCGGTACAGTGGTGAGATCGGCTAGCGGCTGCGCTATCTGAATCGTGGCGCGCCCCCGCCATCGCTGATCACCCACTTGGCGGAGCGGTTGGAAGATCGGATCGAGGTCGGCTAAATGCTCGGCAAGGTGGAGTTGAAACGCCGGCTGTAGTTGTAGGTAACCGGCGTGCTCGGTGGCATCGAGGTTGAGGGTAACGCTCAGAGGGGGTGGCGTTGCCGCTGCGTCGCTAGCAGCGAGAGTGAGATTGAGTAGCGCTTGGCGCTCGGCACTATCGGCAGTGAGCTGGAGTTTGCCGCTCAGATGGCGTAGTTGAAAGGGGGTTGGCACTATTAGCTCATCGACTTCGCTTCGTAGCCACTCTGTTAGGTGCCATGTGGTATCGGGCGTACGCTCTAATCGGGCTAGGGCGTGGAGGCGTAACCCTTGCAGGGTCGGCGGCGCTGTTGTCGATCCGGTCGGGGGGGACCAAGTGGCGTGGTTGAGGGTGATCTGTGGCGCGATATCGAGTTGACCGCTGATCGCCTGCGCACCCGGCTCAGTGGGATCGAAGTGACCACTAAAGAGGAGATCGATCACCCCTCCTCCATCCACCTCAGCGGCTTCAACTGCGGTTGGGTGGGTGGCGTTCGGGGGGGCGGATGTGAGCGGTTGCCAATCGATGGCGACCGTTGGCGCGGTGAGTTGCAGCGCCGCTGCGATCGGTATCGCGCTGGTCGGCGGATCAGTGGATAGCGGATCGGCGGGCGCGCCTAATTGGGCGGTGCCAGTGATACCGAAAGTGCCTTGCAGGTGGGTCTGCTGCTGCGGCTGATGTAGCCTCACGTCGAGATCGATCTGCGGTAGCTGGAGATCGGCTAGGGTGAGGCGTAGAGGAATCGAGGGGAGCGGTGCCGGTGCAGTAGGCTCTGTTGGGGTGGTCGAATCGATCGGCCAATCACCCGAAAGCTGCAGCCGTTCGATCTGAAGTTGCGTTAGATAAAGCTCACGCCGCTGCCAGAGCGCCGCCGGCTGAAACTGTAGTCGCAGCGCAGCGAGGTGAAGTTGCAGATGGTGCTGCTCATCACGCTGCCACGCTAACTGGAGATCGTGCAGCGTGATGTCACCGGCTAGATCGATATGGAGCCGATTGAGTGAGAAGGTGACACCCCACGGCGCAGCCAACTGCGCCGCCACCGGGAGCACCCAGCGCTCCAGCAGCAGCGGCGAGCGCAACAATATGTAGAGCGCTACCAGTAGCAGCAGTGTGCTACCGAGTAGCGTGATCAATAGCCGGCCCAGCCAGCGCAGCATAGGATGGTTAGTTGTTTTTTGCCCCATCGCGGATCCAAGTCTCTAGATCAGCGATGAAGGTGGCGTCGTTATCGAGCGTCACTTGGTGAGTGAGATGAATATTGTAGCCGATGTTGCAATCATACTCGGCCGTTAGCTGGTCACTGTAGCGCTGCACCAGTGTCGCTAACAGGAGCGACTGATCGACCTTGCCCGGATTGATAAAGGGTAAACCCTGCAGGGCGTTACTACAGATGATGGTGCTGGTGGCATTAACAATCCAGTTAGGATAGTCGCTATAGGCGCGATTAACCAGACTCTGGTAGAAGGCGTCGCGCGTCGATAGATCGGGACCATGCTCTTGCCAACCATCCGGCGCATGACAATTGAGCGCACAGCTACTCAACTTCTGATCCCACAACGACTGGAGTGTCGGATCTGTCGTCGACTCTTGCGCACCACACCCTGCAAGCAGCGCCGCTGTCAGCAGCAGCGACCGGTAGAAACGGTGCATTATCACTCTCCACTTATCGGGGTCAGACCTGCTCGTTAGCTACTTTAGCGGATCTGAGCATGTTAATAGGTATATCTTAGATCTTGGTTAATCATACCGCATCAGCGGCCAATCGTGGCGCTATTGGCGTGACTTCGTTCACACTAACGTGTGCTCGATATTTGAGGGGGAGGTAGAGGGGGTGATTAACTAACGGATTATATAGCGAATGCTCTAGGTGTTGTCCCGGATCTATTCGCTATGCGCATCCTGCGCGCAACCTATTGATAATTCTGGTGGGCCGTCAAGGATTCGAACCTTGGACCTACTGATTAAGAGTCAGCTGCTCTACCAACTGAGCTAACGGCCCGTTTCAGAGAAGTTGCGCATTGTAGCGATCGGATCGCGGGGTGTCAATCCGCTAGTCGATTAGGTTTAGCGCAGGATCAGCTCGATAGTGCCACCCCCATCGAGCAATTCGATCGTGGCGCTATCGCCACTATCGCCAGCGTAGGTGATCGCTAGGGTGTGACTGTCGTAGGAGTCAATCTCCAGTGAGGTGCCGTAGTAACGGCTCTCCCAGCCGCGGATGCTAGGGTACTCATCGGTCGGGACTAAAAAGAGGTAGAAGCGCTCATCGGCATCGACGGTAATCGGCTCACCACTGCCGGTAGTGGTGTAAATGGCCCCATCGAGTCCAGTCGGCGGCTCAGTCGCTAGTGGCGCTTTAAGGGTGACGATCTGGTTGCTCGGTGAGAGGGTGAGGATCGCTACGTCACCGCTGTTGCCGCTGTAGTTGACCTGTAGGGTGTTGCCATCATAAGCGCTGATAGTGGGCGCAGTGCCGTAGTAGTTAATACCCCAACTACTAATGGTCGGGACGCTCTCGGTTGGCGGCATGTAGAGGTAGAGGGTCTCATCGCTAGCGACCGTTAACGTCTGTTCGCTACTGCTTAGTTGGTAGATAGTGCCATCGAGGGGTGTGGTATTGAAAAACCAAGTTAGCTCGCCCACCACCCCATCGGCAACATACGCTAACTCAACCCGATAGCGGTGGTTAAAATCGAGCCGCTGGAGCGGAAACAGGGCGAACTGATGGGGAGTGAATTTCCCATTCGGATCGGTGGTGTGATCGAGTAGCCGTACATCGGTGATCTCATCACCACGCTCAGTATCAAATAGACGTAGGCTAGTGAGGGTGACCTGCTCGATCTGCTGCGGGTTGAATGCCACCGACACCGGGTAACCGGAGACCGAGCGATCGGGGAGCGGATCGGGATTCTCCTCAAAGAAGGCGGGGGCGACACTGCCGCCATCGATCGGCGGCCACACCACCAGCGCTGGATTCTGCTGCCGGATCGCCTCACTTGCAGCAAGATAGTCCGCTTCAGCTACTCGGATTTCTGGATCGCAGAGCCGATAGTAGGTACCAAAACCGCTGAACGACTCCCCCTGACAGAGCTGGTTCATCGCGCTGTTGCCATTGACGGCGACAAAGCTGCTGCTAATGCCCCCCTCCTGATCATCTTGCGCTAGCGCCATCCCGATCTCGTCGCCATCGTTTCGCAGTAGCCCGAAGCGGTGGTAGATAGCGCTCATCAGATCATCAATAGCGGTAGCGGCTGTATCGCTATAGGCGATCACTTCACCGGTGGCGTTAAATGCCTGATAACCGGCCGCTTGAGCACGATCTTGCGGCGTCGCGCCGGTAAAACCGCTGTAACCGCTCACCTCGTCGTGACCGGTGATATCGTTCAGTACGCCATACTCAGCGTGGTTCTGAGCAGCTAATGCCAGTTGATCGTTGTGTAGATAGGTGAGCATTCCCGCCTCTTGACGCAGCTGATTTAAGTAGTGAAAAGCGGCCTCAGTGAAGGGTACCGCCTGCTGTTCAGCGGTGGCATCCGGGCTCTCCCCATCGTGGTTGGAGGCGGTCAAGACGAAGTAGTAGCGCTGGTTATTCTCTAGCTGATCGAGGGTGAGATAGGTGTCGGTGGTGGTGTAGCGTGCCCCGCCACTAAGTGATGTGTAGTTGAACGGAGTAACGCCTGTTTCCGTGGCGATATAGAGCTGGTAACCGGTCGCACCACTCACCGCTGGCCAACTCAGTGTCACGCGACCATCGGCCGGTGTGACGGTTAGTGCGGTCGGTGCGGTGAGCGCGACCTGATTCAGTTCGCTGACCCGTACCCAGTAGCCGAGATCGGGTTCTAGGGTGGTGAGTACGCCGCGACTGTTGGCAACATCGCGAAACTGCCAACCGGCGCTACTATAGCTGAAGATGCGATCAATCACGGCGACCGATGAGAGGCGCTCGACTAGGGTATCGACATCGACCGCTGTTGGCCCTGTGCCGATCAGATTCCACCCCAACTGGAGGGCCGCCGCCTCCACCACCTGTGAGTTCCCATCGAGTGTGATCGTCACATCTGCTGTGTCACTACCGAGCACCCAGATCCCCCGGTTGCGCAGCTTAGTGAGGGGCTCCGCACCGAGCGCGCCCCGCCCGAGGGTTGCATCGAAAAACGCCCAACTCCCGTCGATGTAGGCAAACAGCCGCTCCACCCCCGCCACGCTAAATCGATCGGCAACAGTGACACGCTCATCTGCCGCTGCCGCATGGATCGCTAATAACTGCCACCCCGGTTGTAGCTGTAGCTGCTGCGCAGCATAAAGCGGTGCTGATACGAGGATGAGCAGTGGAAGATAGAACCAACGGAAAATTGTCATCAGATTTTGCGCGAGAAACCCCACTCTTCAGGACAGGGAGGGATAGCGCACCGCGCAGAGCGTGGTTAGGCCGTCCATCTCGCTTCCTCCGTTTTTGGTTTGGATTGAAAGAGATAGCCGTCGGCACGCTATAGCAGACGGCAATACCGGTGTAACGCATCTTACAGTAGTAGCAGCACGAGTAGCTGCTTTGGACCGTGGACGCCGTACGCAAGCGTCTGCTCAATATCGGCCGATTTTGAGGGGCCAGAGATGAGCAGTAGATTCGTTGGTAACGGCTGCGGCCAGTCGGCGGCCGCCACCGCATCGCTGAGGGTGTCGTGGATCTGATCGGCATCTAGCAGCACAATGTGGCGCTCAGGCACCAGTGACATCAGGCGCGGTTCGGTCGCATCGGGGGTTAAAATGAGTGTGCCACTCTCGGCGATGGCACCGTGACAACCGGTTAGCGCCGCATCGACATCGCTAAATAGCGTCTCTTTCCACGCCTCAATCGGATCTAGGTACGGTAGACACTGGATCGGCGTGTGCTGTGCGACATCGAGAAAATAGCGGCCATGGTGCGTCTCTGGGGCAAACAGCAGTGTGCCGATCCCCTGCTGCGCCGCATAGTCGAGCAGCCGTTGTGGCCAAGTATCGGCGCTCACTGGCCACACCTCACCTTGTACCGCCTCTAGCGCGCGGGTGAAGCGTTCGATGCGCGCTGCGCGCTGCTGCATCGAGGGTTCGGGGAGGATCGACATGGTTAAGATCGCCTCTGGTTTGTAGTAACCGCTGCTATGTGGTGACGTAGATTGATAGCGGCGGGTCGGCGGAGCTGCCGGCAGTCGCTCCAAGGGGCGATATGGGTCGGTGTAAAGCGCCGCCCCCGATGGAGTAGCGCGAGTAACCAGCGCCAGTAGCGTGGATGGCTGGCAACCGCTGCCCAGAGTCGCCACAACAGCGCTTCGCGCCAGCGGCGTTGACTTCCCACCCCGCGCAGCGCGCTATCTACCGATCCGACCGGCCGTACCGCTTCAAACCGCAACCGATTGATCAGCTGCGGCAGCGGGATCTTGACTGGACACACCTCACCACAAGCGCCGCAGAGGGTACAAGCGGTGAGCCACTCACCGCGGCTAGCGAGACCCTGCTGCTGCGGTTCAAAAACCGTCCCGATCGGTCCCGGATAGGTGCTGCCGTAGGCTTGACCACCGAGCCGCTGATAGACCGGACAGTGGTTCATGCAGGCACCGCAGCGAATACAGCGTAGGGTGTCGCGTAGCGCAGGATCCGCCGCTATCTGCGATCGCCCCTGATCGAGCAGCACCAGATGGAGCTGTTGCGGGCCATCTAACTCACCAGCGCGGCGCGGCCCCTGGATTAGATTGACGTAGGTGGTGATAGGTTGACCGGTAGCTGAGCGCGGTAGTAGTGCCAGTAGCGTTGGCAGATCAGCGAATCGCTCAATCACCTTCTCAATACCGGTGATAGCGATATGGATCGGCGGCACGGTTGTACTCATCCGCCCATTCCCCTCATTCTCAATCAGGCAGAGGGTGCCGGTTTCGGCGATCATAAAGTTGACACCGGAGATCCCCGCGCCGGCCCGCCGAAAGGTGTCGCGCAGCTGCGCCCGCGCGGTGGCGGTGAGGGTCTCAATCGCATCATCAGCCGGCGGGTGGGGCAGCTGCTGAAAGAGTGCAGCGACCTCTGCCCGATCCTTATGGACTGCCGGTGCAACAATATGCGCCGGGGGCTCATCGGCCAGTTGCAGGATATACTCGCCCAGATCGCTCTCGACCGCCTCAATGCCAGCCGCCGCGAGCGCGCTATTGAGCCCAATCTCCTCCGAGACCATCGATTTTCCCTTCACCACCCGCTCAACCCCCTGCTCCTGTAGGATCTGACAGATCAGGGTATTGGCAGCAGCGGCATCGGCCGCCCAGTGCACCTGGATGCCGTTCGCTTCACACTGCTGCTGGAGCTGCTGCAGCCGTTGTGGCAGATGTGCGACCGCCTCGCGCCGAATCGATGCCGCCCGCTCGCGCAGTGCCGCTAACGCCGCAGCATCAGGGAAGGCGCGCTGCCGCTTCTCCATCAAGCCGAGCATCGCCCGGCGGATGTTGCCGGCGGCACGGCGATTATTCAGGGCGCGCGTGATGCGCTGCTGAAACGGTGTGGGACTCATTGTTCAATATTACCGCCACTACGCTGCCACAGAAAGGTGGCGAGGTGGCAGCAGGCGAGCGATGAGCGCTGATAACCGAGGGCACCCTCAATATTGAGTAGACACCCCCCATCTTGCGTCACCATCAACTCCGCACCGGTCGCCTCAAGCGCAGCGCACTTATCACCCACCATCGCTGCCGAGATCGCCGGTTGTTTGACCGCAAACGTGCCACCAAAACCGCAACACTCAGCCGCCTGCTCCGGCTCCAGTAGCGTCACCTGCTGTAGTTGCTGAAGAAGCTGCTCAGTGGCTGCGACACTGCCACTCTCGCGCCGAGCGGAACAGGAGTGGTGCAGAGTCACCTTAATCGGAGGACCAAAATCAGTGAGCTGCAAGCCGACCACCTCTACTAAAAAGCGGCTCAACTCCCAGACCCGGCCAGCAACATCGGCGGCAAGCGCAGCGTCAGGTGTATTGGCAAATAGGGTTGGGTAGTGGTGCTGCATCATCCCGGCGCAGGAGCCGGAGGGGATGATAATCGGCCACGGCTCTGGGAAGAGAGGTAGCTGTGTTTGGGCTACCTGCCGCGCCTGATCGCGGTAACCGCTATTCCAAGCGGGTTGACCGCAGCAGCTCTGATCGGCAGGAAAGTGGACATCAATGCCGGCCCGCTGGAGCAGACCGAGCGCCGAAATGCCCGCATCGGGGTAGTAGAGATCGACTAGGCAGGTAGCGTAGAGGTAAACGGCGCGGGGCGGCATCGGTGACGATAGGGTGTTAGTTCACCACCTCATCTTGGAACGATGAGAGGATCTTTGTCCACCAGTTGAAGCTATCTTCAAGATTGCGGTAGGTGACGCCATAGTCGAGATTAATCGCCATCTCTAGGATCGGATCCCCCTCATTATCGATATAGGCGCGACCATAGCGCTTAGTGCGATTCCATTCATTGACCTCATCAAGACCCGCCTTACTACCTGACCAGCCAGCCCACAGTACGATATCGTCACAACGCTTCCCTTCGTCACAGCCGTGGAAGATCGCTTTATAGCGTGTACCATTGATTCGACCGATAATCATCGGATCGCCATAACTATCTTTATCGATGCTCGCTGAACCAAAGCCAGCTGCGATCTCGCGAATAGTGTCGGGATCTTCTGCAGAGACGACACGTTCGGCAGCGGCCGTGCCGGATGCTAGCAGGCCGACGCTAGCGCAGAGGAGCGCTACTTTGAGGGTTGATCGAGTACGATGCATGATGTGTAACTCCAGTTGAGCCACTACGGGCTCGTTACCTTGATATCATCCCCGACCCTAGCGGCCGGAGATTGCGAGACCACTACTCTAGCACCACCCCACTACAAGAATCCAACACAGGTTATCCGCCATTATCGGCAGCGGCTAGGGCGTACTGCTGTTAATTGCTCTAGCGCACACCACGACGCAGCACCGGCAGGGAGAACGCCACCACCCGCATCTATCAGCGGTGTCGCCGGCAGCCATCGAATCGACCAGCGCTCCCCCTCTGCTGTTGCAGCGTGATGATGATAACAAGCCCCGATCCCGGGAATCCAACATAAGGCATCGTCCACCATCAGTAGCGGCCAGCGCTGTCGTAACCAGGGTGGAATCCCAAACTGCTGCCATAAGCGCCGCAACTGCTGGCTGGGCGCGGCTGGGTGACGGCGACAGCGGTAGCTACCACTAATCCCGATCTGCACCGAAATCGCACCATTTAGCGGCAGCAACAACCCATTGCCCGCGCGCCGCAGCAGTAGTACGCCACAGCCGGGCGGTAGTAGCGCGCGCTGTAGCGGCGCATCGGTCAGTGTGATCGGCTGCTGCCACCCCGCTGGCGGGGGCGGCGGGAGCGGTGTAAAGGCGTAGAGACGGTGGCGATAACGGCGTAGCTCTGCACCTGGCCAGCGCACCACCGGTTCAGCATCCGCTGCCGCCGGTAGCAGCTGCTGCTCTAGCGCTGCGAGTGTGGTAGCGCTCGGCAGCGGGAGTGCGCGTTGGCGTAGCCAGTAGCGCAGGAGATTACGGGTGCGCGCCGGGGTGAGTTGCTGCAGGGGCAGGAGCGGCAGTGAGGGGGGGATCGTATCGTTTTGATCGCGCTGACCATCGGCCGCCACCACCTGCGCTAGATCGATCGCCGCCAAGCTCTGTAGCAGCGCCGCATCCTCGGCTAACTGCTCACTACTGCGTGCTAACGTGGCCACTGCACCGGGACGGCGCTCGGTCAGCAGCGGCAGCAGGCGCTGGCGCAATAGATTGCGATCAAAGCGGATATCTTGGTTGCTTGGATCCTCAATCCAGTCGATCCCAAGCGCTTCAGCAGAGCGCTGTAGCTGCGCCCGATCAAAGGGTAGTAGAGGGCGTAGCAGCCAGCCGCGCCCGAGACGGCGGCTCGGCGGCATCGCCGCTAAACCGGCACTGCCGCTACCACGCAGGAGCTGTAGCAGTAGGGTTTCGGCCTGATCGTTGCGGTGGTGGCCGGTGAGCAATAACTCACCGGCCTGTAGTGCTGAACGGAGCGCTTGGTAGCGCGCTTGACGCGCCGCCGCTTCCAGGCCACCGGGATGGTGGCGATCGACCTGCACCCGGATGATGGTCAGTGGGATCTGGAGACGATCGGCAAACTGCTGGCACCACTGCGCCCAGTTATCGGCGGCCGACTGGAGGGCGTGGTGAATATGGATCGCACGCAGCGGCAGAGGGGGGGGTTGGCGGGCTAATAGTTGGAGCAGTAGTGTTGAATCGAGACCACCACTTAGCGCAACACAGCAGCCCGTAGCGGTGGGCTGCTGTTGCCATAGCTGCGCGAGTCGATGCTGCAACGCCTCAACGCCGCCGGTTGAATAGTGACTAACCGCTCCGCTCTTCAAAATGGCCAAACGCCATCAGTCGCTGATAGCGCTGCTGCTGCAGCACCTCAGGAGGGCTCTGCTGCAGCGTATCGAGCTGTTCAATGAGCGTCTGTTTGAGCCGTTTGGCCATCGCCGGTACATCCCGATGGGCACCGCCGAGTGGCTCCTCCACCACCGCATCGATCAGTGCTAACTCCAGCAGGCGGCCAGAGGTGATACCGAGCGCTTCGGCCGCATCGGCGGCCTTCTCCGCGCTCTTCCAGAGGATCGATGCACACCCCTCCGGCGAGATCACCGAGTAGGTGCTGTACTGCAGCATCATCACCCGATCCCCCACCCCAATCGCCAGTGCGCCGCCCGAGCCCCCCTCCCCAATCACCGTACAGAGGATCGGCGTCTTAAGCTGCGCCATCACAAATAGGTTACGGGCAATCGCCTCACTCTGTCCGCGCTCCTCAGCGCCCACCCCAGGATAGGCCCCCGGGGTGTCGATAAAGGTAAGGATCGGCAGCCGAAACCGCTCCGCCATCTGCATCAATCGGAGCGCTTTACGATACCCCTCCGGCCGCGGCATACCGAAGTTGCGATGCACCTTCTCCTTCATATCGCGCCCCTTCTGGTGACCTATCACCATCACCGGCCGACCCTCTAGCCGTGCGACACCGGCGACAATTGAGGGATCATCAGCAAACGCTCGATCCCCATGCAGCTCCTCGAAATCGGTAAAGAGGTGCGGGATGTAGTCTAGGGTGTAGGGGCGCTGTGGATGGCGCGCTAACTGCGACACCTGCCACGGCGTTAGATTAGAGAAGATCGACGCAGTGAGGCTCTGGCTCTTATCGTGCAGCCGATCGATCTCGTCGCTGATATTAAGTTCGGCATCGTCGCCGACAAACCGCAGCTCTTCAATCTTCGCCTCCAGTTCGGCGATAGGCTGCTCGAAGTCGAGGAAATTGAGATTCATCTGGTGCAAAATGTCCCACAGGTTTGGGCCGGAACGGCAGAGACCCGATTATAGAGTGACAGCGCGCCACGACCAAGTCGCGGCCGCTGCCGATGAATGTATGCGACCGGTCCGCTACGGCGCGGACCCCCTGACCACCACGGGAACCACACCATGAAGCCACACACTGTACGAAAATTTGACCAGCAGTTAGATGCGATAAAACAGGGCATCGTCACGATGGGCGAGCTAGCGCAGCAGCAGCTAGCGGCCGCGCTTGCTGCGCTCGGCGAACTCGATACCGCCCGCTGCGAGCAGATCATCAGCGATGATCGACAGCTTGATGATGCGATGCTGAAGATCGAAAATCTGGTCGTCGATCTGCTCGCGCTACGGCAGCCGATGGCCGATGATCTACGGATGGTGATCGCGGCGCTCCGCGGCTCGCGTGATTTAGAGCGAATCGGCGACTACGCGAAGAATATCGCCCGCCACACCATCACCATCGCCCGCTATCCGCGCCACAGCGCGATTGATCGACTCTGTAACCTCAGCGATCCCATCCATAAAATGCTGGTCGATGCGGTGAGCGCCTACGACACCATCGACGACGATCTAGCAAATCAAGTGCGCGATCAGGATGCGGCTATCGATGCCGAATACACCACACTCTTTAGTGCCCTTCTGCAGGAGATGGAGCAGGGGGGGATCTCACCCACTCTCGGTACCCATCTCCTCTTTATCGCCCGCTGCTTAGAGCGGATTGGCGATCACACCACCAACCTTGTTGAGGATGTGATGTTTATTGCCGAGGGTGCACTCCCGAGCGATACCCGCACGCAGGCCGATCAGAGCTACTACACCACCGGTAGCGACTGAAACTGGGCCGCCCGCTGCATCATCGCCTCTGCCTGCTCACGGGTCAGCGGTCGGCGCTGATGATCACAGAGGCGTCCGCCGATCTGCTCACTCATCTGGTGACCGGTCTCTAGCATGTGGCGTAGCATCCGCTCGCCCCGCTCGGGACCGGGTAGCTGTAGAAAGAGTGCTAACCCCGGCGTGGTGAGTTGATCTATCGCATCCAGATCAAACACCCCGGGCTCTACTGCATTAGCGATCCCAAACCACGGCTCATCACCCACCCCCTCTAATGAGGGGAAGTAGTGAAAGATACCCTGACTACTGTGGTGCAGCGTCAACTGCTTAGCCATCGCCAAGATCGCTTTACCCTGATAGGGCTCACCCTCCGGCGCCATCAACGTTAGCACCAGCACATCCTGCGCTGGGACAACCACCTCATCATCCTCATCGACTACCGGCGCGGGGGGGGGTGCCGGTTGACGCGTCGTTAATGGCTCTGCTGGCGGGGGAACCGGCGCTTTTGCCCGCTGGCGTGGTACTGCTGGCGGTGCATCATCCTGAAACGCCTCCTCCCACATCGCATCATCATCTTGGAGCGGCGACTGATCGTGGCGCTCCATCAACACATCAGGAAACTCATCGGGATCGAGATCGTGGCGCAGCGGCGGATCGAGTCGATTGCGCCGGTTGCGCCCAAACAGATAGATCCCAGCCACCAGCACAATGCCGATGATGATCAGGGCGATACGTAGTGAATCCATAAGCTCTTCGTTGCTTCGGTTGGTTAAATCGCCGCCAGCTCCACCGCGGCAGCGACATCGACCGCCACCAACCGCGAAACCCCCGGCTCGTGCATGGTAACACCAGCCAGATGATCAGCCAGCTCCATCGTCACTTTATTATGGGTGATGAAGATGAACTGTACCTGTTTTGACATCTCTCTGACCAGTTCGCAGAAGCGCCCGACGTTCGCCTCATCGAGCGGTGCATCCACCTCATCTAGCATACAGAAGGGTGACGGATTAAGCTCAAAGATAGCAAACACCAGCGCCACCGCAGTGAGCGCCTTCTCCCCTCCAGAGAGGAGGTGGATGGTGCTGTTGCGCTTTCCGGGTGGCCGCGCCATCACGGTAACACCGGTATCGAGCAGATCGTCACCGGTCAGCTCTAGGTAGGCGCTGCCACCACCAAATAGGCGCGGAAACTTCGCCTGCAGGCCGGCGTTAACTCTATCAAAGGTATCACGAAATCGTTGCCGTGTTTCCCGATCGATCTTCCGAATCGCATTTTCTAACGTCTCTAATGCTGTGACCAGATCGCTGTATTGGCTATCAAGATAGTGTTTACGCTCCTGCTGCTGCTGAAACTCCTCAATTGCTGCTAGGTTGATTGCGCCGAGACGACTGATCTGCCCGACCAGTTCAGTTAGCTGCAGCTCAAGGTCAGCGGCGGTAGCGGTGGCCGGAAGGGTCGATAGCAGCTCAGTAATGGGTGGTTCACCCTGCTCCTGCAACCGCTCACTGATCGTCTGCTGCCGTATCTGACTCTCTTGACGCGCCATCCGCACCTGATCGAGTTGCCCGCGCAACTGCTCCCCCTCCTGCTCCGCTTCACTGCGCCCCACCTCATGAGTGCGCTGCGCCTGCATCAACTGCTCTAACTGCTGTCGGGCCGCGCTCAACTGCTGCTCTAATCGCAGTCGCCGATCGAGCTGCTCATCCAACTGCTCGGCTAGTAGCGCGAGCGGTTCAGCGGCGCTCTCCACCGCGACCGCTAACTGCTGCCGCCGCTGTGCAAGCTCGGTCAGTTGCTGTGTCAATCGCTGGAGCGCCTGCTCGGTCGCCTGCTGCTCACTAACTAATCGCTGCTGCTGCAGCGCTAACTGCTGTGCCCGCGCGGTCGCTTCACGCGCCGTGTGGCGCTGCGTATCGACTGTGTCACGCAGCAGATCGCGATCACCGGTCAGCGCCTCCCGCTGCTCGTTGAGTTGATCAACCTCGCTTAGCGCCTGATGGAGCCGCCGCTGCGCCTCGTCGAGGGTGTCGCCGGTGAGCATCTGCTCCTCGGCCAACTCAGCAAGCTCACCATCGAGCTGCTGCTGCCGCTGCTGGATCTGCTCTAACCGCCCGTGGCGGGTGGTTAACTGCTGCTGAAGCTGCCCCTGCTGGCGCTGCCAAGCGGCGAGCTGCTGCTGATCAGCATCCCGCTGCTGTTCGATAGCAGCAAGCTGCTGCTGCTCGCTATCGAGCTGCTGCAAGGTAGTGGTAGCGGCCGTTTCAATTGCCGCAAGCTGCTGCTGAAGCGTGCGTAGCGCCTGCTCCCGCGCCACCACCCCGCTGCGCGGATCGGCATCGCGTGCCAACCGCAACCAGTGGTGACTGAGCCAGATCCCATCGCTCGTGATGAGTGATTCCGTGGCCGGTAGTTGTGGTAACCACGCCAGCGCCTCCTCAATCGAGGCGACGCAGCGCACCCCCGCTAATAGCGCCGTCGGGTAGGGGCCGGTCACCTGCGCTGCCAGTAGCGGTGGCGCGCCCCCAGCCGCTACCGCGCTGCTCGCTGCCGCCGCGGGCCGATCCGTGGGTACGGCCACTAGCATCAGTCGCCCCTCAGTGAGGGCCGCACTCTGCGTTAGTAGGGGCGCGGTTAGGGTGGTGACACAGAACGCCTGTAGCGCCTCCCCCAGCACCATCTCCAGCGCGCTCTCCCATCCCGGCGTCACCGTTAGCTGCTGTAGCAGTCGCGGCGCCGTTGTTAGTTGCTGCTGCTGTAACCACGATGCCGAGGGGGCGCTGCTCTCCCCCTGTGCCGCCTGCTGTAGCGCCTGGAGCGAGGCGTAGCGACCATGCGCCTGTTGCCGCTCGGTGCGAAGCTGATCGAGCTGCTGCTGCTGCTCTGCTAACTGCTGCCGCTGCGCGCTAATCGCCGCGCCACTAAGGCTCACCTGCTGCTCCGCGGTTGCCACCTCCTGCGCGATCGCGGTTAACTGCTGCTGCAGCTGCTGGCACTCAGCCTGTAGTGCGCTGCCATCGAGTAGATCGCGCTCCTGCTGAAGCCGTTGCCGCCGCTGTCCTACCTGTCGATAGCGCCCCTCCAACTGCTCAATGCGGGTGCGCTCCACCTCCGCCGCGCGCGCCGGCAGAGCGGCCGCTTCGGTGTAGTGCTGCCACTGCTCCTGCCACACCAACAGCGCCTCCTCCGCCTCGGCGAGCGCCTCATCGGCCAACTCCGCCGCCTCCGCCGCGTGCTCCTGCTCTGGCTGCAGTGCGGTGAGCTGCTGCGCTAGCGTAGCTAACTGCTCCCGATCCTGCTGCTGCTGCTGCGCCTCGCGCTGATAGCGCTCATCTAAGGCGATCAGCTCATCGTGCTGCTGTCCACGCCGCTCACGACCATGCTGGAGCGCCTGCTCTAAGCGCGCAATCTCCGCCCCGACGCCATAAAAGTCGGCCTGTACCCGATTGAAGGCCTCGGTTGCCTCGGCCTGATCTTCACGCAGTTGGATTAGGGCGCGCTCGGCATGGCGCTGGGCCGCTAGGCGCTGGGCTGCCGCCCGCTCTAGATCGCTGATGGTCGCCTGTTGCGTCGCTAACTCTGCGGCGAGCTGCTGCCAGCGCAGCGCTTGGAGCTGACCGGAGCGGGTGCGCTCCTGCGCCTTGAGCTCACGATAGCGCTCGGCAGTGCGCGCCTGCCGCTCCAGCTTCGCGAGCTGTTTGGTGAGCTCCTCACGCAGATCGTTGAGACGGTCGAGGTTGTCACGAGTGTGACGGATCCGGTTTTCAGTCTCACGCCGCCGCTCCTTATATTTGGAGATACCGGCCGCCTCTTCCAGAAATATCCGTAGATCCTCGGGACGCGCTTCAATCAGCCGCGAGATGGTACCCTGCTCAATAATCGCGTAGCTACGCGGCCCCAATCCGGTGCCGAGGAAGATATCGGTGATGTCGCGACGGCGACAGCGGGTGCCATTGAGGTGGTATTGTGACTGTCCATCGCGGGTCACTGTACGCCGGATCGAGATCTCGCTGTAACTGGCGTATTGACCACCAATCGTCCCATCGCTGTTGTCGAACACCAGTTCAATCATCGCCTGACCGACCGGTTTGCGCGAGCTAGAGCCGTTGAAGATGACATCCGCCATCGAGTCGCCGCGTAGATGCTTCGCCGAGCTCTCACCCATCACCCAGCGTACCGCGTCGATGATATTCGACTTACCACAACCATTTGGCCCGACCACACCGGTCAGATTGGCCGGCAGCAGCAGGGAGGTAGGGTCAACAAATGACTTAAAGCCAGCCAGTTTGATCTTGCTTAGGCGCATCAGCTACTCGGTTCAGGGGGAGATCGGCTACAATCGGCGACCGTTATTAACGAATGGGAAAGTAACAAGCGTGTCTAGTCAACCTAGCAAGAACCTCGAAACCTTCGTCAATCCGATGCCGGAGCGCGATTATACCATCCATATCGAGATCCCGGAGTTTAGCTGTCTCTGTCCGAAGACCGGACAGCCCGATTTCGCTACTATCCTCATCGACTATGTACCCGATCAGGCCTGCCTAGAACTCAAGGCACTGAAACTCTATATCTGGTCTTACCGCGATGAGGGGGCGTTTCACGAAGCGGTCACCAACCAGCTTTTGAGTGACTTTGTGGCCGCTTGCCAACCACGCTTTATGCGTGTGAGTGGTAAATTTAACGTGCGGGGTGGGATCTGGACCAACGTCGTCGTCGAGCATCGACAGCCGGGGTGGCAGCCACCAGCGCCGGTAACACTCCCCTAAAACTCAATCGGACGTAGAGGCAGCAGCGAGGGTGAACGCATGAGCGAGCAGGCTATTTTACCGCAGGCGGCGATCTACCTAGCCGCTGCTGTCATCACCGTCCCACTGGCTAAGCGGCTCGGGCTTGGCTCAGTACTCGGCTATCTCATCGCCGGTATCGCGATCGGGCCGTGGGGTTTAGCGCTGATCGCGAATGTTGAGGATATTCTCCACTTTGCCGAGTTTGGCGTGGTGCTGCTGCTGTTTCTGATTGGGCTGGAACTCAATCCGCAGCGCCTCTGGGCAATGCGCCGCCCGATCCTCGGACTCGGTGGCGCGCAAGTGCTGCTTACCACTGCACTACTCTATGTGATTGGCGTCGGTGTCGGATTAGCCGCTAACCATGCGCTGATTCTAGCGATGGGGCTCTCCCTCTCCTCCACCGCAATCGCGCTACAGACCCTAACGGAAAAAAATCTGCTGGCCACGAGTGCCGGGCGAAGCGGCTTTTCGGTACTACTGTTCCAAGATATTGCAGTGATCCCGATGTTGGCGCTACTCCCTCTACTCGGTGCAACTGCCGGCGGTGAGGGTGAGGGGGGCTGGTTCCATGCATTGAAGGTGGTCGTGGTGATTGCGGCGATTGTGATCGGTGGCCACTACCTCACCCGACCCATCTTCCGCTACATCGCAGCGACGCGGCTGCGCGAGATCTTCACCGCCTTTGCGCTGCTGCTAGTGATCGGTATCGCGCTACTGATGGCGATGGTGGAGATGTCGATGGCGCTCGGTGCCTTTCTGGCCGGGGTGCTGCTGGCCGAGTCGGAGTATCGGCATGAGTTGGAGGTGGAGATTGAGCCGTTTAAGGGGCTACTGCTCGGTCTCTTCTTTATCTCAGTTGGAATGTCGGTCGATTTTCAGTTACTGCTGGAGCAGCCGCTACTACTCGTCGGCCTCACTGTTGCGCTGGTGCTCTGTAAACTACTACTGCTACTCCTACTGGCGTGGCGTGGTCGCATCCCCACCTGTCAGCGGCTGCTGTTTGCCATCATCCTGAGCCAAGGGGGGGAGTTCGCTTTTGTCCTGTTTGCGGTGGCCGCAGCAAGCGGTGCACTACCGGCCACACTCGCCGATCCAATGGTGGTGGTAGTGACACTCTCGATGGTCACCACGCCGCTACTGCTACTGCTATTTGAGCGCGGGGTAGAGCCGTGGTTACAGCGCCGCAACCACACGCCGCGCCGCCCCGATGATGCGATCGATGCGGCCGATGATGATAACCCAGTGATTATCGCCGGGTTTGGCCGGTTCGGCCGAGTGGTCGGTCGTCTGCTCCACGCCAACCGTATCCCCACCACCATTCTCGACCACGATCCTGATCACATCGACTATGTGCGACAATATGGGTATAAGGTCTACTACGGTGACGCCACCCGCCCCTCTCTCTTAGCGGCGGCAGGGGCGGCGCAGGCGCGGCTACTGATTGTCACCATTGATGATCCGGCGATCACCAGCGAGGTGGTACGTCAAGCCCAACGCCACTTTCCCAACCTCACCATCTATGCCCGCGCGCTCGATATGAGTCACGCCTTTGAACTGATGCAACTGGGCGTACCGGTGTTTCAACGCGAGCTACTGGAGTCCTCATTTCGACTCGGTGAGCAGGCGCTGCGCCATCTTGGACTAGGGGCGTACCAAGCGCGTCAAGCGGTCAACAAGTTTCGGGATCACGATCGTGCACTCCTCCAAGCGCTGTTCGAGGCTGACGCCTTAGAGAAGCGGATCGATATCACCAAACAGGCCTGTAGCGAAGTTGAGACAGTACTTGCCGCCGACGAAGAGGCGTTAGAGCAGACGCGGCGCGAGGGGTGGGGGTAAGTCGGTTACACCCTACTAGAGGGAATGTCATCCCCAACCGCCTCAATTGGCAGGATGATGTGGAACTGCGTTCCGACTCCCACCTCGCTCTCCACCTCAATCCGCCCCTGGTGACGATTTACAATGCTGAAGGCTAGAGAGAGACCGAGACCGGTACCGGTACCGACCGGTTTGGTAGTGAAGAAGGGCTCAAACAGATGTTGTATATTATCGGCCGGGATCCCGACCCCGGTATCGGCCACCGTGATCATCACCTCCTTATCGACCACTTCGGTGGTGATGGTGACACGCCCACGCTCTGGGATCGCTTGAGCGGCGTTGATCAGAAGATTCATAATCACCTGATCGATCTGCGCTGGCACACACCACACTAACGGTATCTCACCGAAGATCTTTTCGACCTGACACTTATACTTCAACTCATTACTCACGATATTCAGTACCGCATCAATACCGTGATGGAGATCGGCCCACTCCCAATTGCTGCTGGCATTGTGGGCATGCGCTTTGAGATCTTGGATCAGCGTCCTGACTCGCGCTAACCCCCCCTGCGAATCATCAACTAGCTGTACGATATCATCACGAATGAAGTCGAAGTCGATCTCCTCAATGATGGCATCAAACTGGGCTACACTCCCTTCGCCACGCGCAAGGGCACCGGCACTATCGATCAACCTTAGCAGATCGGTGATATACCCCTCTAGCGTCCCTAAGTTGGAGAGAACAAAGCTGATCGGGTTGTTGATCTCATGGGCAACACCGGCGACTAATTGACCGAGTGACGCCAATTTTTCCGCCTGTAGAAACTGCTCTTGGATCTTATGCTCTTCGGCCACTCGACGCGCCACCTCCGCTTCGAGTGATAGATTCTGCTGCTGCAGTCGATCGCGTGCCCGCTTTAGCTCCAGTTGGGTGCGTACCCGTGCCAGTACGGTGGTGGGGCGGTAGGGTTTCTGAATGTAGTCAACTGCGCCACCATCGAGCCCCCGCACCTCATCCTCCCCATCGGTCAGAGCGGTGACAAATATGACCGGAATATTCGCTGTCGCCGGCTGGCCGCGTAGCCGCTCTAACACCGCATAACCATCCATCTCCGGCATCATCACATCGAGCAAGATCAGATCGGGGTGGGGCGTTGCTAGCGCAATTTGTAACGCCTGTTCGCCACTAGTCGCCGCTAGTACCCGGTAGTTACTCTGAAGCAGCTCGCCAAGCACCGCTAAGTTGTCGGGAATATCATCCACCAGCAAAATGGTGCTACGCTCGCTTTCGCTCGGATCAGAGAGTTGCGGTTGATTGCTTGAGTTATCTAACACATTTTATCTCCTAACAGTCAGTCACCGCGGGCGGTGCCGCTGCCGTCATACGTTCTAAATGGCCCTGCAGTAGTTGTCGTGCAGCCGGATAATCGAATCGGGCGAGCCGCTGCTCTAACTCCCACACAACACTGCTGCCGAGCAGCCGTGACAACCCCTCTGTTTCATGGCGCAGTAATTGATTAGCGGCCATATCATGTGCTGCAAGTAGCGCTATGAGTTGCTGTAGTAGCGGTATCGCGGCTTCTGGTTCTAGAGCGGCCGGCTCACTACTCACCGTGGCCGGTAGTGGCGTAGTGGTTAACACTTCTCGCGGCGTTCCCCCATCAGCGAGATCGGGAGAGGGTTCGGTGGTCGCCTCTGCTGCTAACCAGTGTAGTAGCCGATCATAGAGCAGCTCTGCGCGCACCGGTTTCCCGATAAAATCGTCCATCCCCACCTCAAGGCAGCGCTGACGATCCTCAGCGAAGGTATCGGCCGTCATCGCTAATATCGGTAGGTTGGCATACTTCGGTTGTGAACGGATCGCGCGGGTGGCAGCAATCCCATCCATGATGGGCATCTGTACATCCATCAGGATCAGGTGATAGTTGTGCAGTTGCAGCCGCCGCAGCGCCTCCTCTCCATTGCTCGCTACATCGACCGCCAATCCAACCACATGGAGAAGGGCGAGCGCCACTTCCTGATTGATCACATTATCTTCTACCAGCAGAATGCGCACCGATTCAGAGAGCTGGAGGAGTTGCTGTTCAGTTATGGATCGCGGCGGCGGGACCACCCCATCATCGAGTGGCAACTCATTGCAGGATAACGCCGAACAGATGCGCTGCATCAGCCCCGGGGTCAATGGCTTCGGGAGCAGTGCACGAAACCCGCCGCGCAGTGCCTGCTCCTGAAGCCCCGGCTCTGGGTAGCCACAAAGTAGCAGTGTGGTATCGCTATTAAGCTGGGCGATGGTCTGATCAAGATTGATAGTCGGCAGTAGCTGCCGATCGAGCAGCACCAGATCGTAGTTTGCGCTCTGGTTGCTACTAGCGAGCGCCTGTTGCAGGGTATCGCTACTCTCAACTACGTTGACATCACACCCCAAACCGACCAGCATCGCGCTCACCGCCTGCCGGGTCATCGGGTTCACATCGGCAAGCAGAGCGCGCCGCCGCGGAAGCGGTAGTGGGCTCTTAACGGGTCGGTTACGCCGCTGGAGGCGTACACTAAACCAGAACTCACTCCCCTGCCCCGCCTCGCTACTAGCCCCTACCTCGCCACCAAATAGTGCGGCTAGGCGACGATTGATCGCCAATCCAAGCCCCGAACCACCATAGCGGCGGGTGGTTGAGTTATCCGCCTGCTCAAAGGGTAAAAAGAGTCGCTTTAGCTTCTCCGGTTCGATACCGATGCCGGTATCTCGGACGATAAATCGCAGTGCAATCTCACCACCGAGCGGTTCGTTCAGCAGTTCGACCCGCAGTAGAATCGAGCCGTTATGGGTAAACTTAACCGCGTTACCGAGGTAGTTAAGTAGCATCTGCGACAGCCGTGTCACATCACCCCGCAACACAATTCCGTAGAGCTCAGGTGCCACCTCCAGTACCAGATCAAGCTGGCGGGCGCGGATCCGTTCCAGCATCAGCGCCGCCGCATCGCGTAGTAGCTCATCGAGATCAAAATCGACCAGTTCAAGTGTCAACTTACCGCTCTCAATCTTTGAGAGATCGATAATATCGTTCAGTAGCGCCAGTAGATGGTTCGAGGCGTTACCAATTCGGTCGAGTTTATGGCGCTGATCGGGATCGCTACTGCCACGCAGCAGAAGATCCGTTAACCCAATAATAGCGTTAAGTGGTGTGCGGATCTCATGGCTCATATTAGCGATAAAGACGCTCTTAGCGCGGTTCGCGCTCTCCGCCTGCTCCTTCGCTACCGCCAACTCTGCCGTCCGCTCCTCAAATTTATCCTGTAGGTGGTGTTGGAGCCGATCGAGCTCCTCCTGTAACTGCACATTCCCACGCAAATCGTGGTTGATAGCAACATAGTGGGTCACCTCACCACGACTATCACGCAGCGGTGAGATGGAGGAGTACTCACTATAGCGCGTGCCATCGCGCCGCTGATTGATAAACTCCCCCTGCCACTGACCTCCCGCCTGCAGGGTGCGCCAGAGTGAGTGGTAGGTCTCGGCTGGGGTTAGACCGGATTGCAGTAGCGAGGGGCGCTGATCAATCACCTCCTCACGCAGATAACCGCTACGCTCAACAAAGGCGTCGTTAACATAGGCAATCGTACCATCCCGACGGGTGATAATAATGCTATCGGGACGCTGATCGACGAGGCGCTGAAATAGCAGCAACCACGCCTCTTGGTGCTGCTGGCGCTGCTGAAAGCGGCGCAACCAGAGGGTCACAGGCGCTCCGATCAGCAGCGTTGTTGTGAGTGCGGTGGTTGCCACCGCCATCCAGATCCCCATCCATCGACTCCTGATCGTGCAACGGTTCGCTGCCGCCGCATCATCTATCGTTATGCCGCATTCACTTATTGCGGCGTCTATCAGAGACTACGGATGCCAGTAGCGGTAGAGGCCAGTGACCGCACCGGCAATCAACTCCACCCAAGCATCATACTGCTCCTCATCCATCTCTGGCTCATCATCGCTCACCAACAGCGCTAGCTGCGCCATCGGTGCTAATAACCCCTGCTGCTCGGCAGCGAGATCTTGCCAAAACTGCTGCTGCTGCTCGACTCCTAACATAAAACCGAAACACCACCCCTCATACACCTCCACCACCACCCCATGCTCATCCTCCTCATCCACCACTAGCGGCTCAAACGGCGCACCACTCGCTAAGCGAGCACTCACCTCATCACGCAGTTGTAGCAAGAGTGCACTAAAGTAGTGCTGTTCATCACGATTAGCAAAGGTCGGTTCACCCCATATCTGCTCCAGTAACAGCGGATCGCTCAGCGGCTCTGGTGCCACCACTGAAGCGGTGATCAGACCATGCGCCTCATCTAAGAGAAGGGTGCGCTCATCGCAGGCGTTTGATAACAGAAACTGATCGAGCTCCTGCAGTTGCGCATCGGTGAGCGGGATCAGGGTAGTTTGGGTCATTGTTCAGTTCCGTTATCAACTAGAGTATACCGACTAGCGGTGGGATCGTTAGGTTAGAACAACCGTGCGGCCGATACAATCACCGCTCATTTCATCCATCGCTACTATCGGACCAATCGGCACGACCGGCCAGTAGCCGCAGCAGCCCCTCCTCATCCAGTTGCGCGATACCGAGCCGTTCCGCCTGCGCCAATTTACTACCCGCCTGCGCGCCTATAACCAGATAGTCACTCTTCGCCGAGAGGCTACTGGTGACCCGACCACCGGCCGCGACTATCGCCGCTTTCGCCTCCTCTCGACTCAGATTCGGGAGTGTACCAGTGAGCACAAAGCGGCGACCACTCACGGCAGTCGGAGCGGGTGTAGCGGGCGCCGTCGCCACGACCGCGCCATTCACTCCAAACGCTAGAAGCCGCTCAACCACCGCTCGATTATGCGGTTGGCGAAAAAAGGTGACGATTGCCTCAGCGCGGATCGGCCCAATACCCCGCGCTAACTCACCACTTAACTGTGCCAGCGTCGCCACTTGCAGCGCCGGTAGCGATCCAAACTGGTCGGCCAGCAGCCGGGCCCCCTCCTCGCCAATACCCGGTATCCCAAGCGCAAAGATTAGACGCGCGAGTGGTCGCTGCCGGGATGTGTTAATCGCTGCTATCAGATTGGCGGCTGAACGCTCACCCAGACCCGGTAGGGTCGCAACGGATGCCGCTTCGAGCGAGTAGAGATCGCTCGGATCGCGTACCAGTTGATGCGCTAGAAGCTGCTGCACCAATTTATCCCCTAGCCCATCAATCGCCATCGCACGGCGTGAAGCGAAGTGTTTTAGCGCGCCCCGCTGCTGCGCTGGGCAGCTGATACCGCCGCTACAGCGCGGCACCGCCATATCGGGTGGCTGCACCACCTCGGCACCACAGGCGGGACAGTGGGAGGGGACGGTGATCGCCTGACGCCCAGTCGGGCGCTGATCCAGCTCGACCCGCGCCAATTCCGGGATCACATCACCGGCGCGGCGGATCCAGACCCGATCGCCCACTTCGACCCCCTTACGCGCCACCTCATCGGGGTTGTGCAAGGTCGCGTGACTCACCACCACCCCACCGACCGCCACCGGTCGGAGCTGCGCTACCGGTGTCAATGCCCCACTACGCCCCACCTGCCACTTCACCGCTAACAGTTCGGTTAGCACCTCAGGGGGGGGATATTTATGCGCGATCGCCCAGCGCGGCGCGCGCGCGGCGGTACCCGCCTGCTGCTGTAGATCGATGCGATCGAGCTTGTAGACCACCCCATCAATGGCGTAACCCAACTGATCGCGCCGTTCACCTATCTGGTGATAGTAGTCGAGAAGCTGCGCCACCCCCTGTAACTGCCGCCGCTCTGGACAGATCGGCACCCCCCACGCCTGTAGCGCGGTTAATAAGCCGCTATGGGTGGTTGGCAGATCACCACCGACGACCGCCCCGACACCGTAACAGAAGAAGGTGAGTGGCCGCGTGGCGGTGATCTCTGGATCGAGTTGTCGTAGCGAACCGGCGGCGGCATTGCGTGGGTTCGCAAACGGGGAGGCGCCCGCCGCCTGCTGGCGCTGATTGAGCTGCTCAAATGCCGCCCACTCCATATAGACCTCGCCGCGTAGCTCTAACGCCGCCGGCCAACCGTCACCCTGCAGTTGGTGTGGAATAGCGGCAATCGTACGCACATTGGCAGTGACATCCTCCCCCTCTTCACCATCGCCACGAGTCGCCGCCCGACAGAGACGCCCCTGCTCATAGCGCAGACTAATCGCCAGACCATCAAGTTTCGGTTCGGCACTATATTGCAGTGGCTGCTCACCCAGATCGAGTAGCCGTCGCAGCCGCCGATCAAACGCCACCACCTCATCCGCACTAAAGGCGTTATCGAGCGATAACATCGGTACGGTGTGGCGCAGTGACGGAAAACCGCTAACCCCTCGATTACCGACTCGCCGGGTCGGTGACTCCTCACGCTGCCACGCCGGATATTGCGCCTCTAACGCCTGCAACTCACGAAACAGTTGATCATACTCAGCGTCGCTAATCTCTGGATCATCTAGGGTATGGTAGCGGTAGTTGTGGTGGTTGATCTGCTGTCGTAACGCCTCTAACCGCACACGATCCTGCTGCTGTTTTTGTTGCTGCGGTTGCATCAGACAATAGACCTTCCGTTAGCGCAGACACTCACCAACTGAGTCGGAACGACACTCAACCCCATTCTCCCACACCGCATTACCTAGGCGCGCCCCAGTAAAATCGGCACGCTCCCGATCTGCACCCACCAGATTGGCGTAGCTCAAGTTAGCATCACGCAGCGTTGCATGGCTCAAATCGGCATAGCGCAGCGTCACGCCGGTGAGATCGGCACCGGTCAGATTGGCTCCGCGCAGCACCGCATGGCTTAAATCAGCATAAGCAATATCCGCCTGCTCCAGATTAGCCGCACGCAGTACCGCCCCCTCCAGTGCGGCGCCGCGCAGTATGGCACCGTGGAGATCACTATTAGCCGCCTGCAGCCCCGGCAACAGACAGTCGCGCCACACCACCATCGGTCCCGCTGGAGCGGCACAATCGGCCTCTAAAACCGGCTCACGCTCGGGTAGCAGAATCGGTATTATCGCAATCACGACCATCGCCACACCTAGCAACGCATAGTGCCACGGCTCCACCCGAAACGGCGCGTTACCGCTCCCGGCAACCCGTCCCCGCTCCTCGGCCCGCAACTGCGCGCGCTGGCGCTGCTGCTCCCACTCCCGCGCCAACCGCTCCGCCTCCAACTGCTCAGGCGTCGGTGCCGCTGCTGCTAGCGACGCTAGCGGCGGAATATCACCAATTTTGCGCCAGCGCTCCTGATCAGGGCTGATCGCATCCTCTAGGCGGAGTTTACCGCTGCTGATCGCCTGCCGCAGCTGATCATTGCTGAGCGGGCCACGCACGGCGCTACCACGCCGCACATACCAGCTCCGGTTCGATTTCTCTGTCACGCTTCTGCACTACCTGCTCTGTTAGCTATCGGTTGTATATACTGGGGCAAAATCGCCAGCGGTGCAGATTATCATGCAGATTCCCACATCGGGACATCTCCGAACCCACACAGGCGATCCGGCAACGGGTCGTGAACGCGCTATTACCGTCGATCTGCCGCGTAACAGTGGCCTATCGCTGCAGCGCGGGCAGTTGATTGAGGCGGTAGTCGAACGCCCTATCACGCCCCAGCGCGCACAGCTCCAAATCGGCGGTCAGTCGGTCGAAGCGCGTGTCAATCAACCGCTACAGTCGGGTGATCGACTACAGCTACAGGTCGAACGCGACGGCGCCGCCCCGCGCCTCCGGCAAGCAGCAGCGGCGGATCGTCCGCCACCCCCCGCAAGCACTCACACCGCGCCGACATCGACCGGCAGCAGTACGCCACCCAATCGCGCGTCCACACCGCATACCGATACACTCGCCACCCTTGCCGCCCGCGCGGTCGCCAACGCACTGAGTCAGCGTACCACACCGACTCCACCCCCACAGTCTACCGCTACGCCGCCACCAGCAACACCCTCAACCACCACGCCAGCGCCACCGGCTGCTACGCCACCGGCTGCTACGTCAGCGCCACCGGCTGCTACACCAGCGCCACCGGCTGCTACACCAGCGCCACCGGCCGCTACACCAGCGCCACCGGCCGCTACGCCAGCACCCGCTACGCCAGCACCCGCTACGCCAGCACCCGCTACGCCAGCACCCGCTACGCCAGCACCCGCCACACCAGCGCCACCGGCTGCTACGTCAGCACCCGCTACGCCACCGGCCGCTACGCCAGCACCCGCTACGCCACCGGCTGCTACGTCAGCGCCACCGGCCGCTACGCCACCGGCCGCTACGCCAGCACCCGCCACACCAGCGCCACCGGCTGCTACGTCAGCGCCACCGGCCGCTACACCAGCGACTGCCGCACCGAGTCCACCGGCTGCTACGTCAGCGCCACCGGCCGCTACACCAGCGACTGCCGCACCGAGGCCACCGGCCGCTACGTCAGCGCCCGCCACACCAGCGCCGCCGACTGCTACCGCACCCCGTGTCGTGCCGTTACCGACAAACAGCAGTACCACTCAAACGGCTGCCCCGACCTCACCTTTTACGGTGAATCGGGTTAATGGATCACCTCCTGCCACGATGGTTAATCGGGTGCCGGCCGGTTATCAACTCGCGGCGATGCCTCCACCGACAGCCGTTAACACGATCGCCACGCCATCCCCACCCATCGGCTCCTCCGCTCCAGCGGCACCGGCTCCGCAGCTTGTGGTCATGCTCCCACCGAGTCGTAGCGCACCGCATGAGACGGCAGCGACTGGCTGGCGACCGGGGCAGTTACTATCGGCCCAGATCAGCAGCAGCGGTGAGGAGCGTGGATTGCAGTTACAGCTACCGCAACAGCCACCTATTCCGCTGCGCTCAGGCACCCTATTTGGCGGCGCATTACCACTAGCAGCCGGCGATTCGGTGACCCTGCGGGTGGAGGCGGTCGGCGAGCGCACCACCCTAACACTGGTACAGCCAAGAGTCGAACAGCAGATCACACAGCAGGCGCTACGCCAACTGCTACCGCGTCAAGAGCCGCTCGTTCCACTTCTCCATGAGCTAGAGGCGCTCTCCCCAGCGGAGTTGGAGCGGCTACCGCCGCCGTTACGGCAGGCGATTAAGGGGGTGCTGATGATGGCACGCACACCAGAGCAGCTCGCGGATGCGGCCGGACTGCGTGACGCCATCGCCAACGCCGGCATGTTTCTCGAAGCGCGCCTACTACAGCACCCGCAGCGCGCTGCTGATAACGACAATAAGGCGCTCCTACTGCGACTGGCCGCCTCTCTGCTGCGCTATATCAACAGCAGTGAGGTGGCACAACTGACCCGCCGTCCGAGTAGTGAAGAGAGTAAACGCCCGAGCGCACCGACCCAAGAGGGGGAGTCGAGTCAGAGCAGTGGTAGCCGTACCACCTTAACCCCATCGGCACCACCGAACCGGGGTGAGAGTGCGGCGCAGCAGCGCATCAGCGGCGGGTTGTTAGATCAACTTCAGAATCTGCTGCGCCACACCGAAGGGAACGCAGCGCGGCAGCAGCTACAGCAGATCACCACCCTGCCACCGGCTGATGAACCGGAACCGCAACTCCTCTCACTTGAGCTACCGGTACGCCACCCCGACCACACCACCACGCTCCACTTAGCGCTCCAGCATGAGCGCGAAGGTAATGGGCGCGGCAGTGGCGATAGCTGGTCGGTGACACTGCAGTTTGATGATCCGACGCATGGGGAGATTAGCTGTGTTGTGTCGCTCATCGATGGCGCGATCTCAACCTCAGTCTGGGCAGCATCAGCGGCCACTGCAACGCTATTTGAGAATCAACTCGGTGAGCTTAAGCGGCGCTTTGAGTCGCTGGCACTGCCGATCGGAACGCTTGCCACCTACGTGGGTCGGTTACCGCGGCAGCAGGAGGCGCCGATCGCTGCCCCATCGACACTACTCGATCTGAAGGCGTAACATCACCACATGAGCAAACCGCAGAAACCGCGTACCGCGATCGCCCTCTACTACGATGGTGACAACGCCCCGCGCATCACCGCTAAGGGGTTTGGGCCGCTGGCCGATGAGATTGTCGCCCTAGCAGAGGCGCACGATGTGCCGTTACAGCAAGATCCACAACTCTCAGCGCTACTTGCCCAGCTCGATCTTGGTGAAGCGGTACCCGAGACACTCTATGTTGCCGTCGCTGAAGTGATCGCCTTCGCCTATATGGTGACCGGCCGCTTTCCGAAGGGGAAGCAGGCGGCGGACTACGCAAAGCCGCTCACCGATGGCAACCACCAGCCACCTGAGCCGTGCTAGCAAACTCCATTAAAAGGGTGTGGCATCACACCAGTAAGCGCGGTAAAGTGGCCACCACGCTATGGATCTATTGCGCTGCACAATCTACCTATCAGCGACGCTGCACTCACGCCGCTTTTCGACCACGATGAGGAGTCCTATGTCCGACGATCTTAATCAGGCTGCGCTGCGCTACCACCGCGAGCCGCGCCCCGGCAAGTTGGCCATCCGTGCCACCAAACCGCTCGCCAATCAACGTGACTTGGCACTCGCCTACTCACCTGGCGTCGCCGAGCCGTGTCGACAGATTGTCGCCGATCCAGCAAGTGTTGCCGACTACACCGCCCGCGCCAACCTTGTAGCAGTGATCAGCAACGGCACCGCGGTCCTCGGACTCGGTAGCATCGGTGCATTAGCATCGAAGCCGGTGATGGAGGGGAAGGCGGTGCTGTTTAAGGCGTTTGCAGATATCGATGTCTTCGATCTGGAGGTAGATGAGCGCGATCCGCAGCGCTTTATCGACATTGTCGCGAGCCTCGAACCCACCTTTGGTGGTATCAACCTAGAGGATATCAAAGCGCCGGAGTGCTTCATCATTGAGCAGGCGCTCAAGGAGCGGATGCAGATCCCGGTGTTCCACGACGATCAGCACGGCACCGCGATTGTCGTTGCCGCCGGGATCCGAAATGCGCTGGAGGTGGTCGGTAAGTCGCTCGACACCATCCGGGTGGTGACCGCCGGTGCCGGGGCCGCAGCCCTCGCCTGCCTCGATCTACTGGTCTCGATGGGGCTACGACAGGAGCAGGTGGTGGTGTGCGATCAGCATGGGGTAGTCTACCAAGGGCGGAGCGAGGGGATGGATCCCTACAAGGCGCGTTATGCGCTCGATACCCCGCTGCGCACCTTAGAGGAGGCGCTCGACGGTGCCGATCTCTTCCTCGGTCTCTCGGCAGCAGGGGTACTACAGGCACCCTGGTTAGCAACCATGGCAGCCAATCCGGTGATCTTCGCACTCGCTAATCCGGTACCTGAGATCCTCCCCGATGCGGCGCAAGCGGTACGGGCCGATGCGGTGATTGCCACCGGCCGCTCCGACTACCCCAATCAGGTCAACAACGTCCTCTGCTTCCCGTTTCTATTCCGCGGCGCCCTCGATGCCGGCGCGCGCGAGATCAACACCGAGATGAAGATCGCCTGTGTCGAAGCGATTGCGGCGCTGGCCAAGTCACCACCACCAGCGAGTGTCACCAGCGCCTATGGTCGCGATCTCACGTTTGGACGCGACTATCTGCTCCCGACGCCGCTCGATCCGCGGTTGCGTAGTGAAGTGCCATTAGCGGTGGCGCAAGCCGCCGCCCGCTCCGGCGCCGCACGCCGTCCGATCACCGATGAGGCGGCCTATCGCAGCCATCTGCAGGCGTTGGCTCTGCCGACCGATCCGACTCCGTAGGAGAAGATTTGATGCACTCGCTCACCCCGAAACGCCCCATCTATCTCAACCTGCTGCAGATCCGCCTACCGATCGCCGGTGTGCTCTCAATCGCCCATCGCGTGACCGGTCTGCTGCTGGTACTCTCAGTACCGCTGCTCACCCTGCTACTGCAGCAGTCGTTAGCGGGGGCTGAGGGCTTTGCCGCGGTGGTTGCCCAACTCCATAGCTGGCCGGGGCGGATCGCCCTGCTACTAGCGCTCTGGGCACTACTACACCACCTGCTCGCTGGGATCCGCTACCTACTCATCGATCTCGATATCGGCGTTGAGCGCCCACGCTACCGCTACAGCGCATGGCTAGTTCTGCTAGTCGCACCGCTGCTGGCGCTGCTAGCTGTGTGGGGGCTGAACCGATGAGAAGCGGTGCAACCGGTCTTCGGGCGTGGGTGTGGCAGCGGGTGAGCGCGATCTATCTGGCACTCTTCTCACTGCTACTGATTGGCCACTTTATCATCGCCCCGCCGGTCGATGCCGCCGCTTGGCGCGACTGGGTGGCAACGCCGTGGGTCGCGGTCGGTGGCTACCTCTACTTTATCGCACTGGCGATCCATAGCTGGATCGGGGTGCGTGACATCTTTATCGACTACATCAAACCGGCGCCGATCCGACTGCTGCTACTGCTGCTGCTCGGTTTTGGCCTAGCTACCTCGACCCTCTGGGCGCTGCGGGTGATCACCCTTGCCGCACTGGTCTGATCGACTCTGTTGGAGAGCTTATAGATGACGCTGTTAAGAAGGCGCTTTGACACCCTGATCCTCGGCGCCGGCGGTGCCGGACTCAACGCAGCCCTGCAGCTTGCGAATGCCGAGTTGCAGGTGGCAGTGGTCTCGAAGGTGTTTCCGACCCGTTCCCACACCGTAGCGGCGCAGGGGGGCGTCAATGCGGCACTCGCTAACGTGCTACCCGATAACTGGCACTGGCATATGTTCGACACCGTTAAGGGATCGGACTATCTAGGGGATCAGGATGCGATTGAGTTTATGTGCCGTGAGGCGATCCCAACCGTCTATGAGTTAGAGCATAACGGTGTCCCCTTCTCGCGCCTCGACAATGGCAAGATCTACCAGCGCGCCTTTGGTGGTCAGAGTCAAAACTTTGGGGGTGAACAGGCGGCGCGTACCTGTGCGGCGGCCGATCGTACCGGCCACGCCATCTTGCACACCCTCTATCAGCAGAATATCCGTGCGCGCACCCACTTCTTCGATGAGTATTTCGCTATCGATCTAGTGCATGATGCTGAAGGAGTGGTGTTGGGGGCGCTAGTACTCGACATCGCCAGCGGTGTACCGCTACTCATTGAGGCGAAGACCACGCTGATCGCCACCGGTGGGTGTGGTCAAGTGTTTCGCACCACCTCCAACGCCCGTATCAACAGCGGCGACGGGATGGCGATGGCACTACGCGCCGGTATCCCGCTGCAGGATATGGAGTTCTTCCAGTTCCACCCGACCGGTATTGCCGGTAAGGGGATGCTCATCACCGAAGGGGTGCGGGGTGAGGGGGGGTACCTGATCAACAGCGATGGCGAGCGCTTTATGGAGCGCTACGCTCCCAACGCCAAGGATCTCGCTAGCCGCGATGTGGTATCGCGGGCGATTCTCACCGAGGTGTGGGAGGGGCGCGGCTGCGGCCCACAGCGTGACCATGTACTGTTGAAAGTCGATCACCTCGGTGAAGCGATTATCGCCAAACGGCTCCCGGGGATTCGGGAGAGTGCAAAGATCTTCGCCGGTGTCGATCCGGTGAGTGAACCGATCCCGGTCTTCCCCACGGCCCACTATGTCATGGGTGGGATCCCGACCGATCGCTACGGTCAGGTAGTGGTACCGGTGAAAAATGGCGCTGAGGATGTGATCCCCGGTCTCTACGCGGCCGGTGAGTGCGCCTGCGCCTCGGTGCATGGCGCTAACCGGCTCGGTGGTAACTCCCTACTCGACATCCTGGTGTTTGGACGCGCCGCCGGCCAGCACATTATCCAATATATCGCCGAGACCCCATTCCACCGCACCATGGATGAGAGCAGTGTCGATCAGGCGATGGCGCGGCTCGATCGGTGGCAGCGTACCGGCGATGGACCAACCGTACGGGAGCTACGCGAAGCGTTTCGGAAGGTGATGGAGGATCACGCCGGTGTGTTCCGTACCGAAGAGGGGATGCAGGCGGGTTATCAGCAGCTCTGTGCGCTGCGCGACCAGCTACCCGATGTACGGCTGCGCGATCAATCACAGCAGTTTAACACCGCTAGGATCGAGGCGCTGGAGCTGGAGAATATGTTTGATGTTGGCATCGCCATCGCGGTCTCGGCGCTCCATCGACGGGAGAGTCGGGGTGCCCACTCCCGTCCCGACTACCCTGAGCGCGATGATATGCAGTGGATGAAGCATACCCTCTATTTCCGTGAGGGGGATACCATCGACTACAAAGCGGTGCGCACCAAGCCGCTGACCGTTCAGAGCTTCCCGCCTAAAGCGCGGGTCTACTAACAGAGGATCGAGCGATGCAATTTCGGGTCTACCGATTCAATCCAGAGCAGGATGAGGCGCCACGGATGGAGTCGTTCGAGGTGGCGGTGGAGCGCGGTATGATGCTGCGTGAGGCACTGCTGTCGATTCAGCAGCAGGATGAGAGCTTCGCTTTTCGCCACTCATGTGGTGAGGGGGTGTGTGGCTCCGATGGGGTGAATGTCAATGGCCGCAACCGCCTCGCCTGCATCACGCCGGTCGCTGAGTTGTCGGCACCGATTGAGGTGCGTCCCCTCCCCGGTCGGCCAGTGGTGCGCGATCTGGTGGTCGATATGAGCCAATTCTATCGCCAATACCGCAGCGTCGATCCGTGGCTCCAGCGCAACGATCCACTACCCGAGCAGGAGATCTTGCAATCCCCTGCTCAGCGCGATCAGCTCGATGGGCTCTATGAGTGCATCATGTGCGGCTGCTGCTCCACCGCCTGCCCCTCGTTCTGGTGGAACCCAGAGAAGTTTCTCGGACCACAGGCGCTACTCACTGCCGCGCGCTTTCTTGCCGATAGTCGCGATGAGGCGAGCGGTGCGCGGCTGCGCGCACTCGATGATCCGTTTAAGCTGTTCCGCTGCCACACCATCATGAACTGTGTTGAGGTGTGTCCAAAGGGGCTGAACCCAACCAAAGCGATTGGACATCTCAAGGCGAAGATGCTCAAGGAGTCGATCTGAGGTGGTCGCCGCGATCGATTCGGCCCAACGGCGGCTGCGGTGGCAGTGTCGCCGTGGTCTGTTGGAGTTAGATTGGCTCCTTGAGCGGTTTTTAGATCGAGACTACCCGACCCTATCAGCCGCCGAGCGGCAGGCGTTTGAGCAGCTACTCAGCTATCCCGATCCGCAGCTGCAATGGTGGCTGCTTGAGGGTGGCCGAGTTGAGGCGCCTGAGAGGCTACGCGGTGTGATTGAGCTATGTTTACAGGCGTGAGCGGTACCGTTTAGTGAAGAGATCGGGCTTAAAACGGAGGGTAGCGGCGTTAACGCTACTCCTCGCCACATCGGGTGCGCATGGGGGTGAGGTGATAGTCGCCGTTGCCGCCAACTTCACCGCCGCAATGCGAGAGATTGCAACCGCCTTCGAGAAGGCGACCGGCCATACCACCAAGTTGAGTTTTGGATCAACCGGCAAGCTCTACGCCCAGATCCGCCACGGCGCCCCGTTTGCGATCTTCCTCGCCGCCGATCAGCAGCGCCCGCAACAGCTCGTTGAGGCGGGTCGGGCGAGCGATCAATTGACCTATGCGATCGGTAAGCTGGTACTCTGGAGCGCGGAGCAGGGGCGGCACATCGATGCCACCACACTACAGCAGGGTGACTTCTCTCGTTTAGCCATCGCCAACCCGAAAACCGCGCCCTATGGAGCCGCCGCGGTCGCGCTGTTGCAGCGGCTCGGTCTCTATGCGCAACTGCAAGCGAAGCTGGTCACCGGTGACAGCATCGCCCAAACCTACCAATTTGTCTCAACTGGCAATGCCCCACTCGGCTTGGTTGCACAGGCACAGCTTGCACTCGATGATCGCGGCAGCCGCTGGCCAGTGCCCGATGCACTCTACCCACCGATTCGCCAAGATGCAGTCCTACTGACACCGGGGCGTGATAATCCAGCGGCGCAGGCGCTCCTCGACTACCTGCAGAGTGCGCCTGCCCAAGCGCTAATCAATCAGTATGGGTATGGCTCCCCCCCCAACAATGAATGAGGCCTCTGCATGCCTTTCGACTGGCAACCGATCTGGCTCACGTTAAAACTGGCAACCCTAACGACACTACTGCTCCTGCTGATCGGCACGCCAATCGCGTGGTGGCTAGCGCGCTCGCGCTGTGCCTGCCGCGACTGGGTCGGTGCAATCGTTGCCCTACCGCTCGTCCTCCCCCCCACCGTGATCGGCTTCTACCTGCTCCTGCTGTTGGGGCCAAACGGTCCGGTTGGTCAATTCACCACCTGGTTGGGGATCGGCACGCTGCCCTTTACCTTCAGTGGTCTGGTGGTCGGTTCGGTGTTGTACTCGATGCCGTTTGTGATTCAGCCGGTGAGAAACGCCTTCGAAGCGATGGGGGATCGACCGATGGAGGTGGCAGCGACGCTGCGCGCGAGTCCGTGGCACGCTTTCGTTACAGTGGCGCTGCCGTTAGCGCGTCCGGGCTATCTGACCGGCGCGGTGCTCGGTTTTGCCCATACCGTAGGCGAGTTTGGCGTCATACTGATGATTGGCGGCAATATTCCGGGGGAGACAAAGGTGCTATCGGTCGCCATCTATGACCATGTGGAGTCGCTTGAGTGGTCGCAAGCGCACTGGCTATCGGCGGGCATGGTGATCTTCTCATTTATCGTGGTGGTGAGCATGTTCCGCTTCGAGCGGCGACTGCAAGGGAAGGCGGCATGACACTTGATGTCGATTTTCGTCTACGCCGGTCGGGGGGATTCGATTTAGATGTGCAGTTTCAGGTGCCAACGCAGGGAGTAACCGCGCTATTTGGTCGCTCCGGCTGCGGTAAGACGACGCTACTGCGCTGTATCGCGGGACTGGAGCGGGCAGCGGGGCACTGTCTAGTTGATGGCGAGGTGTGGCAGCAGGGGCGCACGTGGCGTCCCCCCTATCGACGCCCGATCGGCTATGTGTTCCAAGAGGCGAGTCTATTTCCGCACCTGAGTGTCGAGGGTAATCTCAACTACGCCCGCCGCCGCAGCGATCCGAGCGACCACCCCCTGCGGTCGTCAGATATCATTGAACTACTGGCGATTGGCCCGCTACTCAAGCGTCGCCCCGAACGCCTCTCAGGAGGAGAGCGACAGCGGGTAGCGATCGCCCGTGCGCTCCTCTCCAACCCACGCCTGCTGCTGATGGATGAGCCCCTCGCGGCGCTCGATCAGATGGCCAAAGCGACCATCCTCCCCTACCTAGAGCGACTCCACCAGACGCTACAGTTGCCGCTACTCTACGTCTCGCACGATCTGCGGGAAGTGACCCGACTTGCCGATCGAATGCTCCTGCTGGAGGGGGGACGGGTGCGCGCCCAGGGCGCGATCGGCAGACTCATCACCGCGCTCGATCTGCCGCTCGTAGAGGCCGATGATGCAGCGTCGATTCTGGAAGGGGTGGTCAGTGGTCACGATGAGACCTACCACCTCACCCATATCAACTGTGGCGGCAACCGCGTGTTGGTACCGCGTGAGGAGATGGCGATTGGATCACACGCCCGGATCCAGATCTATGCGCGGGATGTGAGTCTGGCGCTGCGCAGCCACCATGACACGACGATATTGAATCTATTCCCCGCGCAGATTGTCGATACGCGCGATCTCGATCAGAGACAGCTACTGGTGCAGCTACGGCTACATGATGATCAGCGGCTACTCGCTCGCATCACCCGCCGATCGGGTGTCGCGTTGGGGCTGCATGAGGGGATGTGGCTCTATGCACAGGTGAAGAGTGTCGCCCTACTCGGTTGATAGGGCGGCGAACAGCCTAGGAAGATAATAAGGATCAATGGTGAGAATAACGGAACAGAGTAAACAATTATCCCGGTTCGGGTTCAGCTTCAACCGTGGAGGCGCTCATACTTCTCGCACCATAATGCTTGAAGAGCTACGGGCCTTACTGACATATGTGGAGCGGCCCGAAGCTGACAAGAGCGATTACCTCCACGCGATTGATGATGAGAACTGCCTAGGCAAGCGCTCGGGTAAGACCCGCACGCTCACCTATCGACATCTCGTTGATCTTTACTCGCTAGACCGCACCCGCCTACTTTTTCGGGCGCTACTCTACTTTTGGAATCGCGACATCGATGGACAACCCTTGCTAGCGCTGCTCTGCGCATACGCTCGGGACGCTATTTTCCGTTCTACCGCACCCTTCATTCTGAAATTTCCGGAAGGTGCAACAATAACCCGAATATCCCTTGAAGAAATTATTGACAGCCAAGAGCCTGGCCGCTTCAGCAAGGCGACCCTGAAGTCGACGGCGCAGAATATCAATTCGACATGGACCCAATCCGGTCATCTCTATGGACGCGCCCGCAAAGTGCGCACCCGCGCTAACCCTACCGCCGGAAGCGTCTGCTACGCATTGCTTCTTGGCTATCTCACTGGCGTGCGGGGAGAGTCGCTTTTCCAAACTGAATACATCAAGCTGCTCGATTGCACATTCGATAAATCCATTGAACTTGCCGAAGAGGCCTCTCGCAAAGGTTGGATCGTGTTTAAACGCGTGGGTAATATTATCGAGGTTCTGTTTCCGAACCTGATTAACACATTAGAAATGGAGTGGCTTCGTGAACAGAGTTAAGCGGCTAATACACGCCTACAGCAAATATATCTCCATACCGTGGCGCGATGATGCCGCTGCCGCACAGCGCGTGATCTTCTGTGTCTACAACGAAAATGAGGAGCGCTTTTTATGGGCCAAAGTCGATGAATTTGAGATCGTCACGCAACAGGCTGGCCACGAATGGGCCCTATTCGACCTGACTGATACCTTTGCCATGTGGCTCGCCTCGCAAAGGTACGCCAAGAGCTACTTTCAAAAACCGCATCTGCTCTCGATGCTGCTGCCGAAATATCTCGAATTCATTACCAATGAGTTCGAGAGCTTCCTCCAGAAAAATGAGATCGGGCCCAATTCAGTCGTAGCAATTAAGGGCGTCGGTTCGCTATTCGGACTACTGAAAGTTAAAGATACTACCGATAAATTGGCTCCGATGGTTAATGGGCGGCTACTGGTATTTTTCCCGGGCAGCTATGAAAATAACAATTATAGGCTACTGGATGGCTATGACGGATGGAACTATCTCGCTGTACCGATCACTGCAAACAAAGAGTATTGAACAAGGGGTTAATGATGAATAATCGCGATATATACCAACAAGATCCAAGTTCCAGAAAAATAGTTAACGAGGGCGTGGCCAGCGTCAACGACGAAAAGACTAATCAAGCGCTGGCGGTGCTCCGTTACGAGTTGGAGACCTTTGTCTGTGACGGCCAATACGAAAAAGGGATGTCACACATCCTTGATACCTACCTGAAAAACATCGATCAGGCACAGCAGCCCGCTGTTTGGGTGAGTGGTTTTTACGGATCAGGTAAATCGCATCTAGTCAAAATGCTCCGTGCGCTTTGGTGCGACACGCGCTTCGATGATGGCGCCACCGCTCGCGGCATTGCCAACCTGCCGCAGGGCATCACCGATCATTTCAAAGAGCTAAGCACCCGGGCGAAACGTCATGGGGGTTTGCACGCCGCATCCGGTACACTGGGAGCCGGTGCGAGCGGCAGTGTCCGGCTAGCTCTCCTGCACATCATCTTCAAATCTGCTGGATTGCCTGCTCAGTACCCCATTGCCCGCTTCGTTATGTGGCTCCAGCACGAAGGTATCTATGATCAAGTCCGCACCCATGTTGAACAGAATGGCTTCGACTGGAACGAAGAGTTGGACAATTTCTATGTAGCTGAGGGTCTTCACGAAGCCCTAGTTCAAGCTAAGCCTAAGCTCTTCTCATCACCCGTATCCTGCGTCGAGACGCTGAACAATATCTACCCCCATATCAATGATGTCTCCAGCGATGAGATGCTCAAGGCCATTCGGCAGGCGCTGACGAAGGATGGCAAATTTCCGCTCACATTGGTGGTGCTTGACGAGGTGCAGCAGTACATCGGTGAAGATAGTCAGCGCTCCATCGATGTCCAAGAGGTGGTGGAAGCCTGTAGCAAGAATATTGGCGGCAAACTGCTCTTCATTGGCACCGGCCAAACCGCCGTAACCGGCACCAGCAACTTGAAGAAACTTGAAGGGCGTTTCACCCTCCGCGTGGAACTCTCCGATGCCGATGTCGATGCAGTCATCCGTCAGGTCATTCTGGCCAAGAAGCCGGATGCCAAGATACCCATTGAGCAGATCATGCAGACCAACCTAGGCGAGATCTCACGGCATCTGGAAAGCACGACCATTGGTCACCGGCAAGAGGACATTGCCTATTTCTCCCAAGACTATCCGGTTCTGCCGGTGCGCCGGCGCTTCTGGGGAAACGCGCTAAGAGTCTTAGATCAAACCGGCAACGATAGCCAGCTGCGCGGCCAGCTCAGCATGATTCATAAGGTGATTCAAACCAACCTAAGTGAACCATTGGGCCATATTGTACCGGCCGACTATCTCTACTTCGACTTGGCCGACAAATTGCTCGCGTCACGCATCCTGCCGCGCAAGGTCCACGAGAAGACCCTAAGCTGGAACAAAGGATCGGCAGACGAACAGCTCATGGCACGCGCCTGCGGCCTAGTCTTTCTCATCAACAAGCTTGGCAGCCAGAACAAAGAAATCGGCATCCGAGCCACGATCGATACCCTCGCCGATCTTCTGGTCGAAAATCTCTCACACGGCAGCAGCAGTCTGCGCAGCAAGCTGCCCGGCCTGCTCGACCAGTGCGAGCTGTTGATGAAAGTCGGGGATGAGTACCGCATCCAGACTGAAGAGAGCGCCGCCTGGAGTGATGAGTTCCTGAGTCAACGCTCGGCCTTATCCAACGAGACGCACCGCATCGAGGCCGAACGCGATGATCGCATTCGCAAGCGTTTTGGCGAGATGGTGCGCAGGCTCTCCCTGACCCAGGGCAGTTCGAAGGTCACCCGCGACATCACGCCGGTGTTTGATGCCCAGCTCCCCACCGATGCTGATCAGCGCATTTGCGTCTGGGTGCGTGACGGCTGGAGCATTGACGAAAACTCGGTGCGCGCCGATGCAAGGCAAGCGGGCAATCACTCCCCGACCCTCTTTGTGTTCATTCCCAAGCGTTCAGCCGATGACCTGCGTCACCACCTGATCGACTACAAAGCCGCCAGCACCACGCTGGATAAGCGCGGCGTGCCTAATACCCCAGAAGGCACCGAAGCTCGTGCAGCCATGGAGACGACCAAGCAGACCGCTGAAAGCAAGATCCGCGAACTGCTCGACGAGGCCTTCTCCGGAGCCCGCGTCTTTCAGGGCGGTGGCGATGAGATCCTCGGCAACGATCTACAGGAGATGGTGCTGGAAGCTTCCGGCAATGCGCTGCAACGGCTCTACCTACAGTTCCATACTGCCGATCATGTGGGCTGGTCTAAGGTGTATGAAAAAGCTAAAACCGGCGCACCCGATGCACTCAAGGCCGTCGGTGACGAAGGCGAACCGGCGAAAAACCCGGTCTGCAAAGCCATCCTCGGCTGTATTGCCGGTGGTAAAAAAGGCGCCGATATCCGTACCCAGTTCGAGTCTTCACCCTACGGTTGGTCGCGTGACGCCGTCGACAGCGGCCTGCAAGTGCTATTGGTCGCCGGGCTGATCCGAGCGCAGGACGAGCGCGGTCAAACCCTCGATCCGAAGGAGCTGGAGCGCAAGAGTATCGGCAAGGTGATGTTCAAGGTGGAATCTGCCACCATCACTACCACCCAACGCATCCAGATCCGCAAGCTGTTGCAGAAGGTCGGCCTCTCGGCCAAACAGGGCGAGGAACTGACTCTTATACCGCAGTTCCTGCAAAAAATGGTGGCGCTTGCCGACCAGGCGGGCGGCGAGGCACCGAAACCGGCCCGACCGGATACCACCCCCCTTGATGAAATCCGTCTGACTGCGGGCAACGAGCAACTGCTTACCCTCTACAACCGGCGGGAAGCGTTGAGCGCTAACATCGATTGTTGGGGCGACACGGCCGAGCGCATCGCCAAACGCTGGCCCAACTGGAGTATCTTGAAGCGCCTGATGACCCACGCTTCCGAGCTTGCCGACTTTGATGCCATCCTCTCCCAAGTGACCACCATAGAGCAGCAGCGCCGGCTCCTCGAAGAGCCCGACCTAGTCGGGCCACTGATCGCCAATCTGACCCAACTGCTGCGCGAAGAGCTCAACCAGCTTGATGGCGAATATGCCTCCCGTCATGCGGAGGGTCTCAAGCGCCTAGCGGATGACAACCACTGGCAACAGTTGGAATCGGAACAGCGTTACCAGCTCATGTCCGCCCAGCTCCTGCACGAGTCGGCTCGACCTGCGGTGGCGGTGCAGTCAACCAGCGATGTGCTGACCACCCTAGACAACTGTGCTCTGTCGATGTTCGCCGACCGTGTGGCGGCCATGCCCGCCCGCTTTGACAATGTTGCCAGCGGTGCCGCCGAGCTCTGTGAACCCCAAGCGCAGTTCATTCAGGTGCCACGCCGCACGCTGAAAAGTGATGAGGAGATCGATGCTTGGGTCGACGACGTGAAACAACAACTCAAGGCCGCTCTGCAAAACGGGCCGATAGTAATTCGATAGGGAGGATAGGATGAAAATTCAGAATCTTATTATCCGAAATTTCCGAATATATGATGACGCCACCTTCTTTTTTCACGAAAATTTCAATGTCCTGATCGGAAATAATGGCAAGGGGAAAACCACGGCTCTTGATGCCTTGGCAATTATGTTGAACACATATTTCCAAGGATCCGGGATACCAACAGGAGGGGTTGGCATAAAAAAGGACGATGCTCGCCTTGTTGTCAGGCAGAAAGAAGGCCAAGTATTCCGTGAATGGCAGTCCGAGGTCTGGCTAAAAGCCTATGCACAAATAGATGGAGAAATCTGGGAATGGCAACGTGACAAAGGGGATCGAGGGGGCAAAGCTAAAGATTTAGTAAATCTAGGAGCAAAAGCCAGAGAAGCAGTCAAGCAAGGACATAACCAAAATATGCCGCTTCTTTTGTACTACGGCGCAGGACGCTTATGGAACATTCATCGAAATATCCAGATTGAGAAACCCGGTTCCCAGCTAGATGCCTACCGCTATTGTCTTGATCCGAAATCAGATCAGAATGCGTTTGAAAAATGGTTCAAAAAATTGGCCTTCTCAGAATTGCAGAAGAGGCAAAAGATACCGGCTCTCGATGCGGTAAGAGACGCTGTGCTTTGCTGTACGCCAGGAGCGTCAAACTTTTACCATGATACTGATGAAGATCAGATCATGATCCAATTAGAACATGAAGGCTTGATGCCTTTTAACTATCTCAGCGATGGTTTCCGAAATATGGTTGCCATGATTGCCGATATAGCACATCGCGCTTCTCGCCTTAATCCCCATTTGGCCGAAAATGCGGCGAAGGAAACCTCTGGGGTTGTGCTTATCGATGAAATAGATTTGCACCTACACCCTAAATGGCAGCGTCGAGTGGTTTCTGATCTTCAGAAAGCATTTCCCAAGTTGCAATTCATTGTCACAACGCACTCCCCCTTTATTATCCAGTCCCTTGAATCAGGACAGGTTATTGATTTGGAGCAATCAGCACACGCTGATCAGGTGACAACCTTCCAGACTGGCACTGCTGCTCCTGCACCTGACCATTCATTCAGCAATCGTTCCATCGAGGACATCGTTGAAGAAATTATGAATGTTCCGGTACCGCAGCGAAGCAACCGGTATCAGCAAATGTATGAAGCAGCTAAAGAGTATTACAGCATTTTGCAAGAGGCAAAAAACGCTGATGAAACCCGGAAAGAGCAACTCAAACAAAAGCTAGACGAGCTATCAGCACCCTATAGCGAAAATGTCGCCTACCATGCCTTTCTTGAAATGGAACGAATGGCCGCTGGCATGGGAAAAACAGGGAAAGAGGGAGAGAAATAAATGCGGCCTGTTACCAGAGGAAACAGACCTGTAGATAAACAGGGACATAATATCCAATTCAGCGAGTATGCTAACGCCAGAGGAGAATTGATTAACCGGATTGGAGAATACTGTTCCTATTGCGAAATGCATCTTGATGCATCTTTGGCGGTTGAACATGTACAGCCAAAACAGCCTCCGGGGGCAACTCAGGTAGACCAAACACGGGCTTTGAACTGGAATAATTTTATTTTAGCCTGCACCAACTGCAATGCTACCAAAGGCAATACTGATGTCGATTTGAGCGAGTATCTCTGGCCAGATCGGGACAATACCTTCCGTGCTTTGAAGTATTCTGAAGGAGGCATTGTCTCTCCTGCAATGGATGGCGATCTAAAACAAAAAGCAATAAACACAATCGGGCTTACAGGTCTTGATAAGACTCCAAATGATCATAAAGCCTCTGATCGAAGATGGCTGAATCGGAAAGAGGCTTGGGATATTGCGGTGCGTTCCAGCAAGCGTTTAGCCAACAACGATAATAATGATTTTAGAGAGCAAATTGTGGATACCGCCTTGGCGAACGGTTTTTGGAGCGTTTGGATAACCGTTTTTAAAGAGGATGCAGACATGTTCAAGCGATTTATAGAAGCTTTTCCGGGAACTTGCCAAGAATGTTTTGATGTAACTAATGGCTACGCGCCTATTGTCAGACATGGGGGACAGTGCTGATGCAACCCCTTGACAAAACCCTGCGTAATCGCCTCGAAGCGACCATCAAAACTGCCCGTGAACTGGCCGAAAACGCCGCCCGTGCCTCGCTGCAACAGCTCGGCGTTGGCGAAACCACACCCTTTAGCCATTTAAGCGAAGTCGAACGCGAACTGCGCCGCCGCCTGCGGGTGCATGGTCGGCAGTTGGGCGATCAGCGACAGGCCCATGGTGAACAGGAGATTGGCCGCCTGATCGAAGAGACTGCTTACGAACATTGGCACCGTATGCTGTTTGCCCGTTTCCTGGCGGAAAATAATCTACTCATGTATCCCGACCCCGACGATCCGGTGGCGGTTACCCTTGAGGAGTGTGAAGACCTCGCCGCCGATGAGGGCGCAGCGAATGGCTGGGAGTTGGCCGCCCGCTTTGCTGCCCGTATGCTGCCACAGATCTTCCGTCTCGATTCGCCGGTGTTTCAACTCACCTTGTCGCCGGAGCATCAGCAAAAATTGGAGCGGCTGGTAGCCGCCCTGCCGCCGGAGGTCTTCACCGCTTCCGACAGCCTCGGTTGGGTCTATCAATTCTGGCAGGCGAAGAAGAAGGATGAGGTGAACGCCGCCGAAGTTAAGATTGGCGCACGCGAACTGCCCGCCGTCACCCAGCTCTTTACCGAACCCTATATGGTTAGCTTTCTGCTCGACAACTCTCTGGGGGCTTGGTGGGTCAGGAAGTTGACAGTGGACAGTGGACAGTTGTCAGTAACAGCGCGGCAGCAGTTGCAACAAGCCCAGAGCGAGGATGAGTTACGACAGTTTTTCAGTCGGGAAGGGATCCCGCTGCAATACCTGAGATTTGTCAAAACTGACCACTGCACACTGACGACTGAACACTCCGGTGTGTTCGATGGTGAACACTGGATGCCCGCCGCTGGTTGGTTTGAGGGCTGGCCCGATCATCTGAGCCAACTGAAAACGCTGGATCCCTGCTGCGGCTCCGGCCATTTTCTGGTCGCCGCCTTGCTAATGCTGGTACCGATGCGTATGGAGTTGGAAGGGTTATCGGCGCAGCAAGCGGTCGATGCGGTGCTGCGGGAAAACATTCACGGACTGGAGCTGGATCAGCGCTGTGTGGAGCTGGCAGCGTTTGCGCTGGCGCTGACGGTGTGGAAATACCCGAATGCGGGCGGCTACCGCGTATTGCCGGAGTTAAATGTCGCCTGCTCGGGATTGTCGGTGAATGCGGTGAAAGAGGAGTGGAAGCAGCTGGGTCTAGGAAAACGGAACCTCACTATTGCGCTGGACTGGATGCACGACACCTTCCAAGATGCGCCAGTGCTGGGTAGTCTGCTTGATCCGAAAAAGCAGGGCTTAAGTGAGCAGTATGTGCAATGGCAGGAGCTATCAGCCGCACTGGAGCAGGCATTGCAACAGGAGCACCCCCCCGGAGCAGATCAAACAGCACAGCAGGAGGTCGCTGTCGTTGCCCAGGGGTTGGCCAAGGCCGCCACCCTGCTTGCTGGGCGTTATCAATGGGTGATTACCAATGTCCCCTATCTGGCACGGGGTAAGCAGAGTGATCGGCTGCGCGACTTCTGCAAAACGCACTATTCAGCCGCGAAGAACGATCTGGCGACGGTGTTTCTGGATCGCTGTTTAGAACTCGCTTCTCTCCCCTCGCCCTCTGGGAGAGGGGACGGGGATGAGGGTGCATTGGGCGGCACTGTTTCCGTAGTGCTACCGCAGAACTGGCTCTTTCTGACCAGCTATAAGAAATTCCGCAAGAAGCTGCTGAACAACGACACTTGGCATCTGATTGTGCGGTTGGGTGAAGGTGGATTTGATTCATCAGCGGCTGCGGGTGCGTTTGTTGCCATGCTCAGCCTTAGCCGTGGCAATTCCTCCCTCACCCCTAACCCCTCTCCCAGAGGGAAAGGGGAACAGTCACTCACTCTCCCTCTGGGAAAGGGCTGTGGTGAGGGCAACAACCTGATTCGGGGTGTGGATGTCTCTGAGCCACGCACTGCTGCCGAAAAAGCGGCGCTGTTGCTGACAGGGGAGATTAAGAGCGTTGAACAGGCGAAGCAGTTGGAGAATCCGGATGCGAGGGTTGGCTTCGAAGAATTTCAAAGTCTGCCATTGCTTTCGGAAGTAGCGGATTATGGAAAAGGAAGCACAACCGGAGATGGCCCCAGATTCCTAATGCACTACTGGGAATTTCCTGCAATTTTTGAAAACCAAGTTTATTGGCTTAATTCTCCAAATATTGCGAACCCATGGACTGGCCGATCACAGCTATGCAAAGTACCTTTAGATGACGCAGAACTAAACGCACAGCTTGGTTGCCGCCTACATGGGCAAGGCGTTTTCGGGCGCCGAGGAGTTGTTGTTAATAAAATGAGAAGGCTAGAGCCGTTCTTATACGGTGGCGAAGCTTTCGATGACAACATCTGTCCGATCTGCCCATCAACCGAAAATGTCATACCTGCAATTTGGGCTTACGTTGAGTCAAGTGATTTCCACGATAATGTTCGTGCTGTCGATCAAGCATTGAAAGTCACCGCAGCCACCATAACAAAAGTCCCCTTCGATCTCGACCACTGGACTCAAGTCGCCGCAGAAAAATACCCCAACGGCCTGCCCAAACCCTACACCGACGATCCCACCCAATGGATCTTCCACGGTCACCCCTGCGGTTCGGTCATCTGGGACGAAGAGAAAAAGTGGACCGCTCACAGCACACTGCGCACCGATGAGACCGTGTTACAAGTTGCGGCTGCCCGTCTGCTCGGCTACTGCTGGCCTGCCGAACTGGATGCTGAGATGGAACTGGCCGACGAACAGCGCGAATGGGTCAAGCGCTGCGAGGCCCTGGCTGGCTACGCCGATGATGATGGCATCGTCTGCATCCCGCCGGTACGGGGCGAGGCGGCAGCAAGCGACCGCCTGCTGAATCTGCTGGCTGCGGCGTATGGTGATGCTTGGTCGAATGACACCCTAGCACAACTACTCAAAAACGCCGATCACGCCGGTAAGACGCTGGAGACCTGGCTGCGGGAGAAGTTCTTCACCCAGCACTGCAAGCTGTTTCAAAATCGCCCCTTCATCTGGCATATCTGGGATGGCCTGCGCGACGGCTTCGCCGCTCTGGTCAACTACCACAAGCTCGACACCAAGCTGCTGGAGACTCTGATCTACACCTATCTGGGTGACTGGATAACACGACAAAAACAGGAGATTGCCAACGGCATTGATGGCGCACAAGAGCGACTCGCCGCCGCCGAAAACCTCAAGAAGAAGCTGGAACTCATCCTCGAAGGCGAAGCCCCCTACGATATTTTTGTGCGCTGGAAGCCGCTGGAGCAGCAACCGATCGGCTGGAACCCGGATCTCAACGACGGTGTGCGCCTCAACATCCGCCCGTTTCTCACCATAGCCGATGTTGGTAAAAAAGGTGCCGGTGTTCTGCGTGATAAACCCAATATCAAATGGGCCAAGGATCGCGGCAAAGATGTGGAATTGGCACCATGGTATCACCGCTTTAATGGCGACCGCATTAACGACCACCACCTGACCCTAGCCGAGAAACGTGCAGCGCGGGAGAACGGAAAACAGACATGAACCCGAATCAATTGTCTCGCATCGTACTGCGTGGGTTCAAATCCATCCGCGAGTGCGATCTGGTACTGAAGGAACTGAATGTGCTAATTGGCCCGAATGGAGCCGGTAAATCCAACTTTATCGGTCTCTTTCGTCTGATTCAGCAGATGCTCGAAGGTAACTTGCAGCGTTATGTCAGTAAGCAAGGCGGACCCGATGCACTGTTGCATTTTGGTCGAAAAAAGACAGAGAATCTGAGTGCGGAACTCTATTTTGGCAACAACGGCTACAAATTTACCCTGGAGCCGACACAAGATAACCGCATGATGGTCGCCGAAGAGAAATTTTGGTGGAATTTGCGGGGGGATTGGGATATTGGCTCTGGCCACTTCGAGACCGAAGTGGAATCGCAAAAAAGTAGAACCAATATATACGATTTTACGGTTCCGGTTATGCGCAACTGGCGGCTGTACCATTTTCATGACACCAGTGAATCAGCTTTGGTGAAACAACGCCATGTTATCAATGACAATGACTATTTGCGTCCCGATGCCCGCAACCTGGCGGCATTTCTATATCGACTGCAAAAGAACTTCCCGCATCACTATCAGCGTATTGTTCGCCTGATTCAGTTCATCGTGCCATTTTTTGGCGATTTTTATCTCCGACCCAATACAGACAACCCCGAATATATTGAACTGGAGTGGACTGAACAGGGAGAGGACAAACCGTTTAAAGCACATCAACTATCGGATGGCATGTTGCGTTTTATCTGTTTAGCTACTGTGCTGAACCAACCCGAGGATTTTCTGCCAGAAACAATTTTAATTGATGAGCCGGAATTGGGACTCCACCCCAGAGCCATCGGTTTTCTGGCTTCGATGTTGCGTTCGACAGCCAAAAAACGGCAAGTGATTGTTTCCACGCAATCGGTAACTTTAATCAATGGTTTTTCTATTGATGATCTAATTGTCGTCGAGAGACAAAATGGAGTTACGGCTTTTCAGCGTCACGACGAAAAGCAGTTTCAGCAGTGGTTGAAAGAGTACACCGTTGGCGATCTCTGGGAGAAGAACCTGCTCGGAGGGCGCGGATGAAACGGGTGCATGTCATTTGCGAAGGACAAACGGAAGAGGAGTTTGTTCGCCATCTCTTAACTCCAGAATTGCTGCAAAAACAGATCCATTTATTGCCATCATGTATCGGTAAAGTCGGTCACAAAGGGGGGAATGTCAGCCTGCCACGGCTTTCGTTGGATCTCAGGGAGCGGTTGCTGCGTGATCAGAATTGTTACTGCACCACACTGTTTGACTATTATGGCTTGCCTGCCGATTTTCCCGGTAAAGCCGCCGGAGAGTCGCTTTCTGATATTTATGATAAGCACGCAGGGATAATCCGATCACTATCGCAATGGGCTGAGAATGCTTTCGGTATACAAACCGCCAAACGCTTTATTCCCTATGTGCAGATGTATGAATTTGAAGGTCTGCTATTCAGTGCGCCGATGGTTTTAGCCAATGCGCTAGATTGTTCTCACTCGACCAGAGAGTTTCAACAGATTCGCGCCGATTTTTTGACTCCGGAATGGATTAACGACAGCCCCAGTACTGCACCCAGCAAAAGAATCGCAAAATTATTCCCCCCATACGACAAACCGGAACATCCGCTATTTGCGGCACTAGATATAGGTTTGGATACCATACGAAAGGAGTGTCTGTTGTTTGATAACTGGATTACGCGGCTTGAAGGACTGGGTGCCGAAGGAAAACACTAAGAGATTTATTATGATTAAACATCTGAAAATGACCCGTAAGTGGCCTGCTGAACTCAATCCCAAACTGACCTCAGGAAAGGTGGCGCTGTCAGATACCGACCCGTTTTGGATGCGCTGGCGTTTTGTGGCTGAGAAGAGAGATTACCAGGAGTACCGAGAGGGTCTTTACACCGAGGAATACCTTCAAAAGAGATCACCGTTTGTCTGGATGGAAGCACATCGGCAGGGATTGCTATGAGAGTACTCGACCACCTCCTAAAAGCAGTTCGTGATGCCGCCGTCTTCAACCCGGAGGTTCAGGTCGCACCCGCCTGTATCCTGTGGCCGGATCGGGAGCGTCAGTGGGAAGCGATCATACCCATTCTTCAGACCGAACTGCCTGAACTCATGATCCTGGGCGACTATGCGCCCGACAAGCGGATTGGGCCTGCCATCTGGTTGCGTTGCGTGCTGGCCGGTCGAGCTGGGGAGGTTTCGCTGCCGAAGGATCGGACGCCGATTTTTTATCTGCCGGGCGTCAGCCGCCAAGATCTGCGGGCTGTCGAAAGTTGCCCGGATCATCTGAAGCCGCTTGCTGAACTGCAATACCGAGGCGTGATCTGGTCCCAAATCAATGCCAAAGACTGGACGATCCTCGCCTATCTGAAATCCGATCAGGGCGGGCTTGGGCTGGATGTCGCCCAAGATAACGATGCCAAGAACGCCATGCAGCTCGCGTTGGTTCGGCTCCTCGACGAGGATCTCCCTTTGCTTAAGGCTAAGCGCCTGGATAAAGATTACTTCAACACCCTGTTGACGGGTGGCGACCCGATCCGCGACCTCCTGCAATGGCTCGATCAGGGGGATGCATTCCGAGCAAGTCGTGGCGAGAACGAATGGAGAGCCTTCGTCGAGGTGTGCAAGTCTCAGCTGGCCTTCAACCCACAGGCCGAGGGGGTTTTGGCCGGAGCGACTCGGCTCGCAAACCATACAGGTCCGTGGTATACGGTTTGGGAGCGCTACTGTGAGGCACCTCAGCGCTACCCCAACATTCCGGCACATATCAGAAAATGTCGTCCGCCGACATTTGACCTGTTTGCCGATGAGAAAACCTCAGGAGGCTGGCCGCACTGGAATGACGATCAGGAGAAGACGCTTTACCGTGATTTGATGGCGCTGGCCAACGCGCCCGCGCACGAAGCGAGGGTGATGATTAAGAGGTTGGAAAAACAGCACGGAGGCAGGCGCTCTCTGGTCTGGGCCGAGCTGGGTGATGCGCCCCTAGCCTGCGCCGTGGAACATCTGGCGACCATCGCCGAGATCACCCAAAGCGGCCTTGCCGCCGGTTCGGTGGAGGATCTCGCAACGGGATATCGGAGTTACGGATGGCGGGTCGATGATGGTGTGATGCGGGCTTTGGCCGAAGTCGAAAGCGCTGCCGACTTTGATGCTGTGACCACCGCTATTCGATCGGTTTACCTGCCGTGGGTGGAGGAATCTGCCCGTCATCTCCAGAAGATTTGGGAAAACCACGAATGGAGACGAATCACCACAAATCATGGTGGTGACGATGACGAGTGCATTTTATTTGTGGATGGGTTGCGGTTTGATTGTGCAAAACGGTTGGCGGAGAGCCTGGAGAGTTCAGGCTGTAAGATGGTAGAGCAAACGGGCTGGGCGGCTTTGCCGAGCGTAACGGGTACAGGAAAATCTGCAGTTGCACCCATTGATCGGAGGTCAAATCGAGTAGCCGAAGAACCTGAAGGGTTCAATTTCGAGCCTATGACCTCCTATCATCTGCGCAAAGCCATCGAAGAAAACGGTTATCAATATCTAGATCGTAGCTTTCGTATCCATTCGTGTTCATTCGTGGTTCGAAAATCCTGGTGCGAGTTTGGCGATATCGACCACGAAGGTCACAACCGTGGGTGGAAACTGGCCAAACACCTTGATGCGCTTATCGCAGAGATCGCCGACCATATCACGGAGCTTTTGGCCGCAGGTTGGAAGCGTGTTCGGGTGGTGACCGACCATGGTTGGTTGTTGCTGCCCGGAGGCTTGCCAAAAGTCGATCTTCCCAGCGCCCTAGCCGATAACAAGTGGGGCCGATGCGCCTCATTAAAACCCGGGGCCACCTCCGAGGAGCGGCTTTACCCATGGTACTGGAATCCGAACCACTATTTTGCCCTCGCTGATGGTGTGAGCTGCTATAAGAGAGGTGAGGAGTACACCCATGGCGGCCTAAGCCTACAAGAGTGCCTGACGCTGCAATTGACGGTAACGCGAGGAGACTCTTCTCAGGATGCGGCATCTGTCGAATGTACTGACATAGTGTGGAAAGGGCTACGCTGTACCGTTGCCGTGGAGGGCAACTTCTCGGGTTTATTCCTTGATGTTCGTAGCCAGGCAGGCAATTCATTATCCAGTGTGGTCGTCAGCAGTAAACCGTTTAAAGAGAATGGAACAGCCTCTGTCGTCGTAGAGGATGAGGAGATGGAGGGGCGTGATGTAACCGTTGTCTTGATTGATGAAACGGGAGCGCTAGTAACTCAATACGAAACAATAATTGGTGGGAGAAAACCTTGATTGAAATGGACAATATCGACACTAAGGCAGCCGCCTCGCTAGAGGGGTACTTGGTGCGGAAGGATCTGGTTCGGACATTTAGCCGCCAGTTTCCGGTGCCGACCTATGTAGTCGAGTTTCTGCTCGGCCGGTACTGTGCTAGCACCGATCAGGAGGAGATTGAAGAGGGTCTGGAGATCGTCCAGCGGCAACTCAAATCGCGAACGGTCAAAGCTGGGGAAGAGGAGCTCTTCAAGGCGCGGGCTAGAGAAAATGGCGAGGTCAAAATCATCGATCTCATTACCGCTCGCCTAGATGCGAAGAGCGACTCCTATATCGCAACACTGCCGAGCCTGCGTCTGACCGATGTCCGCATTAGTCCGGAACTGGTGAATGAGCATGAGCGGATGTTGACCGGTGGCTTTTATGCCGAAATCAGTCTGAACTACGATGCGGCCATCGCCCAAGAGAGCAAAGGCAGACCTTTCGGTGTTGAGTCGCTCCGAGAGATCCAACTCTCCAAACGTGATGTGCTCGACATCTTGGCCGAAGCTCGCAACGCCTTCACGACGGATGAGTGGAAGGCGTTTCTGCTTCGATCCATCGGCATAGAGCCGAGCGGATTGTCCCAGCGGCAACGTGATGCCCTGCTGCTGCGAATGGTTCCCTTTGTCGAGCGTAACTACAACTTGGTGGAACTCGGTCCCAGAGGTACGGGAAAGAGCCATCTCTTCCAGCAGGTCTCTCCATATGCGCATTTGGTCTCGGGAGGCAAGGCTACGGTCGCCCGTATGTTTGTGCACATGGGAAATGGCCAGCGTGGATTGGTTTGTCAATACGATGTGGTCTGCTTCGACGAGGTGTCTGGGGTCTCTTTCGACCAGAAAGATGGTGTGAATATCCTCAAAGGCTATATGGAATCTGGTGAATTCAGTCGTGGTAAGGAGAGTATCCGCGCCAATGGCAGTATCGTTATGGTGGGCAACTTCGATGTGGATGTTGAACATCAGCAGCGTATCGGGCACCTGTTTGGTCCTATGCCGCCCGAGATGAAAGACGACACCGCGTTCATGGACCGAATCCATGCCTTTCTGCCTGGCTGGGATGTTCCCAAAATCAGCAAGGAGCTGTTGACGAATCACTTCGGTCTGGTGAGCGATTTTTTATCCGAGTGCTGGAGCCAGCTTCGTAATCAAAGCAGAGTGAGCGTACTGCAAAACCGGGTCTTCTTCGGTGGCGCTCTGTCAGGACGCGATACCAATGCGGTCAATAAAACCGTGAGTGGATTGCTCAAACTCCTCAATCCTGGCGAAGGTGAGTTAGCGGATGAGGAGATTGAGTGGGCCGTCCATATCGCCATGGAGGCAAGGCGTCGCGTCAAAGAGCAGCAGAAGCGCATTGGTGCGGCGGAATTCCGTAATACCCATTTCAGCTATGTGATGGGGGCTGATGGCGTAGAAAAGTTTGTCTCGACACCAGAACTGCACAGCGAAAACAGCATTGGTAGCGATCCGCTTGAGCCAGGGCAGGTCTGGAGCATCTCGCCGGGTGGCGGTGAAGAGCACCCAGGACTCTACCGTATCGAGGTCAACGAAGGCCCAGGTTCCGGCGTCAAGATCCTCAACAAACCGGTACCTCCAGCCTTCAAGGAGAGCATGGGCTACGCTGAGCAAAACCTCTACGCCCGAGCGATGCAACTGGTCGGAGACAAGGATCCTCGTCACCACGAATTCACCGCCCAACTCCGCGCCTTTGACGCGTCTAAGTCCGGCGCGAAACTTGGCATGGCAGCACTTATCGCGATCTGCACCGCTCTGCTGAAGAAGGGTGTTCGCGGTGGTCTCATCATCGTGGGGGAGATCAACCTAGGTGGATCTATTGAGCCTGTTCACAACCCCGTCACGATTGCCGAAATCGCCGTTGAAAAAGGTGCCGCGGCGCTTTTAATGCCGGTTTCCTGCCGTCGGCAGCTTTTCGACCTGTCCGATGATATGGCGACGAAGATCGATATCCAGTTTTATTCCGATACTAGGGATGCCCTTCTGAAGGCCATGGTGGAGTGAGTGAAATGTTTTTGGCTTTTGGTACGTACGAATTTACTTGACTACTAAACTCCGGCTTCCTCCAGACATCCCCTTGCGGGTTTGCCCTTGACTTCGGCTAGTAGTTGATGTCATATAACCGGAATCGAACGGAAACATCCCCCAACATCGAGGCTGATGCATTTCATGACCAATCATTGACAGTAGTTATCCTATAGGGGACTTCCACCCTATCAGTTCATGCCCATGCTGGGCGTACACAATCGCGTAAACTCAGACTGGCAATTATGCTGCGCTTCATTGACAGCCGGTTTCGCGCGGCGTTAGGTTTAAAAAGGAGAACGCATCTATGCTCCACCCAAATCAGTTTCATGTAAATAAAACATGGATCGCATTTCAGTTAAATGAAACTCCAATTATCACAGATCGTGATGGTGATTTTAATATAATTGCGCTTATGGATGCGGCGAGTTGCTTCATTCTTGGTGTAGGGTTCGTCAAAACAGATGCGCTAGAAATATCCCGGAAAGAAGCAAAAAAGTTATTGAGGGCTGGATATGACCATAATAAAAAATACCCAAAAGAAATTATTATACCAAATCATTTGAAGGTGGACGCACTGGCTCGCGAAGCAAAATCAAAAAAGATTAAAATAAGAAATGAAGAAGAAAATATACTAGAGATTATATTAGGTGAGGCAAGAGAGAGTTTTCGTGAACATTCGGGTCAAGGTCGAAAGCATTGAAACCGTAGTCTCCGACATGCTTGGATTTTTCTATTAGAACGGCGTTGGTGCAATAAAATGCCATCCACCCCGGCAGCGCCGGGTTTCCTGACGGTTTGAGATCGAACATGGCTGCGCGAACGAAGACAGACCCCGGCACAACCAA
>JGI11705J14877_10000026_pt1 | contig 84869 bp, 36 predicted proteins | sample Etolaghawater15m_FD_14877 | JGI IMG/M metagenome (IMG submission 14877) | reverse complement strand
TCGACACACCCAGCGCCTGCGCGGCCTCACCTATGCTCACTAATCTCTCCATTTTGGAGATTCTAACATAGATTCGCGTAGATTTAAAGCAAACTGTTCAAGCCCTACCAGTTATAACAAATGGTGGCGGTAGATGCCAAATAGCGCCGTTAGCGGTGGCGGTAGACCACGCCGTGGGGTGTCCGCTCCATCCGAAACGCATCGCTGTAGCTCATCGGTGACTCCGATCCGCCAAGAAAGAGATAGCCATCGGGTGCGAGCTGCTGGGCGGTGCGCTGCAGAATGTCGCGCTTTAGCTCATTGGAGAAGTAGATCAGCACATTGCGCAGAAAGATCAGCTCAAACTGCCCAAGCGCTGTATAGCTATGCATCAAGTTGAGTTCGCGGAAGGTGACGCGTTGACGAATCTCCGGCTTCAACTCCCACACATCACCGTGGCGGGTGAAGAAGCGGTTACGGCGATCTTCAGAGATACCGCGGGCGAGCGCCATATTGTCGTAGCGGGCGGCGGCAGCGTGACGCAGCATCGAAGGGGAGATATCGGTACCGACAATCTGGGTCGAACTGGGGAGCGCGCCGGGACGACCGGCGGCAAACTCCTGTAGCGCGATGCTGATAGAGTAGGGCTCTTGACCCGATGAGCAGGCGGCTGACCAGATGCGCAGTTGCCGTAAACGACGGTTCGCAAAGTCGGGCAAGATCGCCTGCCGCAGCACCTCATAGGGGTAGTTATCACGAAACCAGAGCGTCTCGTTTGTGGTCATCGCATCGACGATGCGCTCTCGCAGCGGTGAACGCGGATCGCGCTGCAGCCGCCGCAGCAGATCGCCGAAGTCGGCGATCTCAAACTCGCGCATCAGACGACCGAGACGACTCGTTACCAAGTAGTGTTTATTCTCACCGAGCACAATACCGCAGGCGTCCTCAAGAAAACGCCGGAATTCGTGGTACTGTTCGGCTGGTATTTGTAGGTTATTCACCGTGATTCTATTTTCGCGCTCATGAGGGAAATGGGCGCGGACTATAGCACGAAGTGGCGGAACCAGTTAGCGCTTTAACTACTACCTGGGCCATGATCGCGCTCTAGCTGATGGATCCGCTTCAGTACCGCTTTGGCCAACTCATCGGGGCGGAACTTGGCGATAAAGGCGTCGGCACCCACCTTCTCCACCAACGCATTGTTAAATACCCCACTCAGTGAGGTGTGGAGCAGCACATAGAGATCTTTAAGCCGCTCATCGCTGCGCACCTCGGTAGTGAGGGTGTAGCCATCCATCTCTGGCATCTCAATATCGGAGATAAGCATGCTGATCTTCTGATGGATCGGCACCCCCTCATCGGCCCACGACTTGAGGATGTTCAACGCTTCGCGCCCATCGCGCGCCATCGTTGAGGCGATACCGATCTGATCGAGCGTGCGTTTGATCTGATGGCGAGCAACACTCGAATCGTCAGCGATGAGAATGTGGTGAGCGGCGTGGAACTGATTATTCTCATCCTGCAGGATCTGCGCGTTGACTGCATCGATCTGCGGGATCACCTCGGCAAGCACCTTCTCAACATCGATAATCTCCACCAACTCATTATCGACATGGGTGACAGCGGTCATGAAGTTATTGCCGGCGCCGCGTGGCGGCGGCAAGATTTTGTCCCAGTTGAGGTTGATAATGCGATCGACGCCGTTGACCAGAAACCCCTGTGTCGAGCGGTTATACTCGGTAATAATGACATAGCAGTCGCGGGTATCGGGCAGGGCCGGTTGGCCAATCGCTTTCCCTAAATCCATCAGGGTGATGGTTTTGCCACGCATATTCGCCACCCCACGCACCACCGGGTGGGCATGCGGCACATGGGTGAGCGGTGGACACTGAATCACCTCCTGCACCTTGAACACGTTGATGCCGTAGCGCTGTCGGCCGCGCAGTCGGAACATCAGCAGCTCTAACCGATTGTGGCCGGCTAACTGCGTACGTCGATTGACCCCGTCAAGAACCCCTGCCATCTGTGCTCTCCGAAACAGTCGGCGCGCGTGCCGGTGGCGCTGATCGCCATTGGGTCGCGGCCGTGGTTAAAAATGGTTTTCCAGGCACGATTTTTGCTGTGTTTTCGCCCATCGCACCCCGCTATGGGGTGCGCCGGGGCAGTGTAGCAAAGGTATCACCAATTTGCTTGCCGATCTGTGATGGTTGTGTCGATGCGGCGTGATGGTGTGGTTGTTGCCACGGCAAGATATCGGCTACAGTCGATTTTCTGACAGTGTGAATCTGAGCAAATTGAAGCGGGGTGGAGTGTGATGCTGAGGGTTGTCGTATGGCTGCTAGGCTCACTAGTAGCGACAGGGGGGGGAGCGGATGAGACGATCCAAGATCTGGATGCGATCGCCGAGAGCGCCCGCACCTTCCTGCAGCAGCGCATCGCGTCGGATGGCGTGAGTGCGCCGCAGGTGAGCATCAATCGCCTCGATAACCGGCTACGTCTCACCCCCTGCAGCGCACCATTAGAGGCGTTTCTGCCGCAGTCGAATGGGCGGTTACAGGGGCGGGTAACGGTAGGGGTGCGCTGTGTCGAGCCGAAACCGTGGACGCTCTACGTGCAAGCACAGCTTCAACTCCTCGCCCCGGTGGTGGTGAGTCGTCGCCCGCTAAATCGTGGCACGCAGATTGCAGTGGATGACCTCATCGTGCGGGAGCAGGATATCGCCCAGCTCAATAGCGGCTACTTTAGCGCGGTTGATGAGCTGATCGGCATGGAGCTAACCCGCTCACTACAAGGGGGGATGGTACTTAACCCCGCGATGCTACAACGGCCACGCCTGATTGCGCGCGGTGATCGGGTCTCGATCGAAGTGCGTAGTTCGCAGCTACAGGTACGGATGGCTGGACAAGCGCTCGCCGATGGTGCCGCCGGTGAGCGTATTCAGGTGCGAAATCTCTCCTCGAAGCGGGTGGTCGAGGGGGAGGTGGTCGCACCCGGTGTGGTACATGTCGGTACGCCGACAACAGACTAAAGTTTATCTGTAACGGGACGATAGTGGAGCTAGGGAACGAGGAGTAAGCCAATGCCAATAGATAATGTTACAGGGTTTCCTGGGCCCCATACCCAGCGAACGACAGAGGGGGTCTCGGTACAGGTGAGTCGTACCGAGCCGACCCGCTCTCAACAGGAGACTGGCCGGCCCTCGTCCGTTGACACCGTGAGTCTAACCGACACCGCCTCGCGTCTGCGTGGTCTAGAGAACACACTGGCGCGTCTGCCGGTGATCGATAGCCAGCGGGTTGAGGAGGTGGCACGCTCACTAGCCGACGGTAGCTTCACTTTCGATGCCGACCGCGTGGCCGGCAAACTGCTACAGTTCGAGAGTGAACTAAGCCGCTAAATGCGGCAGAGAGGGCAGAAGCATGAGCAGTCAATACCACCAACAACTCAGTGAGTTGATGCAGCGCGAGCTAGATACAGTCGCCCAACTGCAGCAGCTACTAGAGCAGGAGCTAACGCTACTTCGGCAGCGTGATGCCACTGCACTGCAGCAGATAGCGGCAGAGAAGGGGGCACTCGTCGAGCAGCTAGAGGGTTACGGTCGTGACCGCGCAGCGCTGCTCGGTGGTGCCGGCTACTCTGCTGACCGAGCGGGTCTACAAGCCTTTATTAGCGGTGCGGGGAGTGTTACCGTACCGCTCTCGACGATGTGGGAGCATCTGCGGCAGGCACTCAAACGGTGTCAGACGCAGAATCTGGTCAATGGTCAGGTGTTAGAAGGGAGTCGACGCGGTGCCGAACAGGTACTCGCTATTCTGCGCGGTAGCGCTATCGGAGCCCGTACCGCCACCTACACCCGTCAGGGGCAGACCCGCGCGCTTCCCGGTGGACACACCTTCGCACGCGCCTAATTGCCCCATCACCACTCTCATATACCCGCCTCGGTAGCTCAGCTGGATAGAGCATCCCCCTCCTAAGGGGAAGGTCGCAGGTTCAAATCCTGCCCGGGGCGCCATCTACCCCCCTCAATCACGATGCGACTGCTGCTCATCACTCCCTTGACAGATCTGCTGCAGTAGCTTTAACAGGTGGTGCTGCCCCTCACTCGATAGGCGCTCAAAGTAGTGGAGTAGTTGCTGCTGTTGACGCGAGATGCTGCGCGGCCAGCGCGTCACCTGATACTCATCGGCGCTGCTGTTACCGCTATCGCTAATATTCACCAGCAGTTGCCGCGAGCCCCGTCCGGTCGCTAGCCACTCAAACGGCACCCGTAGCAGGACCGCAATCTGAGCCAGATTGTGGATATTTGGAAGGCTGCGGCCGCTCTCCCACTGACTACAGGCGCTGCGGGTGGTGCCGATAGCGTTCGCGAGCCGCTGCTGTGACCAGCCACGAGCTAACCGCGCCTCGCTGATACGTTCTGCAATGGACATGGCGATTAGGATAATCGCCTTGTGGTGCGGAGGTAATGTTAATATCACTAACCATCATACCGCTTTATCCTACCCGCTATTTACAACAATTGAGTTGTTAGCCCCCGCTCTGCCGTCAGCGCTTGCGGTTGTGTCGATAAAGTTGTAATAATTTTGTGGCTATTTATGTTAAGTGATACTACCCTACGTCCCTCATCACGCGCCCATCTACTGACGTGCATCGTGATGAGGATGAGCGATTTTTGAACCGTATTGAAGCCGTATGTCATCGACTAACCTCTCCACCTGCCGCCGGCGGCGGCGACACCAACAGCACCCCAAGCGACAACGGCTGATCGGCCACCAACAGCAGCGAAGTGACAATCGAATCAATGCTGATCTGCAGCAGCAGTTAGCAGCTTGCCACCATGCGTTAACGCATGAACTGCCGGCACCGCTGCGGGCGATCCACAACCTCACCACACTGCTTGATGAGCAGTTAGCCGCGGCAGATGCCACGCCGCAACAGCGGCAACTCTACCAAGCACTGCGCAGTCGCAGTGAGCAACTCGATCAACTCCTAGCCGATCTCCGCCACTACTTAGCCCCCCTGCCGCTCAACAGTTGGTATCCTGCGGTCAATAGCGGGGCGCTGTTAACCGAGATTGTCACCTGTTGTCAGTTTGCACAGCGCTACCCCCATCACCGGCTGGTCGTACAATCGATGCCCACCCTCCCGCTACCGCAGGAGGCGGTACGCGAACTGCTGCACCAACTGCTCGATAACGCCTTTAAGTTTAGCCAACAGGCGGCGGCGCCGCGGGTGGTGGTGCGCGGTTGGCAGCAGCAGCGCCACTTCTACTGCCTGATTCAAGACAACGGTATCGGATTTGATCCGCAACACCAATCACAACTCGGTATCCCATTCCGGCGCCTAGTCGCGCAACACCCCTTCCCCGGCTCCGGTATCGGCCTCGCTCGCTGCCAGCGTCTTCTACAAGCGCTCAACGGGGAGTTAGAGGCGAGCGTTAACGCCACTTATGGTACTTACTTCCGTTTTAAACTGCCTCTCTGACGCCTCACAGCCTCAGCCCCCACAGCCTCAGCCCCCACAGCCGCACAGCCGCACAGCCGCACAGCCGCACAGCCGCACAGCCGCACAGCCGCACAGCCTCACAGCCGCACAGCCGCACAGCCTCACAGCCGCACAGCCTCACCGCTTCAGTGCCCCCGCATCATCACGATCCGCCACCATTTTGACGCGACTATCGGTGACGGCAACTGGACGAGCCGTTGCCGCCTAGTGGCAGAATGCTGCCGCTCGGCTGCCGTTACCGCTGCTACGCTCGCGGTTAGCGTCGGCCTATAGCCGAGGTGCGAGTCGAGCGATTGCGACGGCTCGACCATCTGAGAATAGTTGGCACTTAAATTGCATTTTTACGAACCAGAGAGTCAATGGTCAGGAGTCAGCAGTCATGCCCAGTCTGGAAAATGCGTTAGGTCTTCATGAGATGGCGTTGCGGTTACGGTCGCGCCGCACCGAGGTGCTCGCCTCCAACATCGCCAACGCCGATACACCCTACTTTAAGGCGCGTGACTTCGACTTCCATGCGGTACTGAGCGACTACCGAGCCGATCCGGGTGCTGATGCGCCAGTGATGACTAACGGTCGCCACATTGGACAGGCCGTAGCGGGGGACTTCTCGCCGCTACTCCAGTACCGCAATCCCTACCACTCATCCGTTGACGGCAATACGGTCGATGGCCAAGTGGAGAAGACCAAGTTCATGGAGAACTCACTTCACTATCAAAGTACCGTCGCCTTTATTGATGGCAAGATCAAAGGGCTGCGTAAGGCAATCAAAGGAGAATAGTCATGTCTATGTTTCGCGTTTTTGACACGATCGGTAGCGCGATGAGCGCTCAGACGCTACGTCTTAACACCACCGCAAGTAATATGGCGAACGTCGATAGCGTCAGCAGCAGTATCGATCAGACCTACCGCGCCCGCCATCCCGTCTTTGCCGCAGTCTTTGATCAATCACGACTCGATGATGCGACGGTCGGGGTCGAAGTGAAGGGGATTGTCGAGAGTCAGGCACCGCTGCGTCAGGTCTACAATCCCGACCATCCGATGGCCGATGATAATGGCAACATCTTTATGCCGAATGTCAATGTCGTCGAAGAGATGGCCAACATGATGTCCGCCTCCCGCTCCTACCAGAGCAGTATCGAGGTGGCTAATGTTGCCAAACAGTTAGCGATGCGTGTGCTGACGATGGGTCAGTAGAGCGGCAGATGAGGAAGGAGAAGCGCGATGAGTATCACAGCAACCGATCCCTATGCCAATCTCGGTCTTAACACCCAGCGTGAGCTACAGAGCCAAGAGAAGGATCGTACCAAACTCGGCCAAGAGGATTTTCTGAAGCTGATGACCAGTCAGCTGCAGCAGCAAGATCCATTTAAGCCGATGGAGAATGGCGACTTTCTCGGCCAGATGGCACAGTTTAGTACCGTGCAAGGGGTCGAAGATCTGAGTGGATCGTTTAACACCCTCAGCACCTCGCTCCATTCGAGCCAAGCGCTACAAGCCTCGTCGATGATTGGGCGCACCGCTTTTACCCAAGATAGTTCACTCATGCTCGGTAGCGACGGAGCACCGGCGATGATTGAACTCCCCAATTCGGCCAGTCAGGTGAGTGTCTCGATCCATGATCAGCAGGGGCAGCTACTGCGCAGCGAGCAGCTCGGCCCACAGAGTGCGGGCTTATTAGAGTATCAGTGGGATGGTCAGACCGATAGCGGCAGCATGGCGTCGCCGGGGCGCTACCACATCACCGTCAATGGTCTCATTGGTGATCGTAATGAGGCGCTCAACACCCTTGTCGGCACCCGCGTTGAGAGTATCAATCTTGATCGTAAAACGGGTGCTGTCTCATTCAATTTAAGCGGTCTTGGCAGTGCGAGCTTCGACCAGATCGCACAACTGCGTTAACCGCCCGACCGGAGGAGTCTGATCATGTCCTACAATACTGCACTGAGTGGTCTGAACGCATCCCAGGCCGATCTGAACGTCATCAGTCACAACGTCGCCAACGCCAGCACCGTCGGCTTTAAGGGATCGCGCGCGGAGTTTGGCGATATCTTCTCGCGCTCCGCCTTTGGCACCACATCAACCGCTATCGGTAGCGGTGTCCTGCTCACCAACGTCGCCCAGCAGTTTCATCAAGGCAACCTCTCCTTTACTGAAAACTCGCTCGATCTAGCGATTAGCGGCGAGGGGATGTTTGTGATGACACCCGAATTGAGTAGCGATGAGCGCATCTACACCCGCGCCGGCCAGTTTGGGGTCGATGCCGATGGGTATGTGGTCAATAGCGCCAATCAGTATCTACAGGTCTTCCCAACCAATGAGGATGGAACGGTACAATCAACTGCGCTCACCTCTGCGCAGCCGTTGCGGCTGCCAGCGTCGGCGGGTACGCCGGCGGCAACCAGTGAGGTGGAATTGGGGATGAACCTGCCTCCAGATATGGATAGCCTCGATCCGCTTGGTTTCGACCCAACCAGAAGTGAAACCTACACGTCATCAACCTCATTGACAGTATACGACTCACTCGGTACTGCACATATTGCAACTGTTTACTTTGTAAAGTCTGATGGTACCAATGCTGATAATGAGTTGACTAATCTGATGGTGGCAGCAGGTTTATCGGAAGCTGATGCAACCACTGCATTAACAGCTATTAACAACGGCACTGATCCGATCGATGCTATCCAAAGTTTTGGCGATCCAGATCCTACCTATAGCGATGAGGTTGCAGCAAACGCAGCACAATCAATTAGTGATGCGCAAAGTGGTACGAATACATGGGCAGCTTATTACTATGTTGATGGACAGCCAGTTCCCATCAGTGGCGGTATTGATAATAATAATATTACGATGGCTGATGGCGTTACCCCGATGCAGTATGGCACGCTGAGCTTTGATAATAATGGCGAATTGCGATCGGATGCACCAAGTCGAATGCAAACTGTACCGATACCATTTGGCAATGGTGCATCAGATATGGAGATCACATTTGACTTTGCTAACAACAAACCAACACAGTATGCTGAAACGCCATTCTCAGTAACTGCGCTGGATCAAAATGGATATGCATCTGGTCGATTGAGCGGTATGAATATCAATGATACAGGTGAGATTCGCGCTAACTACTCGAATGGTCAATCGATCGCCATTGGCAAAGTAGCGATGGTCGATTTTCCCAATCCGCAGGGGTTAGAGCAGCTCGGTAATGCCAACTGGGCAGAGACGGTGGATGCCGGTACACCGATTGCCGGTGAGGCGGGCACGAGTAGCTTCGGGCTGATTAAGTCGGGAGCATTAGAGAACTCCAATGTCGATCTCACCGCAGAGCTAGTAAAACTGATCACAGCTCAACGCAACTTCCAAGCCAACTCGAAGGCGCTAGAGACCAGTAACACCCTGACCCAGACCATTATCAACCTACGTTAACGGCTAAACAGTTACCACTGAGGAGACCACCATGGATCGTATGCTCTTTTTAGCAATGAGCGGTGCCAAGCAGACGATGGTGGCGCAGGGGGTCAACACCAACAATCTCGCCAACATCGGAACCACCGGTTTTAAGCAGGATCTAGAGCAGTTTCGCAGTCAACCGGTGTTTGGTCCAGGCTTTCCGGTGCGGGTCTACGCCATGACTGAACGGCCAACAACCGATACTAATCCGGGGCCGCTCAACATCACCCATCGCGATCTCGATGTCGCGGTTCGCGGTGAGGGGTGGATTGCGGTACAGGCCAAAGATGGTAGCGAGGCGTATACCCGCGCCGGCGATCTAAGGGTCGATGCGGCCGGCATTCTCACCACCGGCAATGGGTTGCCGGTATTGGGGGTGAGTGGCGCACCGATTGTAGTGCCACAGGCAACTAAGATTGAGATCGCCAGCGACGGCTCCATCTCGATCCAGCCGATCGGCCAAAATCCCAATACCCTCGCTCAAATAGAGCCCATCAAACTGGTTAAACCGCCGCTTGATAATCTCTACAAAGCGGATGATGGTCTGATGCACACTATCAACGGTGAACCGGCTGAACCCGATCTCAATATCCGCCTCATCTCGGGTGCCTTAGAGGGGAGTAACGTCAACGCGGTTGAAGCGATGGTCAACATGATTGAGTTGGCTCGCACTTATGAGGCGCAAGTAAAGATGATGCGTACGGCAAAAGAGAATGATGAGTCGGTGAGCCAACTGATGCGCATGAGCTAAATATTGGCACTTCCCTTGCATGATATCGGTTAGCGGTGGTGCAACGTCAAAAGCCCGCGCCATCAATCGACACCTAACAGGGGGAAACCGCCATGCATCCGGCACTCTGGATTGCCAAGACTGGCCTCGAAGCGCAACAGACGCGCATGGGGGTCATCTCCAACAACCTCGCCAATGTCAACACCACCGGCTTTAAGCGCGATCGAGCGGTGTTTGAAGATCTCCTCTATCAGAATGTGCGCCAGCCCGGTGCGCCATCGAGTCAGGATAGCATCCTGCCATCGGGGCTAATGATGGGTACCGGTGTGCGAACCGTTGCCACCGAGAAGCTGCACACACAGGGCAACCTGATTCAGACCAAAAATGCGCTTGATATTGCTGTCGAGGGGCGCGGCTTCTTTCAGATCCTACGCCCCGACGGCACCATGGCCTACAGTCGCAACGGCGAATTTCAGCTCGATGCACAGGGACAGATGGTCACCGCCGGTGGCTATCCGCTACAGCCGGCCGTCATTATCCCGCCCAACGCACAGAGTATCACCATCGGTATCGACGGTACCGTCTCGGTCCAGCAGCAGGGTGCTATCGCACCGGTGCAGGTAGGACAGATCCAGTTTGCTGACTTTGTCAATCCGAACGGCCTACAGTCGATTGGTGAGAACCTCTTTCTGGAGACCGGCGCGAGCGGCAACCCACAGGTGGGACAGCCGGGACTTAATGGTATCGGCAAAGCGATGCAGGGGATGCTGGAGAGCTCCAATGTCAACGTGGTTGAGGAGCTAGTCGGGATGATTGAGGCGCAGCGCGCCTATGAGATGAACTCAAAAGCGATCTCCACCTCAGACCAGATGCTGCAGTTCCTCAATCAGCAGACCTAACATAAAGGAGTGCATCGCCATGTTACGCCACGCCACCCTACTGTTACTCTCCTCGACACTCCTGCTCGGCGGCTGTGCCGCCAACCGCGCCCAACCCGATCCCGCCTACGCACCAGCGATGCCGATCGCCCGACCCAACGCCGAAGTGGCGAACGGCACCATCTTCGGTAATGGGCGCTCTATGCTACTGTTTGAGGATAATAAAGCGCGCGCGGTCGGTGATATTTTGACCGTGGTACTGGCCGAAGAGACCAACGCCAACAAATCGGCTAACACCGACACCAGCAAGAGCTATGCGTTTGATAGTAGCGCCACCATCATGGGCAACGCCAACGCCAGCATCGCCGGCTACAACCCCTTTACCAACGCCATCGAATCCTCCAGTCAGTTTAGTGGCGGTGGCAACAGTAGCCAGAGTAACTCGCTGAGCGGCAACATCTCAGTGACGGTGTGGGATGTATTGCCAAACGGCAACTTAGCGATTCGCGGAGAGAAGCTCGTCACCCTCAATCAGGGGGATGAGTATATCCGGATCGCCGGTATTGTGCGGCCAGAGGATATCGATACTAAAACCAACAGCATCCCCTCCAACAAAGTGGCCAACGCCCGTATCAGCTACTCCGGTGAGGGGGATGTGGCGAGCGCCAATGTGATGGGGTGGTTAGCCCGCTTCTTTATGCGTGCAAGCTGGATGTTCTGATCACCTACCGCTACCCTACCTACGCGATTCCCCATCTATTTAGGTCTGATTAGGAGCCACTGATGATGCCATCTCACCCCTCTTCTCTCATCCTGTTCAGTGCGCTCGGGTGGCGGCGCTGGTTACTACTGCCGCTGCTGTCGCTACTGCTGTTCGCGCTACCGGCGGAGGCGGCGCGGATCAAAGATCTGGCAGCCCTAGCCGGTGTGCGCAGCAACCAGCTACTCGGCTACGGCTTGGTGGTCGGACTCGATGGCAGCGGCGATCAGGTGACGCAGACTGAGTTTACCGTACAGAGTCTACGCAGCATGCTCGATCGCCTCGGTGTCACCCTGCCGCCGGGAGCGAGTCTGCAGTCGAAAAATATTGCAGCGGTGATGGTCAGTGGCGATCTCCCCCCGTTTGCTAAAGTGGGGCAGAACATCGATGTCACCGTCTCCTCGATCGGCAACGCTAAGAGTCTGCGCGGCGGCACCCTACTGATGACGCCGATGAAGGGGGCGGATGGTCAGATCTACGCCATCGCGCAAGGGAATTTGGTGGTCAGCGGTTTCGGGGCGGAAGCGCAGGATGGCTCGCGCATCACGGTCAATGTGCCGAGTGTCGGCCGCATCCCCAATGGGGCCAGTGTCGAGCGGACGGTCGCGACCGGCTTTGGTCAGGGTAACTACCTGACCCTCAACCTGCATGAGCCCGATTTTACCACTGCTAACCGCATCGCCGAAGCGATCAACCACTACATCGGCCCCGACAGCGCCCAACCGCTCGACGCCTCATCGGTACGGGTCACCGCCCCGCGTGACCCATCGCAGCGCGTCTCCTATGTCTCGATGCTGGAGAATCTGACGGTACAGCCCGGCAGTGCGGCGGCTAAGGTGATTGTCAACTCCCGCACCGGTACCGTCGTCATTGGTCAACATGTGCAGATCCAGCCGGCCGCTGTCACCCACGGTAATCTCACGGTGACCATTCGTAGTGATCTAGAGGTGAACCAGCCCAACCCCTTTGGCGGGGGCGAGGCCGTAGTGGTACCGCAAAATGATATTCAGATCACCCAAGAGAACAACCGTATGTTCCTATTTGAACCGGGGGTGTCGCTCAATGAGCTAGTCAACGCAGTGAATGATGTCGGTGCCGCCCCCGGCGATTTAGTCGCGATCTTAGAGGCACTAAAACAGGCGGGTGCGCTACAGGCGGAACTGATTGTGATCTAAGTGGCATGAGAGAGCGGGTAGGGGCGTGGCATCTCCACCCCCCTACCGCGCTGCTGGCAGTTAGTCGCTGCCGTGCCCCTCAGTCGTGAGGAGCGTCGGCTACCCCCTCAGCAGGTTCACCCTCATCATCCTGCACCCGCAGCCGCTCCCGATTGATCTCCAGTGTCGCGCGACCAATCCCCCGCACCTTCGTGATCTCCTCAATCGTGGTAAACGGACCATGCTGATCGCGATACTCCACGATCGCCATCGCCCGCCCACGGCCAACCCCACGCAGCCCCTTATCAAGCTCCTCAACCGAGGCGCTATTGAGATTGACCCCCTCACCCCAAGCGTGGCCACTGAGCAGTAGCACTGCCGCAGCAGTGACGGTGTGAAACAGCGATTTCATAAACTCACTCCTCTCCATATCGACGTTATCTTCATCAGTTCAACCCAACCTACCGGCGGTAGGCAGGGGCGACCATTATATGACCACGATGTGATGGCGGCTATCCCATCATCGTCGAGTAGCTGGCGCAGATCCTGCAAGTCGAAGCGCACTTGCCGCCAACGAAATGACACCCAACGATGTTTGACGCCAACAGTGCCGCCACACAAACCGCCACCTACACCGACTTCAGTGCGCTAGCTGAACTGAAGCGCCAAGCGCAGCAGCCGACCCAAGAGACCCTACGCACGGTTGCCAAGCAGTTTGAGGGGCTATTTATGGAGATGATGCTCAAGAGCATGCGTCAAGCCTCCGATCTGGGTGGCGGGCTGATGGATAATCAGCAGGTGCGCTTCTTTCAAGAGATGTACGACAAGGAGCTCACCAATCAGCTCTCCGGCCAACAGAACGGCATCGGCCTTGCCGACGTGCTGGTTCGGCAGCTCGGCGGTACGCTACCCGATGAGGCGCCCACCGCCGATCAACTACAGCTTCCTAACCGCGCCGAGCGCGGCCCCCTACCGCTCCCACAAACCGATACCGGTGCCCTCCCACTCGCGCCGCATCAGCAGCAGATGCTGCAGTTAGATCGCCACCGCGCCGCAGTGAACCAGGGGGCAACCACCCAGAGCGCACCGACTCAGAACGCACCGACTCAGCGTAACGTCGTCCAGAGTGCCACCGCGCAGCTTAGCGATAGCACGACGACCCTGCTGCCCCTACAACCACACGATGGTGTACAGCAGCGTACCGCCAGCGGTCTACTCGCACAGGTGCTAACACCCACCAACGCCACCAGCAGCATGCCCACTGTCAGCAGCACGCCCACTGTCGGCAGCACGCCCACTGCCAGCACGCCCACTGTCGGCAGCACGCCCACTGTCGGCAGCACGCCCACTGTCGGCAGCACGCCCACTGCCAGCACGCCCACTGCTGCCAGCACACCCGATCTCAATCGCTTATCAGCGCGTGAGCTCTCAACCTCGCCCGATCACTTCGATACCCCCGAAGCCTTTATCGAGTATCTGCTGCCACACGCCGAAACAGCAGCAGCACGGCTAGGTGTCGATAGCAAGGTGCTGATTGCACAGGCGGCGCTAGAGACTGGATGGGGTAAAGCGGTAACCCGTCACGACGACGGCAGCAGCAGCTACAACCTCTTTAACATCAAAGCGGATCGACGCTGGGATGGGCCAAGCGTCACCAAACAGACACTTGAGTATCGTAACGGTATTGCCGGTCGTGAGCAGGCGCAGTTTCGCGCCTACGACTCCTTCGCCGATAGCTTCAACGACTATGTCGATTTTATCACCCGTCAGCCCCGCTACCAGCAGGCGCTACAGCATGGTGGCAATGCGGCAACCTTTGCCGATGAGCTGCAGCGCGCCGGTTACGCAACCGATCCGGCGTATGCCCGTAAGATCAAACGGATCATGGATGGCCCCTTCATGCAGAGCGCCCTAGCGAGCCTCACACCCACCAGTTGAGCCGTATCGCACCCTTGAGCAGAAAAGTTGGATCGTATATTGCATTAATTCGCTCAACCGCTGCCAACGCAGCCATTTTATGACGGGGGAGGTCATCGCATCATGGGCTCAGAATTTCTCAATATCGGTGTTACCGGACTGCTCGCCTACCAGCAGGCGCTCAAGACCACCGGCCACAATATCAGCAACGTCAATACCGAGGGCTACTCGCGCCAGCGGGTCGAGCTAGGTACCCAAGAGTATCGCTTCAGCGGTAGCGGCTACGTCGGCAATGGCGTCAATGTCGATACCATCTCGCGGGTCTTCTCACAGCACGCCATCGATCAGTCACGCATCCACACCGGCTTGAGTAACGGTTATGAGACCTATCACGATCTCTCAACCCAGATCGATAACCTGCTCGCCGATCCCGACACCGGCCTAGTGCCAGCGATGAGTAGCTTCTTTGGTAGTGTCAACGATGTCGCCAGCGATCCCACCTCGCTAGCTGCACGCGAGACACTACTCGCCGCTACCGACGGCATCGCCAGCCGCTTCAACCAGTTTGGTGGTGAACTGCGGAATATCGACAACCAAGTCGATCAAGTGGTGACTGCCAGCGTCACCACCATCAACGATCTGGCCGCCCGGATCGCTGAACTCAACACCAAAATCAAAGCCTCACCGAGCGACCATCAGCCCAACGATCTACTCGATGAGCGTGACCGCTACCTCGACCAACTCGCCGAACAGGTCTCAATCCAGACGATTCGTCAAGACGATCACGATATCAACGTCTTTATCGGCAATGGACAGTCGCTGGTGGTCGGCAACAGCGTCACCGCGCTTGAAGCAACCCCCAATCAGTATCAGCGCGGCCGCCTCGATGTGATGGTTGCCGGCAGCAACATCAACATCACCGACAGCATCAGTGGCGGCAAACTCGGTGGTACGCTGGAGTTTCGCACTCAGATCCTCGACCCGACCCGCGCCGAACTCGATCGTCTCGCTGCCGGTATCGCCTTTGAGAGCAACCGCGTTCATCGGCAGGGGCAGGATCTACAGGGGAACCCGGGGCGCGATCTCTTTAGCGACGTCACCACGGTTGACGCCCTCGCCGGACGTGGCAACCGCAGCGCCACCGACTACCGCTTCAGCTCCACCATCGACGATCCCGACGCACTCAGCGCCAGCGGCTACCTACTGCGCTATAGCGATCCAACCGGCAGCGGCAGTGGCAGCTACACGCTGACCCGCCTGACCGATAACAGCGAGATCTTCAGCGGCCAGATCGACAGCGACTTTCCACTCGCCACTGGCGAGGGGTTTGTACTCACACAGCAGCTCGGTAGCGCCATCAGCAACGGCGATAGCTGGTATATCAATCCCGCCAGCAGTGCCAGCAGCAAACTGGAGAGCCTCATTAGTGATCCGAAACAGCTGGCGATCGCAGCCCAATTTAGCAGCCGAGAGAGTAGCGGCAATATCGGTAGCGGCGTGATCAGCAACGGCGTGATGGAGGAGGGCGATCTCTATCCGGGACTCAACCCGGGCGAGCAGTATCAGATCATCGCCGCCAACGCCACCAGCGCCGCCACCCCTGCACCCCCCGCGATCACCATTAGCGGCACCCTCGCGGTCGACGATTATGGTAGCGCTACCGCCACCCCGATCACCCTCACCGATCTCGCCAATGGGGGGGCCCCCTACACCCTCACCGACAGCAGCGGCAGTAGCCACGATATCGGTCTCGCCTTTAGCCGCACCGCCAACCCCAATGAGTGGCAGCTTAATGTCACCATCGCCGATGGCACCGACAGCAGTGGGGCCGCCTACACCGCTACTATTCCGCTCCGTTTCGACAGCAGTGGCACGCTCACCCAGATCGAGGGTCGCTGGCCCGACGATGGGGTATTAACGCTGCCGATGTTTCAGCCGGCTGATATTGCCGATCCGTCTGATCCAACCGGCACCACCCTGATCACCCCCGACACCACCGCGATTGAGCTCAACCTCGCCCAGATCCGCCAGCAGTTGGCGGTTGATGGGAGCAGCGCCCCGACGCCACCACTCAGCGCCGCGATCACCAACGCCACCACTCCAGCCGCAGTGAGTGGCTACCAGCTCACGATCAACGATACCGCGGTGCCGAGTAGCGCCCCCTACAACTCACTAGAGCAACTGCGTGACGACATCAACGCTGCTAATACCGGCGTAACCGCCTACGTCAACCACGGCCAGCTCCTACTCGCCGAATCGGTACCGACCGGTGCGCCGATCCGCATCAATGAGCTCGGCACCAGTGGTAACGGCTACTTTAGCAGCGGTGCGCTCGATCCCACTAACCCGCAGACCACCCTCATTAACACCACCGCCGATAGCTATGTGGTGGTCAACCCCAGCGGTGCAGCGATCACCAGTGGCGGCTACGCCCCCGGCGCCGAGATCCGCTTCGACGGCCTCGCCTTCACCCTCACCGGCGATCTGCGCGGTGGCGATCGCTTCATGGTTGAACGCAACAGCGGTGGGGTTGGGGATAACCGCAACGCGCTCGCACTAGCTAGCCTAGAGGTAGAGCGGCGGATGGAGGGGGGCGAGTCCAGTTTTCAGGAGGTCTACGCCGGACTCATCGGCGATGTCGGCTCGCGCGTACAGCAGGCCGAGATGCAGCGCGATGCCGAATATGTCCTGCGCGACCAAGCGATTGAGAGCCGTACTAACATCTCCGGCGTCAATCTTGACGAAGAGGCAGCCAACCTAATGGCGTTCCAGCAGGCATATCAAGCCAACGCCCGGGTGATCAGTGTTGCCGACACCATCTTTCAGACCCTGCTTGGCGCAGTGGGAGGTTGATCATGCGTATCGCCACATCCTTTATGCACTACCAAGCGCTTAGCCAGATGAGCGACGCGCAAGTGAAGGTCAACGATGTCGAGCAGCAGCTCGCCTCCGGCCGCCGCCTCAATAGCCTCGCGGATGATCCGCTTGCCGCCGCGCAAGCGACCGAGCAGCGCCAATCGCTCAACCGCTTCACCCAGTATCAGGAGAATATTCGCGACGGCAGCGCCCGTCTCGCCGATAGCGAAGTGGCGATCGGTAGTGTCGAAGCGCTCCTACAACGGGCTAAACAGCTCGCCATCACCGCCGGTAACGACACCAACCGCGCCGAAGCGCGCACCGCCGTCGCCCAAGAGCTATCGCAGATCCGCGATGAGCTGATCGCCATCGGCAATAGTCGCGATCCGAATGGCGAGTACCTGTTTGCCGGCCACAAGAGCAAAACCCTGCCGTTTGTCGATGCCGCGGATGGGCGTGTCATCTATCAGGGCGATCAGGGGCAGCGCTGGTCGCGCATCGCCGAAGATCGACAGGTGGCGGTCACCGACTCCGGCCACCAACTCTTCCTCGATATCGACAACCGCAGCGGCCTCTATACGGTGGAGGCGGGGAGTGACAACGTCAGCTACAACAGCGTCAGCTCGCCGCGACTGGTCGATGAGGAGCAGCGCACCAGCGAGCGCTTTACCCTTCAAGTGGTGACGAACAGCGCCGGCGAGAACGCCTACCAAGTGTTTGGCTCCGAGAGTGGCCAGCTCATCCCAGCACCGCCGGCCGATGCGGTAGCCGATGCCCCCCGCTTCGAATCGGGACGCATCACCTTCGGTGGCATTGAAGTAGAACTTGGGGGCACCCCAACCGCCGGCGATCGCTTCGTGATCACTCAGCCGCCGAAGCGCGATCTCTTCACCATGGTCGGGGAGTTTGCCGACTGGCTCAGCGCTACCCCGGTAGCCGGCAGTAACGGTGATGAGCTGGCACTCTTTCATGAGCGCATCGCCGCCACCCTACGCGACTTTGATCAAGCGATGACCCACTTTGCCAACCACCGTACCGAGATCGGTGCGCGGATGAATACGATGGAGACCCAAGCGGGGCTCAACGATGAGGTGCGCTACCGGGTCGAATCGACCCTATCGGAGCTAGAGGATCTCGACTACGCCGAGGCGGCGATGCGGATGAATATCGAGATGTTGAGTCTACAGAGCGCCCAACAAGCCTTCTCTAAGGTGCAGAATCTGTCGCTGTTCAACTACCTATAGCGGTGCTAAGCTGCGCGGCACCCATAAGCCACCATCGATACCATCGTGTCCGATCCGATAACGCCGCCACAAACCACGCCCGCACTCCCGTATGCCCACCAGCATATCGATAGTGACGATATCGCGGCAGTGGTGGCGGTACTGGAGAGCGACTGGCTCACCAGCGGCCCCATCCTGACGCAGTTTGAGCGCGCCTTCGCTGCCCGGTGTGGCGCGGCTGATGCGATCGCCTGCGCCAACGGCACCGCCGCCCTCCACCTCGCACTCCTTGCCGCAGGGATCGGGGAGGGGGATCGGGTGGTGGTACCCACGCTCACCTTTGCTGCCAGCGCCAACGCGGTACGCCTCACCGGTGCCGAGGTGGTGTTAGCTGATGTCGATGCGGCCACCGGACTCCTGAGCGCCGACACCCTCGCCGCCGCCCTATTACGCGCCCCCGATGCGCGGGCGGTGGTAGCGGTACACCTGAATGGACAGTGTGTCGATCTAGCGGCACTGGCAACCGTTGCTGGTGATCGGCCGCTACTGATTGATGCCGCCCACGCCCTCGGCGGCCACTACCGGCCACCAACCGGCGCACCCGAAGCGGTTGGTAGCGGTCAGCGCGCCCAACTCACCACCTTCTCGCTCCACCCAACCAAGATCCTCACCGCCGCCGAGGGGGGCGTGGTAACCACCGACGATACCGCACTCGCCGAACGCCTACGCCTCCTGCGCGGCCACGGTATCAGTCGTGATCCGGCCACCTTTACAGAGCCGACCTTAGCCTATGCCAGCGATGGCAGCGCGAACCCTTGGTACTACGAACTCCAGCAGCTCGGTCTCAACTACCGCCTGAGTGAACTCCACTGTGCGCTGGCGCTAAGCCAACTCAGTAAGCTAACCGATTGGGTCGCGCTGCGTCGCCAGCGTGTCGCCGACTACGACGCGGCCATCGCCGCACTCCCCCCTCCACTCAGCGACTGGCTACGCCCCCCAGCGCGCAACCACTGCAGCGATCCAGCGTGGCACCTCTACCCGCTGCGCATCGACTTTGCCGCTGCCGCGATCGAGCGCGCCACCCTGATGCGACAGCTCGCCGCCGCCGGTATCGGCACCCAAGTCCACTACCTACCGCTGCATCAACACCCCTACTACCGCCACCGCTACGGTGATCAGTCGCTACCGGGTGCAGAGCACTACTACCAGCAGGCACTCTCGCTACCCCTCCACACCGCGGTCACCGCGGCCGATTGTGAACGGGTGATTACGGCGCTTGCGACGATCCTGCAGTAACTGATATTTGCCTGACAAATAAGCTGGGCCAATAGTTGACCCGCTACCCCATTAGCGATAGTCTGCTGCACAGTTTTGCCGATGGCAGTTTTACCTCTGATACAGGTCACGTGAACTGACAGCAGCAGCCAGAAATAGTCCTGAAAATTGATCAAAACTCACCTTTAAATCAAGGGGTTATCCGAATGTCGAAGCACACCTTTCCGCGCCGTCGCCCACTTGTCGGTGCCACCCTGATGCTACTGAGCCTACCGCTAGCAGCCGAAACACTACCCGGGGTGGTAGAGCAGCTACTCACCGACAGTCATCGTGCCGCCGCCGCCCGCTACGACGCCGCCGTGAGCGAAGCGAAGGTGACCGAGAGTGTGCGCCGCGCGTGGACGCCGAATATCGACATCACCGCCGAGAGTGGACAGCAGCGCTACGACAAGGAGGGGGTGAGTTCAAAGATCACCAATGAGAACTATGATCGCTTCACCCTCCGTTTGACCCAGAAAGTGGCCGATTTTGGTCGCAGCGCGGCAGAGATTGCTGAAGCGCGTTCAGTTGCCGCGCAGAGTGCGACTGTCGCCGACTCGACCGCCGAGGGGGTGCTGCTTGACGCCCTGAGCGCTCACTGGAGCGTGGTGCGATCGCGCAAAGCGCTCCGCTATGCCGAAGAGTCTGAAGCGAAGGTGCGCAACCAGACCGCCCTTGAGAGCTCAATGGTTGAGTTAGGGCGCGGTTATGAGTCAAACGTCCTGCAGTCAAAAGTGCAACTCGCTACCGCTGAGGCGCGGCGTAACCGTGCTGAGGGGGCGCTACAGATCGCCAACGCCCGGATTGAAGCGGTATTTGGCAATCTCGCCGGTAGCGTCGACTACAACCAAGTCGCCCAGCCTAAGGCCGGGTTAATCCCCGCCTCGCTTGCGGCAGCCAAAGAGCTAGCGCTACAGCACAACCGACAGATCCAAGTGGGTGTCCATCGCTCATCGGCGATCCAGCAGCGGATTGCGCGGGTCAACAGCCAAGCGTTTCGGCCAAACCTACAGCTGGTTGGCGAGTATGGCCTGCGCCACGACATCGATGGACAGGAGGATCGAATCGATGATCGCAAAGTGATGCTCCAGCTTCAGTACGCCTTCAACACCGGCATGGCTGGCAGCTACGCCGTGACCGCAGCAAAGCAGGAGTTTAACGCCAGCACCCAGCGTGAGCAGGAGACCCGCGCTCAGGTGCTAGAGCAGGTGACGATTGCATGGCGCAACCTAGCGGTTGCTCGCAACAACCGTAACGTCCTACGCAACCAAGTTAACATCGCCAGTAACTACCTCGATATGGCGACCGCTGAGCGGCAGAATGGTCGCCGCAGCCTACTCGATGTCCTCTCGGCCGAGATGTCACTCATCAACGCCCAGAGCGATCTGGCAACTACTGAAGCCGATGAAGCGATTGCCGCACTCACCCTGCTGCAAGCGATCGGTATGCTCAACCTTGAGAACATCAGCTTTGTTGATGCTCGATAACGACATAACGCAGGGATGACCGTATTAAGGGCGGTCGGCGAATATCGCCGGCTGCCCTTTTGTCGTCCTCGACCAGAAAACCCCGTTTTTGCACCCCACTATAGCAACCCAAATTTCTCTCGGAGATCGTGATGGCAGAGCAGACCACTAATCCTCAAAACGGCAACCCGACTGACGCCGCAGTAGCAGCGCGTACCGAGGAGCAGAGCCGAAAGTTTACCGACAGCCTCGGTAAGTTAGCGCGCAGCAGCGGCGACGGTAAGCTACTAGCACTCGCCGAGAAGTTGGAGCAGGGGGGGATCGATGCGCTAGAGCAGGGTGAGGTATCGGCACTACTCGATATCCTCAACAGCAGCGACTCGACCGAAGCGATTAGCCTCGCTAATGAGCTTAGCCAAATTGTTGCCAATCGGCAGAGCGACACGCTGACCACCGAACAGGTGGAAGTAACAGCGGTGAGAGCCGATGAGACCGATGCCGGCCGTAGTGGGGAGCAGCAGGTAGCCGAAGAGGCGCCGGTCGAGGAGGGGGGCGCGGCTGTTGCCAGCGCCGATGCGGGGGAAGCGGTAGCAGAGGAGGGGGTTGAGCCGACCGCTGCGGATGCGGCCAAACCGGTAGCAGAAGCGGCTGCGCAACCCGCGATCACCCTACCCGCAGCAACCGTCAACCCGCCGGTAGCGACGACGCCGGCGACAAATACGACACCGGCGGCGGTACCTAACCTAGTCACCGAAACGGTCGCAATCGAGAGCGTTCGCGCCAGCGAGACCGATGCCGGTAGCGCAACTGAGTTGCAGGCATTGAGCAATCTACAGGTGGTGAGCACCACGCTCGGTACCGGCGGTGAGTTGAGCGATAGCAGTACGGCGGTAGTCACCCCGTTTGTATCACAGAGTGTCAGTGCCGATGGTACCGTCGTATCGACCCCAACGGTGGTGACCCATAGCGCGCCATCAAATAGCGCATCGACTGTTAATAGCCAAGTGGGCAGTGGCACTGTTGCACTGCCGGTAGCGGAGGTCGAGGAGAAGGTCGAGGAGCCAACGGTAGTTGAGCAGCCGACGCCGATCCCGACCACCGGTATCCTCTCGCTCGCCGTCGATCAGCCGAGCCGACTCGAAGGGGATGAGGGCACCATCACCCCGATTCGCTTTATCGTCACCCGCAGCAGTGCCGAAGTGACCAGTAGCGTCGATTGGCGTCTACTCGGTGATCTGGATGCTGATGATCTGGAGTCGGGTCAAGCGACCAGCGGCACCATCAATTTCACGGCCGGTATCGCGAAGGTGGAGATCACCGTTAATCTGCGCGGTGATCGCACCATTGAGGGAGAGGAAGGGGTAACGTTCGAACTCCTAAATCCAGCCGAGTATCTGCTACTTGGCACCACCAGCCGTATCAGCAGCAGCGTGATTAATGACGATGGCGACGTCTCGATCGCGGTTGATCGCACCGAGATTGAGGAGCTGAGCGACGGCACCACTGCGCTCACCTACACCGTTACCCGCACTAATAGCGAAGCGGCCAGCAGCGTCGATTGGCGCATCGGTGGCGATGTTGAAGCAAGTGATCTGGCCGCTGGTCAGGCGCTGAGCGGTACGGTTACGTTTGCTGCCGGCGTCACCGAGCAGACCTTCACCGTGTTGGTGCAGGGCGACAAGCTGATTGAAAACGATGAAGCGCTGATTGTTACCCTAGAGAATCCGGGTGCCAACCTCAATCTAGCCGCCGCTAGTAGCGCTACCACCACCCTGCTTAACGATGATGCAGCCGTTAATCTAACGGTAGATCGTGTGACCCTGCTAGAGGGTGATGCCGGAACCACCACGCTGATCACCTACACCGCCACGCGCGATAACACCCTCTCCGCTAGCAGCGTCAATTGGGCGCTCAGTGGTGATGTAAACAGCGATGATCTGATCGCCGGTCAAGCGACCAGCGGTACGCTCCAATTTGCGGTTGGTGAAGCGACCCAGCAGTTCACCATTGAACTGAAGGGTGATAGGCAGGTAGAGGCAGATGAGTCGCTGATCGTCACACTCAGTGCACTAGGTGATAATCTCAATCCCGGTACGACCACTGCGACCACCACCAGCGTCATTAACGATGATAGCGAAGTTAGAATCGTTGTCGATCGCACCGAGATTGAGGAGCTGAGCGATGGCACCACCCAGCTCACCTACACCATCACCCGCGATAATAGCGAAGCCGCCAGCACCATTGGTTGGCGCATTGATGGCGATGTTGATAGCAACGATCTGGCTGCCAGTCAGGCGCTGAGCGGCACGGTTACGTTTGCTGCCGGTGTCGCCGAGCAGACCATTACGGTCCTCGTGCAGGGTGACAAGCTAATTGAAGCGGATGAAGCGCTGACTATCACCCTTGAGAATCTGGGTGCCAATCTCAGTCTAGCCGCTGATAGTAGCGCCACCACCACCCTGCTTAACGATGATGCAGCGGTTAATCTAACGGTAGATCGTGTGACCCTGCTAGAGGGTGATGCCGGAACCACCACGCTGATCACCTACACCGCCACGCGCGATAACACCCTCTCAGCTAGCAGCGTTGATTGGGCGCTCAGTGGTGATGTAAACAGCGATGATCTGATCGCCGGCCAAGCAATCAGCGGTACACTCCAGTTTGCCGTTGGGGTGGCAACACAACAGTTCACTATTGAACTCAATGGTGATAAGCAGGTAGAGGCAGATGAGTCGCTGATCGTTACGCTTAGTGCGCCGGGTGATAACCTTAACCTCGGCACCACTACGACCACCACTTCGGTCAGTAACGACGATGGCGACGTCTCGATCGCGGTTGATCGCACCGAGATTGAGGAGCTGAGCGACGGCACCACTGCGCTCACCTACACCGTTACCCGCACCAATAGCGAAACGGCCAGCAGCGTCGATTGGCGCATCGGTGGCGATGTTGAAGCAAGTGATCTGGCCGCTGGTCAGGTGCTGAGTGGTACGGTTACGTTTGCTGCCGGCGTCACCGAGCAGACCTTTACCGTGTTGGTGCAGGGCGACAAGCTGATTGAAACGGATGAAGCGCTGATTGTTACCCTAGAGAATCCGGGTGCCAACCTCAATCTAGCCGCCGCTAGCAGCGCTACCACCAACCTGCTTAACGATGATGCAGCCGTTGAGTTAACGGTCGATAAGGTGAGCGTGCAGGAGGGTGATGCCGAAACCACCACGCTGATTACCTACACCGCCACGCGCGATAACACACTCTCCGCTAGCAGCATTGACTGGACGCTGAGTGGTGATCTCAACAGCGATGATCTCGTTACCGGTCAAGCGACCAGCGGTACGCTCCAGTTTGCGGTTGGTGAAGCGACCCAGCAGTTCACGATTGAACTGAAGGGCGATAAGCAGGTAGAGGCAGATGAGTCGCTGATCGTTACCCTTAGTGCGCCGGGTGATAACCTCAACCTCGGTACCACCACTGAGACCACCACCGACGTCACTAACGATGATAGTGAAATCAGCATTACCGTTGATCAGACTAGCATCTACGAGCAGAGCGTCAGCAGTGAGATCACCACGCTCACCTACACCGTTACCCGCACTAATGGCATCAGTGCCACCCGTATCAACTGGGAACTGAGTGGTAGTGGTACCGGTTTTGCCAGCGCGAACGATTTCGTGGACGGGCAGCTCCTCAACGGTACGCTCGACTTTGGCGAAGGTGAGACCAGTAAAACCTTCACTATCAGCGTCAAGGGCGATAAGACGATCGAGCCAGATGATGATGTGATCGTTACCCTCACCGATCCGGGCAGCAATCTCACCATCGCCACCGCCACCGCTAGTGTCACCACCACCATCCTCAATGACGATAGTAGCGTTGAGTTAGCGCGCACCGAACCGACGGTGACCGCGATCGAAGAGCTAACCGATGGCCAAACCACCACCCTCACCTATGAGGTGAGCCGCGGTAATAGCCTCACCGAAAGTAGCGTTGATTGGCGTATCAGTGGCGTTGATGCCACCGATCTAAACAGCATCACGGTTAACGGTAATCCCGTCGATATTGCCACCGCTCTGAGCGGTAGTAGCCTCACATTTGCTGCAGATGAGTCAGTTAAAACCATCGTTGTTACCGTTGCCGGTGACAAAACCATCGAATCGAATGAGACCCTTCAGCTTACCCTCAGCAACCCGGGTGCCAACCTGCAACTCGGTGGCAGCAGCGTCAACACCACTACCCTCACCAACGACGACGGCAGCGTCGGCCTCTCGGTCACGCAGGAGACGCTAGAGGATGGCAATGTCCAGCTCATCTACACCGCTACCCGCACCAACAGTGTCAGCAGCAGCAGCGTCGATTGGGCGCTTACCGGACTCGATCTAAATGATGTGATCGAGGGCGGAACGAGCGGCAACCTCAGCTTTGATGCTGGCGTCACTGAGCAGAGCTTCACCGTTGTCGTCCGCGGCACCAGCCCATCGGTCGGTAGCGGTAGTGTGGTGGTTAGCCTCGTCAACCCGGGTACTAACCTCAATCTTGACCCCGATCTAAGCAGCCTCAACACCCTGCTCGAAGATGGTTTCGTCTCACTCGCGCTACCGGTTGCCGCTAACTATACGGTCACTGGCGATCTACCCGAGGGGTTAGAACTCACCCAGCAGCGAGTAATGGATAGCCTCGCTGAAGATATCGGCGGTGAGCCGGGCGGTATGGCCTACGATAGTGATAGTGACACCGCCTTCGTCTCCACCGGCTCCTACTACACCTATCTGCAGAATCAGTCGGACGATCAAGGAACCACCACGCCGCGGATGCTCAACTATCCGGTCAACGGCACCGACGTGGCCGCGCTCTATACCATCAATAGTGCCGGTGAGATGGAACTCTTCGCACTCCAGCCACAGGATGTTTATGGCGTCCAGGCCGACAACATGGCAGTGCATGATGGCTGGCTCTATGTCGGTTATCTACAGCTCGATGGTGGTAGCAGTACCATCCGCCGCTTCTCGCTGAACAACAAGCACGAAGATAGCGCCTCCGGACTCACCGTCGCTGATGATGAGATCTTCCTGACACTGGAAGCAGGTTATGAGGGTGAAGTCACCACCATCGGTGCGCTCGCTGTCTATGACCACATGCTCTACGCGGTGGTGGCCAATGATCAGGGTTCTCGGATTGAGCGCTACAGCTTAAATGAAGATGAGACTGGGGTTGCCGTTGGTGCAGCGATCGATCAAAGCCCAATTCTCGACTTCACCACATGGGGTCTCCCGTTTACCACCTACCCCTATGAGATCGCGATCGATAGTGCTGGGGCGATCTACGGCACCCTCTCCGATAACCGCGTCTATCGCTACAACCCGGGCGATACTTATGGTGAGATCATCCTCGACGGCAGCGGCATCAACGGCTCTGATCCGCTTCCTAACGGCGATCTAGCCGATATTAAGCTCCACACCAACGAAGATGGGAGCGTGAGTCTCTACCTCTCCTACGCTGAGTCGGAGTATGCCGACAAGGTGAGCGGTATCTACCAGTATGATCTGGCCACCCTAACGCGTACCGCCAACATCAGCACCGAAGTGAGCTCGCTCTCGATGGTGGTCAACGACGCCGGCGAGATTATCGCCGGTGACATTAACCACGACGATCTCGCCGGCAGTGACATCTACAAGAGTGTCACCACCTTCGCCTTGACGGGTACGCCAACGAAGGTCGGTAACTACACCATTGAGCTAACCGATGATGACGGCAACGTGGTGAAGAAGAGCCTCACCGTTGCCAACGCCAATGATCGTCCCACCCTCACCCGCGTCGACACCATCAGCGGTGAGGAGGATAGCCGCGTCGAGTTCAACTTCGACGATCTGATCGCCGGCAGTGACGCCTTCGACGAAGAGGGTCAACTCGTCGCCCTAGTGGTGACCGATGTGGTCAGCGGCAGCCTGCTGATTGGTGCCGATGCCGATAGCGCAACGCCGTGGCAGGCGGGCGTTAATGATGTGATCGATAGCACCCACCTCGCATTCTGGCAGCCGAATGTCGATGCCCGTGGCGAGCGCAGCGCATTTAAAGTGATCGCCCGCGACGGCGGGGGCAAACTCTCCACCACCCCGATTGCGGTGAAGGTTGATCTGAGCAACAGTAGCGACGTGCCGGAGTGGGTGATGAGCCATTCGGTGGTCGCCGCGACTCTCAATGGGTCGACCCACCTCTATCTGAGTAACGGCAGCGATAGCCTTGTGCCGCTGCTCAATAGCGACGATCAGCCGCTGACGCCGCCGACCCTCAGCAGCCACAGCAGCACCCTGATCGGTACCCGTGCACTCTTTAGCGATGGCAGCGGCGTCCCCTATATACTCGATGGGAGCGGCAGCACCACACGCCTCACCCTAGCCGATGGTACCGCGCTGACCATCAGCGGCGAGATGATGGCGATTGGCGATCAGGCGATCATGGTCGCCACCGCCGCTAACAGCAGCAGCGGTAACGAACTCTACATCACCGATGGCACCAGCGCCGGCACGCGGCTGCTGAAGAATCTTAACAGCGACACCGGTGCCGGCTCCGATCCATCGGAGTTCACCCTCGCCGGTGATTACATCTTCTTCAAAGCCAACGGCGGCGCCCTGTTTGGTGAGGAGCTCTGGATCACCAACGGCACCAGCGCCGGTACCTATCAGGTGCGCGAGATCAACGCCGGCGGCCCCGGCGGTGCCATCAGCAGTATCACCGCACTCGGTAGCGGTGTGGTCTTTACCGCCAGTAACCTACAGGGGCGTGAGCTCTGGTATAGCAACGGCACCCCGAACGGCACCATCCAACTGGGCGATCTCGCTAGCGGTAGAGCCGATGGTGTAGCCGCGGGTGACTACTTCGGTGTACTCGATATCAACGGCACGCCGAACGTACTATTTGCGGGTGGCAGTGCCGCCAATCGCGAACTCTGGATCAGCAACGGCACCACCGCCGGTACCGAGTTACTACTCGATCTAAATAGCGTCGGCGCTAGCAACCCGCAGGCATTTGTCTCAATCGGTTCGCAGCTCCTGTTCCAAGCGAGCGTTGGCGGTCGGGATCAGCTCTTTGTTACCGATGGCAGCGCCGAAGGTACCGTGAGCATCGCCGATCCGATCGACGGCTTTGCTGCCGGCGGTGCGCTCCTCAATGGCCTCTACTACTTCGCCAACTACAGCGCCACCACCGGTAGCGAGCTCTGGGTCACCGACGGCACCGCCGCCGGCACCCAGCTCCTGTTTGACATCGACACCGTGATCGGTCGTAACGGTGCCAACAGCGGCGCACCGGCCGATTTCCAAGTCGTCGGTAACCAGATCCTCTTTAGCGCCACCACCGGTACCAGCGGTCGTGAGCTCTGGGTCACCGACGGCACCGCCGCCGGCACCCACGCCGTTGGCGATCTCAACAGCGGTAGCGCCAGCGCCAACCCGCTGCCGCTGTTTACCCTTGACCTGCCGATCAGCGCCGATCTCATCAGCGCCACCCTCACCGATCTAAGCAGCAGCGGCAGCACCACGCTACTGAGCGTCGAGGGTGTGGTGCAGTATCGTGATGTCGATGGTGACGCACAGCTACAGAGCAGCTTCAGCTTCGATGATCTAGAGGTTGGCGGCGAGAATGGATTGATCCTCACCGCCGCCCAAGCGCAGCTCCTGAGCGACGCCTTCAGCCTCAATATTGTGCAGCAGAGCGCTAGCAGCGGTCTGGCGACTTGGCACTACCAGATCGCCGCCAACCAGATCGACTTCCTCGCCGCCGGTGATCAGGTCACGCTCCGCTACACGATCCAAGTGACCGATAGCACCACCCCGATTACCCGCCAAGTTGAGGTGGTGCTGTTGGGGAGTAACGACACCCCACAGATCAGCGCCGCAACCGCACCGGTACTCGATGCGATTGATGAAGATAGCCGCGATCACGCCGGTACCCTAGTCGCCGATCTACTCGCCAGCCTCACCCTCACCGATAGCGACTGGAATAGTGACAGCAGCAATATCGGTATCGCTATTAGCCACGCCGATAACAGCAACGGCACCTGGCAGTATCAACTCGCCGATGGCGAGTGGCGCGATCTACAGCTTGCGCGTGCCGATCACTTCGGCAGCGCCCTGCTGCTCGATCAGCAGGCGGCGATCCGCTTCCTGCCGAATGAGGATTGGAACGGCAACATCAACAACGCCATCACCTTCCACGCATGGGATGGGAGCAGCGCTAACAGCGGTGACTACCTCAATGTGGCTGCCAACAGCGGCAGCGGGGGTAGCCTCTCGACCGCCAGCGTCAGCGCATCGATCCGCGTCAATCCAGTCGATGATGTGGTCGCGCTCTACACCTCGCGCCTCTACTTCCGTGGCAACGAGAGCGGCGACAGCAGCAACCCACAGCTCTACGCGCTGATTGATGGCGAAGCGACACCGGTAGAGGATGAGGGGGGGAACTTCATCTACCTCGCACCTAGCACCACCCCCGATCAGGTGGCGGTACTCGGTAGCAGCGCCCTGTTTGTCGCCGAAGCGGCAGCGAGCGGTAGCGATCCGCTGCTCTATAGTGTCGCCGGCGGTCCGGCAACGCTACTCACCAGCAGCAGCGGTCAGCCGCTACAGGTGAGCGGTGGTCTCACCCTCGCCAGTGGTGGTGTGCTATTTAGCGCCGCGCCCGCCAATGATAGCGACAATGTTGAGCTCTGGATCAGTGACGGCACCGCCGCCGGTACCCTACTGGTACGCGATCTGGTCGCTAGCGGTAGCAGCAACCCGAGCAACCTCACCGCCACCGGCCGCAACGTCTACTTCACGGTGGCCGATGAGAACAACGGCGATCAGCTCTGGATCAGCAACGGCACCAGTAGTGGCACCCGGCTAGTCAAAATTGTCGATCCAGCCGATCAGGTGAGTATCAGTGACCTCACCCAATTTGATCGCGGTGAGGCGATCTTCACCGTCGTCGATAGCAACGGCAACAGTGCGGTGTGGTATAGCGACGGTAGCGAAGCGGGCACCATTCGACTCGCCGACCTAACCGGCGGTAACCTGCCGCAGTACCACAGCTTCACCCTCAACGGCGTGCCGATGATCGCCTATGGTGACGACGGCGCACTCTGGATCAGCGACGCCACCGCCGCTGGTACGCGTCAGCTCATCGATAGTATCGCCACGCCAGCGGCGATCATCTCGCTCGGCGACCAGCTCCTATTTGTAGCCGATGGTCAGCTCTACAGCAGTGACGGCAGCCGCGCTGGTACCAGCGCAGTCGCCGACACCCCCGATATGAGTGGTCTGGCGAACGGCTATCTGCAGTTCAATGGCAACCTCTACTACGGCGGCTACGACGACGCCACACCGGCACTCTGGGTCAGTGACGGCACCGCCGCTGGCACACAGATCATCAGCCGCTTTGAAGGGGCCACTGAGCTACCGCACGATCTGCTACTGGCCGGTGATCGCATCCACTTTGTGATCGACGACGGCACCAACGGCAGCGAACTGTGGGTGAGTGACGGCAGCAGCGCCGGCACCGGCATGGTTGAGGATCTCAACCCGACCGCCGCCGCCGGCTCCGATCCCAATCCACTGTTTGTGCTAGCGATCAGTAGCGGCACCCGCTACAGCTTCACCGAGCAGCAGGATGCGGTTGATGGCTTCATCACCACTAACGGCAGCACCACCTTCAGCGATCGGGTAGGAGATAACGCTGAGGCCGTGATCAACATCACACCGGCCTCTACCAGCAGCGACAGCAACGGTCAGCCGCTGACGCTGACCAGTGAGCAGCTGCAACTACTCCAGAACGCCTTTAGCTACACCCTCGACGGCAACCAGTTCAACTGGAACTTCAACCTCGACGATAGCGCCATCGACTTCCTCAACCGCGGTGATAGCCTCACCCTATCGGTAACGATGGCCTATGCCGACACCACCATCAGCCAGAGTCGCCAGCAGCTGCAGTTTGTGATCAAAGGGAGCAACGACTCCCCGCTACTCACACCGGTTGATGGCGCAACAGCAGCGCTACCGACCCTAGCCGAAGATCCGAGTGACAACAACGGCATCACCATTGGCGAACTACTCGACGGCAACTACACCATCAGCGATGTTGATGATGAGGTCGCCGCGCAAGCGATCGCCTTAACCCAGCTCGACAGCAGCCACGGTAGCTGGTCATTCCAGCTCGACGGTAGCGATGAGTGGATCACCATCGATCCGGCCGCCCTCACCACCGGTGACGGCCTGCTACTTGGCGAAAATGATCGCCTCCGGTTTGAGCCGGAAGCGGATTGGAACGGCACCCTACCTAGCGCAGTCAGCTTCCACGCTTGGGATCAACTCACCGGCACCGCCGGTAGCTATCTCAACATCGCAGCCAATACGGTGCCGGGGGGAACCCTATCGAGCAGCAGCGGCAGCGCAGCGCTCACCATTACACCGGTCAACGACGCCCCGCGTCCGACCAGCGCCAGTAGCGACACCACCCTTGAGGGATCGCACTATCAGTATCGTCTCTCCGCCGATGAGGTGGATGGCGATGGTGTGGTCTGGAGCCTAGTCAACCCCGAACAGCTCCCTGAAGGGGTGACCCTAGAGACGCTACGGGTGATGAACCCGCTGGTCGATGCGATCAATGAACCAGGCGGTAGCGCCTATGATGCCGCCACCGGCATCTACTATGTCAGCAGCGGCTCCTGGTTTAGCGCACTCGCGAGTGATGCGACTGCCCGCTCCACCATCATTGCGATCGACAGCGATGGCAATCGCAGTCAGTTGGTGCGCCAAGATCAGAGCGATATGGGCGTGCAGCTTAACAACATGGTGGTGCATGAGGGCTACCTCTACGCCGGCTACTACAACATGGTCGGTGGTGACGCCCACCTCTACCGCTACAACCTCGATGGCACCCCAGTCGTCGGCGAGCCGATCTTCACGCTCAGTGATGGCACCGGTTTCCCCACCTCGGTCGGATCACTGGCGATCCATGGGGGCCACCTCTATGCGGTACTCGGTGATAACAACGGCGATCGGGTAGTGCGTTTTGATCTCAGCGATCTGAGTGTTGCACCCGAGATCTATCTCGACTTTACCGCCGACAATCTGCTCGACTACGGCACCTACCCCTATGAGATCGCCTTCGACGCGAACGGTGTGCTCCACGGCACCCTCGGCGACAACCGCGTCTACCGCTACGATCCGACCAACACAGAGCAGCCCTACACCATCATCCTCGATGAGGCGGGTATCGACGGCAGTAGCCCACTACCGCACGGCGGCATCTCCGATCTTAAGTTCCACGACGGCGAGCTCTATATCTCCTATGTCGGTGCGACCCAGAGCGGTGAGGTCAACGGCATCTACCGCTATGCCGAAGATGCGAGCGGCCACTACCAGCAAGTTGCCGTCGTAAGCGGCAGCGTCGGCGCCTACAGCATGGCGTTTGATAACAGCGGCAACCTCATCAGTGGTGATGTGGATGTTAACGATCTGGCCAACAGCAGCATCGCCATCAGCAGCCCCGGCCAAGCGCTAGTCGGTACGCCCGATGTCGCCGGGGTCTACACCATCGATCTGGTCGCAACCGACGACTCCAGCGATCAACTCGCCACCAACCACACCCTGACGCTGACGGTAACCAACGTCAACGACAACCCTGAACTGCTACTCACCGACAATCCGGCCGGCGCTGAAGATGATATCGTCACCATCAGCTACGACGATCTGCTGGCGAAGAGTGAGTTTAGCGATGAGGATATTGGCGATACGCAGACCAGCTTTGTGGTCACCAGCATCGCCAGCGGCACGCTACTCATCGGCACCTCACCTGAGGACGCCACCCCCTGGATCGCCGGCAGCAATGATCGGATCGAGGGTGATCTGAAGCTCTTCTGGCAGCCGGAACCGAACCAATCGGGCGATGATATCCCCGCCTTCTACATCGCCGCGCGCGATAGCAACCGCGGCACCTCAACACCGCAGTTGGTGAGCTTCGATGTCGCCGGTAGCAACGATCTGCCCGGCGTGTTGATGCCCAATCTAGTCTACGCCGCGATCAGTGAGCGTGACGGCAGCTATGAGCTCTGGATTAGCAATGACAGCAGCGCCGAGCCGCAACCGATCCTCGACGCCGCTGGTGCGCGCATCACGATTGATCCCGATCAGCCCTTTACCTACACCATGCTGGGCGATCGGGCGCTGTTCCGCAGCGGCGATGGACACCTCTACCGCCTCGATATCGGCTCGCAGCAGGCGACCGAGTTGCGTGCAGCGGATGGCTATACGCTGACGGTCGGTGATGAGATGCTCACCATCGGTGATTACACCGGTCAGCAGGTAGTCTTTATTGCCAATGCGGTTCGCAGCAACGACACCGTCGGGCAAGAGCTCTGGGTGAGCGATGGCACCCAAGCCGGCACCCAGCTTCTGGCCAACATCAATCCGGCACTCGGCCAAGGCGCCGATATCCGTGATCTCACCCTTGCTAAGAGCAGCGGTAACTTCTTCTTTAGCGCCTACGGCGAGCAGGGGCGCGAGCTCTGGTTCAGCGATGGGAGTGCGGAAGGGACACGGCAGGTGAGCCAGTTGCCGGGGGATGATGAGAACGATCTCACCCTCCTCGGGGGTATCGGCTGGACGTCGACCATGCTCTTTAGCGTCACCATCGACGGTGAGCAGCAGCTCTGGGCAAGTGATGGTAGCAGCGACGGCACCACCCTGCTGGCAAACCTCGGTAGTGAGGTAACGATTAGCCAGAGTGAGGTGCTAAAGGCCGGCAGTGGCAGCGCATGGTTCTCGCAGCTCATCTTTGCCGCCGGCGCTGAGGGTGAGCAGCAGCTCTGGATCACCGACGGCACCCCCGACGGCACTCAACCGATCAACGATCCGAACCTGCTCAACCCGACCGGCTTCCAGCTCCTTAGCAGCGCCTACGCCTCAGATCAGGAGATCCTATTCCAAGCGGAAGATAGCAGCGGTAACACCGCCCTCTGGCGCGCCACCATCCCCAGCAATGGCAGCCCCACCATCAACCAGATCAGCACCGAAGTGAACGGCTTTGCCGCCGGCGGTGCGCTGTTTGATGGCCACTTCTACTTCCAGAACTTCGATTTTGATCACGGCAACGAACTCTGGGTCACCGACGGCACCGCCGACGGCACCTACATGCTGCGCGATCTCGACCCAACCGATGGGCGTAATGGCGCAAATAGTGGCGCGCCAGCGGAGCTGATCGCCATTGGCGATCGCCTCTTCTTCTCCGCGGTCAACGCAGCGACCGGTCGTGAGCTCTGGGTGAGTGATGGTAGCAGCGACGGCACCACGCGCATCCAAGATCTCAACGCCGGTGGCTATGCGGCCAATCCGCTAACCCTCTTTACCATTCTGCAGCCATCGACCCGCTCACCTGAGATCACCCTCAGTGCCGCCGGCAGTGAGAGTGATAGCTACTGGGTGCAGTCGAGTGGTAGCCTCCGCTTCTATGATGCCGACGTCTATGGCCAAAGTACCCCAGCGTTCGGCTTCCCTGAACTCGATGTCATTACCGACGCCGCCATCCTCAGCGATGCGGAGAAGCAGTATCTGAAGAGCGGTTGGCAGATGGGTTATGGGAACACGAACGGCACCTATACGTGGAGCTATAAGATGGCGGCTGAGAAGTTCAGCTTCCTCAGTGCCGGCGAGACACTCACGCTCACCGCTCGGGTGACCGCTCCCGATGATGATCTCAGCTCTGCCGCCACCGCCGTCGAGACCATCACGATCGTTATCACCGGCATCAATGCGGCACCGGTACTCACCAGTAGCTCCACCCTTCAGCTCAATCAGCAGAGCGAAGATGTGGTTGCCGACGGCACCCTCATCACCACCCTGCTTAACCAGTCGTTCATCAGCGACAGCAATAGTGATCTCACGAACGCAGCGTCGGAGATGGCTGGCGTCGCGATCAGCGCGCTCGACACCACCCACGGCAGCTGGTCCTATCGGATTGACGGTAGTGATGAGTGGATCACGATCGATCCGGATAAACTCGATACCGGTAACGCCCTGCTGCTCGGCCGCAACGACGCCATTCGCTTCGATGGGGATGAGAATTGGAACGGTAACCTCTCACCTGCGCTCACCTTCCACGCCTGGGATGGTGCTAGCGGCAGCGCCGCCGACTACCTCTCTGTAGCAGAGAATAGCGGCGGCCAAGGGACACTCTCGCTAGCGAGTTCGAGCGCGACGCTCTCGATGAGAGCGATGAACGATGCGCCGACGCTGATCGACGGTGAGGGTACGCCCACCGGCATCGACGAGGATAGCAGCAACCCCAGTGGTGATCTGATCGCTACCCTGATGGCCGGACGCATCAACGATATCGATATCACCAGCGGCGGCAATATGCCGGCGGCGGTCGCCATCAGCGCGATCGACGAGAGCCACGGTGGCTGGCAGTATCAGATCAGCGGCAGCAGCAGTTGGATTACCATCGATAGCAGCCAGTTAGAACTGGGCAAAGCGCTGCTACTTAGCGGTGCCGACAAGCTACGCTTCCTCCCCGATGCCGACTGGAGTGGCACCGCCGAGGTCACCTTCCACGCATGGGATCGTAGCTCCACCCAGCAAGCCGGTAGCTACCTTATGGTGGCCGACAACAGTGGCGGCACCAAATCGCTCTCGACCACCACCGATACCTTCAGCATCACGATCGCTCCGATCAACGACGCGCCGGTGATCAGCAGTGGCAGCGCCCAGTTCACCGCCATCGATGAAGATCCGACCAGCAACAGCGGTGATCTTGTTAGCGCTCTCCTCAGCAGCGGTGATCTGCTCACCACCGATGCCGATGGCGCTGATGTCACCCTCGGCATCGCGATCAACAGCATCAACACCAGCGACGGCAGTTGGGAGTATCAGTTAGCTGATAGCACTGATTGGCAACTGATTGATCTTGCAAGCAACAGCGGTAGCGCCCTGCTACTGAGCGGTAGTGATCGGGTGCGCTTCAACCCCAACAGCGACTGGCACGGCACCACGGCACTCCAGTTCCGCCTCTGGGATGAGACCAGCGGCAGCGCCGGTGACTATCTACCGCTCGCCGATAACAGTGGCACCACCCACACCCTCTCGGCCAGCAGCGGCGTCGCCAGCCTGATTGTCAACTCGGTCAACGACGCACCGGTGATCACCTCCAGCGACACCATCAGCGCCACTGAAGAGGATGCCAGCTTTAGGCATGAGCTAACCGCCACCGATGTCGATGGCGATACCCTACAGTGGCGTCTTGCTGAGGGTTCGACGCTACCGGCCGGTACCACACTACAGCAGACCATTACCACCCAAGCCGAAAGCTACAGCATCACCGATCCGGGTGGTATCGGCTATGACAACGCCACCGGTACCCTCTATATCTCTCAGGGCGGCTTCTATGCTGCGAATCAGCCCGGTAGCACCTACGCCAGCGGCGCTAGCATCATCGCCGTCCAGAGCGACGGTACCAGAACCACACTCGCTAGCCAGTCGCAGTCGCAGTTCGGTGCGCAGATCGACAAGATGGTGGTGCATGAGGGTTACCTCTACGCCGGCTACTACAAAGCGGCCGGTGGCAGCAGCGCTATCTACAGCTACAACCTAGAGAGTGGTGATCGGGAGCTCTTCTACGAACTCGACACCAGCACCAGCAGCGATCCGAGCGAAGTCTCCAATATCGGTTCGCTCAACATCCATGATGGCTACCTCTACGCCATCGCCAGTGATGTCGATGGCGGGACCCGGATTGAGCGGTTCAATCTCGACACCGCTATGATCGATTCTGCACCGTACCTCAACTTTGCCGACCACGAGATCGCATGGGACAACTGGGGCTACGGCTTCACCATCGATGATGCGGGCGTGATCTACGGCACCCTCGCAAACAATCAGGTCTACCGCTATGACGCAACGGCAGCGGTCGGTGAGCAGTTTGCGATCATTTTAGGTGATGGCAGCGACACCACCCTCCCTGAGGGGGATATCTCCGATATCGCCATTGACAAGGGTGATCTCTTCATCGGCTACGCCTCTAGCGGCGCCGGTAAGGTGAATGGCATCTACCGCTACCACTATGATGATGCGAGTGCGAGCTGGCAGCAGAGTAGCGTCGATACCACCACCAAAGCCTTCTCTCTGCTCTTTACTGAACAGGGCGATCTCATCTCCAGCAACGTCAACCCGACGCTGCTCAATCAGGGTGGGATCGTCGTGGGTACGCCGAGTTATGCGCTGGTGGGCGCACCGGAAGTCGCCGGTGAGTACACCATTGATCTGGTAGTGAGTGATGGCGAGCTGGAGGATACCCAGACGCTGACGCTGACGGCTAACAACATTAACGATGCACCGACGCTCACCACCATCGATCCCTTCGAGGGCGTTGAGAATCAGGAGAAAAACATCACCTTCGAGCAGTTGCTCGATGCGAGCGACGCGGCCGATGAGGATGCCACTAGCACCGATGCGGGCGACAGCATCACCGCCTTTATCGTCAAGCAGGTGAGCAATGGTCAACTGCTGATCGGCGCGGATCGCGACACAGCGACCGCTTGGACGCCGGGCACCAACGACACCATTGATGCCGATCACCAGCTCTTCTGGATCCCCGATCCCTACACCACCGGCCCAATCAACGCCTTTAAGGTGGTGGCGCTTGATGAGAATAGCGCCACCTCAGCGACGGCGCTGGCGGTACAGATCGATCTCGAAGATATCAACGACGCACCGCTGCTGATGACGCCACACGCCTTCCTGATTGCCGATAGCGGCAATGGCGATGGCGCGGTCGTCTATCTGACCAATGGCACAGAGGGGGGTACGACCCCGTTCCTCAACGCCGAGAGCAATGTGATCACGATGGATCCGGCCGGCACTCAATTTGCTGCGCTACCGTGGGTCTCCCTCTTTACCGACCGTGACGATCGCCTCTACAGCAGTGATGGCAGCAGCACCGGTAGCTATGAGCTCACCAACGCCGCCGGTGCCCGCCTCACCGTCACCAGCAACCTAGTCACCTTCGGCGATGCGATCTGGTTTGCCGCTCGCGCCGATGGCAGCGACATCGGTAGCGAGCTCTACATGAGTGACGGCTCACCGGGTGGTACCCAGCTTGTTACCGAGATCCGCGCCGGAAGTCAGGGTAGCGCAATTGAGCAGCTCACGGTTGCCGGTGACAAACTCTACTTCAGCGCCAATGCCGGCACCGGCGATGGCGCTGCGCTCTGGATCAGCGATGGCACCGCTGAGGGGACGCAACTGCTGCACACCATTGATAACAGCAGCGACAGCGCCTCAATCCGCTCCCTCACCCCATTTGGCGATAGCGTCATCTTCAGCGCCGTCAACAGTGCAGGTCGTAACCTCTGGTTCAGCGATGGGACGCTTACGGGCACCCGGCAGCTCACGTACAATTCGCAGCCAGGTGATCTGGTCACCGATAATAACGATGGCAACTCACTCTTTGTGATCGATGTCAATGGCACCCCGAAGGTGCTATTTGCCGGTGGCATCAGTGACGATCGTGAACTCTGGATCAGCGATGGCCTAATCTCTGGCACACAACAGCTCAAGAGCTTCAACACTAACGGTAGCAGTAATCCGCACGCATTCCATCAGCTAGGTAATGGCAGCGTGCTGTTCCAAGCCACCAATAGTGACGGTGTGGTAGAGCTCTTCCGCACCGACGGTACTGCCGCAGGTACGACATCGCTCGGTATTGAATCGAGCGGCCTCGAAGCGGGCGCTGCCCTGCTCAACGGTCAGCTCTTCTTCCAGAACTACGATATTGAGCATGGTAGTGAGCTCTGGGTGAGCGACGGTACCGCTGAGGGAACGCACCTCTTCAAAGACCTCGATCCCAACTCCAGTCGCGATGGCGCCTTCAGCAGCGAGCCGAGCGACTTTGTGGTGATGGGTGGCCGTCTCATCTTCTCCGCCAGCACGGGTAGCGATGGACGTGAGCTCTGGATCAGCGATGGTACGGTCGATGGGACGATGCGACTGGCCGATATCAACGCCGGTGCTGACGATTCGGGTGTGCTACCGCTCACCGCCTTTGATCTCCCGATCGCCGATATTGATCCCGATCAGGCGGGTCAACAGGTCGCGGCGCAGGAGGCAGCGCTCCATGTCGATCTCAATGACAACAGCAACACACTCTACGCCAGTGGTCTGATCCGCTTCTACGACCCCGACTATGGTGACTATCCGACGTTCGCGGCCAGTAGCTCACCAGAGCCCATTTCGAAGAGCGCGTTAGCGGCTGATGGCGTAACGGAACTGACTCTCACTACCGAGCAGTGGGCTAGCCTAAGTTGGTATGGGATTACGGCAACAGAGTACCCCTTCACTGCCTATACCCAGAGTGATAACCGCGAGAGTGGGGTGATCAATTGGGAGTACCGGGTTGATGAATCGACCCTCGATTTCCTCGGTGAAGGTGAGACCATCACCCTCACCTATCGCGTCACGCTTGCCGATACCCACACCACGCCACACGAGGTGTCGCAGGATATTGTTATCACCCTCCACGGCAGCAACAATGCACCGACTATCAGTAGTATCAGCGGTAACCCGTTGGTGGCAATTGATGAGGATGTGCTCGCTGCCGATAACAACGGTGTAGTGACAAGCTCGCTGCTAGGCATCTCAACTGATGGGTTAATCGTCAGCGATCTCGATTCGCGCGATAATCTTGGCATCGCTATCATGATGCTTGATGAGACGCATGGGAGTTGGGAGTACTCACTAGACGACGGTGATAATTGGCAAGCGATCGATGGGTCAACGTTCATAACTGCCTCCTATCCATCCGTGCTACTGCTTGGAGGTAGTGATCGAATCCGTTTCCTACCCGATAGTGACTGGAACGGTACCGTCAACAACGCTATCACCTATGTTGCTTGGGATGGAACCGTCGGCACGGCTGGGGAAATCATCACCATAGATGGCAACAACGGGCCGGATGGCACTCTCTCTTCTAACAACGTCGCTAACAGTACGATCACTGTCAATCCGGTTAACGATGCGCCGACGGGTAGTGTCAATATCGCCGGTACGCTAAGTCAGTGGCGTACGCTCACCGCAAGCAACACACTGCAAGATGTCGATGGCATGCTCGGTGAAGATGCCGTTGTTACCTACCAGTGGCAGCGCTACGATAGCGTCAATGAAACTTGGGAGAATATTAGCGGAGCCACTAACGCTACCTACCGCTTAGATCAAGACGATGTCGGCACGCAGGTACGGGTGGTCGCAAGCTATACTGACGATCAAGGCGGACAGGAGCGCGTCAATAGCAACGCCACCGACGAAATCGCCGAGTATAACGATCCGGCACGCGGCCCGATTACCATTACCAACTCAGCCGACGGTGGCAGCCGTACCATCACCTATAGCGTTGACAATAACGTTACTCCACCGACCATCAGCAACGAGACAGACGGCTTATCCGGCAGCGATAGCACCGACACCGGCGCTAACATCGGCGCCTCAGCCCAACAGGGTGATACGCTAACAGTCACCAACCAACTAATCGATCCCGATGGCATAACCACTGCCATCAGCTACCAGTGGATGCGTGATGGTGCGCCGATTAGCGGCGCAACTAGCGACACCTACACCCTGACCCAAGATGATGTCGATAGCGATATCACGGTCACCCTCAGCTACACCGATAGTGCGGAAACGCCACAGTTAGAGAAGATCAGCAGCGCCACCATCACGCCGGTGGCTAACGTTAATGATGATCCCACCGGCAGCGTCACCATCAACGGTACAGCGAGCGAAGGTGAAACACTCACCGCCAGCAATACGATTGCCGATATCGACGGCATGGAGGAGGCGACGATCACCTACCAGTGGTATCGTGGCGGTGTTGAAATCGGCGGTGCGACTGATAGCAGCTATCAACTGACTAGCGCCGATGTCGGCTCGACCATCACGGTCAAGGCGAGCTACACCGACGACTATGGTCAGGAGGAGAGCGTCACTAGCAGCGCCACTGCGGCGGTGCAGAATGTTAACCCCACCACCGATATCGATAGCAGCGTCAACGCAACCGAGGATAGCCACTTCCAGCTCGCCCTCAACGGCAGCGATGCCGGCGGTGATCAGCCCACCTGGTCCACCACCACCACCCTCCCGGCTGGCTTAGCGATTATCGACGGCTTGGCGATGAGCGAGCAGTCGGGTCTCACCACCGGTGAGCCGGGCGGTATCGCCTACGACAGCGCCACCGGCGACATCTACCTCACCGAGGGCTCCTACTACAGTTGGGCCAATGAGAGCGGCGAAGGGTCGGCGATCTGGAAGATTGCTGCTGACGGCACGCGCACCAAGTTTATCGATCAGCCGCAATCAACGTACGGCATTCAGGTTGATAACATGGTGATCCATAACGGCTACCTCTACGCCGGCTACCTCAACCTCGATGGCGGCGATAGCACGCTGCGCGCCTACAATCTGGCAGATGGTAGTGAGCGTACGATTTACACCCTTCAGGATAGTGTAGGGGGTGAGATCACCACCATCGGCTCGCTCGCAATCGCCAATAACACTATCTATGTAGTAGAAGGTAATAATGACGGCTCACGGATTGTATTGGTAAATGATCCAACCAGCGGTCTGAACGGCTCTACAGACGTAACGCTCTTCGACTTCAATAGTGAGAGCTATTTAGTCCCTTCGACCACCTACCCCTATGAGATCGCGATCGATAGTGATGGCTGGATCTACGGCACCCTCTCCGATAATCGGGTCTACCGCCTCGACTCCAACGATCCCAACCGTTTCGAGATCATTTTCGACGGCGACGGCGTCACAGTCGATGGGATCACCAGCTCACCGCTCCCCTATGGTGACATCGCCGACATTAAGATCCACGACGGCAAACTCTACCTCTCCTACGCCGCCACCAGCGATGGTGGGAAAGCGGTCGGTATCTACCAATACGATCTAGCAACGCTGCAGTATGAGCTCACCATCAGCGATGAGGCTGCCCCCTTCTCGATGGTGTTCACCGACGACGGCGAGCTTGTTGCCGGCCATGTCAACATCGACGACCTCAACGAGAGCAGCCTCTACCGCGGTACGCCACAGCAGTATCTGGCCGGTACGCCAACCGTCGGTAACACCCCGAACAGTGATGGCACCTATGAGTTGGAGCTGACCCTCAACGACAACCTCAGCACGGTGGTCGATGGTCAGAGTGATGGCACCCTCGATCACACCCTCACCCTCACGATCAGCGATACTAACGATGCGCCGACGCTCAGCACCATCAATGCTCTAAGCGGCACCGAAGATCAGGCACTGGCGGTCACATTCAATACGCTCAACACCGCCTCAAATGCGGCTGATGAGGAGGATGGAGCGGTCTCCGCCTTCAAGGTGACCGACGTCGCCGCTAACGGCACCCTGCTGATCGGCAGCACGCAGCAGAGCGCCACCGAGTGGCGTCCCGACAGCAATAACACCATCGACGCCACCATGAGCGCATGGTGGGTGCCTGATCGCGATATCAACGGCAACGACACCGCCGCCTTCTCGGTGGTGGCAGTCGATAGCGACGGGGCTGAATCGGCGAGTGCCGTGAGTGTCAAGGTTGATCTCGCCGCGAGCCCCGACGCCCCCACCTTCTACGATGACCAGTTGATCCATAGCGCCGCCTACGGCAGTGATCCGAAACTGGTTAGTAGCGTTGGGCTCCCTTACTACGACACAACCATCAGTCAGGCACCGATTCTCGCCGCTGCCGGCGGTAGTGCAGCGGCACTGCCGAATGGTCGCGGTTTCCTCTTTAGCGATGCCGATAACGCCATCTGGTTTAGTGATGGGGTAGTCAACGGCACCACCGAACAGCTCACCACCATTGATGGTGTACCGCTCATCCTCAAGAGCAAACTGCTCAACTTTGGCGATCAGATCGCCTTTGCCGCCATCCGCAGTGATGCCGAAGATGATAGCCAGATCGAGATCTGGCTCAGCGATGGCCACTACCACAACACCCATCCGCTGGAGGCGTTCGGTGAGAATGGCACCTACCTGCGTGAACTCACTGTCAGTGGTAACAAGCTCTACTTTGTCGCCGATGGTGGCGACGATACCGGCAGTGAACTCTGGGAGAGCGATGGCACTACCGAAGGGACAACAATGGCGATGGATCTCGCTCCCGGCGCGGCCAGCAGTGGCATTACCTCGCTACTCGCGCACGATGGTAAAGTCGTCTATGTGACCGATGTCGATGGCGTGCAGATGGTCGGCTACTACGGCTCAGATAACGACGGATCGCTAACAACCTACTCTGAGTCCCTCCCAGAGGGAGTCAACCCCGCTAGCTCTATTCTCATTAGTACGACTATCGATCTTAGCACCATTGAAAGTGACAAACTCTACTACCTCCATGACGGTAGTGACGGTTTGAGCGTGCGCAGTGCCGAGACGGGCGAAAATGATGATAATTTCATCAACCTCACTGACAATGGCTACATCAGTGCCGGTAACTTCTATAGCCTCGACCACTACTCGCTGATCTACCAAGCGACCGATAGCGATGGCAACGTGTGGTTGGTCACCAGCTATCAAAATAGCCTGACCGAGCTGGCCCAGCTCGACGGCAACCTCGATACAGCGGTAGAGTTCAACGGCAAACTCTACTTCGCCAACAGCAGTGACGATACCGGGCGTGAGCTCTGGGTGAGCGATGGCACGGTTGAGGGCACCGGACTACTCAAAGACATCGATCCGTCGTGGGGTCGTGATAGTGCGAACAGCAGTGATCCAGCCGATTTTATGGTGGTTGGTGATCGCCTCTACTTTACCGCGGCTAATGCCGATCAGGGTCGTGAACTCTGGGTGAGTGACGGCACGGCTGCCGGCACCATGCTACACACTGACTACAACTATGGTGCGGGCGATGGCCAGATCGATCTGCTGGTTGGTTTTAATATCGACAGCACCCTCGAACTGGTCACCCATATTGATGAGAGCCGACTCAATGACTCTGAGGAGACCCTCCTCGCCAGTGACACGCTCCACTACCGCGATGCTGATGGCGGCCTGCCGACCCTCTCCCTCACCGCGCAGAAGGTGGAGATTGGCAAATACTTTGAGTATGGACAGGCCAATCTCAGTACGTTCAATCCCCCTGCCGCCTATGACTACCTTGTGGATCGGCTGAAAGGGGGATTCGCTTACAACGCTGATGGAGAGGGCAACCTCGACTGGACCTTCAACGACATCACCGCTAGCGATCTCGACTTCCTCAGCCGTGATCAGTGGATTGAGGTAACCAACACACTGCATCTGGATGATGGCACCGGTCTCACCGCCGATCGCAAAGTGACCATCGCGATCGCTGGCCGTAACGATGCGCCGATCTATACGCAGGGTGAGAGCGCAACGCTTGCGAGCGTCTACGCTAACATCAGCGACGCGAATAACAGCGGCACCCTAGTGGCTGATCTGATTGCCGACGGCGAGATTGTCGATGCCGATAATCCGACCCTAACAGCCGATCCGACCATGATTGAGGCGATCGGTATCAGCGCGGTCGATAGCAGTAACGGCACTTGGCAGTATCAACTCGCTGAGACCTCTGAGTGGTTCGATATCGACTTCACCGAACGTAGCGGCAGCGCCCTGCTGCTCGATGGCGGCGATAAGATCCGCTTTGTTCCCGATGCCGATTGGGATGGTCAGATCAACGAGGCGATCACCTTCCACGCTTGGGATAAGAGTAGCGAGAGCATGTCGATTGCGGTGGACGATCGCCTCAGTGCCGGCGACTGGATTGAGATCGAAGGCAACAGCGGTGGTGAGGGTACGCTATCGAGTGCTACCGGTACCGCCTCACTCCAGGTACAGGGGATCTATGGTGTCACCGCCGATAGCCGTAGCGTCGGTGAGAGCGCGGTAGATGGTGAGATCTTCTTCCGCTTCGCCGAAGCAGAAATCGCACTCGACCAGAGCGGAGATCCCGATCAGCAGGCGATGCTCTTAACCCATTTCCAGCAGCTGTTCGATAACCCTGACCTGACGCTTGAGGCGTTGGCGAGCGAATATGCCGACCTGCTGGTGATGGCACAGTTCCAGACCAATACGCGCGTGGGTAATAGCAGCGAATGGCAGATGGCGGGGCTCTCATTAGCGCAGTTAGCCACGCCGAATGATGATCAATTCGATCCCTTCACGCTGCTAGCTAACGATCTCTGGCTACCCTTTACCACATCATCGATGAGCGGTAATGAGACGCTTCGCTTAGATAGCAACAGCGTGGTTAATGATGGTGGCATCAACTTCAGCTATGACGGTGTGGTTGAACTGTCGACAGCGACCGATAATACGGACGGGATACGTGTCATTGTGGAAGCCGACGGTGGCTGGATCGATACCAATGGCAACTATCAGATTGATGAGGCAGAGCGGATCGATAGTAATCGCGTCTTTTACAACTACGGTAGTCTTGTTGACCCCGATCATGATTGGAGTAGTGATACATACACGCTACACATCACAGTGCCCTATCTGGTGGATAATTCTTCACAAAAGATGGTGCTCGACTTAAGGGGTTTCGGTGGTGATGATCGTATCGTGTTCGATATGGCCGCGATGCGCGATAACCTTGTGTCAGGTCAGACATGGTACCCACAACTCCAGAGAGCGGGGAGTCAGTTTGATGATCCCCTATCTGCACGTGAAATTGTGCGCCCCACAGGCGAAGCGGTCGTTACTTGGCAACTATTAGATACCGAGGCATCATCGAAGGTTTGGGCCTCTGTTTTTAGCAGCCGCAACAGCACTACTTACAGCACTACTTACTATGGCATCAAGCTCAACCTCAAGACGCGCTCCGGGACGGTCAATTGGCAGGTGGGCACCTTCGGCTCCACGATCGATATGTTCAGTTACCCGCTATCCAGTTTTGATAGTCTGCCAACGAACATCACCTTTGCTGCTCCGCATGTCAGCCTATCACCTGAGCAGGAGGGACTATTAAGCTACCTGCAGCGCGTGAGCGGCGTTACCGATCTCACCCTCGACCAAGTGGCCGACTGGTTTGATGAGGAGGTGGTGATGCTGCAGTTCACCACCGATCTCACCGCCGATGGTAGCGATAATCAGCAGTTCAGTGGCGTCGATAGTGAGGAACTGGCCGAGCCGAGCTCGGAACTAGACCTCTACGATCTAAACGCCAACACCTTCTGGCTGCCGATATTGGCCAGCGAGCTGGCGCAGATCAACGGCGATGATCTGGCGCTAACGCTCGATGCCAACGCCTTCGCCGGTGATCCGCAGGCGAGCTTTACGGTCACCCGCAGCAACGGCGATGCGGCCAGTAGCGTGAAGTGGACGCTTACCGGCACGGCAGCTAACAGCGCTGATCTGGCCGCCGGTCAGGCGACCAGCGGCACCCTCCAGTTTGCGATTGGCGAGACCAGCAAACAGGTGGTGATTGCGCTCAACCCCGACACCACCGTCGAGCAGGCCGAGAGCCTGATCCTCACCCTCAGCGAGCCGGCCAGTGATATGGTGATTGGTAGCGCTAGCAGCGCCACCATCACGATCGATAACGACGACTACGCCACCGTTTCAGCGGCTGCAACCAGCGCCGCCGTGATTGAGGGTAACCCCGATGGTGAGGATCCGCTCTACACTAGCGTCACCTTCGCCATCAGCCGCAGCGCGCCGGAAGGCCACGATAGCAGCGTGGTACTGCCAGCCGATGTGGTCAAATGGGCGCTACTGCTCGATCAGCAGGGTGGGATCAGCAGTGCTGATGTCCACCCCGATGATCGCAGTGGTCAGTTGAGCTTTACTGCCGGCCAGACCGAAAAATCGGTCACCGTGCGCGTGCTGCGTGATGCCCTCTCCGAGGGTGATGAGCAGATGGAGCTAGCACTCTCGCTGATTGATGGCACCAGCCAATATAGTGTGATAGGTGAGTCGGCGACGATAACGCTCGTCGATGATGATCCCACCATCGGCTACAGTGTGATTCCGGTGACCGGCACGGAGGGGGATGAACTCACCTTCACCCTCACCCGCACCACCGGTCTGGAACTGGCGACCACCCTCGACTACACCCTGATCGCTGGTAGCCGTGGCGACTCGACCCTGCCGAGCGAGCGCAGCGGTAGTGTCACCTTTGCTGTTGGTGAATCAACCGCCACTGTGACCGTGGCCACCGTCGATGATGATGTGGTCAGCGATACCCAGAACTTCTTTATCAAGATCACCGATCCGCATGGCGCGACCCTCACCAGTCAGGTGGTTGCCGAAGGGCAGGTGATCAACAACGATGCGCGGATCGACATCACCCACGTGGTGGCGGGTACACCCGCCGCCGATGGCACCACCCTCTACACCGTCTATCTAGCGCGCAGTGGCGGTAGCGATCAGCAGCAGCAGGTGCGCTGGAGTGTTAGCGGTGCCGGTGAGAACCCGATCCCCGCCGATAAGCTGACCCTGCCGACGGAAGCGGATGAGTACCTCATCACCTTCGATGCTGAGGGTAGTGATGGCGCAAGCTTCAGCTTCAGCGCGCAGCCGGGCCTACTCACCGACGGTAGCTTCGGTTTCGATATTGAACTCACCGGCGTCACCGATAACGCCCAGCCGGGGATCGATACCATTCGAGCGCATGTGATCCCCGATCCGAATGCGGTCGCTATCAGCGTTGCCCCACACGCCACCCGCTTCCTTGAGGGGACCGAGAGTGATCAGAGCGCTGCTCACACCTTCCGCATCACCCTCTCTGAGGCGGCTAACCGCGATATCGTGGTTGATTGGAGCGTGGCAACAGCAGCGAACAACAGTGTCGATAGTGACGACTTTGGTGGCACCCTGCCGAGTGGCTCGGTCACCATTACGGCGGGTAACACCTACGCTGATATTCAGGTCACCCCAAGTGTCGATAACCTGAACGAGGTGGATGAGAGCTTCCGCGTCACCATCACCACCAACGATAGCGCCGCCGGTGTGGTGGTGGGCGAAGCGGTCGGACGCATCACCAACGATGATGGTTCGCTACAGTTTACCGATGGCCTCACCTTCCGTGGTGATGAGGGGGATAGCGAGGCGGGTAGCCTCACCGCGCAGGTCTATCGTGAAGGGTTTGCCCGCACCGAAGTGTCGGTCGAATGGCGAGTCGAGTTGATAGAGGGTGAGAATGCCGCTACCCGTGACGATCTGATCACCGGTGAAGCGGTCGATCGGCTCGGTGATAACGACGGCCTTCCGAGCGGCACCCTCACCCTCCTACCGGGTGAGCTAAGTGGTAATATCGATATCGATCTCGCCGGTAATGAGATTCTGGAGGCGGATGAGACCTTCCGCATTGTGTTGAGCAATCCGGTCGGTACGCTCATCACCGATAGCAGTGCCGAGGGTGCAACCGGTAGCGATCGCACCGATGTGGTGATCCGCAACGATGACGCCATCCTCAGCATGGCTTCGGCCACCATCGACTATGATGAGGGGCATCTCGGCGAGAGCCATACGCTGCGCATCACCGTCCGGCGTGAGGGGGATCTACGCGATAGCGCCACCTTCACTTGGAGTGCAGTTGCCAGCGGTGAACAGCCGGTCGATCCGGCCACCGACTTTAGCGCCAGCTTCAGCGGCAGCGCCAGCTTCGCAGCCGGTGCCGATGAGGCGACCATCCGCATTGCGGTGCGTCCTGACGATCTGCTAGAGAGCGATGAGCAGCTCACCGTCACCCTTACCGGTACCAGCAGCAGCGGTCACCGCCTGAGTGACGAAGCGGGCGCGCTCACCACCGTCGCCACCCTCCTGAATGATGATATGGTGGTGCAGTTTGCTGGTGTGCAGGATCTGGCGGTGCGTGAGGATGGTTCCACCATCGCAGAGCCGGCCCGTCCGCTCTATATCCCGACCGGCGATGGCAGCGGTGAGTTCATCTACACCCTCACCCGTAGCGGCGATCTGCGTAGCGAAGCGACCGTGTCGTGGGCGCTCGATCTCGACGGCTACGACGCCACCAGCGACGATTTTGTTGCCACCAGCGGCACCGCCACCTTTGCGGCGGGTAGCGCTAACGCCACCTTTACCGTTGTCGCTGCCGATAACAACCGTGTCGAAGCGGATGAGACGTTTGCAGTACGGCTAGTGACGCCATCGACAGGTGATGGTATCACCCTCGGCGAGCAGGTGAGCGCCAACGGCACCATCCTCAACGACGATGTGGCGATTGTCGCTACGCTACAGGCGAACGCTGGCAGTGAGGGGGGCGAGAGTGATAGCAGCAGCTACACCTACACCCTGACGCGGATCGGTGATACCGACCATCGCGCCAGTACCATCGACTGGGTGGTCGATGGTGACGATCTGATGGTGGGTGACACGGTGGTCGCTAACGCACTCGATAGCAGTGAGTTTGTTGGTGGCACGGCGCCGAGCGATAGCCTCAGTTGGAGTCTAGGCGAGTCCGACGCCAAAACCATCACCTTCAGTGTGAGCGGTGATGGGGATGCCGAAGGGGATGAGGCGTTCCGCCTCGCCCTCACCAACGCCGAGGGCGATCGCAGTGAACTGCGCGCTAACGGGATGGCCGGTATCGTCGCCGATGATGATGCGCGCCTCGCAATCAGTGCCGTCAGCGATGAGGATGTGGCTGAAGGGGGGAGTGAGAGCCGTAACGAGGTGAAGTTTGCGGTCACCCGTAGCGGTGATCTCGCCTCCACCGTCACCGTCGATCTGGTAGTGAGCGGTAGCGATAGCGTGAGCGGCCCGAGCCAGCTCACCTTCGATCCGAAGAGTCAGCAGATCACCCTGAGCTATGAGGATGGTCGCCCCGACCAGAACATCACCCTCGCCGGTGGGCAGCAGGTGCAGGTGATCACCTACACTCTCAGTGGTGACACCACGCCGGAGAGTGGCGAGACCATTACCGTCACCCTCGCTAACCCGGTTGCCACCCCGCACGATGGGCGCAGCGCCGGCGTACAACTGATCGAAGAGCAGAGCAGCGCTAGCGTTGCTGTGATCGACGATGATGATCAGATCGTTGCCACCGCCTCCGATATGTCGGAGGGGGATAGCGGCGGCAGTGCCCTCATCTGGACGCTCACCCGCAGCGGTAACACCGATAAGGAGACGGTGGTCGATTGGCGCATCGGTGGCACGGGCGAAGTGCCGGTCAACGGCGACGACTTTGTCGCTGGCCAAGAGAGTGCAAGCGTGCTCAACGACGGCCTGCCATCGGGGCGCGTCACCTTTGCCGCTGGCGAGACCAGCAAACAGGTGTCGGTGAGTGTCGCCGGCGATACGGTGATTGAGGCGGATGAGGGGATCACCCTCGCGCTCTCCAGCAGTAGTCTCAACACCACGCTGGTCGATGGCAGCATCACCCTGCTCGGTGATGATATTGGCTACAACGTCATCGCCCGCAGCGAATCGTTCGTCGAAGGGAACGATCCCGATACGCCGCGCCAGATCATCTTCGATCTGATCCGTGCCGGTAACACCGACAGCGCCAGTAGCGTCTCATGGGCACTGAGTGGTCTAACCGCTGCCGATCTGATCGACGGTGAGTCGCTACTTGGCGATATCACCTTTGCAGCGGGTGAGACCGGTAAGCGCATCGCCTTTACCATTCGTCAAGACTCAATCGTCGATCAGGATAAGAGCGTCACCCTCTCGCTGATCGATTCGAATGAGCAGACACTCGCTAGCGATAGCACCACCCTCGCTGATGATGATGCGGCCCTGAGTATCAACGCCACCTACAGTCAGCGGATGGAGGGCTCCGATAATGGCGGTAACAGCGAGATCACCTTCACCGTCAGCCGAACCGAAAATCTCGATCAGGTCTCTACCGTCGATTGGGCGGTTGCCGGCAGCAGCGGGCTGCGTCCCGACGACTTTGTCAATAGCGACGGCAAACTCCCCTCCGGCAGCCTCACCTTTGCGGCTAACGAGACGAGCAAAACCATCACGGTTCGGGTCGCGCACGACTCGAAGCTAGAGAGCGATGAGGTGGTGAGCGTCGTTCTGAGTAACGCCTCTGCCGGTAGCTCGATTATCGCCGCCGGTGAGAATCCGGTCGGTACCGCCTCGACCACGATCACCAACGATGATGCGCAGTTCAACTGGCGACTAGTCGATACGCCACCGAGCGAGTTGTTCATCCCGATCGCGATCGAAGATCTCGATACCCTCGACCTTGATGCGCTCGGATTTAGCGTCAGTAACTTACCCGCATCGGCCACCGACGGATCGACGGTTGAAGTGGTTAAGTTGGAGTCGATACCACCGAATGTGATTATTCGTTCTGGTGGTGGCTGGCTCGATGTCGATGGTGATGGCACGCTCAGCTTGGATGAGTATGCCTATCAGGTCTTCGACTTCGATGCAGAGGGAGAGGGCTCTAACTATGTTGAGGGGTTCATCAACTGGGATGAGCAGGCCGTTACCATCGAGTTTGAGCAGGTTTCAGGTGTGCCGCTCGATCTTACCGGCTTTGGATCGGATGATCGGATCGTGATGGATATCAATACCCTAAGGTCGCAGTCAGCACTGGATGTTTGGCATCTGTTCACAAGAATTGATGAGGATGTGTGGCTAGCGGGAGATGATTGGAGAGCGACGATTACCGGTAAGACTTCATCAACCATGGCCAGTAGGGGTTATTTATACACTTATACCCAAACCTATCGTGTCGGTATCTATTTAGATGAGAGTGGCTGCTTGCATGTGGCGAGTAGCGTCCGTGGATCCTCATCTCAAAACTCAGGTATTTGTAGTAGTACTTCGATCACACTGGCTTATTTCAGTGACAGCGAAACATTTTCTCCAGAAACGGAGATTAGAAACGTCATCTCGTTTGTGACCGATGGGGGGGGTACCGTTGGTGGCGAGGGGGGATCTGCCAGCGGCGGCCAGCAGGCGGCGCTCGATCACTTCCGCGAGCTGAGCAGTAATAGCGAAGCGACCATCGCGGATCTGAGCGCGTGGTTTAACGATGAGGCGGTGCTGCTCTACTTCGACAATCGTGTTGAAGAGGGTGCGATTGTCACCGATTGGCAGATCGATGGCGTCGATAGCGATCTCATCTATCAGGCCAGTGGTGGCTGGTCGCCGATTGTGCTTAGCAGCACGCCAGAGAGCTCGCCGGTGGTGTCGAAGATTGAGGGGGATGAGGGTTCCACTCAATACACCTTTGTGATTGATCGTAGCGGCTATCTCGAACAGAGCAACAGTGTCCACTGGACGCTCACCTCCGATGGTGGCGATGGTTACAACGGGGTTGATCTGTCGCTGACGAGTAATCGGCTCGACGTCACCTCCGCTCTCTCGGGCGATGTGCTCTTTAGTGCCGGCGAGCGTTCGAAGGTGGTCACCGTTACCGTCAATGCCGACAGTGGTGTCTACGATGCAGGCTACTACAGCAACAATATCAACACCCTGCTAGAGGGGGATGAGCGCTTCCAGATCGGCCTCTCGGCGGCAAGTAACGGTAGTGAGGTGGGCGCGAAAGATGTCGCGCAGGGCATCATCGTCAATGATGATATTCGCATCGAGGTGACGCAGCAGCTCACCTATCTGCCAGAGGGGCGACTCGATGGCGATCCCGATACCGACGGTGATCAGCCCGACGCCTATGTGCAGAGCATCACGCTGGTGCGCCAGGGTGATACCAGCCGCAGTGTTGCGGTGGAGTGGTATATCAACAGCGGCAGCGGTAGCTTCAGCAGTCAGATGATCGAGGGGCAGGCGAGCAGCGGTGTTATCACTTGGGAGGTGGGTGATAGTAGCGAGAAGGTGATTACGTTTACGCCGCTCGCCGAAGATGTGATTGAGCGGGATTACGCCTTCTCGATCAATCTGCGCCCGGTCGAGGGGGGTAACGCCGAGCTAATCGATGAGATCAGCTACTATCGCAGCGGCACGCTAACCTACGACACCCAATTTGCCGATAGCGGTAGCACCGGCTTTGAAGTGGCGAATATGATCGTCAAGCGCGATGAGTCGGGGCTCTGGGTCTCGAATCAGATGAGCGACAACTACAACGCCGATCTCAGCATGATGGAGGATTATGGGGCCGATCAGCAGAGCTATAGCGGCACTGATGGGCGCAGCAACAACACCTACTACTCGCGCGGCCGTGATGGCGTTAACTACAACGGTGATGGCGACACGCTAGAGGGTTCAGTCGGTGTCACCAGCGCTGATGAGGACTACACCGCTCAGAGCGGCACCCTCACCTTTAGTGAGAGTGAGCGCACCGATCAGATCACCATTGCGCTCACTGATGATGCGCTTGCCGAGACGCCGGAGGCGCTCTCGATCTTCCTCGATGGGGTGGTCGGCGCCACGCTCGCTAGCGATCAGGCGACCATCAAGGTGCGCGATAACGATACCACGGCGGTCGCGCAGGTGACGGTCGATGGTGGCACTGCGATTGAGGGGATCGATGAGTACGCTCAGTTCAAGGTCGGTTTTGGCACCGCGCTAAGTGAAGATACCCAGTTTGAGTTGAGCTTTGCCGGCAGTGCGCTACGCGATGAGCTTGGCGCGTTTGGTGACTTCACCCGCTATCTGGAGTACTCCACCGATGGCGGCCTGACCTGGCAGAGTAACACGCCGCTGTTTGATGTGGAGTACCGCGTCGATCAGGCGGTCGATCTCGATCAAGAGGTGTGGATCAGCTACCGCTTCGATAACGACTATGTTGACTACTGCTGCGAAAATAGCGGCGACTGGCTCGAATTTTCCGATGTTGAGCGCGGTAGTTATCAGGTCGGTGGCGATCTCAACTGTTGTGCGATTGAGGAAAACTGGAATTGGGAGTACTTCTACGACTACTCCACGGGTGAGTCGGGCTGGAGTAGCACCCTCTGGATCCCGGTACGAGCCGATGCAGAGATCGACTACGATGCGCTCGATATCAACTTCCTCGCTGATGGCACCCTCTCGCCAACCGGTACGACCATTAGTGGCAGCTATGGTGGTGTCGCCCCGATGCTGCCGACCGGCTCGCTGATTAATGGCAGTCGCCCAACGGTGTATGAGGCTGATACCGCCGATTATGACTACTTGGTGGTGATTGACAAAGATGGCGGTTGGGTCGATGAGAATGCCAATGGGGTGCGCGATTCGGATGAAAATCAGTTAGCGTTTGATCCGGCCACTGCACCGAACGGGTGGAGCGATCAGCTTGGGCTCGATGAGCATGCCGTGCTGATCCGATACTCGGCACTGCCAACCGACCAACTGGGTTGGCCGACAAACTATGATAATGCGCTCGATCTAAGGGGTTTCGGTGCGGATGACCGGATTGAGATTGCAAGCTATCTGCTATCAGATGACCCCTACTATGCCGTGGTGGTCACCGATTACTACACCCCGGGTAACCCGAGGTTTTACGATGGTAACTCAATTCGCAATTCGGCATTGACTCAATTCGGCCGAGGGTCGCAACTAGGATGGACCTATGCACCGGTCATGAATGTTATCAGCGCGACGTATCTAGAAGGCTTGGATAACGGTCTCAAAATGGTGTTCTATCCGCTGCCTGGCACTGACGCCTATCCTCTGAACCTGCCGATCGGTCACTTTGGCACCGATATTGATACTAGATACGACATGGTTGGTAGACTCGAAGGGGCACTACCACAGCAGGTCTCGTTTGTGGTGGGGAGCGATCCCTATGCCCCGCTTGATCTCTGGATTCCGGTGTTCGCTGACCAGATTCCGCTGATTAACCTCGATCAGGTGGCGTTTGAGTTTAGTAACAGTGAGATGGCCGATGCCGGTGATGTGACCGCGCAGTTCCTCGGCATCGCTGATCTGCGCACAATCGATAGCGGTGTGCGGGTGATTGTCGACACCGTTGGCGGCTGGTTCGATCGCGATGGTGATGGCACCCTCGATAGCAGCGAGCGGGTGGCACACAATCAAGCGTTCGACTTTACCGTGGCTGAGGGGGAGAGCAACAACATCGCGGTCGACTGGGATCAGTTTGGTGCGGTCACCATTGAGTTTGAGGCTGACCCTGGACAGCCGCTCGATCTGCGCGGTTTCGGTGCAGATGATCGCATCACTTTCGATGTCGATCAGATGATCACGGCTAATTGGTCGATTCCGCAGCCGCTGGTGAGCCGGCTCGGTAGCAGCGATAGCGCCTACACTTGGATGGGCGGCTACTCCTCCACGTTTGCGATCCATCTGAGCTACCGCAGTGATGAGTTCCAAACCGTTCTCCGCCTCGTCAGCGAATCGAGTTCCGGTCGGCAGTCACTCCGGTTTGCTGAGTTCGGTGATGGCGGCTTGGTCGATGGGCGTGGCCAGGGGCTGGCCCATCTGGCGCTGGTGACCGAAGCGCCAACCGTACAGGCGAATGAGCAGAGCGACTATGCGCTACTCCGAGCGCTGCAGAACAACACCTATATGCCAGTGATGGGTGAACAGTTCAGCAGTGTTGAGGGGGTCGTCGACTACTACGAGGGTAATGTCGCTTTCCTCCACTACCAGATCGATTGGCAGGGGGGTGAGGCGACCGACTGGGCGCTGACCGGTATCGATCCGCTGCTGATTAAGAACATGACGCCGGGGCAATACCCCGTCTTCCACCATCTACCATGGCTGGAGGTGCCGGCGGAAGCGGCGATGAACCGAGATGCGCTTGAAACAATCTGTAACGAGTCGTGGGGCTGGTGCTTCCACGATGAGATGTCGGTGCAGAACTACTTCGATCAGATGTATCAGCCAGAGCGCGCTGATGCGGCGTCGGATGTGCAGTTCCTCCGTTTCGATCTCACTAGCAGCGCACCGTGGGATGAGGGTGATGCCGCGCTGCGCTATGTGATTGAGGGGCTCGATGCAGCCGATGTGATGGCACCGCAGGGGTATAACACCCCGTGGAGTTCACTCGAACTGATGCAGCAGGTGGTGGTAAAAGCGGGTGAGACCAGCGCCGATGCGAGTGTCGCCTTGAGCAGTTCGGCACTCTTCGACGACAATCGTGGCGATCTGCAAGTGACCGGCAGCTATCTGGCAGCAGAGGAGCAGGTGGTCAGCTACCAGATTATTGATGACACGATCGATCTCGATGGTGTGCGCACCATCACGGTCGATGTGAGCCGCGCTAATAGCGAGAGCGCAGCGGTGGTCGACTACAGCATCAACATCAGCCGTCTAACTGATGATCGGCTGCTAGCCGACTCGGCTACTCCGAGTGGCCGGTTGGCATTTGATGCCGGTGAAGCGATTCAGAGTCTCACCTTCACCTTCGATGCCAACCTCGAGAGCAGCAGCGGCGGCGGATGGCAACCACCGCAATCGTGGCAGGTGATTGTGGCGCGCGATGTCGAGGGTCAGATCGGCGCTTGGATCGATAGCAACCAAGATGGTGTGCTACAGAGCAGCGAGCAGAGCGATCAGAATCTCGCCTTCACCGCCGATGGTGAGTCGCTGATCAATCTGTGGACCAACGAGGTGACGATCCGCTTCGACGCACTGGAAGATAATCCGCTCGATCTGACCGGCTTTGGCCGTGATGATCGGCTGGAGTTCAACCTCTCCGCGCTCGGTCGCGACGGTTGGAAGGTGGGTAACTTCACTGAAGCGACGATGGAATGGGATGATGATGGTTGGTGTTACTGCAACTCGCTCGATCGCAGCGGTAAGACGATCAACAATGATGATTACGATATTACCATCACCGGTTTCCGCTACAGCTGTTGTGGTGATACTTGGGTAGAGCTCAACTTTAGCGGCACCTATGAGGGGGATTGGACCTGCTTGCAGATTGGTCACCTCGGCGATAACTTCGGTTGCAGTGGTGATCAGTGTAGCCTGCTAGTCGATAACGAGAGCACGCTGCTTCACCAGGTCAGCTTTGTCCAAGATCCAACCCTCTATGTGGTGGTCGAAGCGAATGGTGCGTGGCTCGATAGCAATCAGGATGGGATCCACGATGCCGATGAGACCACCGCCGCCTTCGACTTTAGCGATCCGGAGGCGGCGGTTGCCGCCGCCCTGATCGATCTCACCTATACGCCGGTGGTGGTGCACTTTAATGATGCACCCGAGATCGCACTCGACTTTAGCGGCTTTGGTCGTGACGATCGGATGGAGATTGATATCTCCGCCTTTGCCGACAATCGCTCATTCACGCTGCTGCCCCATCTCCTACGCAGTAGTGTGGATCGCTGCATTGATGAGGTCTGTACCCGACTGAGCAGTCAAGGTGGCTATCTACGCCTCAATCAAAGCGGTCTGACGACGATGGAATTTATCGCTACGATCATAGGCGGCAACACGACGCTGCAGTTCAGTGCCCTTCAAATCGTTGGCAATCGCCTCGCCGATGAAAATGATTGGATGTGGAGCGAGAATGCGCTCTACCTAAAGCGCATGACTACGATCATGGGCGAGCCGAACTCGTCATGGCAACTCGCTGATTTCGGTACCGGTGCCTACTGCTATTGCTGTGGTGATCATGAAGCCAATCCGCTGATTGATGGTAATGGTGGCCTGATGAACCGGGTCAGCTTTGTCAATCTGACGGCTGAGGCGGGGCGTGAGTCGATTGCGGTGGTGGTCGATCACTGGTGGCTCGATGGTGACGATCTTGGGGTCTTCGCCTTTATCGATCAGGATGCCGATGGCGTGCTCGATAGCAGTGAGGCGCAGTTTGATAACCTCGCCTTTAACCGGCTGTTCGATATCAATGAGGATGAGGTGATCGATATCGATGATATCTCACCCGATAACTTCGCACTCTACTGCTGTTCAGGTGACGATCTGATCGATGTCGCGCACAATGAGGTGACCATCCGCTTCAACGATATACCGACGCAAGCGCTCGATCTGAGCGGCTTTGGTCGCGATGATCGGATTGAACTCGACCTGACCGCATTTGCCCGCAACGGCGGCTGGCAGATCCCAGCGCAGTTTAGCTTCACCGAACGCGATAATAACGGCGGCTACGATTGTGATGAGTTGACCGGTTGCTGGGCTTGCAGTTGTGTCGAATTTAAGGGTAATACGCTCAGCGGCGATATCGCCTGCATGACCCTAAGCGCGCACCGCGCCCCAGCCTACTGCTGTGACGACGCCGAACTGAGCCTGCGGATGTATGACTCGTGCAGCGACTGGCGGTGTCTCGATCTGGCTACCTTTGGTAATGGTCTTGGTGCCAATCACATCATCAACGGTGACAACGATCTGCTCGAACTGGTAACGCTGGTACACGCCGCACCGATTGAGATTATTGTTGAGCGCGCTGGTGCGTGGTTCGATCTCGATGGCGATGGGGTGCTCGATGCTGAAGAGGCGGTCGATAGCAATCTCGCCTTTGACTGCTATGGCGATGAGGTGATCCCGGGGCTGCTCGCCGACCATGAGGTGGTGGTGCGCTTCCGTGATGCGCCAGAGCGTACGCTCGATTTCAGTGGCTTTAGTCGTGATGATCGGATTGAGGTTGATCTGAATGGTCTGATGGCCAATGGTTGGCTGCTTAACACCCACTTCACCTCGATCGATATCGATCTCGATGTCGACTGCTACTACGATTGCTGTAGCTGGAGTTCCACCCTCTCGCTAGAGGGACAGACCCGTGGCGGCGCCGATTTCTGCTTCGATATCTCCGCCGACCGCTCAATCTGCTGTGGTGATCTGTGTAGTAACACGCTGGAGTTTGACGGTGTCGGCCAGTACCGTGATGTCGCTTGGTTTGGTTACGATAACAGCATCATCAACGGTTTCGGTGGGCTGCAGAATCAGATCACGCTGGTGCGCAGCGAAGTGACCGAGGTGATTGTCACCGCCGATGGTGGCTGGTTCGATCAGAATCACGATGGGATCCTTAGCGTCGATGAGCAGGTAGCCGATAACCTCGCATTTGACTTTAGCGTTGCCGAAGGGGTGAGCAATCGAAGCGAGGCGATCGATTTTGATCACCAGAAGGTGCTGATCCGCCTCCTCGATATGCCGTCCAACCCGCTCGATCTGGCCGGTTTTGGGATCGACGATCGGCTCGAGATCAACCTGATGGATATGGCGGTGGCCGGTTACACGGCGCTGATCAATAGTGCCTGCTACCCTATGTGTTGTGACGCTACCATGTCGAGCGACCGGATCGCTTTCTCGCTCTCCATGCGTAGCGATGTTGTTAAAGCGGCCGCCTTCGCGGGTTATCGCAGCACCGCATCGAGTCGTAATGGTCTCTACATGATCACCGGCACGCAGATGGAGATGTCGCGGTATGACTCACCGCTCGCAGCGATACCCGATATGCTTCAGATTGCCGATTTTGGTGACGATAGCACCATTATTGATGGTAATGGCTCACTCTTCTCGCGGATCAGCCAGCTACAGAAACCGATCAGTGTGGTCGTCGAGTCGGATGGTGCGTGGTGGGATAGCAACGCCAACGGCAAGCATGATGCCGATGAGCAGACACTCTGGTTTGATGATCAGGGTAACCCCCTATTTGGCGCCGGTAGTGTCGAGCTGACGCTACGCTTTAATGCGCTGCCGGAGGCGCCACTCAATCTCGCCGGCTTTGGCTGGGATGATCGGATTGAGATCAACACGCAAACATTGAAAGCCTCCGGTTTCCTAGGTGCCGATGCGATTGAGGAGAACGGCTACTGGGATGAGTATGGGAGTGATGCGCCTTGCTCCTTCTGCCTCTGCTATAGCGATGTTCAGACGCGTTACGATTCGGCCGTTTCGGGCTACTACACCAAGTACTCAACGATCAGCGTGGAGATGTACAACGAGCAGCTCTGGCTCACTGGCTATACCTCCTGGGAGAGCGGTAATTACACCACCACCACCACCACCTCTGGCAGCAGTAGTACTTACACGACCACGACCTACACAACGCTTGATAGCGGTTACGGCTGCAGTGCTGTACAGCTCGCCTATATCCCGGGTATTGAGGATAACGGGGGTCAATTCTATGCGCTGCGCTATAACATCAGCATGGTGTCGCCGCCGCTGATTAGTGGTTTCGATCGCAGCGAAGCGTTTGACATGAGCCTCACCGGTCAGGTGATCGACAACGGAGCTGAGGTGGCGAGCGATACGATTACCGTAGCCGCCGGTAGTGAGGAGCTACTGGTGCGTACGCCGCTGCGCGACGATAGCATCGACGAGATCAACGAGCAGATTGAGCTCACCGTCACCGCGCTCGACAATGACGAGATCGTGGTGCCGGAGCGCAGTGGTGTGGTCACCGTCGCGGATAATGATCGGCCGGTGCTCACCAGCGCCCAGCAGACGGGTCGCGATATCCTTAGCGGTCAATACTACCTGTTCCAGACGATCGACATTAACAACCGCGCCACCGATGAGTATGGTAGCCAGCCCAACCCGCTGCTGCCCGGAACCTCGATGTACGACAGCAACGATCAGATCACCGATCAGCTTAAGGATATGTATGGTTCCTTCTGGCAGGGGAGTTCATTGCAGTTTAATGCCGGCAGCAACCAAGCGTTTAGTGTCACCCTCCGCTTCAAGGGTGAGTGGGAGGTGGCGCTGATCGATGCCGATATGGCAGAGAATGGCATGGGCTACTACCAGAGTGACGTGGCGATGACCACCACCAATTCGCTCCATAACGCCTCCCCACGCTTTATCCCGCTGGTGTCGCAGGGGGTCGATGAGGATGGTTTCCAGCTCTACCAGTTGGAGGTGGCCGCCGGTACCGAGCAGATACAGTTGCGGTCGGTGATCACTTCAGCGCAGGCGACCGGCAATCCGGTGCTCGACAATGTGGCGATGGTGGCCGAGATCGATAGCGTCGATCCGCTGCTAGTGGCCCGCGATGTGACCGTGAATGAGGCGGATGGTACCGCTACAGTTGAAGTGGTCGCCGTGGGTGGTGATATCGCGGCCGATGAGCAGATCACGGTCGACTATGAGACCACCGATGGGCAGTGGGTGGAGCGCCGCTTCTTGGTGAGCCGTGAGTTTGCCAACATCGGTGAGACCCAGTTCAGTTGGTGGGTCGAGCCGCTAGGCAGTGGTTACGATCACAATCTGGTCGATAGCGATGGCTACTTTGAGTATGTCGATGGCTATTATGCGCAGCGGATGATCGACACCGTTGATAGTGAAGATTTCATCCTGCTAGGGGATCAGATCGCACAGCAAGAGAGCGGTCTGCCCAGCGGTACCATCACTTTTGCCGATGGTCAGAGTGAGGCGTGGATCACGCTGCGGCTGCGGGCCGATGCCGAGGGTGAGGCACCCGAAGATTTCTCGGTGATGATCGGCGAGTTACCTGCTGATAGTTCGCTACTGGGCAACCCGCTCGCCCCGCTCAGTTATCAGAGCCTCGGTAGCGCCGGTTATGCCCGCATCGAGAATGATGATCAAATCTTCACGCTGGTTGGTGCGGTGTTTAGTGAAGGGGAGAACAGCACCACCGAGTCCAATAGCGGCGAGCGGGTGGCAGCCGATGGCGAGGGTATTGCTGTCGTCGGGACGCCGAGCGATCTGACCGCACCTGAGGGGTATACGCTGCATCAGTTTGTGATTCGGCGGGAGGGGGATGATCGCGCCCCCGCCTCGGTGGAGTGGCAGTTGGCGATTAGCGGTAGCGATAGCGCAGGGTTTATCGAGACGGATGATCTGGCAACCCAGGGTGAGGGGGCGCACCTGGCGGAGGCCGCAGACTTCCTCAGCGATGGTTCTGCCTATGGCGTCACCTGGGAGGAGAGTGCCGATGAGAGTGGCGTGCTGCGCTCAATCGGTAAAACGGTTGAGTTTGCGGCCGGAGAGAGCTATCGGGTGGTCACCCTCGCCCTGCGCGATGATGCGCTGGTTGAGGATGCCGAGCAGTTCCGAATTGAGCTGACCAACCCGCTCGCCGGCCCGGGTAATGAGGGGACGCCGGGGGTGAGCACACTGCGTGGCAGTGCCGACTTCCTGATTGGTGATAATGATGGTGCTACCGTCGCCCTCGCTCTCGGTTGGAAGGATGGCGTTGACGGTAGCGTGGTCGCGCTTGCGAGTGGCGATCGGGTCGATGAGGGGAGCGGTAGCAGCGACGATACCGACGATGATCAGCGGCTGGTACTCACCCTCACCCGCTCCGAGGCGAGCAGTGTGGCTAGTCAGGCGATGGTGGAGTTGCACCTCGACAACTACGAATGGTATGACGCCGATGAGTTGCTAGTGGTTGAGTCGGGCGATGCTAGATTGGTGCAGGATTACTGGGGCGATAGCATCTGGCGCGGTACGGTCAACTTCGAAGCGAATGAGACTGAAGCGGAGTTGGTGTTCCGCGTGATTGATGACACGCTGGTTGAGGAGGCGATCAAGATTGTCGCAACGCTCTATGATGATGCGACACTCCCAGCCGCCTATATTGATGATACGCGCTTCAATCAGACCGGCACGCTCTATGACACCGCCGGCATCGGTATCGCTAATTTGCTACCTGACTGGAATCTCACCTACCGTGATCCGGATGCCTATCAGCAGACGCTCACCATCCGTAACGATGATATTCGCCTCTGGCTCAACGAGTTCCGTGGGACTACGAGCGACTATAGCGTCTACGACTTCAACCCCGATCTGCGGTTGGATGAGGGGCATAGCGAACTCGATAGCGCGATGGGTGCGGTGGCTAGCGAGGGGGCGGGTGATCTCGCCTTCACGTTGGTACGTGCCGGTCAACTCGCCGGTGATGTGGTACTCAACTGGAGTATTCTGCTTGATGGCAGCGCCAACGCGGATGATTTCAATAGCGATCTGGTGACCGTCGATAGCAACGACTCTAATCGTCTAAACGGTACCACCACCCTCACCTTCAGCGGTGCTGATAGTGCGAATGAGGGTACCGAGATGGAGAGCATCAAACTGGTGATCGAGAATCTGATCGCCGCCGATCGGACGTTAGAGGATGATGAGACCTTCACCCTAGAGCTGAGTGTGGCTGAGGGGGGCAACGCCCGGTTTACCCCCGGCTGGGAGGCGGAGGATACGCGTGCCGACCACTACTACAGTGCGTTGGCCGGCAGCACCACGATGGCGATCGATGTCACGATCGACAACGATGATGTGATCCATCGCATTGAGACGAACAGCGCCACCACCATCACCGAGGGGGATAGCGGCAGCGCCATCTTCCAGTTCGATGTGGTGCGCGATGTCGATGTCGATAACGACCGCAATGATGGCTGGATGATCGGTAGCACGGTGCAGTGGCGAGTGGTTGCGGTCGGCGATAGCGCTATCACCGGTGATGATTTTACCAGTGGTAACGGCTACTCCTTCGATGCCGAGAGCGGCCTGCCGACCGGTATCGTCAGCTTCGGTACCGAATATATCAGCTATGACACCCGCTGGCCGGAGCTGCTCAAGACGGTCTCACTCAACATCCGTGGCGATAGCAAGGTGGAGTATGGTGAGAACTTCCGGATTGAGCTCTTCAACCCAACCGTCGGCCATGTCGATGCCGATGAGGGGAGCCTAGAGGCCTGGATTGTCAACGACGATATCGGTGTGCGGATCGATGATCAGCAATTCCGTGAGAGTGATGATGAGAACACCATGCAGATTGAGGTGCTGCGCGTCGGTAAACTCGGTGGCGATGCCATCAGCATGAACTGGGCTCGCTACGATGTCGATACGGATAGCAGCGACTTTGCTGCCGATGCGCCGCGTAGTGGGGTTGGCCTAGCGATTGGTGAGGGTGATGGTGAGATCACGATGGCCGAGAGCTACGGCTATGGTGAGCAGGCGATCACCATCGATCTCACGGTTGCGGGTGATTCGGTCGAGGAGCGTGATGAGACGCTACGGCTGCTGCTCAGCCAGTTCAGCAGTAACATTGATGAGGTGATCGATAGCGAAGCGCTGATCACGCTGCAGAACGACGATGTCACCTTCAGCGCCGCCACCGGCGATGAGGAGGCGAACCGCATTGTTGAGGCAGCGGCGGATGGCAGCTACACCTTCACCATCCAACGTAGCACCACCACACCGCAGGATCAGGTGGTCAACTGGTCGGTGGTCGCCGCCGGTGGCCGCAATGTGGTCGCTGCCGACGATTTTGTCGGGGGTGTACTACCGAGCGGCTCGGTCACCTTCAGTGGCAATGAGTTGGAGAAGGAGATCACCATCGATGCCAGTACGCTGGTTGTTGATGATACGGCTGCCGAAGCCGATGAGCTCTTCTTGGTCAAGGTGACCGGTTTAGGTACCGGCGCAGAGAATGATGCGATCGGTGCTGGCGCGCTCGGCGTTATCGTCAACGACGATGCTGCGGTCTTTATCAGCGACAACCCCGACTATGGCATTGTGCAGCAGGAGGGTAGCGGTGGGAACCTGCTCGACTACCGCTTCGATATCAGCCGCTCGGGCCCTGAGGTGGGCAGCAGTAGCGTCGATTGGGAGCTGGTGTTTGATGGCACTGCCAGTGCCGACGACTTCACCGGCAACACCAGCGGTACGGTCACCTTCGAAGAGAATGGTACGCAGACGGTAAGCATCGCCATCAACCCGGACGAGGTTCCGGAGTTGGCAGAGTCGTTCACCATTCGGCTCTCCGATGCGACAGATGAGACCGATATTGTCGAGTCGGCCAATAACCTCACCGGCATCATCGGTGATGATGAGTACCGCTTTAAGCTGGCTGATGATGCGTCAAATTACCACTACGCGGAGGGTGACGGCCTGCGCTTTGTCACCTTTACGGTGGTGGTGGATGAGGATGATCTGCCGACGGAATCCGATCACGAGTTCAGCGCCAAGCCGGCAAACACTGCCACTACCGATATCTTTGATACCAACAGTAGTACGGCGGTGAGTGACAACGACGCTAACAACGACTCGCTGCTACAGGCGGTCAACCTCAATAAATATACCGTTGACGAGGATGCAAGCACCGGTGTTAACGGCAGCTTGACGATCACTGACTTGGTCCTCAACGACTACGACTACTACACCTTCACGCTCGACTCACCGGCAAGCGCTGAGGATAAGGTGTCGCTCTATTTCAATTCAGCCGCACCGCTGAGTGGGTATGCCGGTTTCACCTTGACCACCAAAGCGCGAATCAATAGTGGTGATGCGCCGCTGCAGCAGCTACTGCTCATCCAAGATGAGGGTGTGGATGATAAGCTGCTGGAGATGTCGCTAGCCGGATATGATGCCGGTGAGTATGTGTTGATCGCGAGCAACGATGCGTTTGGTACTGAGGAGCCGCCCGAAGCGTATGATGACTATACGCTCACCATCACCCACACCCCGACCGCGCCGGCGCTGCAGATCCCGGTTGATGTTAACTGGAGCATCGATACCACCGGTCTGTCAGTTGATGAGGAGAATGGTTTAGGCCTGACCAGCGACAACGATTTTGGTGCCACGAGCGGTAGTGCCACTATCCAGGCGGGTAGCAACAGCGTGACGATTGAGGTGCCGGTGATTGGTGAGACCAACTGGGAGCTAGATGAGCAGTTTAACTTCAATGTTAGCTACACCAACAGCGATGGCACGCCCGGCAGCGCCAGCGTGGTTGCTACGCTCGATAACGACGATGCCGGCTATCGCACGCTACTGCCAGAGACGCTGCTAGAGGGGGATGACAACAACGACTTTACCTTTACCATCTACCGCGATGGTGATACGAGTGGCGTTGGTGGGGTCGATTGGGCGCTCACTGGTATCGGTGAGCATGCCGCTTCGGAGGCCGATTTCGCCTCCGAACTGAGCGGTCGGGTCACCTTCGCCGATGGTGAGAGTGAGAAGGATGTGACCATTACGCTGGTGGGTGATGGCGTCGGTGAGTTTGACGAGGGTTACCGTGTCACTCTGACCAATCCGGCGATTGGCGGCTCGATCAGAACCGCGACTGCCGATGGTGTCATCACCAACGACGACTACCTCTACACCATCAGCAGCGAGATCACCGAAGTGCAGGAGGGGGATACCGGTCCTGACAATGCGACCGAGCTTACCTTTACCGTCACTCGTGATGCCGATGAGGATTCGCTCGCCATCGGCTCCGCGATTCGCTGGGAGATCCTCACCGCCAGTGGTGATGAGAATGCGCTGTTGCGCAACGACTTTGTGGTTGAGACGCTCAGCAGCGATATCGAGTTTGATCCCGAAGATACGAGCAAAACCTTCACCGTCCATCTGCTCGGTGATAGCACCATTGAGGGGGCTGCAACGCTTCAGATGCGCCTCGGTGAGGTGAGCGAGGGAGATGGTGGTGCGGTCGCCGGTGAAGATAGCGTCACCATCGACATCATTGATGATGATGAGACGCTGGCGCTGCAACGCGGCACCATCACCTACGATGTTGCGGGTGTTGAGAGTGAGGGGGGGGATACCGGCTACACCCTCTACGCCATGAAGGTGGTGCGCACCGGCTCACATCTCGGTGATGTCACCGTCGATTGGGAGATTAGCGGAATCGGTAACTATCCGCTGAGCGTGGAGGAGCTGATGGCCGTTGAGGCGAGCGACTACCTGACAGTTAATGAGGATGGTATCTCCGGCACCCTCACCTTTGCTGAGGGTGATATGGAGGATAAGGTGATCGCCGTTAAGGTGCTCGGTGATGAGGTGGGTGAGTTTGATGAGCGCTTCTCTCTCCGGCTGTTTAACCCGAGTGATGGCACTGAACTCACCACCGATCGGCAGAACTACACGGTTATCAACGACGATCCGGCACTGCAGTTACTGCTACCCTCGGTGACTATCTACGAAGGGAATGATGGGAGCGATAACCTCTTTAGCTTCAAGGTGGTGCGTACCGGCGATCTGAGTGGCACCTCGATTGCGACGTGGGCGATTGCGGCCGATGCGGATGCGGAGTACGCCGTCGATGCCGAAGATTTCGGCGGCTTCTTCCCGACCGGCTTAGTCACCTTCCTCGCCGGGGAGAGCGAGAAGGTGGTTAATCTGCTTACCTATGGTGATAACCTCGGTGAGGAGAATGAGCGCTTTACTGTCACCTTGAGCAACCCGATCGATGCCGATCTGATTGGTGAGACCACCATCGCCGCCACCCTGTTGACCGATGATGTGGGTGTCGGTATCACCAACAACGGCAGTAGCGCTATCGAGGAGGGGAATAACGGTGACAGCAGCCGCTTCAGCTTCCGCTTCGATGGAGTCGGTTCGACCCTGACCAACCAAGCGGTGGTCTACTGGCATGTTGAGGGTAACGGTAACGCACCCGCTAACAGCGCCGACTTTATCTCTGGTCAGAATAGTCTCCATCGGGAGGATGGGATGCCGTCGGGTAGTACCACCCTCTGGTTCAATGCGGGTAGCGCCTCAAACACCATTAACATCGATGTGTATGGTGATGACACCTACTCAGGCGATGAAGGGTTCCGGGTGGTGATCGATAGCATCAGCGCGCAGGATCGTGATGGCAACGAACTGGGTACCTCAATCACGGCGGGGGCGGAGCGTGCTACTGCGACCATCCTTGATGATGATCTGCAGATTGGGCTGCGCGAGAGCAGTAGCGCACTGAGCGCAGCTGAGGGGAGTAGCGGTGAGAGTGAGCTGCGCTTCTACATCGATGTACTCAATGGCGGTGAGACAGCCGATCTGGCGAATGTTCGGGTCGATTTTGAGATCAGCGGGGTCAACGTCAACGAAGAGGATCTCAACGTACTAGAGGGGAGTAACGTTGCGCTTAGCTACGATGAGGAGGCGCAGGCCTACTACCTCGCAGTGCAGCTGCAGGGTGATATGGTGCCGGAGGGCAACGAGCGCTTTACCCTTGCGTTGACGTCGGCTGGTATCAATGACAGCAGTAACGGTGGTGTCGAGATCGCCAGCCATGCGGCGCAGCGTGCCGGTATCATCAACAACGATGACAGCAGCATCACCCTGCTGGCCAATAACAGCGTTCAGAGCGAAGATTCAGCACGCTTTATCTTCGATGTGCAGCGTGAGGGTGCGCTCGATGAGAGTATGACAGTGGCGTGGCGCTTTGCGCTGCCGGGTGACTTCGATGAGGAGAGTGAGTTTGGCGCGAGTGCCGATGACTTCAACGGTGAGCTCAGCGGTAGCGTTGAGTTTGCGGCGGGGCAGTCGGTCGCTCGCTTCTCAGTCGAAGCGGTGCACGATCTGCGGCCGGAGGGTGATGAGCGGTTTGCGGTGGAGGCGGAGGTGACAGCGATTGGTGAGACGACGATTGATGCACCTAATGCCTACATGGTCGATAGTCTCAACGCGATGCTGATCAACGACGATAGCTACAGCTCACTCAGTGACCTGCAGTATGACCCGGCAGCGCTGCTCGATCCGCTCAATAGCGACCCGCTCTAAGCGGATCGCAGGCACGCTAATCGGCAGCAGCGGGGCGCTGCTGCCGATGGCGATCCCGCTCTCGACAACTCTTTTTTGAATAGGTAATTGATAGTGAATCTGCTTGATGCGTGGCTGGCGGTGGTGCAGGAGAATCCGACTGCACCGGCGCTGGTCTACCAAGATGAGGTGTGGAGCCGGCAGCGGCTCCAGCGGTTGACGGCGCAGATCGCGCAGCAGCTCCATCAGCGTGGCGTGAAGCCGGGTGATATGGTGGGGCTGGCGCTCGATCAGACGCCGGAGCATATTGCGGCGATGTTAGCAGTCGCCCGCGTCGGTGCTATCTCGCTGCCGCTACATAGTCGCAGCCGGCGGCAGCAGCGCGAGCAGCTACTTAATCGCTTTGCGGCGAGTTGGGTGGTGAGCAAGCAGCTGTTGGTACTGCCGACCGGCATGCACCTGATCAATCTCAGCGAACTGCCGACCCTCACCGCCGCTGATCAGCCCGATCTCCACTTTAGTGACTACTGGCCAACCCCGGAGACGCCAGCACGGATCGGCTTAACGTCGGGTACCACCGGTGAACCGAATGCGATCCTCTATAGTCACGGTTACTGGCTCCATCGCATCCGTACCACCATCGATAATTGTGATGCCGATACCCGAATCACCCCCTCCAATCTCCATCTGACACTCGGTAACTTGACCGTGTTTGCGGCGCTGTTTGCCGGTGGGATGGTGATCTTCCCGCCGGCCCGTCAGCGCCACGGGCTCTTCAATACGATTCGGCGCTATAGCATCACCCATGCGCTCACTTCGCCGGCGTCGGTGCTCGATCTGGCGACGTTCGCGGAGGATGAGGGGATCGCCTTTCCATCGCTGCGCCATCTGCGGATTGTTGGCGGTGGGATGACTGAGCGGCAGATTCGGGTGGCGAAGGAGCGGCTCACGCCGCACCTCTATCTGCCGTATGGATTGAGTGAGGTGGGGGCGGTCTCGATCGCGACCCCGGAACTGCTCGATAGTCACCCCACCTACGCCGGTCGCTGCAAAGAGGGGGTGCGGGTCGAGGCGCTGAATGAGCAGGGTGAGCCGCTGCCACCGGGTGAGGAGGGGCTGCTGCGCATCTCGGTACCAGGGATGCCGCAGGGTTACTACGATCGACCCGAGGCGACTGCGGCACGCTTTCGTGATGGATGGTTCTATAGTAGTGATGTGGGTCGGGTTAGCGCCGATGGGCTGATCCAGATCAGTGGGCGGGATGATGATCGGATCAATCTCGGTGGTCGTAAGTTCCACGCTGAGCAGGTGGAGCGGGTGCTGCTCAACCACCCTGAGGTGAGTGATGCGGCGGTGATTGGCCACGAGAATGGGCAGGGGCGCAAGGTGCTGATAGCGCTGGTGGTGCTCAACCACGACGGCACCCCGCGGCAGAAGCTTCAGCCCTACTGTCGGCAGCAGCGCCTCGGTGATCTGGTACCGCACCGCTTTCTGTTAGTGGGCGAGTTACCGCGTAATGAGGCGGGAAAGCTGCAGCGCAGTGAGTTGGCAAAACTGATCCGGTCGCCATCGCACCACTAATTGCCGCCGCTTATCGACCGCCGCCGCTGGTCGCGGTCGCTCTACATCCGTTATTGAGTGTAACCATGTCACAACAGACGCGCTTGAGCGCCGCGGTCGCCGACTATCAGCCGACCGCTACCCCGTTGACTGCCGATGGCGTTCGTCGATGTCGCCTCGGTATCCTGCCGGGCGAGGGAATCGGCCCAGAGATTATCGATATCACGTTAGGACTGCTGCGGCGGCTGGAGCGCTACTTGCCGATCCAGTTTGAGGTTGCCTATGGCGGCGCGATTGGTAAGTTGGCGGTGGCGCAGCATGGCGCGAGCCTCACCCCGGAGGTGATCGACTTTTGTGCAGAGACCTTCGCCGCGGGGGGGGTGGTGATCGCCGGCCCCGGCGGGGCGCGCTTCGTTTACGATCTACGCCAGCAGTTTGATCTCTACTGCAAGCTGGTGCCGCTCCAGCCTCTGCCGGCACTTGCCGACTGCGGTGTGTTGCGCCCTTCGGCGGTGGCCGATGTGGATGTGGTGGTGGTGCGGGAGAATGTGAGCGGTCTCTATGTCGGTGAGTCAACCTTAAGCGGCGCTCCCGGCGATCGACGGGTTGAGACGCGCTTCCACTATCGAGAGGCGGAGATCGCCCGCATTGTCGCGGTGGCGGCGACGGCGGCGCGGCAGCGGCGGGGGCGGCTCTGTGTGGTGACGAAGCCGGGGGCGACGCGGCGCGTCGCTGATCTCTGGCAGCAGGTGGCGCGCGAGGTGGTGGCGGCGCAGGATGCGGCAGCCGGCGGCACACCGCTGCAGCTCGCATTTTTAGAGATCGATAACGCCTGCTATCAGTTGGTGGCGGCGGCGGCGCAGTTTGATGTGGTGGTCACCTCGAATATGTTTGGTGATGTGTTGGCGGATGGGGCGACGCTGCTGCTCGGTTCGCGTGGGGTGTCGTGGTCGGCTAACTATGGCCCGGGTGAACGGGCGGTCTATCAGACCGGTCACGGTGCCGCTTACGATCTGGTTGATCAGGATTGCGCGAACCCGCTCGGGCAGATGATGGCGGCGGTGATGATGCTGCGTGAGAGCTTTGATGCGCCGGCCGCTGCGGATGCACTCTGGCAGGCGATCAATGCCACCCTCGCTGAGGGGTGGCGCACTGCCGACATCATGGCGCCCGGCTGTCAGATGGTGGGGAGTCGGGCGTTAGGGGAGCGCATCGGCGATCGGTTGGAGCAGCAGCTCCGCGCCGCCGTCTCCGCCGCGTGAGCGGTGGGTGATGAGCGCGCCGATCCTGCTGTTAGTTGATCTCCAGCACCACTTTCTCCAGCGCCCCGGACTCCAGCCCGCTGCCGCGACCCTGCTGCCGCAGGTGGCGGCATGGCTGCGCTACTTTCGCCAACAGGGGTGGCCAGTGTGCCATCTGCGTACCGTGGTGGCGGCCGATGGCCATGACGCCATGGCACACTGGCAGCAGCGCCCATCTATTCCGTGTCGCGCCGGTAGCGCCGATGCCGAGGCACCGCCGGAGTTGATGGCGTGGGCGGACGAGGCGGTGGTACATAAGCGCTTCTACGATCCCTTTCTGGAGAGTCAATTAGCGGCGACGCTAACGCGCTTAGCAGGAGAAACCGTTAGGCGCCCTGCTGCTGCTGAGACGCTACCTGCTGCTGCTGAGACGCTACCTGCTGCTGCTGAGGCGCTACCTGCCGCTGCTGAGGCGCTACCTGCCGCTGCTGAGGCGCTGCCTGCCGCTGCTGAGGCGCTGCCTGCTGCTGCTGAGGCGCTACCTGCCGCTGCTGAGACGCTACCTGCTGCTGAGGCGGCTACTACCGCGTGGCCGCCACTGATTGTCGCCGGTCTCTATACCCACGCTTGTGTCCGAAGTGTGGTGATCGGCTGCTATGAGCGCGGCTGGTCACCACAGTTGGCGATTGATGCCTGCGCCTCCCCAGAGCCGATCCACGCTGAGGCGACCCGCCACTTTTTAACACAGCGCCTCTGCCGTCTGGTCACCTTAGCTGATTGGAGAGCAGCGGATACGGCGCTAGCAGCGGATGCGGCGCTACCCCGCCGCCCGGCTGCTTGGTTTGATGGTGATTGGCAGATGGCGCAGAGCGATGTCGAGAGCGATTGGTGTCACGCTCAACCGGCGACCGGCGTGCCCTGCTACCGCCAACCGGCGGCGACCGCAGCACAGATTGCCGCTGCCGTTGCAACCCTGCAGGGTGAGTCGACCGCCTCGACTGCGGCCTGGCCACTACCGGCCGCTGCCCGTCGTAGGCTGCTGCAGCGCTGGCGTGATCGGCTCCAGATTGAGCGCCCGGCGCTGCTGGTGCGACTGCGTGAGGAGATTGGCAAACCCCCCCGCCTCGCCGCGGAGGAGTTTGATCGAGCCATCGCCCATCTTGAGGGGGCGATCGATCTGATCGATCAGCTGCGCGAGCCGATCGCCGATGGCGTGACGGTTTACCATCAGCCGCTCGGTGGGGTAGCGCTGATCACGCCGTGGAACAATCCGCTGGCGATAGCGATAGGTAAATTGGCACCGGCGTTAGCGTGTGGCAATCGGGTGGTATGGAAGCCGGCACCCGAGTGTGCGGGCCTCTCAAACCATCTTCTACAGACGCTCTTGCAGGTGGGATTACCCGCCACCGCGCTACGCCTGCTACATGGGGGGGCGGCGGTGGGGGAGGCGCTACTACGCGCCGCACCAGTGGCGGCCGCTTCGATCACCGGCAGCATCGCCACCGGTCGTCAAGCGGCGGCGATCTGCCAGCAGTTGGGGAAGGGGTTACAGGCGGAGCTGGGCGGTAACAACGGCGCGATCATCTGGCAGGGTGCCGATCTGCCACAGGTTGCCACTGATCTCATCGCCGCCGGTTTTAGCTTCGCCGGCCAGCGCTGTACGGCGATTCGCCGGCTGATTGTGCAGCGCGATTTACTGCCGACACTCCAGATGCTGCTAGCAGAGGCGCTCGCTACGTTCGTTGCCGCACCACCTGAGCAGACGCTCTGGGCACCCCTCATTTCGCCACAGCGTTACCGTAGCTTCGCGGCAACCGTGGCGGCAGCGGTTGATGCCGGTGCCACACCGCTAGTCGGTGCGGTTGATGCCGGTGCCACACCGCTAGTCGGTGCGGTTGATGCCGGTGCCACACCGCTAGTCGGTGCTGCGGCGACTGCGCCGACCGGCTGCTGGGCGGCGCCGCTGATCTTGCAGGTGCGTGATGCGAATGCGGCGATCTTCCAGCAGGAGAGCTTCGGCCCGTTGCAGGTGGTGATGGTGGCCGACCAGTTTACCGAAGCGCTCACGCTGCTTAACTGCGTGCCGCACGGATTGATCGCGATGGTGTGTGGCGGTAGCGCTGCCGAGCGCCAGCAGTTTGCTGAACAGGCGCAGGCGGGGATGTTGCAGTTTGAGAGTGCGCCGCGCCTCCACCCTCAAGCGCCATTTGCCGGGTGGCGCGATTCCGCTATCGGCCCACCGGAGCATGGCCGCTGGGATCTCCAATTCTATACTCGACCGCAGTGCCACTATCAGGCCCCTGCAGGAGACTTTATAACCCGATGATTCGTCAACTCTATGCTGCGCTGCTAGGGAGCCGACTAACGCCGGTGCTACTAGCGGCGACGATTGTGATTAACTTGCTGGGTCTGGCGGTACCGATGTACTCGATCCAGATCCTCAATCGCTATGTGAGTATCGGTCTCACGCCAACGCTGGTGACACTCACCGTCGGCGCACTGGTGGCGATCCTGTTTGAGGTACTTCTGCGGCGGCAGCGCCAGGGGGTACTACTACAGCTCGCGGCGGAGCGCGACCGCCACGCGAGTGAGCGGGTGTTTCGCGCCTTTACCGGCGGTCGCTTAGAGGCGCTCGGTCAGATCCCGATGGCGACGCGCCGTGAGGCGCTCGGCGCCCCGGCAGCGCTACAGCAGCTCGGCAGCGCGACCAACTTCGGTACACTGCTCGATCTCCCCTTTGTGGCGCTCTATCTGATCATGGCAGGGCTGCTATTTGCGCCGTTCGGGATTATCGGTACGGCCGGCTGTCTGCTCGCGCTACTGTTGGGGATCCGCGCCGAGCGGGGACAGCGCGCGGCCGCCGAGGATCATGCGTCGGCTAGTGGCCGCAGCCAGCAGCTATCGCAGTTTCTCCTCTCTGCGGGGGAGGCGGTGCGCTGTCTGCCGCTGATTGGGCCGCTCTCGCGGCGCTGGCGTGCGTTGCAGGGGGATAGTCTCGGCAGTCGCCGCGATACGATGGGGCTGCAGGGGAATCTGCAGACTTCGATCCAGTCGTTGGGGCAGATGTTGACCGTCGGCGTCTACACCTACGGCGCGGTGGCGGCGGTGATGGGCGATCTCAGTACCGGTGCGCTAATTGGTGGCAATATCTTAGTATCGCGGGCATTTGCGGTCTGTAGCCGCGCCGCCTATCTTGCGGAGCCGACGCTGCGGGCGCAGCGCGCCGATGATGCGCTCAAAGAGGTGGAGCAGTGCGAGCAGGAGTCGCACGAAGGGGCGAAACCGGCGCAACTGCGTGGGCATCTGGAACTCTTTGATGGCGCGTTTGCCTATCCGCAGCAGCCGACACCGATCTTTGAGCGCCTCTCTTTCAGTGCTGAACCGGGGCAGGTGGTGGTGGTAGCCGGCCCGAATGGGGCGGGTAAGACCACCCTGATTAAGGTGCTGCTGGGGTTGCTGGCACCGCAGCGCGGGATGGTGCGTGCCGATAGTATTGAACTGCGCCAACTCTCTGCTGCATGGTGGCGGATGCGGGTCGGTTACGCGCCGCAGGAGCCGGTCTTCTTCGATGCGACGCTGCGCGAGAATCTGCTGCTCGATCGGCCGGTCGATGATGCGATGCTGATTGAGTTGATTCAGGAGATGGGACTCGATGGCTTCCTCGCGCAAGATCAGCAGGGGTTAGAGCGTCCGATGAACAGCACCGATGCGGGGATGGCGGTGGGTCAGCGCCGCCGCTTCGCGCTGATTCGAGCGGTACTGGGTGATCCCCGGATCCTCTTCTTTGATGATCCGACTGAGGGGTTAGATCAGGCTGGTATGGCGGCAGTGGCCAAACTGCTCAATCGATTGGTGTGTGAGGGGCGGACGCTGGTGGTGGCGAGTAATGAGAACTTTATCCTTCGCGCTGCCGATCTGGTGATCGATATGAGCGCAAAACCGGTACCGAAATTGATCACCCGCGCCGAGCTACAGGCGGGTAATGTACCGGGTGGTGGTGCGCCGGGTGGTGGTGCGCCGGGTGGTGGTGCGCCGGGTGGTGGTGCGCCGGGTGGTGGTGCGCCGGGTGGTGCGCTAGGTGGCGCTGCGCTAGGTGGTGGTGCGCCGCCGAAGGTGAGAGCCGGTAGGGCGGTTCCGGGCGCTAGGTCGAGCGGTATAGCTGCTGGCGGGGTGGTGTCGGGCGGTGTTGAAACGTTAAAAGAGGGAGCGGTTAGTTCAATCTTAAATGGTGCGATTGCGGGGAGAGACCGGTGAGCCAGAAACCATCATCTGAAATCGCAGCAGCGCCTGAGGGGGCGCCCCGCGCTATCGCTGAAGCGGCTGCCCCTGAAACGGCGGCACCATCCGATCTAACCACCACAGAACAGAGCGCGGAGATGACCGCCGCGGTGGGTCGTGATGCGAGTGGTGCTGCGAGTGGTGACGCGAGTGGCGATGCGAGTGGTGACGCGAGTGGTGCTGCGAGTGGCGCTGCGAGTGGTGACGCGAGTGGTGCTGCGAGTGGTGATGCGAGTGGCGCCGCAAGTGGTGACGCAAGTGGCGCCGCAAGTGGTGACGCGAGTGGCGCTGCGAGTGGTGACGTGAGTGGCGCTGCGAGTGAGGAGAGTGGCGCGCCTTGTGATACAACAGCCCCTGCGACCCCAATTGCTGGCGACGATCTCGCTGCGCCGGAAGCGATCGATGAACCCGACTCCGCCCGCGCTGCGCGGCGACTGGCGTGGCTTATCGTGGCACTGGTACTCACCTTTCTCGGTTGGAGTAGCTGGTTTCAGCTCGATGTCGCTAGCTACGCACAGGGGCATGTGATTCCGGCTGGTCAGCTAAAGCGGATCCAGCACTTAGAGGGGGGGATCGTTCGTGAGATTCGGGTCAACGAAGGGCAGGTGGTGGCGGCGGGAGAGGTGATCGCCGAGTTGGAGGATGTGGCACCTGATGCCGATGTGGGTGATCTGCGCTACCGGATCGCTAGCAATGAGATTAACCGACTGCGGTTGGTCGGGCTACTGAACGATAGCAGTGAGCTGCTACTCCCCGATGAGGCCGTGGCACTAGCAGCAGAGATCGCCAATGAGACGGTCTCGTCGTTTCGTTCACACCGCGCGTGGTATCAGGCAACCCTCGCCGCGCAGCGAGCAAAGGTGGCGCAGCGCCGTGCCGAGATCTATGAGACTGAGGCGCGAATTAAGGGGCTGCAGATCCGTGGGCGGTTGATTGGTGAGCAGGTGACCATCAGCGAGCGGATGTTGGCGCAGAAGCTGACGAATGAGTATGAGCATCTGCAGTTGCGTAAAGAGCAGGTGCAGATTGAGGCCGATCTCCACACTACGGAAGCGGCACTCGCCCGCATCCGGGTGTCACTGCAGGAGGCAGAGGCGGGCTTAGCGGTGTTTGAGCATGACACCGAGCGTGAGCTGCGGCGTGAGCTACAGGAGATCACGATTGAGTTGGCCTCGCTTAAGGAGCGGCTGCGTAAATCGACCGACTCGCAGCGCCGTACGACGGTTCGCGCACCGGTCGCCGGTACCGTGATGACGCTCTTTATGAAGAATCGCGGGGCGGTGATTCCACCCGGTGGAACGCTCGCAACGCTGGTGCCGGAGGGGGAGTCGCTACTGATTGAGGCGGAGCTGCCGATCGGGGAGGTGGGGTATGTGCGGATCGATGCGCCGGCGCGTCTCTCGCTCGCGAGTGGTGGTGCCGGCTTCTCTACGATCGATGCGCGGGTGGTGCATGTGAGCCCCGATGCGGTAACCGATGAGCAGACCGGTGCGAGTCACTATGTGGTGCGGTTAGCACCTGAGCAGGATCACTTTGAGCGCGAGGGGGAGCGCTATCCGCTCCGTCCTGGTCTACAGATCATGGCGGCGATCCTCAGCGGTGGGCGATCGGTGATGGCGGTGTTGATCGATCCCTTCTTACATAGTGCGATTAAGCCGTTGACTGAGCGGTAGGGGGATTGGCGGATAGTAGCCACTAGCGCAGCGCACATAAGCGCAACTGCGGCCATTGGCAATTACAGATCCGATTGGCATTCTCACGATTAGCCGGTTTGATGCCTTCAAGAGAGATTTCGCCATCTTGGTTTTAGCCAGCTTGGAACTGCTCACATCACCGACAACGATCACGGCGTGTTTGCGCGTGATTTCTACCAACGACCACGCGCCTCCTCGGAAAATGAGGGCGCTTCTTCCATGCTCTGCGATGACTTCCTAGTAAGTGTGCGAGTGCAGAGAAGGCGCTCGCTCTGCCCGTACGGGCTGCAAGCGCTTTTGCAGATCAAAGGCTGAGATACTCGTATTGATTCAGCCGACACCGGGAATCGGAATAGACGATAACTCAGCCGACTCGGCGTTGGCTGCATTCCAAATCTGGTTGACCTCGAACGTCAATTGCCGCAGCAACGGCGCGTACTTGTCGCGAACCCTGACTGAAACTTTAACCAATACAACTCGATGGCAAACTGCTCGATGGCGTCTTCGGTAAGTTTATCGCCTATCTACTGAATTAATCCTTTTTTGCGTGCCAACTCATCATTGAGCACCGTTACCGCCGTTGCTGAAAGCGCCCACACTTTGACCAAAGGTTTCATCGCTTGGGTGAGTTTATCGTTCAGTGGTGCTAACCACTCCGTTTTATGGCCATTAATCACTAAAATGAGCTTGAAGTCGATAGTTTTTAGATCGATTTTCGAGAATGGTTCAGGGAGTGTCTGTTGTCCCGCTTTCCCATGCCTGCCCATCATGAGTGCCTGAAACAGCAGTAAACCATTGGTTAGTTTTTGGCTAATCTCATCGATAAACTGGTTAAAATCGGGTTGTGTGGCGGGTTTTGGGGTACTCGATTTGGCTTCTACCACCCAAATAGCGAATTTGTCGTTCGGTTTTGTCGGTGAGTGAAGCAAGATAAATTCCGCCGTTTTGACATTTTGTAGCTGTTTGCCCCGCTGTTGGCAGAAGTGTTCGATAGGGAAACAGCACCCTTTTGCAGGTGGTATAAACACCATCTTCGATTCAATTAGGGGTTGTGGACACTCCATTACAGGCTTAACTCCACCTCTTGTTCATAGAGCCGAATCGACTCCTGAATAATCGGGTTATCGGGCATCTCCAGCAATAGGTCACTGCTCTGCCAAACTCCCGGCTCTTGTTCCGACAGGATGGGAATAGAACAGTGCTGTGATTGGGCAATTAAAAACAGCTTTTTCACTACGAAATAGGAGTGGCTGGCCAGAAAAATTTGAATCCCTTTCGAGGCCAGTAACGCCACAATATCGAGCAGATCAGAGATGGCTTTGGGGTGGAGTGCCGCTTCAGGCTCATCAATAAATAGGATCGATTCAGGTGAGAGGTAGCGGTTTCCGAGCAGTGTATCGAGAATGGCAATTTTTTTGATCCCTTCCGATGTAACCCCAATAGGGAATTTTTGGTTACCTTTTTTGAACTGCCAGCGGTTGTTCTTTTCATCATATTCGATTTTGCCGCCGATAATCTGCTCCAGATGGTTACGGGACTGAGTGAAAACTTTATAATTTTTACCACTGGTAGGGCTGTTTCGCAGTGCCCGTGCTAAATCGAGATAGGTATCGTCAAACCCAAACTGTTTATCTTGCTCACGCGATTTTAGAATCACCGGCTGAAGCGATAGCACCTCTTTAGCCGGCAGAAAAATGGAGTTGCAACTGCGTGGAGGTATTTGGTTGTCGAGTTGGCTAATCTGTTTGGTGGTATCTTTGCCAAAACTGTAGTGAAAGCGGCAGTTATTGATCTGACAGGTGAACGAGAGCTTATCTTCACCTTTACTGACCAATTCACCAATGCGTTCAGCCTGAAAAGTCCAGTAGAGTTTGTCGGCGAGAATTTCGGCGGCAGTGCGGTTATCGTTACCGCGTTGGTACTCTTCGATGGTACGCATGGCACTGTAGAGCGCTTTCAGGAGAAAGGTTTTACCGCTACCGTTACCGCCAATAATCAGGTTGATGGCACTGAGATTTTGCCACTGCAGTTGGGTTAATGGGCCGAAGTGGCTGAGTTCGAGTTGGTTAATCATTTGGGTTCGCCTATACCCGAGCGGGTTGTTTGATTATCACCCTAATTCCGTGACTTAAAATCCCAAAAAACCGCCGCAAAGCCTGTAACCACGGGGCCTACAGCGGTAAAATAGAGGCTGTTTTGCATTCACCCAGGCAGTGATTTTTTACCATGGCCATGCGCACTTTCAAGCTCAAGCAATCCAAGGCAGAGGTTATCACACCCCACGGGAGTCTGGCCCTAGTCGGGCAGTCTCTCAGCAAGCTGACCTCATTGTCTAAAACCTCGCGTTCCATCGTCAAGCGCCACGCTATTCCCAACATCGATCTCATCCGTACCTATCTGGGGCTGCTCTGTCTCGGTAAAAGCGACTTCGAAGCGGTCGAGCAGGCACGCCATGACCCCTTCTTCAAAGCGGCACTGGGGATTTGATCGCGTGTTGTCACGGGCTCGGCGCCTGACCGACGCCCCTATTTTGGTGCGGCTCGACAGCGCGCACGATGCGCAGGCGAACCATCACTATTTTCGCATCCACGGTGTCGACTACCTGATCAAGTGGAACCCGCGCAAGCAGGCGGGCGAAGAGTGGGTAAGCAGGGCCGATGCCGCCGAGGTGCTCTGGTGTCACACCCGACCAGCGGCGCTGCTGTCGGAAGATAAAGTCACTGATTCAGGTGGGTTTCGTGCCGGGATTTGACAGTTGGCGGTGGCGTCGTGATACTCCGCACTCCTTAAATATCGTTCATCTTTGCTACGGAGTCTCGATTGATGTCCGCTTCCGCTCTGCCACCGCTGCGCCATGACTGGGCGTTAGATGAGATTGAGGCGCTATTTGCGCTCCCCTTTAACGATCTACTGTTTCAGGCGCAGCAGAGCCATCGCGCTCACTTTGATCCGAATGAGGTGCAGATCAGTACCCTGCTCAATATTAAGACCGGCGGCTGTTCGGAGAATTGTGGTTACTGCTCGCAGAGTGCCCATTTTGACACCGGGTTGGAGCGCGAATCGCTGCTAGCGCTAGAGGAGGTGTTAGCCGCCGCGAAGCAGGCGAAGGCGGCCGGTGCGTCGCGCTTCTGTATGGGGGCGGCGTGGCGCTCACCGAAGGGGGAGAATCTGCAGGCGGTGGCGGCGATGGTGAAGGGGGTGCGGGCGCTCGGGATGGAGACCTGCGTGACGCTGGGGATGCTGGATGAGGCGCAGGTGGCGGCACTGCGTGAAGCGGGGCTCGACTACTACAACCATAACCTCGATAGTTCGCGGGAGTACTACGATCAGGTGGTAACGACGCGGCGTTATGATGATCGGCTGGAGACCCTACGCCATGTGCGGGAGGCGGGGTTGAAGGTGTGTAGCGGTGGCATTGTTGGGATGGGCGAGAGTCGCCGTGATCGTGCGGCGCTGCTGCGGGAGTTGGCGAATCTGCCGGAGCATCCCCACTCGGTGCCGATCAATCGGCTGGTGCGTGTCGCCGGGACGCCACTGGCGGATGCTCCGGAACTCGATATGTTAGAGTTTGTCCGCACCATCGCGGTGGCGCGGCTGTTGATGCCGCAGTCGCGGGTGCGCCTCTCGGCTGGCCGCGAGTCGCTCAGCGATGAGGCGCAGGCGCTCTGCTTTCTCGCTGGGGCCAATTCGATCTTCTATGGTGAACGTCTGCTAACGGCGGCAAATAGTGCGACTGCACAGGATGATACGCTGCTAGAGCGGCTCGATATTCGCGCTTCACGCTCGTGATTCAGGAGCAGCCGCTGGCGGCAGCGCTCGCCGCCCAGCAGCGCACTGGACGCTATCGACGTCGCCGCACTACGGCGTCGCCGCAAGGGGCGACGGTGCAGGTTGATGGGGCGACGCTGATTAACTTCAGTAGTAACGACTATCTGGGATTGGCGAACGATCCGCGTCTGGTCGAAGCGCTGCAGCGGGGGGCGGCTGAATGGGGTGCGGGGAGTGGCGCGGCCCATCTGCTCGGTGGCCATCTGACACCGCATCAGCAGTTGGAGGAGGCGCTCGCGGCGTTTGTCGGACGGCCGCGGGCGCTCCTCTTCTCGACCGGTTATATGGCCAATCTAGGCGCCGTCACCGCGCTGGTCGGGCGCGGTGATGGGGTGTTTGCCGATCGTCTCAACCACGCATCGCTACTCGACGCGGCGCTGCTATCGCAGGCGCGGTTGGCGCGCTATGCTCACGCCGATGCGGATGCGCTGGCGCAGCGGCTGGCAAGTAGCCGTGCGGCGCGTAAGTTGGTGGTCAGTGATGGTGTGTTTAGTATGGATGGCGATGTCGCACCGTTGCCGGCACTGGCGGCGGTGACACAGCAGCAGGGCGGGTGGTTGCTAGTCGATGATGCGCATGGGTTAGGGGTCGTTGGCCCCGGCGGGCGCGGTACGGTCGCGCAGTTTGGTTTAGATAGTGAGCAGGTGCCGCTGCTGGTCGGTACCCTCGGCAAGGCGTTTGGGAGTTTTGGGGCGTTTGTAGCCGGTAGTGAGGTGCTGATTGAGACGCTGATCCAGCGGGCGCGTAGCTATATCTATACGACGGCGCTGCCGCCGGCAGTTGCGGCCGCTACTTGCACGGCGCTGCAGGTGGTGGGTGAGGAGTCGTGGCGGCGCACCCATCTGCAGCAGCTTACGGCGCGGTTTCGCGCTGGGGCGGCGGCGTTGTCGCTACCGCTAATGGCATCAGAAACCCCGATTCAGCCGCTGTTAGTGGGTGATCCGGAGCGCTGTGTGGCACTCGGTGAAGCGTTACGGCAGCGCGGTTTTCTGGTCGGTGTAGTGCGGCCACCGACGGTGCCGGAGGGATCGTCGCGGCTGCGGATCACGCTATCGGCGGCGCACGATACGGCGATGATCGATCAACTGCTAGCGGCGCTGGCTGAGAGTTGGGCGGCGCTGCCACTGCTGGCGGACGCTTCTCCGGCTAGCGAGGCGGTGTGAGGGTGGCAGCGGCTCCGCTGTATCATCGTGTGTTAGGGCGCGGTCCCGATCTGCTGCTGCTGCATGGTTGGGGGATGCATCAAGGGGTGTGGGCACCGCTGCTGCCACGGTTACAGCACCACTTTCGACTCTGGTTGGTCGATCTGCCTGGGCATGGGGGGAGTCGGGCGCACTCATTATCGCTCGATCAGGCGGTAACTGCGCTGTTGGCGACACTACCGGCGGGTGCGAGTTGGCTCGGCTGGTCGCTCGGTGGGATGGTGGCGTTGGCTGCCGCGGTGGCCGCGCGCGGGACACCGCAGGCACCGCAACGGCTGTTTCTCACCGGCAGCAGCGCCCGCTTTGTCGCCGAGGGTGCGTGGCCTGGGATGGCATCGGCGCAGTTGGCGCAGTTTGCCTCTGCACTACAGCAGGATGGGGCGGCGACGCTTGATCGCTTTTTAGCGTTGCAGTGTCGGGGGGCGGATGAGAGTCGCGCCACACTGCGGTTGCTGCGCCAGCAGTTGGCGGCTACACCGCTGCCGACATCCGCTGCCCTGGCCGCCGGTCTGGAGATTTTAGCGACCGCTGATCTGCGGCCGCAGTTGGCGGCGTTGACGCTACCGATCGTGCTACTACAGGGTGAGCGCGATAGTATCGTACCGCTGGCGGCGGCGGCGGCGACCGCGGCCGGGTTACCGAATGGGCGGCTGGTGACCTTTGAGCGGGCCGGTCACGCCCCCTTTCTGTCGCATCCTGAAGCGTTTGTTGAGGCGATTTTGCATGGTTCTTGAGCAGTATCCCTCGTTGCAACAGGTGCGGGCGGCATTTAATCGCGCTGCCCACACCTATGATAGTGCCGCAATCCTGCAGCGGGAGGTGGCAACACGCCTCCTAGAGCGGCTCGATCTGCTGACGCTACCGCCGCAGCAGATCTTGGATGTGGGGGCCGGAACCGGTTTCTGTAGTGCGGCGCTGACGCAGCGCTATCCAACCGCGACGCTGGTGGCGCTCGATCTCGCCGAGGCGATGCTGCAGCAGTGTCGGCGGCGGCTCGGTGGTTGGCAGCGCTGGCGGCGTGGACATAGCGTGGTGGCGGCGGATGCGGCACGATTGCCGTTTGCGAATGCGAGTTTTGATCTCATCTTCTCTAGTTTGACGCTGCAGTGGTGTGGCGATCTCGATCGCCTGTTTGCTGAGTTTCGGCGCGTGTTACGGCCGGGTGGGGTGCTGCTCTTTACCACGTTTGGTCCTGATACGCTATGGGAGTTGCGGGCAAGTTGGGCGGCGGTTGATGCGGCTGTTCACGTTAACCACTTTCTCGATATGCATGAGGTGGGCGATGCGATGGTGCGGGCGCAGCTTAACGATCCGGTGATGGATAGTGAACGGATCACGCTCACCTATCGTGAGCCGGTGCAACTACTGCGCGAGTTGAAAGCGATCGGCGCACATAACATCAATCCCGGTCGCCATGTTGGATTGACCGGTCGGCAGCGTTTAATGGCGCTCTATCGTGCCTATGAGCAGTATCGCGCCGCCGACGGGCGGTTACCAGCGAGTTATGAGGTGCTATATGGTCACGCCTATGTGACGACGCAGGCGGTCGCGAACCAGGCGGCTAACCGGCGCGCCGAGAGTACCCTCTCACTCGACCGATTACAGCAGTTACTGCGGGAGCGCTCATCATGAGTGGACTCTTCATTACGGGGACTGATACCGGTGTCGGTAAGAGTTGGGTTGCGGCCGGTATGATGGCGGCGCTGCAGCAGCAGGGGCGGCAAGTGGTGGGGATGAAACCGGTTGCTAGTGGTGCGGTGATGACCGCCGCTGGGTTGCGTAATGAGGATGCGTTACTGCTGCAGCAGCAGGGCTCGTTGCCGATCGACTATGCGCTGATCAATCCCTACACCTTTGCTGCGCCGATTGCCCCTCATCTTGCCGCGGCGGCGCTGGGTGAAGAGATCCTGCTCGCGCCGATTCTGGCCAGTTATCAGCAGTTAGCGGCGCAGGCTGAGATGGTGGTGGTTGAGGGGGTCGGCGGGTGGCGGGTGCCGCTCAGTGAGGCGATGGATGTGGCGCAGTTGGCCCAGGCACTGCAGTTGCCGGTGGTGCTGGTGGTGGGGATGCGTCTTGGCTGTATCAATCAGGCGCTGCTGACGGCCGATGCCATCATCGCTAGTGGGGTAGCATTTGCCGGTTGGGTCGCTACCACGCTAGAGCCGGCGATGGCGCTGTTTGAGGGTAATGTGGCGACCCTACAGCAGCGATTACCTGTCCCCCTGCTAGGGGTAGTGCCGCATCTTCAACAGCTCGATGTCGCCGCTGTTGCTGCTGCATTTTCGCGGGTTTAACCACAATTAATATAGGTGTATAACGGCAGGCAGGCAGGCAGGCAGGCAGGCAGGCAGGCAGGCAGGAGGAACAGTACGATGTTTAGTAACTATCGTCAGACCGTGCTGCGTCTACGCTGGGAACTCCCGCTGCTCCTGCTAATCATCTCGCTATCGTGGTGGTCAGTTTCCGTTCCGTTAAACTTACCCAAACCTACTCATAGGTAGTTATGGTGTTAACTTCCTGCTTCGCAGAGGCCGGTTTCACCGCACTCTTACGACTCCGGCCAGCGC
>JGI11705J14877_10000025_pt1 | contig 85362 bp, 80 predicted proteins | sample Etolaghawater15m_FD_14877 | JGI IMG/M metagenome (IMG submission 14877) | reverse complement strand
CGAGCCGTGGGTTGGGTCGAGGATGAAATATCGGCCTGGATCGATGAGCGAATCGAGGACAGCCGCAAGGCTGGGGACTAAGGGGAAAGAATTATGACTGACCAGAAAAAAGGCCGCACTGACTGCCATCAGGCGACCTTCATTACTGCTTTTGGTAATCGCTATTTTAACCGCCTTGGGCCGCTCATAAAAGCGCTGATCCTGACGCTGGCCGTCTGGGGCTGGTTGCCGATGGCCTTCGCTGACAGGTTTGTCGATCAGGGAGGGACGCAAGATGAATAGCTCGTTCGAATTCCTCGACGCGATCCGCGCCGCCGGGTTGATTCCGCCCGATGCGATTGAACCAGGGACAATGTATCGCTTCCCCGGCAAGGGTAAGCGCAAGGGCAATACCGCTGGCTGGTGCCTGCTGTTCGATGACGGGCTTGGCGGTTGTTTCGGCGATTGGTCAACGGGATTTTCAGAGACCTGGCAGGCGAAACGCGATAAGCCACCGACGCGGTCAGAGCGTGCCGCCTTTGCCCGCCGTGTAGCCAATGCCCGAAAGCTGGCTGAATCCGCACGACTTGCCCGGCAGGCCGACGCGGCAAAAAGGGCCCATGCGATCAAAAGTACGGCAATCCAAGCCCCTTGCAGCTTCCCCTATCTGGCTCGTAAGGACATACAACCTCACACTGCGCTGTTCTACAAGGGCTCATTGACGCTACCCGTAACTGATATCAAGGGTAACTTGACCAGCCTGCAATTCATCGACGCTGATGGTGCAAAACTTTTGCTCTCCGGTGGGCGCAAACAGGGCTGTTTCATACCGGTGGCGGGTGGCATGGATAACCCTTCCCGCGTGATCATCTGTGAGGGCTGGGCAACCGGTTGCACATTGGCCGAAGATGACCCCGCCGCACTGGTGCTGGCCGCTATTGATGCGGGCAACTTGGAACCGGTTGCCGTGGCTGCTCGCCATCGTTGGCCGCGAGCCGAACTAGTTATTGCGGGTGACGATGACCGGCTAACGGATGGCAACCCTGGAGCCACCAAGGCAAAAGCCGCAGCTCTCGCATCGAATGCGCTGCTGGCACTGCCCCAGTGGCCGGAGAATGCCCCGCAACATCTGACTGACTTCAACGATTTGGCCGTATGGCTGGCAGGCGGTGTCATATGACTACCAAACTGATGCAACCTGTAGTAATAACATCGGAACATTCACTCGATTCACCTCCCCTTTTCTCCCCGGTTATTGTTTCCATCGAGGACTTTCTGAATCAGGAGTTGCCAGAACGAAAGCTACTGATGCACCCATGGCTACTTAGCCAGGGCCTGGCGATGATTCACGCCTATCGCGGCATTGGAAAAACCCACCTTGCGCTTGCAATCGCATACGCGGTCGCTTCTGGAACATCGGTGCTTGGCTGGCGCTGCCCGGCTCCAGCCGGTGTGCTTTTACTGGATGGCGAAATGCCCGGACCTGCCCTCCAGGAGCGCTTGGCCGGAATCGTCGCAAGTTCGGAGAGAGATGCACAAGCTGCTTTTCGAATCATGACACCGGACTTGCAATCCAAAGACCGTCCTCCATTCAATCTCGCATTGCCCGAGGATCAGTTAAGCCTGGAACCGCTGCTTGAGGGGGTATCGTTGATTGTCGTCGATAATCTTGCCACGCTGTGCCGCACGGGCAAGACTAACGATTCGGATTCCTGGCTGCCCGTTCAGGAGTGGGCACTGAGACAACGGGCGGCGGGACGGTCCGTGCTGTTCATTCACCATAGCGGCAAGAACGGTACGCAGAGGGGCACAAGCGCCAAGGAGGACGTTCTTGATACTGTGATTGGATTGCGCCGCCCCAGCGATTATCAGACCGCCGAAGGTGCTCGCTTTGAAATCCATTTTGAAAAGGCGCGTGGCTTTAGTGGGCAAGATTCCGAAGCCATCGAGGCCACGTTGACGTTCAATGCCGATGGGCTAACCGAATGGTCCGCTAAGCCGGTTGAAGATGCCATCTATGAGCGGGTAATTGAGCTCGCAGTCGAGGGACTGAATCAAACAGAGATCGGGGTCGAAGTCGATAGGCATAAAAGTAACGTCAGCCGAATGATGAAGCGCGCTCGCGAAGAGGGCCGACTGAAATGAACGATATCATTCTGTTCGAAGTTGCACGGTTGCATTGTCCAGTGCCTGCAACCGCGCAACTTTGGTCCAAAGCCTGCAACCTGTCATGCAACTGGAGCGCATCTGATGAACCTTAAAAGCGCAGCGTATCGGGTTTTACAGCGCAACAAGGTGCGCAACCTGGTTGCAACCAGCGTAGGAATTTTGCGCAACTCGCGCACAACACCGGTTACCGACTCTCTGATCTCGATGGATCAAGAGGAGCAACTGCTAAAAGCCTTGTCTTCCGCGTGCCTGAATCTCGGTATTTCTCCAGTCGAAGCATTCAGGGCTCTCGACATCGGCACTCTTGAATCATGGCAGCACAACGAGATAGGTGATGAGATGCTACAAACATTCTGCCTGGCCGTGGATATCCGGCGGAATATCGATCAGGGCGTAAGGCCAACCCAATATAACAAACCAGCCTATTGCCAAGGCTGCGGGCCTGTTTGGCTCTGGATTTCAGGCACTGTTACGGGCTGCCCCTGGTGTTGGAATAGAGCAACAGGAAGGCCTATCCCCCGCCCTTGCATGGTTCGTTGCCAAGACTGCAAAAATTTTGATCGGATCGAGCACCCGCACCTTGGCCATTGCTCCAGGGGACAACCTGAAAACATCGCCGGGCTATGGGATGAAGACCTGCGATATTGTGAACATTTTTTACCTAAGCCAGTAAGCGCCAGCGACGGCCAGGCGAAGCCCGAAAGGGCCAAATGAAAAAGGTTAATTTTCCAAATGATTTCTGATAAAAGCTCTGGAGGCAATCATCATGGGTGGAATTGGTAGCGGAAGGCATTGGTATTCTGGGGCAAAAGATACGACCGACGATTATCGAGCAATCGATGTACGGCGCTGGAAGCGGGATGGCTTTCTTGAGCCCTACCTCTCATTCGGTTGGCAATGGTCACGGCATGGCGAAGTTTTCGCATCCATTCAGGTGCGCACCGAACCCGGAAAAGTGATTCTTACCTATCGCCATCGCAGCGGAGGCGACGACTGGAAACAAGAGAGTTATCCCGTCGGGCTCGACTGGACGGACTGCCACCTTGGCGGGCAACGCCCCTGGTTCCTCTGCCCTGCTCGCGGTTGCGGAAAGCGCGTGGCGATTCTCTACGGCGGTGGCATCTTCGCCTGTCGCCACTGCTATCAACTGGCCTATCCCAGTCAGCGAGAAGCCGACTATGACCGCATGGCGCGCCGTGCTGATCGAATCCGCGATAAGCTCGGATGGGAGCAAGGCATCCTCAATGGCAATGGCTGGAAACCCAAGGGGATGCACTGGAAAACCTTCGAGCGACTGACTGCGCAGCATGATGCTTTCGTACAGGTTTCATTGGCGGGGATTGCGGCGAAATTGAATCATTTGGGTGAGTCGATTGACGACTTAATATGAGATTAATCGCTATATACCTAACTACACGATATACCCGAAATATACCCGAGAACATAAAAAAAGGGCTTACATTTCTGTAAGCCCTTGATTTAATTGGCGTCCCCAAGGGGATTCGAACCCCTGTTACCGCCGTGAAAGGCTTAATACGATTCCACGCAAGTCGTAGCAGCAATCCAATTTGTGGGTGCAGTGTGGGTGCAGGAAAGAAAATTGGGGATTTTGAAGAAATGACTTAGCTCAGGATTTAAGCTAAGTCATTGATTTATATGGTCGGGGCGAGAGGATTTGAACCTCCGACCACCTGCACCCCATGCAGGTACGCTACCAGGCTGCGCTACGCCCCGAGAAAAAAGAGCCGGGATTTTAAACCTATCGCTTCAGGATTTGAAGCAGTTCTTCGAGTTCGACCAGGGTTTGTTTGATGATTTGCTGGCTTTGATTGATGTCGTCGCGTGCATCGTCGCCTTCAAGTCGTTGACGGGCGCCGCCGATGGTGAAACCTTCATCGTATAACAGGGAACGAATCTGGCGGATGAGCAACACATCGTGGCGCTGATAATAACGCCGGTTGCCGCGTCGCTTGACGGGCTTGAGTTGTGGAAACTCCTGTTCCCAGTAACGTAGCACATGCGGTTTTACGTCACACAGTTCGGCCACTTCACCAATGGTGAAATAGCGCTTTCCGGGAATGACAGGCAGTTCGTTGTTATTGCTGGCTTCCAGCATAAGCTTCGACTCTGATTTTTAGTTTTTGTCCGGGACGAAAAGTCACCACCTTGCGCGCTGAAATCGGTATCTCTTCGCCGGTTTTGGGGTTGCGGCCCGGACGCTCGGCCTTGGCCCGAGTCAGAAAATTACCGAAACCCGATAGCTTGACCTGATGCCCGGTTTCCAGAGCCACTTTAACCTCCTCGAAAAAGTGCTCGACGATCTCCTTGGCTTCACGTTTGTTGAGACCCAGCTCTTCAAACAGCATTTCTGCCATGTCGGCCTTGGTCAGTGACATAGATCTCTTCTACCTCAATACAGCATTATAAAATTTGTTCAGTATCTGCAGGACCTGATCTACTATTTGGTCTACGTCCTCGTCGACAAGAGTGCGTGAAAAGTCCTGTAAAATCAAGCCTAAAGCGATACTTTTTAGATTTTTTTTAAGTTCCCCTCCAGTATAGACGTCAAATACAAAAACGTCTTTGATAATGCTCGATTGTAGCGAAGTTACCGAGTTTATTAGCTGCTGCGCGTCGATATCCTGTTCCACCAGCAATGCCAGGTCGCGCCGAATGGCCGGGAACCTGGATAGCTCGGCAAACGCAGGCAGGGCCGAAGCGGTGAGATATTTGGCCTCAATTTCAAAGGCCAGCAGATTTTGTTGCACGCCCAGCTTCTGCAGGACCGCCGGATGCAGTACTCCAACATAACCCACGGTATTGCCATCGACCAGGATATCAGCCGACTGACCGGGGTGCAGTACCGGATTTTGCGAGGGACAAAATTCAAACACCGCGGCGCGCGCCATGCGCATCAGGGCTTGCAGGTCACCCTTGATATCGAAAAAGTCAGCGGGACGCTGTTTGTCAGCCCAGCTTTCGGGTTGGGCTGAACCGCTGATGACCGCGCCAACATGAGGGCGCTGTACGAGTCCCTGTTCGCCGGGCACGAAACACAGGCCGGTTTCAAACAGGCGCACTCGATTTTGCTGCCGATTCAGATTGTGGCGCACGGCCTGCACGAGGCCGGGTAACAGGCGGGTGCGCATCTCGGACATGTCGGCCGATATCGGATTGCTCAGGCTTAGCGTTGCCTGGCCGGGATCGAGAATGGCCTGCAGTTCAGGCGACACGAAGGAATAGGTGATCGCCTCGTAATAGCCGAGCCCCACCAGCGCATCGCGAACCTGGTTGAGCGACACGCGCTGTTCGCTGAAACTCGACATCGTGGCATGCGCGGCTTCGCGCGTGCCGGGGATGTTGTTGTACCCAATGATGCGGCCGATCTCTTCGATGAGATCGGCTTCGATGGTGATGTCAAAACGATAGGATGGCGCACGCACGGTCCACTCACCTGCCCCGGCGGACACACTCATGTCGAGATCGCGCAGAATCTGCTCGACCTGCTGCTCACTGACGTCGATGCCGAGCATGCGTTCGATGCGCGCATGACGCAGCGTGACCTCGGGATTGGTCGGCATGTGTTCGGGCGACGTAACCTGTACGACCGGTCCGGCTTCTCCACCCATAATGTCGATGATCAGGCGGGTTGCGCGCTCCATGGCTAAAGTCTGCAGTTGCGGATCGACGCCACGTTCGAAGCGGTGCGATGAGTCGGTATGCAGGCCATAACTGCGCGCCTTGCCGGCGATATGCGCCGGCGCGAAGAAGGCGGCCTCCAGCAGGATATCGCGGGTATCGTCCTGCACGGAGCTGTCGAGCCCACCCATGATGCCGGCCAATGCCAGCGCCTTGTCGTGATCGGCGATGACCAGCGTGTCGTCGCGGCACTCAAGTGCGCTGCCATCGAGCAGCGTCAGCTTCTCGCCCGCCTGTGCATTGCGTACCCGTATACCGCCACTGAGCTTGGTGAGATCAAAGCCGTGCATGGGCTGACCGAGTTCAATCAGGATGTAGTTGGTGACGTCAACCACCGGGCTTATCGGTCGCAAACCGCAACGGCGCAGCTTTTCACGCATCCACATGGGGGTTTGCGCGGATGGATTGACTCCGCGAATGATTCGTCCCGTATAAGCCGGGCAGGCCTCGGCGTTGATCAGTTCAACGTCGATGCGATTGTCGATCGCCGCAGTCACAGGCTCGATACCAACCGGCGTCAATGCCACCGGGTTGTTGGCTGCAACCTCGCGGGCGACACCGGCGATACTCAGGCAATCTCCACGGTTGGGCGTCAGATCGATCTCGATGAGGCTGTCATTCAGCGCGAGATACTCGCTGATGGCCTGACCGACCGGCGCATCGGCGGGCAGTTCAAGAATGCCGTTGGAGCTATCCGCCATCTGCAGTTCCTGCTCGGAGCAGATCATGCCGAACGATTCAACACCGCGCAGTTTGGCCTTTTTGATCTTGAAGCCGGGCAATTCCGCGCCAATGCGTGCAAAAGGCACCTTCAGCCCCTCGCGCACGTTGCTGGCGCCGCAAATCACCTGCACCAGCTCGCCGCTGCCATCATCCACCTGGCACAGGCTCAGGCGGTCGGCCTGCGGATGCTGTTCGCGCTTGACGACACTGGCAACCACGATGTTGTCGAGTTTGGGCGCAGCGCATTCGACGGAGTCGACCTCCAGCCCGGCCATGGTGAGCTGTGCCACCAGTTCGTCGGTATTCAGGTCTGGATTGACCCACTCTCTGAGCCAGTTTTCACTAATTCTCATGTATCCAGCCCACCTCAGGAAAATTGTTGCAGGAAGCGCAGGTCGTTCTCGAAGAACAGTCGCAGGTCATTCACGCCGTAACGCAGCATGGCAAGGCGCTCCACGCCCATGCCGAAGGCGTATCCGGTGTAGCGATCGCTGTCGATACCGACATGGCGAAACACCTCGGGGTGGACCATGCCGCAGCCGAGCACCTCGAGCCAGCCGGTCTGGCTGCACACCCGGCAGCCTTCGCCAGAGCACATGACACAGCTGATATCGACTTCCATCGACGGCTCGGTAAACGGAAAATACGACGGCCGGAAACGCGTCTGCAGATCGTCCTGTTCGAAGAACAGCTTGAGAAATTCATGCAGCGTGCCTTTCAGGTCGGCAAACGAGACGTTCTCGTCCACCAGCAGGCCTTCGACCTGGTGGAACATCGGCGTGTGTGTCAGATCGGAATCGCAGCGATACACTCGACCGGGCGCAATGATACGCACCGGCGGTTGCTGGTTTTCCAGCACACGAATCTGTACCGGCGAGGTGTGGGTGCGCAGCAGCGTATGCGCATCGAAATAAAAGGTATCGTGCATCGCCCGAGCCGGATGATGCGCGGGAATATTCAGCGCTTCGAAATTGTGGAAGTCGTCTTCGACTTCGGGGCCTTCTGCGACATCGAAACCGAGCTTGCCAAACATGCGGTCAATTCGGTTCATCGTCAGGGTGACCGGATGCAGTCCGCCACGATCGACGCGACGCCCAGGCAGGGTGATATCGACAGCCTCTGACGCCAGGCGGTTGTTGATCGCCTGTTCCGACAGATCGCGCTTGCGCGTTTCCAGCAGTTGCTGAATGGCCTGTTTGACGATGTTGATTTGTTGGCCGGCCTCGCGACGTTCGTCGGCTGGCAATTGACCAAGATTTTTGAGTTGCAGGGTGATCTCGCCTTTCTTGCCGAGATACTGAACCCTGAGGTTATCGAGTTGGGTGAGATCCTGTGCCGCATTTATCGCGGCGGCAGCTGTCTCCTGTAGTGTATTGAGCTCAGACACGATAGATTCACAGAGGGTAGATTACAGGCTCCGCCAATCACGACGGAGCCCGCAACGGGACGGATCAGGCTGCGTTCTGCAGACCGGCCTTTGCCTTCTCCACGAGGGCGGCAAATCCCGGCTTGTCGAACACGGCGATATCCGCCAGCACCTTACGATCGATATCGATGTCAGCCTTTTTCAGGCCGTTCATGAACACGCTATAGGACATGCCGTTTTCACGCGCACCGGCGTTGATACGGGCGATCCACAAGGTGCGGAACTGACGTTTTCTCTGCTTGCGGTCACGGTAGGCGTACTGGCCGGCCTTGGTCACTGCCTGCTTGGCTACGCGAAATACCTTGCTGCGCGCGCCGCGGTAACCTTTTGCCTTGTCCAGCACCTTTTTATGACGGGCATGTGCTGTTACACCACGTTTTACTCTAGGCATCTCTCACCTCCTAGCTGTATGGAAGCATACGGCGAACCATACGCACATCGTTGGCATGAACCTCAAGCATTTCGCCAAGCTGACGCTTGCGCTTGCTGCTCTTTTTGGTGAGGATGTGACGCAAATGCGACTGGCTACGTTTGTAGTTGCCCGCCGCATTACGCTTGAAGCGCTTGGCCGCGCCCCGGCTCGATTTGATTTTGGGCATGTTAAACTCCCGTTTAATATTAAGTAGATAAACAATAAAAAACCCTGGACGCCGGAGTCTGCGTCTTCGGGTTTACAAAATCCGCCGGATGAAAAACTCCGGCGTGATAACCGGCGCTTTAAGCGCCGACTATTTCTTTGGCACCAGCAGCATGGTCATCTGCCGGCCCATCGACTGCGGATACTGATCCACCGTCGCAATCTCTTTAAGGTCTTCCTCGACTCGCAGCAACAATTCCTTGCCAAGTTCCATATGCGCCATTTCACGACCGCGGAAACGCACGGTGACCTTGGCTCGGTCGCCTGCTTCCAGGAACTCGTGCAACTTACGCAGTTTGACCTGGTAGTCACCCTCCTCGGTACCGGGACGAAACTTGATCTCCTTGATCTGAATCTGGCGCTGTTTCTTGCGCTGTTCATGCAGCTTCTTCTTTTGTTGAAACCTGAACTTGCCGTAGTCCATCAAACGGCAAACCGGGGGGGACGCGTTAGGAACGATCTCGACCAGGTCCAGTTCCGCATCTTCAGCCGCGCGTAAAGCGTCTTCAATACGTACTATGCCTGCCTGTTGACCGTCAGCATCGATTAATCGAACTTCCGAAACGGTAATCTCGCTATTCAGGCGAGCCTGTTTTTCATCGGCGATTGTAAAAACCCTCTAAAATTTTCAACAAAAATGCGTCCCCACGATTACTCGTGATTTTCAATCTCGCTTTGTACACGGGAAATGAAAGTGTCGACGCTCATACTGCCCAGGTCTTCGCCACCCTGGCGGCGCACTGCAATCTCGCCTTGTTCCATCTCCCGGTCACCTATGACCAACAGGTAGGGAATGCGCTGAATCGTGTGCTCGCGAATTTTAAAGCCGATTTTTTCGTTTCTCAAGTCGGAAATGACCCTGAACCCCTGATTTTTAAGCCTTTTTTCGACTTCCAGGGCATAAGGCGCCTGTTTGTCGGTAATATTCATCAAAACCGCCTGTACCGGGGCCAGCCACAACGGGAATTTGCCCTCGTGCTGTTCGATGAGGATACCGATAAAACGCTCAAAAGAACCCAGTATCGCGCGGTGCAGCATCACCGGGGTCTGCCTTGAACCATCCTCGGCGACATACTGTGCATCGAGGCGACCGGGCATGGAAAAATCAACCTGGATCGTGCCACATTGCCATTCACGGCCAATGCAGTCTTTCAGGGTAAACTCAATCTTGGGACCATAGAACGCGCCTTCACCCGGCAGTTCCTGCCAGTCGAGCTGCTTGGCGTCCATGGCCTCGGCCAGGGCTTTTTCGGCCTTGTCCCATACTTCGTCACTGCCGACACGATTTTCCGGGCGCGTCGACAGTCGATAGATGACTTCGTTAAAACCAAAGTCGTGGTAGACCTCGTGCAGAAAATCGATGAACGCGGTGACCTCGCTCTGTATCTGCGCTTCGGTGCAGAAGATATGCGCGTCGTCCTGAACGAAGGCGCGTACCCGCATCAGGCCGTGCAGCGCACCGGACATCTCGTTGCGATGGCAGGACCCGAATTCAGCCAGACGCAAGGGCAGATCGCGATAACTCTTCAGGCCCTGGTTGTAAACCTGGATATGGCAGGGGCAATTCATCGGTTTGATCGCGAACTGCTTGTTCTCCGCTTCCAGGGTAAACATGTCGGAACTGAACTTGGCGGCATGGCCCGAACGTTCCCACAGCGAAAAATCCACCATCTGCGGGGTGTTGATTTCAAGATAACCATGGGCGTCGAGCTTCTTGCGCATGTATTGCTGGATGCTCTGATAAATCGACCAGCCCCTGGGGTGCCAGAATACCTCGCCCGGCGCTTCTTCCTGAATATGAAACAGGTCGAGCTTTTTGCCGATGCGACGATGATCGCGCTTTTCCGCCTCTTCCAGCCGTTGCAGGTAGGCCTTGAGCTGTTTCTTGTCGGTCCAGGCCGTGCCATAGATACGCTGCAGCATCTCGTTACTGGAGTCGCCACGCCAATAGGCGCCGGCCACCTTCATCAGTTTAAAGCCGTTGCCGAGTTTGCTGGTGGACGGCAGATGCGGCCCCCGGCACACATCAAACCAGTCACCCTGGCGATAAATGGAGACTTCTTCGCCCTGGGGAATAATGTCCAGGATAATCTCGACCTTGTACTGCTCGCCCAGTTCGCTGAAGGTCTTGATGGCCTCTTCCCGGTCCATCACCTCGCGCACAATTGGCAGATCGCGCTTGACGATCTCGTGCATGCGGACTTCGATTTTTTGCAGATCTTCCGGGGTGAAGGCTTCATCGCGCGCAAAGTCGTAATAGAAGCCATCCTCGATCGCCGGACCGATGGTCACCTGGGTGCCGGGATACAGCTCCTGCACGGCCTGGGCCATAACATGCGCGGCGTCGTGCCGCATCAATTCGAGGGCGTCTTCATCGCGGCCGGTCACTATCGCCAGTTCAGCGTCATGATGGATGACAAACGAGGCGTCGACGAGTTTGCCGTCGACCTTGCCGGCCAGCGTGGCCTTGGCCAGTCCGGGGCCGATATCGGCGGCCACTTCAAGCACCGACACGGGATTGTCGAATTGGCGCTGTGAACCGTCGGGTAGCGTAATCTGAGGCATATTGATTCCTTCTCCAGTGGTGACCATTACCAAAGGCCACATGTTAATCGAATATGGTTCGGGCGTGGTGAGCCCGGCGCGTAAAACACAAAGGACACGAAGTTTACGATCTCGTGGATGTAATCTTCGTGTCCTTCGATGGATTTGGTAGGCGCGATTGGATTTGAACCAACGACCCCCACCATGTCAAGGTGGTGCTCTAACCAACTGAGCTACGCGCCTGTTGTCACACAGGCCGCGTATTCTACATCAGAAATTCGATTAATCAACCGATTCTGGACTCGCGGAGACACACCAATAACAGCGCCATCNGCGGGTACATCACAGCCGCAATGANAGCTTTATGGCTCAGCCTGGGCGGCAATACGGGTAAACAATTGCAGGTAGTAGGCGGTCTTTTCAATACCCTTTTGCATATGCGTNNTCAGGAATTCCTGGATGTCCTGCCCTGACTTGATAACCCTGACACCGCTAGTGGTTACCCACAAGGATTGTTCAAGCAACTCGCCCGGTGCTGCATGGCACTCGGCGCATTCGTTGTGATAGCGCTGCATTGAGTTGGCGTGTTTTGTCAGCAACTGATGAATGATGTCAATTTCATGGTCGGGGATATAGTGATTTCCGAGAAACAGATCGAGGTCGACAACATGATGTTGCCCCTGCAGTTGACCGTCAACATACCACAGATATTTGCCAGCGAAATCGCTGGCCTCACTATGGCATTCCTCGCAACGGCTATTCCAGACCGCTTCACCATCGCGCGCCTGGCAGGCTACCGACCACGCCAGACATACCGCCAGCAGGCCGAGTTGATAGACGATCGTGGTAGCGGCAACCCGTTGCATGGCGTCACACCGTAGCGGTCTTCATCTCGCGCCGGTTCAACACGACTTCACACCGTGTAAACAGCATTTGATCAACACTGTCAGGCCACCCGGTCATGCGGCTCGTGGCCGGAAAAAATCGCCACAAGATTATCAATAGCGCGAAAACCCATGGCCTCGCGTGTTTCGCGTGTAGCGCTACCTATATGCGGTAACAAAAAGGTGTTTTGCATTTCACGATAGGCCGCATGAATATTTTCGGGCTCCCCATTGAACACATCGAGCCCGGCCGCCGCGATCCGTCCCGTGCGCAGCCCATCCGCCAGCGCCTCGTCGTTGACCACCGCGCCGCGCGAGGTATTGACGACAATCGCGCCCGGTTTCAGATGGCCCAGCGTATCGGCGTTGATCAGGCCGGTCGTGTAGTCCGTGGCCGGACAATGAATGGACAACACGTCGATCTGCGCCAACATCTCGTTCAGCGATTCATGATAGCGTGCTCCGGCCTCGGAATCGGCATCCAGACGCTTGCGATTATGGTAGTGAATAGCCATGTCGAAGCCGCGTGCTCGACGCGCCAGCACCTGGCCGACCCGGCCCATGCCCAGAATGCCGAGTCGTTTACCCGTCACCTGTGTTCCCACCATAAAGGCCGGACTCCAGTCCTTCCATTGCTGGTTGCGCATGATGCGTTCGCCCTCGCTGGCGCGCCGGGCGGCGCCCAGAATAAGCAACATGGCGATCTCGGCGGTGGCATCGGACAGCACATCGGGGGTATTGGTAACAATGACCCCTTTTCGTTTGGCCGCAGCGAGGTCGACATGATCCACCCCCACCGAAAAATTGGCGATAGCGCGCACGCGCGTGGGCAATGCGGCGATGGTTTCGGCTGAGAAACGTTCAGTGTGGCACGGCAGAATGGCATCGACGTTTTCCGCCACAGCAAGAATCTGCGGCGTGCTGTAGAGCCGATCATTCGGATTCAGAATAACCTCGAAATCCTGCGCGAGCCTTTGTTCGACGGTATCGGGCAACTTGCGAGTAACGAAAACGGTGGCTTTTTTTGTCATGTTTTATTCACTTTGGTTACAGTGTTGCGGTCGATACGGCCCCAGTCCGGCCGACTCCTAGCATAGCCTGACCCATTCGAGCTATTCAATCACCTTCGTTATTGGCTAGAGAGCAAACCTGAAAAATCCTATACTGACAGTCCCGATCCAGGCCCGATTTTGCACATGACTGAACTGACCCTGACACAAGCCAACGAATTGATTTGCGGTGTATTCACTCAGGCTCAACAGCGCAACATGCCGGCACTGGCCGTCGCAGTGCTGGATAGTGGCGGCCATATCAAGGCCCTGCAGCGCCAGGATGGTGTGTCTTTCCTGCGCCCACGTATCGCCGAGGCCAAGGCCTGGGGCGCGCTAGCCCTGGCCGCTGACAGCAATACACTGGCCGAGCGTTACCAGCGTGACGAGTTGCAACGCGGATTCATCAACGCCTTAAACAGCATGACGGAAGGCCGCCTGATTCCATTGCCAGGGGGCGTGCTAGTACACGACGAGCATGGCGCCATCGTCGGCGCCGTTGGCGCGGCAGGCGGTGAATCATCGGATGACGAGGCCTGCGTGCGCAACTCGATCGAACAATGCGGGTTCTATCTATGAACCCTCTGCAAAACCAGCGCATCGGATTCATCGGCCTCGGCCTGATGGGTAAGCCCATGTGCCTGAATCTGCATGCCGCGGGCGCCCGGCTTTTCGTCTACAACCGCACCCGCCCGATCGCCAACAGCCTGCAGCAGGCCAATTTAACCGCGCTTGAATCGCCAGCCGAAGTCGCGCGCCAAGCCGACATCATCATTCTCATGCTGGCCGATACGCATGCAGTGGAATCAGTCCTTTTCGCGGACAATGGTGTTGCCGGTAGCATCCGGTCTGGCAGCCTGATTATCGACATGGGTACGACAGCAGTGGACGCAACGCGCCGCTTCGCCAGCGAATTGCAAAAAAAATCAGTGGCGTACATCGATGCACCGGTATCCGGTGGTGAGATCGGGGCCATCAATGGTGACCTGGTGATCATGGCTGGTGGTTCAGTTGAATCGGTGCAACGTGCGCGCCCCCTGTTTGACGTGCTGGGAAAATCGCTAGTGCACATCGGTGAAGTTGGTACGGGCCAGGTGACCAAGGCTGCAAACCAGATCATTGTCGGTTTGAATATCGGCGCGGTGGCCGAAGCGCTGACCCTGGCTAAACGGGCCGGGGCCGATCTCAATCGCGTACGCGAGGCCTTGATGGGGGGCTTTGCGGCATCGCGAATTCTGGAAGTGCACGGCCAACGCATGATCGATGAAAGCTTCACACCAGGCGGAAAGATCACGACTCAGCACAAGGATTTGTCGCAGGCTCTGGATCTTGCGACCGCATATGACCAGCAATTACCCGCAACGCAACTCAACCGAGCCCTGTATCAGGAGTTGATCGATCGGGGCCAGGGCTCACTTGACCACAGCGCGCTGATCCTTGCGCTGGAGGGACGCAAACCCGGCTGAGCCGGTCAGGATTGCTTCTTGTTGCGCAAGCTCTGCCAGAAATCGTAGATCGCCAGCGACGATACGAATCCGATAACCAGAATAAGATCGATCTCGGGCACGAAATACGCTACAACGCCCAGTGATGCAATCAGGGTCGCCAGCGCAACCAGGGCCATAATGATGTCAGACATGTTTGATTCCCCTGTTGTTTTCGGTTCAGCCGAGTGCCGCGACAAAGCGCTCTAACCAACCCGCGCTGCGCAACAAGCGACCATCATCCATACGCCGCCCAACCAGTTGAACACCAATGGGAAGTCCGTTCGCACCCTGTAAAAGGGGCAAAGTCAGCGCGGGGACGCCAAGCAACGACCACAATACGTTGAATGCAGCACTCCCGGTACTGTCGAGCCCGGCGGGCGCTTCTCCGCTGGTCGCCGGCGTTATGATCAGGTCATAACGCTCAAAGATCTCTTCAAGGCCGGCATACAGGCTTTCCCGCCAATCCAGTGCGGCGAAGTAATCCTGGGCACTGATCTGTCGACCTTTCTCGATCACGTCACGAGTTTCAGGCGCAAGCTGGTCGCGGCCGCGCTCGTAGTAATGCCTCAGGTTGTAGGCCATTTCGGCCTGCATGATGCGGCGATGGGCCGTGGCGCCCTCTGCGAACACCGCGGGTAGTTCAATCTCGTCGCAATGATCGCCCAATACATCGACCAGTTCGTTAAAACCCTCGGCACAGTCATCGTCAATCGCATTCCAGGCCGGTGTCCGTATAAACGCCATTTGCGGTGTTACCGGTGGGGTCGACTGGGACATATCCAACAGACGTGGCGAGGCCTGGTTGATCGAATCGGGATCGGCCGGGTCATGCCCAACCAGCGCATCAGCAAGCAGCGCTGCATCTTCAACACTACGTGCGAATACACCGACGGTATCAAGACGACGCGATGCTCGCAGAATCCCGCTACGCGGAATCATGCCAAAACTGGGTTTGTAGCCGACAACGCCGCAATACGAGGCCGGACGAATGACCGAGCCGCCTGTCTGCGTTCCAATTGCAAGCGGAGCCATGTGGCTGGCCACGGCGGCGGCAGACCCGGACGAGGAACCACCCGGCGTATGTTCAGGATTAAACGGGTTACGGGTTTTACCCGGCGCAAGGTAGGCGCATTCGGTGGTAACGGTCTTGCCCAGAATCACGGCCCCGGCAGCGCGTAACCGCGATACCAGCCAGGCATCTTCATCGGGTTTGCGGCCGGCATCGAGCGCATTGCCATTTTGCGTCGGCATATCTTCAGTGTCGATAATATCCTTGATGCCCACGCACAACCCGTGCAACGAACCTAGCGGTCGACCGCTGCGGCGATAGCCATCGAGCTGCGCAGCCTGTTGCATGACATGCTCCTCGTCAAGAAACTGCCAGGCGCCCACCTCTGCCTCACTGGCGCGAATCCGGCGCACGCAGGACGCGGCCAAATCCGTGGCGGTATACACACCTGCATTGATTTGCTGGCGCGCTTCCAGCGCGCTCATCTGCGCCGGATCAGCTGCCACGGCTTGCCGCAGCGGATCGCTAGTTCCCATACACCAGCTCCGGCAGGTAGAAAGCAATCTGCGGGAAGTTGTACAGGATCACCATGGCGAATACGACCATCGCGAGGTACGGATAGTTGCCCTTGAATATCTCGTTTAACTGCACATGCGGTGGCGCGATACCCTTGAGATAATAGGCTGACATCGCCATGGGTGGCGTCAGGAACGATGTCTGCAGATTAAGCGCCACGAGGATGCCAAAGAACAACGGGTCAATACCGAAATGCGGCAACAAGGGCAGAAAAATCGGCACGAATATAATGATGATCTCCGACCATTCCAGCGGCCAGCCCAACAGAAAAATGATGAGCTGAGCCATGATCAGAAACATGATTGGTGAAATGTCGAGCCCGGTCACGAACTCACTGATGATGTGCTCGCCGCCCAGATAGGAAAATACCGAGGAAAAGGTCCACGAGCCGACAAACAACCAGCACACCATGGCCGTGGTACGCACCGTGAGGTAAACCGATTCACGCAGGCGCTGCCAGGTAAAGGCCCGGTACAGAAAGGTTAACAGTAGCCCCCCCAGCGCACCGACCGCCGCGGCCTCTGAGGGTGTGGCCAGACCAAAAAGGATCGCCCCAAGCACCGCCAGGATAAGGAAAGCCAGTGGGAAGAAAGATGTCAGCAACTGCAGGATGATTTGCCCTGTCGTGTATTCCCCGATCTCTTCCTTGGTCGGTTTTGGCGCCAGCTCTGGCTGCGCCATCGCTCGAATCACCACGTAAGTGATATACAGGCCTGACAGTAACAAGCCAGGTAATAATGCGCCTGCGTACAGTTTGACGATCGACACACCGGATGCTGCCGCGTACACGATCAGCATGATCGAGGGAGGTATCAATATGCCCAGCGTGCCGCCTGCACAGATAACCCCGGCCGCCAGGCTGGTGTTGTAACGCGCATTCAACATGGCTGGAAAAGCCAGCAGGCCCATCAGTGTGACCACCGCGCCGACGATACCGGTTGCGGTCGCAAACAACGTGCAGGTAATGAGCGCTGCAACCGCCATCGAACCGGGCACATTGCGCGCGGCGATGTTCAGGGTATGAAACAGGCGGGCAACGATATTGGCGCGCTCGACGATATACCCCATGAACAGAAAAAGAGGCACAGCCGTCAACACGTCGTTATCCATGACCGAATAGGTCTGGTTGACGAATAAATCGAATATTCGGTTATTGAATAACCCCTCGATCCACAGCTGGATTTGTTCTAACTGGCTGGCGTCACCCTTGTCGATCGCTCGATCATAGGCGCGCCACATGCGGTCGGCGTCGAAATAGGCGTAATAACCAAACATGATGCCCATCGCCATCAGGGTAAAGGCAACTGGGAATCCAAGCAGAATGATCAGCAGGAATATGCCCAGCATGAACAACGCAATAACTGGATCGGACATGGTCTATTTCTCCTGCTGGTTTTGTAATTCTTCTTTCAATCCGCGGCCGTCTTCACGCGCGGCACTGGAGGCGAAATGGCCTGGTTGCACACCCTTCTGGCGCGCTAGCTGGATCTCCGTTTCCTCGACATCCTCGGCGGCGATGATCCATTCACCGGTACGAATACAGATAATGCAGCGAAATACCTGGGCGATGCCCTGTATCAACATCAGCACGCCCGCCACCACGATAACGGTCTTGAACTGAAAAATGGGAATACCGGCCGGACTGTTGACGCTGACCTCAAGATAACGCCAGGAACGCTCGGCATATTTCCAGCCGGCGATGATGAGCGCCAGAATTCCGGGGAAAAAGAACAGGAAATACAGCACCAGTTCAACCTTGGCCTGCGTTTTTGGCTTCCACAACCGATAGATGAAATCGCCCCGCACATGGCCGCCGCGCGACAGGGTATAGGCCCCGCCCATCATAAACAGGGTACCGTAGGTGATATAAGAGAGATCGAAGGCCCAACTGGTCGGCGCATTGAAGCCGTAGCGAACAAGAACCTCGTAACCGACACCGATCGCCATAACCATGATCAGCCAGGCAAACGCCTTGCCAAACCACGCAGACAGGCTGTCGGCGAATTGAATGTATGCGTGCATGCGCTTACCCTCGAAAACTCGATAGACTGAAATAAACAAAACCGCACGGCGATGTCACAAGAACACCGCCGTGGGCTATTCAGAGATCGCCAGGGATCACAGCTTGAGCTTGCCCGGGAAGTAGTGGTTGTAAGCCAGCGCGTAATCCGGTGCGTTCATCAACTCGTAATGCGCAACGCGCTCGACCCATGCTCGCTGACTATCCAGAACCTTCTTCATGAACGGGTCTTTTTCCAGCTCTGGGATGATCTGATCCCAGGCCTTGAGCTGGGCATCAAGAATATCCTTCGAGGTACGATGAACCTTGACGCCATCTTTGGATTGCAGTTCTTCCAGATCCCTGGAATAGTTATCCATCGCAATCGCCGTGTTGGCGGTACTGGCGGCTTCAACGCCGAATTCCAGAATCGCCTTCAGATCGTCATCGAGATCGTTGTAGAAGTCCTTGTTGAACAGGAATTCGAAACTCTCGGAAGCCTGATGGTAGGATGACAGGTAGTAATTCTTGGCCACGTCCTGAGCACCGAAACGGCGGTCAGAAGACGGGTTGTTGAATTCGAACGCGTCGATAACGCCACGCTCCATGGCCGGCACGATCTCGCCGCCAGGCAACTGGGCCACGCTCATACCAATCTTTTGCATAAGATCTGCCGCCAGACCCACGGTACGATACTTGAAGCCCTTCAGATCGGAAGCCTTGTTGACCTCACCCTTGAACCAGCCAAACGGCTGGGCGAACATCGGGAAGCCCAGCAGTCCGACCACGTTGAGGCCCATCTTGTCCTGTGTCAGTTCGCGGTAAAGCTCGCGTCCGCCGCCGGCGTTGAACCAGGCCAGCATGGTGGTCGCACTGCCACCAAAAACAGGGCCGGTGCCAAACAGCGAGGCCGCCTTGTTTTTTCCATACCAGTAAACCGGTACCGAATGCGCGGCATCCAGCACACCGTCGCTGACCGCATCCATCACCTGGAAGGCCTTGACCACGGCGCCCGCTGGCAGCAGGTCAATCTTCAGTCGGCCACCCGACATACGCTCGACGCGCTCGGTGTACTGACGTGCAAAATCCATCCAGATGTCCGATGACGGCCATGAGGTCTGCATCTTTACAACGACCGGTTTGGCGGCTGTAACGACTGCGGGCGCGCCCAGAAGGGTTGTGCCAGCTGCTGCCGCCAAACCGCCTTTCAGGAATTTACGCCGACCAGTGCTGTCCGCTGAGGTTTGCTGTTTTGCTTGGGAAACGGTTTCATCTTGTTTCATGTTGATCCTCCGGGTTGGTGATAATGATTACCGATTCATGTCGGCTTTAAAGCTCTTGAAAATCGGAAATGCATTGTTCTTGTTTATTCGCACCGAAAGAATAAACACACAACGAGAGCAAGTCCACAGCAATTTATCCGATTGCATTGACAACGCGAAACGCACAATAGCCGCATTGCTGACACCCTGGTTTAAGCCTTCACAACCTGTGCGACCAGCGCGCTACAGCTTATGCCGAGCAATCTGCACGTTCAACATATACAAATTTGCCTTAAACGGTATGATTACCAAAAAAAGCAATCCCAAATTTAGAATCAAAATTCCAAACAGCAGGCCATCACCATGACAAAAACTCTGCACCACTATATCAATGGTCACCGCGTGGAGGGCGCAAGCGAGCGCTTTGGCGACGTATTCAACCCGACCACGGGCGAAATCAGCGCGCGAGTTCCCCTCGCCTCGCAAGCCGAAACCAATAATGCCGTTGCCGCGGCCGCGGCAGCCTTTCCAGCCTGGCGCGATATGCCACCGCTCAGACGGGCGCGCATCCTGTTCCGCTACAAGGAAATTCTCGACCGTCATCTTGAAGAACTGGCCAATCTGGTCGCGATGGAGCACGGCAAGGTGCTCAGTGACGCCAGGGGGTCGGTGGTGCGCGGCATCGAGGTCGTGGAATTCGCCACTGGCGCACCCAACCTGCTGAAAGGCGCATTCTCTGAAAATGTGGGGAGCGGTGTCGACAGTCATTCGATTCGCCAACCACTGGGCGTTTGTGCGGGTATCACCCCGTTCAACTTCCCCGCCATGGTGCCCATGTGGATGTTTCCGGTCGCGCTCGCCTGCGGTAATAGCTTCGTACTGAAGACCTCCGAAAAGGTGCCATCGACCGCATTACGTCTGGCCGAACTGTTAAGCGATGCCGGACTGCCCAACGGGGTTTTCAACGTCATCAATGGCGACAAGGAGGCCGTCGACAGCCTGCTCTACCACCCGGATGTGCAGGCCGTCAGTTTCGTCGGTTCGACGCCGGTCGCCGAATACATCTATCAAACCGCGACCGCGCAGGGGAAACGCTGCCAGGCGCTGGGCGGCGCCAAGAACCACATGGTCATCATGCCCGATGCCGATCTTGAGCAGGCGGCAGACGCGCTGATGGGCGCGGCCTATGGTTCTGCCGGTGAACGCTGTATGGCGATTTCGGTGGCTGTGGTGGTCGGCAATAACACCGCCGACGCCATGGTCGAGAAACTGGCGCCACGCGTACGCGCCCTGAAAGTCGGCGCGAGCACGGATCCAGATTCCGAAATGGGCCCGCTGATCAGTGCCGCGCATCGCGACAAGGTCTCCGCCTACGTCGACAGCGGTATTCAACAAGGGGCGAATCTGTTGGTGGATGGGCGCAATCTGATTAATGCCGACCACCCGAATGGATTCTTCTTCGGCGGTTGTTTGTTTGATCATGTCAAACCCGACATGCGCATCTACCAGGAAGAGATCTTTGGACCGGTCCTGTGTGTGGTGCGAGTGGACAACTTCGAACAGGCTCTGCAACTGGTCAATGATCACGAATACGGCAACGGCACCGCGATCTTTACACGAGATGGCGACACAGCACGCGCTTTCTCCAGCCGCGTCAAGGTTGGCATGATCGGTATCAATGTGCCGATTCCCGTGCCCATGGCCTTTCACAGCTTTGGCGGATGGAAACGATCGTTGTTCGGCGACGTTCACATGCATGGCCCGGAAGGCGTGCAGTTCTACACGCGGCTGAAAACAGTCACCTCGCGCTGGCCGACCGGCATCAGGGCAGGCGCCGATTTTCATATGCCAACGATGAAATAAAGGGGCGGCAATCAACAAACACCGGCGCTAAGCCGGTGGTTTGGTGTTACGCCTGAATGCCTTGGATTTACTGATCTCCGACAGAGGATTTAAAATCACCGCTCTCTGAGATTTTCGCCGACCGCCCGAAGCCATCCTCCGGGTGGCTTTTGTGTTCGCCGTAAAAAATGGGCCGTGCGATGGACTGCATTGAGTTTTTGATCAGCCCCTCGTCCTTGAACATGCCGCTGAATATGTCCATGATTACGCTTTCACAATATGCGCCGACCCGCGCAAGCCATAATCCATCACCATCACATCACCCGGGAGAATCTCTATGAGCAAAATCGGCTTTATCGGTCTAGGCATTATGGGTCGCCCCATGGCGGAACATCTGCAAAACGGCGGCCACGAATTATTCGTCGTACAACACCGCTGCCCACTTCCTGTCTCCATTACCGAAAAGGGCGCCGTGGTCTGCAGCAGCGCACGCGAGGTCGCGGAAAAAGCCGACATCATCATTGCCATTGTGCCCGATACCCCCCAGGTCGAAGAGGTGTTGTTCGCCGAAAACGGCGTCGCGAATGGATTGAGCCCGGGCAAACTGTTCATCGATATGAGCTCGATCTCACCCATTGCCACCAAGGACTTCGCATCTCGCCTCAACGCGCTGGGCTGCGACTACCTTGACGCACCGGTATCCGGAGGCGAAGTCGGCGCAAAGGCCGCAACACTGACGATCATGGTCGGTGGCCCGCTCGTGGCCTTCGAACGCGCCAGGCCTTTACTTGAACTGATGGGCAAGAACATCACACTGGTCGGTGAAGAGAACGGCGCCGGACAAACCTGCAAGGTCGCCAACCAGATCATCGTGGCGTTGAATATCGAAGCGGTGAGCGAGGCCCTGCTGTTTGCTTCGCGTGCGGGCGTCGATCCTGAACGGGTTCGCCAGGCCCTGATGGGCGGGTTCGCCAATTCCAGAATACTTGAGGTCCATGGCGAGCGCATGACGAAACGCAGCTTCGATCCTGGTTTTCGTATCGGCCTGCATCAAAAGGACCTGAACATTGCACTGGATGGCGCGCGCTCGATGGGCATCAGTCTGCCCAATACCGCGACCGCGCAGGAACTGTTCAACGCCTGCCAGGGGCACGGCCTGGGTGACCGCGATCATTCGGCCATGATCCGTGCGCTGGAAATCATGGCCAATCACGAAATTGGTTGAACATTCAACGGATGCATAGCCGGGAAGTTGCAAGTCCAGTTTCCCGGTTTATGCGCGCCTTGCCTGTCTGGCAGCCTCACGCCCGAAGGCGCTTCATCAGGCCAATTTTCTTGACCTGAGACAAAAATCCGCACGATTCACAAAAACCCCCCACCCACAATCGACTGCATTAGTAGATACTAATGGTTGGATGACTGAATAACGGGGGTTAATGTCATGGCTGCAAAGATTCTCATATTGGGTGATGGCACCGGGGGACTCATCACCGCCAACATGCTTGCGCGCAAGGCGCGTAAAGACAATCTGGATCTCGACATCAAGGTCATTGGCAAATCACCGATGCACACCTATCAGCCCGGGCTGCTATTCATGCCCTTCGCCAAATCGGGTTATCGTAAACTGAGCGATATTCAACGCAAAACCGCGAACTACATTGGCAAAGGCGTCAGCTACGCCTGTGAGGACATCCAGTCTCTGGATTCTGAGCGACAAACAGTCACCACCAATATCACGACCCATCATTACGACTGGCTGGTCCTGTCGCTGGGATCAAGAACGGTCATTGACGATATCCCCGGACTCAGCGAACGCTGGGGTGACCGGGCGCACGGCTTTTATACCCCCGACAGCGCACTCAAACTGGCCAAAAAACTGGAGTCGTTCAAGGGCGGCGATCTGGTCATCGATATCGCCGAAATGCCCATCAAATGTCCTGTCGCACCGCTGGAATTTGCCGGTCTGGTCGACAGCTATTTGCTCAAGCGCGGCCTGCGCGAGAAAACCCGTCTGACTCTGGTCACCCCTTTGAGTGGCGCCTTTACCAAACCCGTGTGCAACGATGTATTAACCGAACTGTTGACCGAGAAAGGTATCAAGGTCGTGCCCAATCTATCACTCGGCTCCGTCAGTGACGATCACATCGCCAGCCCCGACGGACAGCAGGTCCCTTATGATTTACTGGTCACCATACCGCCGCATGAAGGCTCGGATATCATTGAGGATGCCGGGCTGGGTGACGGGCTGGGTTTTGGCCTGACCAACAAACACACGCTCAAATCAATGAAAGCCGAGCGCATATTCCTGATTGGCGACAATACCAATGTACCCACATCAAAGGCGGGCTCAGTGGCCCATTTTCAGGCTGAGGTGGTCGTGCATAATCTACTGCGGGAAATCGCGGGCGAAGCGGCCGAGCCGATCGCCGATGGTCATACCAACTGTTTCATCGAAACCGGCCATGGTAAGGCGACCTTGATCGATTTCAACTACGACATTCAGCCGGTGCCGGGCAAGTTCCCCCTGCCCTATATAGGGCCGATGACGCTGTTGCACGAGAGCTACCTCAATCATCTGGGCAAACTGGCGTTCAAATATGTGTACTGGTACATGCTGTTGCCCGGTTTTCCGATTCCGCTGGTCGGCTCACGCATGAGTACGCTAGGCAAGGAAATGGCCATTCTGGAGAAGTATCAACATAGCTGATCCAACCACATTGACCTCGTTTGGCAGCGCGGCCCGGTCGATCAGACTCCGGGGCGGTTTACTGTCGCTACAGGCACAGGACAACAATGCACAGCGAGGCCATGACTTCGCTACATTTAAATCCGTGTTGACTCAAAAAGCATCAATCAGACATTCATAGAATCCTAATATTCTATCGATATGCAAAATTATTCCATCGGCGGCAACAAATATTAGACAATTGTCAAGTTCTAATGCCGCTGCAGAATCTATAATTCAATTGTCAACAAAATACATTAAACGCGGAGACTACAATGACACAGGTTGCCAATGCATTCAAAATGCCCTATCACGAAAAAGAGCCGGACAATTTCGTTTCTTTCGATCCTCACCATCAGGCTAGCGAAGTCCATCACAAACGTGAAATCATGGAAAAACTGCTGCGCTGCGATGATCGTGAAACCGCAAGCAATTTTGTACTTGGTTACGACTGAAAAGATGACTGAAAGCGGCTGGAATAACGCCGCTGTGGAATCAATGGGGTAATAATCGGGGATGGGCGCGTCGCAGATTCGGCGATTCGCCCGACGAACAAATTTCTTTGCCATTCACCCGCCACTCTATCCCGGTAGCAGGAAACAACTCAACCGCTTTCGACCACTCCGGTTAACGGGCCGCTTAAATCAGTCAGACAGGCCCAGCACATCCATCATATCGAACAGACCTTTATCTTTGGCCTGCAGCCATTCGGCAGCCCGTATCGCCCCCTTGGCAAAGGTCATTCGGCTTGACGCCTTGTGAGTTATCTCGACTCGTTCACCGAGTCCGGCAAACATCACCGTGTGCTCGCCAACAATATCACCCGCTCGAATGGTCTCGAACCCAATGGTTTTGCGCTCACGCTCGCCGGTTTGTCCTTCGCGGCCATAAACAGCGCAGTCTTTCAGATCACGCCCCAGCGCCTCGGCCACGACCTGGCCCATCTTCAGCGCGGTACCCGAGGGTGCGTCGACCTTATGCCGGTGGTGAGCCTCGATGACCTCGATATCAACATCGTCACCGAGTACACGGGCGGCGGTTTGCAACAGTTTCAGGCACAGGTTGACGCCCACGCTCATATTGGGGGCATAGACAATGGCGATCGACTCGGCGGCCTTGCGGATTTTATCCTCCAGCGCGGCGTCACAACCGGTCGTACCTATGACCAGTTTGCGGCCATTCGCTACACAGAAATCGATATGCCGGGTGGTGACGGTGGGATGGGTGAAATCGACCAGCACATCGAATGCAGCGGCTGCATCCAGCGACGGCGATAGCGGAACGCCGAGTGAGCCGATACCAGCCAGTTCACCCGCATCAGACCCAATCAGCGAACTGTCAGAACGTTCGGTGGCCGCAGCCAGTTGACTGTCGGCGCTCTGGCTGACTGCATCAATCAGGTTGCGCCCCATACGGCCGCCCGCACCTGCCACTGCAATTTTCATCATGCTGCTTATCCTCTTTGGATCCCGATCTTCAGGATTTCATGTCTTCGAAGAATTTCTTTACCCCGTCCAGCCAGGTTTTTTCGTTCGGGCTGTGTTTCTTGACGGATTTACCCATGGATTTGCCGAGTTTTTCCAGCAGTTCCTGTTGTTCCTCGTTCAACTTGACCGGCGTTTCGACGATTACCCGGCAGATCAGATCACCAACCGGACCACCGCGTACCGGTTTGACCCCTTTGCCACGCATGCGGAACAACTTGTGGGTCTGCGTACCGGCTGGAATCTTTAGCTTGAGTCGGCCATTGAGGCTGGGCACTTCAAGCTCGCCACCCAGCGCGGCAGTCACGATATTGATGGGTACATCGCAGTACAGATCCGCATTGTCACGTTCGAAGATGGGATGCGGCTTGACCCGCATCTGTACATACAGGTCACCCGGCGGTGCGCCGTGATCACCCAGTTCACCTTCCCCCGAGAGGCGAATGCGGTCGCCATTGTCAACGCCTGCGGGCACATCGACGGATAACGACTTGTAATGTTTGACACGCCCGGCGCCATGACAGGCCGGGCACGGGTCCTTGATCATCTGACCGGTGCCGCGGCAGGTCGGACAGGTCTGCTGCACCGAGAAAAAGCCCTGCTGCATACGCACCTGTCCATGGCCGGCGCAGGTGGTGCAGGTCTCCGGAGAGCTGCCCTTGCGCGCACCGCTGCCAGCACACTCGGTACAGGTTTTGTGCGTGGGCACCTTGATCTTGACCGTCGTACCGGCAACCGCGTCTTCCAGACTCAGCTCCAGGTTGTATTGCAGATCGGCGCCTTTGCGTACCCGCGAACGCCCGCCTCCACCGCCAAAGATATCGCCAAAGATATCGCTGAACGCATCGCCAAATCCGCCAAAGCCCCCAGCGCCTCCGCCGGCGCCCTGCTGCACACCGGCATGACCGAACTGATCGTAGGCGGCACGCTTCTGCGAGTCGGACAGCACCTCGTATGCCTCCTTGGCCTCCTTGAATTTATGCTCCGCTTCCTCGCCACCATCAGCGTTGCGATCCGGGTGATATTTCATCGCCAGTCGGCGGAAGGCCTTTTTCAGCTCGGCATCAGTCGCTGTTTTGCTGACGCCTAGAACTTCGTAGTAATCTCGCTGGGACATCGTTTGATTCATTACCTGCATAAACAAGAATGCGGACGGCTGTTCGCACGGCCGTCCGCAATCGTTACATCATTGTAGCCGAAGCTTACTTCTTATCGTCCTTGACCTCTTCAAACTCGGCATCGACCACGTCGTCATCTGCCGAGTTATTGGCGCCGGATGAACTGCCGCCTTTAGAGGAGGCATTGGCATCCGTTGCATTGGCGGCATAGGCCTTCTCGGCCAGTTTACCAGAGGCCTCGGCGAGTTTACGCGTCTTGTCCTCGATATCTTCCTTGTCCTTACCGTCGATGGCCTTTTTCAGCTCGGCTATAGCGGATTCGATCGCCTCCTTGTCGGATGCTTCGACCTGCTCACCCAGGTCCTTCAAGGACTTCTCGGTAGCATGGATCATGGCATCAGCCTGATTGCGCACCTCGACCAGCTCACGGGTCTTGCGGTCCTCATCAGCATGCGCCTCGGCGTCCTTGATCATCTTTTCGACCTCGTCATCCGACAGGCCGGAAGACGCCTTGATCACGATCTTCTGCTCCTTGCCGGTTGCCTTGTCCTTGGCCGACACATTGAGGATACCGTTGGCGTCGATGTCAAAGGTAACCTCGATCTGCGGCACGCCGCGCTGTGCGGGCGGAATATCCGACAGATCGAAGCGGCCCAGTGACTTGTTGGCCGAGGCGACTTCGCGCTCACCCTGCAATACATGCACGGTCACCGCGGTCTGGTTGTCCTCGGCGGTCGAGAAGGTCTGCGATGCCTTGGTCGGAATCGTGGTGTTCTTCTCGATCAGTTTGGTCATGACGCCGCCCAGGGTTTCGATACCCAGCGACAGCGGGGTCACGTCGAGCAGCAGCACGTTCTTGACCTCACCGCCCAGTACACCACCCTGAATGGCGGCGCCGGTGGCCACCGCCTCGTCCGGATTGACGTCACGCCGCGCTTCCTTGCCGAAGAAGTCTTTCACGACTTCCTGCACCTTGGGCATACGTGTCTGACCGCCGACCAGGATGACATCGTCGATATCGGATACCGAGCAATCGGCATCGGCCAGCGCGACCTTGAGCGGATCGATGGTGCGTGCAATCAAATCATCGACCAGCGATTCCAGCTTGGCGCGGGTGATCTTCAGATTCAGGTGTTTCGGACCACTTGCATCGGCCGTGATGTACGGCAGATTGACATCGGTCTGGGTCGCGGATGACAGCTCGATCTTGGCCTTTTCCGAGGCCTCTTTCAGTCGCTGCATCGCCAGTGGATCACCGCGCAGGTCCATGCCCTGCTCTTTCTTGAAGGTATCCGCCAGGTAGTCGATCAGGCGCAGGTCGAAATCTTCACCGCCGAGGAAGGTATCACCATTGGTCGAAAGCACCTCGAACTGGTGCTCGCCATCGACCTCGGCCACCTCGATGATGGAGATATCGAAGGTACCACCACCCAGATCGTAGACCGCGATTTTTTTGTCGCCCGTGGCCTTGTCCATGCCGTAAGCCAGCGCCGCTGCGGTCGGCTCGTTAATGATACGCTTGACCTCGAGGCCCGCGATCTTGCCGGCGTCCTTGGTCGCCTGACGCTGCGAATCGTTAAAATAGGCCGGTACGGTGATGACCGCTTCGGTCACCTCTTCACCCAGGTATTCCTCGGCTGTTTTCTTCATTTTCTGCAAAACACGCGCAGACACCTCGGGCGGGGCCATTTTCTTGCCACCGGCCTCGACCCAGGCATCACCGTTGTCGGCCTTGATGATCTTGTACGGCACCAGATCGATGTCTTTCTGTACCGCTTTTTCATCAAAGCTGCGACCGATCAAACGCTTGACCGCATACAGTGTATTGCTGGGGTTGGTGACGGCCTGACGTTTCGCCGACTGGCCAACCAGCACTTCACCGTCGTTGGTGAAGGCCACGATGGAAGGCGTAGTTCGGTCGCCTTCGCTGTTTTCGATAACCTTTGGCTTGTCACCCTCCATCACGGCAACGCAGGAGTTGGTGGTGCCAAGGTCAATACCGATAATTCTTCCCATTGTTCATCTCCAGAAGTGATTGAATGTAATAACCTGCCCTGAAAGTGGGGTCTTTGGCAGGTGTTTCAAGCGTTACGAAGCTTTTTCTTTACTCACAACGACCATGGCCGGCCGGATCAGGCGATCATTCAACAGATAACCTTTCTGCATCACCGCAATCACCGTATTGGGCTCAACCTCGTCGCTTTCCTGCAGGGTCATGGCCTGGTGCTGTTCCGGATTGAATTTCTCACCCGCTGGGTTGATCTGTGTAATGCCATTTTTCTGCAGGGTGGATATAAACATATCCAGCGTCATGTTCATGCCTTGCTTGATGCTGTCGAGATTGGCGTTTTCAGCCGCCGTGGCATCCAGCCCCAGTTCCATGCTGTCGCATACCGGCAACAGGGATTCGACGAAGCCCTTGACCGCATACTTGTGCGCATTTTCGATATCGCGCTGGGCGCGCTTGCGATTGTTCTCGATTTCAGCATTCAGGCGTACCACCTGATCCCAGTATTCCTTGATCTTGGCCTGGGCTTGCTCCAGTTCGGCAGCGAGTTCCTGCTCAGCCTCGTTATTCTGTTGTTCAGGGGCTTCCGTGGTTTCCGCTTGGGCATCAGCCTGCTCGATCTCGATTTTTTCGCCAACGGTCTCTTGGTCAGAGCTCATCTATCTCTCCCGTTAAAAAAGTGGATAGTTTAAAAGATAAATACGGGGCAGATCCGACGTTTAACGCCGGTCTGATCGTTTAATCCGCGTAATGTGTGGGTCAATGCTGACTATTCAAGGCCGACGTCAGTAATCGCGCAGTCATGTCGACCGCTGGTATAACCTTGTCATAGGCGATGCGAGTTGGCCCGATGACACCCAGCACGCCAACCACCTGGTTGTCGATACGGTAAGGAGCCCCGATCACCGACAGGTCGCTGAAGATGCTGTAACCGGACTCGCTGCCGATAAATATCTCGACGCCCTCGGCTTCAGAGCAGCCTTCCAGGATATGCAGCAGATCGCGCTTCTGGTTGAACACCTCGAACAATTCGCGCAGTCGATTGATATCCGACAACTCGGCAAATTGCAGCAGGTTCGATTCGCCCGAGGTCAGCAGCGCGTCATGATCGCTCTCGCCGCATACCGAACCCATGACATTGATCACCGATTCGAGGATACGGTTGACGTCGTCCTTGTGATCTCGAATCTCGTTGAGCAGTTTTTTACGCGCCTGTTTGAAATCCGATCCCACCAGGTAGCGGGCGAGCAACTTGCCGATCTCGGTCAGTTGCAGATCGCTATATTCGCGATCAGTGTGTATGACCTTGTTGTGAACCTGGTCAGAATTGACGACCAGGATAACCAGCACCCGCCGATCGGACAGTTTCATGAATTCGATATGCCGAATCTTGATCTCGGACTGTCTGGTTACGCTGATCAGGCCGGTTAGCTGGGTCATTTGCGACAGCATATTGGATGCAGTCTGAATCAATGCAGTCGACGTCTTGTCCTGGCTGAAAGCGCTGGCCAGCACCTGCTCCACTTCGCTGTCGAGGTCGGACACCTCGAGCAGGCTGTCGATGAAAAAGCGATATCCGGCGGCCGTCGGCACCCTGCCCGCCGACACGTGAGGAGAATTGACCAGACCGAGTTCCTCCAGCCGGTGCATGATGTTGCGAATGGTTGCCGAACTGACATCGAGGCCGCTATTTTGCGCCAGGTTCTTCGACCCCACCGGTTGACCGTCCGCGGTGTACGACTTGATCAGGTATTTGAGCAAGGTTTGAGCGCGATCGTCGAGTTCGTAGGTTTCCTTCATGCAGGTCTTGCGCTAATCAGCTTAGAGTTATCAATACCGGGTAATTTATGCGCTAAGGCGAACGATTTCAAACGCTTGTATTTCTGCTGATTGCGGATATGCTGATGAGCCCTATAAATCGCCCGGAAACCCGCCGCTTCGACAGTCCATGTTAACAGACCGTTTCACAACCACGGCGCTGATCGTGCGCCAGGGCAGCGCCCAACATGCGCAGCAGATCCGCGCGATCTGCAAAACTCTGGCAGAGTTTGGAGAGGTGCTGGTGCATTCGCTCGACGACGACTTCCAGTGCGACTATCCCAACATCGCTGATTTTGCAGAAATCGGCCAGAAGGCGGATCTTGCCGTATCGGTTGGTGGCGATGGCACCCTGCTGACCGCCGCGCGCAACCTGGTTGACTATGGCATTCCGCTGGTTGGCATCAATCTGGGGCGGCTGGGTTTTCTCGCGGATGTCACCATCACCGACCTGCACGAACACCTCAGCGGCATCTTCGCCGGCCACTACAGCGTTGAAAAACGTTTCCTGCTGGATGGTGAAATCCTGCAACAGGGGCAACCACCCATCAGCCACCTGGCAGTGAATGACATCATTCTGCACAGCCACCAGAACATCCGCATGATCGAGTTCGAGGTCTACAGCGATGGCCAGTTGATCAACAAACAGCGCGCCGACGGCCTGATCGTGTCGTCACCGACCGGCTCCACGGCCTACGCCCTGTCCGGCGGCGGCCCGATCATGCACCCCTCGTTGAATGCGCTGGCGCTGGTGCCCATCTGTCCGCACACCCTCAGCCAACGACCGATCGTATTGCCTTCCGAGCAACGCATCGAGATCCAGCTGAACCAGCCAGGCTCGGCCGGCCTGCTGAGCTTCGACGGGCACAGCCGCGCCGTGCTGAATTGTGGCGACCGCATCGTCGTGACCCGTCACCAAAAGAACTTCACACTACTGCACCCGGCGGGATACGATTATTTCCACATCCTGCGCGCCAAACTCAAATGGAGTAACCAGCCCTGATGCTCGAATCCATCGTCATCAACAATTTCACCATCATTGACCGTACCCACATCGAATTCGAGCAGGGGCTGACCGCCCTGACCGGCGAAACCGGGGCGGGAAAATCCATCCTGCTCGACGCCATCAAGCTGGTGCTCGGTGACCGCGCCGATTCCGACACGGTCAAGGCGGGTTGTGACAAGGCCGACATCAGCGTCATCTTCAATGTCGCCGAGATCGAACGCGCGCAGCAATGGCTGAATGACAACGATCTCGACAGCGGGGGGGAATGCCTGCTGCGCCGGGTCATTCAAAGCAATGGCCGCAGCAAGGCTTATATCAACGGCTCACCGGTGGCGCTGACCCAGTTACGCGAGGTCGGTGAGATGCTCGTCGATATCCATGGACAACACGAACACCAGTCACTGCAAAAACCCAATGTGCAACGCCAGATGCTGGACGCCAAACTACCCGATCGGGCGCTACTCGACGCCGTGCGTGCAAGCTATCGCGAATGGAAACGCCTGCACGACACCCTGCGCTCGGCCGTCGAGGACAGCGCGGAAAAACAACAGCGCATCGACCTGTTGAACCTGTATTGCCGTGAACTGCATGAACTCGCGCTCAAGGATGGCGAAATCGAGACGCTCGAAGAGGAATACCACCGCCTGTCGCATGCCGGGCAGATCCTGGAGACCACGTCAATGTTGGTCGACAGCCTCTACGACAACGACGACTACAATATCCAGTCACGTCTGACCACATGCCTGAACGAGCTTGAAGAACTATCCGGTATCGATGCGTCGATGCGTGAGAACGCCGACATGATTCAAAGCGCACTCATCCAGGTGCAGGAAGTTGCCTCGCAACTGCGCGACTACCAGGACCGCATTGATCTCGACCCGACACGCCTCGACTGGCTGAACAGCCGTCTCAGCCTGGCGCAGAACCTGGCGCGCAAACACCATGTGGATGCGAACGAGCTGGTCGCACTCACCCGCCAGTTCGATGACGAACTGGAACAGCTGCAATTCAGCGAACAGGATATCGAAAAACTGGAAAAAGCCCTGGTCGCGGCGCAACAGCATTACCTCGACCACGCGCGCCAACTCTCGGAGCAACGCAGACAAACGGCCAAAATGCTGTCACAGCAGGTCAGCGACGTCATGCAGACACTTGGCTTGCAGGGCGGAAGTTTTGAAATTGCGCTGCAGGATCTGGCCGACGAAGCCGACAGCAGTCCGTATTCGGCGAATGGCCTCGATCGCATCCAGTTTCTCGTCAGCGCCAACCCCGGTCAACCACTCAAACCCCTGGCGCGCGTCGCCTCCGGTGGCGAACTGTCGCGCATCAGCCTCGCGATACAGGTCATCCTCAGTGAGTCGAGCCAAATTCCAACCCTGATCTTTGACGAGGTCGACACTGGCATTGGCGGCGGTATCGCTGAAATCGTCGGTCGCAAGCTGCGTGAAATTGCCGCCAGCCGCCAGGTATTCTGCGTCACTCACCTGCCACAGGTGGCGTCACAGGCCCATCACCATTACCAGGTACGTAAAACCAAATCTGACAACTCGACCACCACCGATGTGTGCCCGCTGGATGAACAGCAACGCCTGGAAGAGATCGCGCGCATGCTCGGCGGCATGACCATCACCGAACAAACCCGCGCGCATGCCCGCGAGATGCTGGTCGGCGCGGCCTGAAGGCATCTCGCCGCTGATCGACTGCCTTTTCAATCGGCGCGGCGCGGCGCCCGCGCCACCCTACCAGGCCCTGACCGGATCCGATCTATCGGTCGTTCTCGAAGTGTCCGTATAACACCATGGTGTGCTCGGTGATCGTAAAACCGTGCTTTTTGGCGATCTCTTTCTGGCGTTTTTCGATGATTTCGTCGTAGAACTCAACAACCTTGCCGGTCTTTATATCCACCAGATGATCATGATGTTCGCCGTCGTTGAGTTCGAACACGGCATGACCGCCCTCGAAATGATGGCGCGTCACCAATCCGGCGGTTTCAAACTGGGTCAACACCCGGTATACCGTGGCCAGCGCAATCTCCTCACCGGCCTCCAGCAATAATTTGTAGATATCCTCGGCCTTGAGGTGACGCTCGCCGCTGGTTGCCAACAGGTCAAGTATCTTCATTCTGGGCAGGGTCACCTTGAGCCCTGCGTTTTTCAAATCTTCTGTTTCCATTGGACTCATGTCTATCGTCTGGCTGAACCAGCTGCATTGCTGTTTGCCTGCGGGCCGAGTAAACTTCGCCGCCAGTTCAAGCCGAATTTATGTCGTAAATGCAAAAGCTTATTATTATTGTTCTCGCTTTGCTCATTGTATCACTGCAGGCCTGCGTTTACCGCATGGATATTGCCCAGGGTAACCGCATCGACCAGGACAAGCTCGACCAGCTCAAAACCGGTATGACCCGCAGCCAGGTAAGCCTGCTGATTGGCGAGGCGGCCATCAACGACATCCACCATCCCAACCAGGCGCACTATGTGTATTACCTGCTGAAAGGTGAGAGCAACACCAGCGAACTGAAAACGATGATACTGACCTACGATGACAATGGGGTATTGACCCACATCGAGGGTTCACTGTAGGCGCGTTCAGCCTTTCTCTTCGGCGCCCTCGTCGTCTTCCTTGCCACCACCTTTTTTCATGCGCAGCCCCTGCGCAGCGCGGCGCTTGCGCACCTCCTTGGGATCGGCGATCAGCGGTCGATAGATCTCGATCCGATCCCCGTTATCCAGCTCATGATCGGGACGCACCGCCTTGCCGAATATCCCGATATCGCAATTCGCCTTGTCGATTTCCGGAAAATAGCGATCGATATCCGAGTCGACAACGGCCTGACGAGGACTCGTGCCCGGCTCGACGTCGCGTTCGATGATGAGCTGTTTTTGCGGGGTAGCATAGGCGATTTCGATGTGGATCATGGTAATGCTGAGTTGCACCTTATTTTCGATATAACTGGTGAGCACGCTGGCAAAAGGCATCGACCAGTGAATTGGCGATCTGGGTAAAAACCGGGCCAATCAACGTACTCACCAGACGGTTGGAGAATTCAAACTCCAGCTTTAGCTCGATCTTGCAACCCTGGTCCGACAGAGGGGTGAAGGCCCAGTCACCTTCCAGGCGCTTGAACGGGCCATCGATGAGTTCGATATGAATCCATTCACCCGGCTGCATGCGGTTGCGTGTACTGAAGCTATGATTGAGACGCCCCTTCTGCATCAGGATGCGCGCCTCCAGCATGCTGTCACCCTCCTGTTTCAGCAACTCCCCTTTTGCGCACCAGGGTAGAAACGCCGGATAACTCTCGACATCGTTGACGATATCGTACATCTGTTGCGCGCTGTAGGGCAGCAGCGCCTGTCGGTACACGGCCGGCATCAGCTTCCCACCACGCCGAGGGTACTCAACACCACGATGAAAACGAGTACCGGGGTGATGTAGCGAATGACAAAATTCCACACCTCGTACCACTTTCGATTGGGCAGGTTCAGCGCCTCGAAGCTCATGCTGCGAGGAATGATCCAGCCGACAAAAATCGCAATAAACAAGGCCACCAGCGGCTGTAACAGGTGGCTGGACAGGAACGTCAGCACATCATGCAGGCCCGCTTCGTTAACCAGCCGATAGGCATCATCGCCCAGCGCAATGGTCAGGGTCAGGCCCGAATCATTCCACAGGCTGTAGGAAAAAATGGTTCCAAGGCCCAGCAACCATACTGCGATACCCAGTTGCAGGGCCGACTTTACCCGGCTCATGCCGTGTTTTCTGGCGTAACAACTGAGCATGGCCTCAAGAATCGCAACCGCCGTGGTGAGTGCCGTCAGGGTCAATAACAGAAAAAACAGCGCGCCGAACAACGGACCATACTGCAACCCGCCGAAAACCACCGGCAACACGCGAAACGCCAGTTCATCATCGAACACGGGATTGAGTTGCGCGCCAAACACCAGCGCGTTGATCGACAGGCCGGCAAAGATAGAAAACAGCAGGTCGATTAACACAATCTGTCCGGCCGCATACCCGATCGACACCGTGTTCTCGGTATAGGCCCCATAGATCACCATCACTCCGAGGGCCAGCGACAGGGTAAAAAACGCCCGCTGCAAGGCCATTAGCGGCGTGCTCATATCGACCCGCCCCCAGTCCGGGTACAGAACATACTCGATGCTCTTGCTCAGCCCCTCGGACTGAAACGCGTAGATCATGCCCACAATCAACAATAAGGCCATCAAGGGCATGATGAAAACCAGCGCCCGCTGCAGGCCGCGTTCGAGTTCCTGTGCGGCGATTGCCACGACCAGCAGCATAAACAAGGTATGCCACAACATCATGGCCTCGCTGTCGGCGAGAAAATCAGCGAACAACTGATTGGCGTCGTCTGATTTGATGCTGGTATACAGCCCCAGCGCCGTCTTGAACAGATAGGCCAGCGACCAGCCGGACACCACGCTAAAGGATGACAGGATGAGAAACCCCGCCAGCAGCGCCAGAAAGCCGATGTATTTCCACAGCAGCGAAGCATCGTGCTGACTCGACTGCAGGTGCAGCGCCTCAACGATGTTGCCCCGACTCAGGCGACCGAGCATCAGTTCGCTCATCAACAACGGCAGGCCCAGCAGCAGCAGGAAGAATACATATAGCGCCACAAACACGCCGCCGCCGTTTTCACCGGCCAGCACGGGAAAGGTAAGAAAGTCATTCAGACTCAGGGTTGCACCCGCGGCGATAACGACAAAGGTGCCCTGGCCTCGCCAGTGAAAGGCTTTGGATGCGTGGGAGGTCGGCATGGGTTCGAGTTTTTGTATGCAGCCCCCTATTATCCTGATCGTAACCAGTGAGTAAACCGAAGACCTGCAAAACCAGCAACAAAAAAGGCCTGGCGAGGACACCGATTATGTGTGGTCGGTTCCGGCCAGGCCTTTCGAAGAGGGTGACCCTCTTGATGTTTTTTATACCCGCATCAGCAAATTTTGTAAAGCCCGTTTTTTTCCCGCCCCTCACCCAACCGGACCTGGGTCAATGGCCAGTAAGAACCCGCCCAAAGTCCATTGACAGTGTCTGCGAGCGGCCGCTGGATTGAATCGCTTTACCTTCGCCGGGCCATGGCAGTGGCGATCTTGCGCAGAATCACATCGCGCGAACCCGGCTTCACGATGAAGTCCTGGGCCCCTCCCTTCATGCTGCGATCGACCATGAACTTGGAGCTGACGCCGGTCAGCATAATGACAGGGATCGTGCGGGTGGCCTGTTCGGATCGAAGTATCTCTAGGACTTCGAGCCCGTCGATACCGGGCATTTTGTAATCGAGCAGGATCACGTCAGGCGGGTTCTTGCGCGCCAGGTCGATCGCGGTACCGCCATGGTCAGCGGTTTCGACGATATACCCCGATCCCTGCATCATGCTGACAAACACGTCGCGGTAAAAATCATCGTCATCGACCAGCAGCACCCGCGACTCGTCAGGGGGCCTGGCAACCACTTCGGCACCGGCCGACACATGCGACTTGCGGAAATCGCGACGCAGCTCGACCAGCCAGTCGGCTGTCTCGCGCAGTGTGTCCTGGTGCGTCGTGTCGTGAGCCAATCCAGCGTTATCTGCGGGCTCAGCATGCTGACGACGGCTCAGACCATCGTGCAATACCTCCAGTTCATTGACCACCTTGCGGGTCAGATAATGAAACATCTCGATCGATTCGTGGTGTTCCTTATCCACCGACTCCATCAAACCCTCGACAAAATGGTCCAGGCCATGCATGTCGGCATCAATACGTTCGATGACCTTCAATAGATCGTCCGAGACCAGGCGGTAGCTGCGGCGTTCCAGCGCCTGGGATACCGACAGCCTCAAGCGGTGCGGATCATACAATGGCCGGTCGGCGATAAAATCATCGATCAGGCCCTCGGCGTACAGGTCATAGGCCTGCTCCGATTCACTGGCCTTGCACATCAAAACCCGTTGTGGGCGGTACAGTTTCAGCCCGTCGAGCGCGGATTGCAGGATTCGCTCGGCCTTGCGCGCGAAATCGACACGCTGGAAGGCCAGAATCAACACAGCGGGCTTGTCTGTCTTGAGCAGCAGCGCCGCCTGGTGAGGATTCAACGATGACAAAGGTACGCCGAACCGCGGAGTCAGCAGGTTGATCAGGTCATCGCATTCCTCCTGCTGGTCGCTCAGGATCAGAATGTCTTTGTTCTTGCGTTCAGTTTCGTTCATCGATCAATAATGGCTTGAAATATAATCGTTCAGACCAGCGCATCGATCTGCTGCTTCACCCTGTCAACCTCGGGACCCAGGCGCTGGTAAAGTGCCTCCACGCTGGCCTCGCCGGGCTCCTCACCGGCTATTTCGAGCGCCAGGCAGATCTCCGACAATTCGTCAGCCCCGACCATCCTGGCTGCGGACTTCAGCTTGTGCGCATGGAAAGCCAGAGTTGCGAGGTCGGAGTCGGCGTGGGCGCTATCGATCTTTTCCCGGGCATCCAGCATATGGTGGAGGAACTTGCCAAGCGTGACCCTGGCTTTTTCGGCATCACCGCCAAACATTTCCCGCAAGCCGTCAAAATCAATGCCGCCGCCCGGTTCCGGGCGATCGGCCGACTCACTCTTTTCATGCGACCCGGTCTTGTTGATATCTGCCGGGGTAATGGCCTTGTACAAGCCGGTAACCGAGTGCTTGCCCGGCGCCCATTTGGTGATGCTGGCATACAGCTCGTTGGGATCGACCGGCTTCGACACGAAAGCATCCATACCCACTTCCAGGCACTGCCTTCGGGTTTCCTCGAAGACATTTGCCGTCATCGCCAGGATAGGCATGTCAGCGCCGCGCTCGGCGCGGATTCGCCGGGTCGCCTCGATGCCATCCATTTCGGGCATTTGCAGATCCATCAGGACCAGGTCGTAGTCACCGGCAAGCACCTTTTCAACGGCCTCATGTCCATTCTCGGCTGTATCGGCCTCGATACCTGCCCTCTCAAGCAATTCCAGCGCAACATACAGGTTGACCTCGTTGTCTTCTACCAGTAACACCTTGATTCCCTGAAGTTTTTTCTGAAGGGAGTCATCGGTCGCCGACGGCTGCACCGGCTGATCGGCGGCCCGGGCATCGCCGTGACCGAAGCGCGCAGTGAACCAGAACAGGCTGCCCTGCCCGGGCACGCTTTGGGCGCCGACCGCTCCGCCCATCATTTGCGCCAGGTGCTGGGTGATCGTCAGGCCCAGTCCCGTCCCCTGATAGCGCCTGACCGACGAGGTGTCTGCCTGCTCGAAAGGCTGGAACAGGATCGCCAGCCGATCGGGGTCTATGCCCATTCCGGTATCCTGAACCTCGAAGCGAATCGTGATGTCCTGCTCGGTTTCCTCAAGTACCTTGACGCGGATCAGCACCCGCCCCTGTTCGGTGAACTTGATCGCGTTGTAGGCATAATTGAGCAGCGCCTGGCGCAAACGCGTCGGATCGCCGACCAACGGCCGATCGAACGACATCTCCGTATCCAGCGAAAGCCCCTTGTCTTTGGCCATTTCCCTCAGTAGCGACTCGATTTGATCGATCACGTCACGTAGATAAAAATCACTCTGGTACAGTTGCATCCTGCCGGCTTCGATCTTCGACAGGTCCATGATGTCGTTGATGATCGACAACAGGTGGCTGGCCGAGGTATCCAGCTTGTCGAGCTGCTCAAGCTGCCGGCCCGACATGCCCTCATGGCGCATCAGGTGGGCGAGGCCGATGATGGCATTCATGGGGGTCCGAATCTCGTGGCTCATGTTGGTCAGGAATGTGCTCTTTGCGCGGCTCGCATCCTCGGCGCGCTCGCGAGCCTCCTCGAGTTGCGCGGTTCTGTCTCTGACCAGTTGCTCCAGGTTGTGACGATAATTGTCGAGCTCCTCGCTCAGGCGTTTCTTCTCGGTGATATCCTCCTTGACCGCCACGAAGTGGGAAATCTGCCCGTTGTCCTGGCGCAACGGGGTGACCCGTGCAAATTCGACGAACTCGCTGCCGTCCTTGCGGCGGTTATAGAACTCACCCGACCAGCTGTCTCCGTTCTTTATGGCCATCCACATGTCGCGGTACGTGGCATTCGGTGTTTTTCCCGATTGCAGGAACCTCGGGTTGTCGCCCCGGATCTCGGCGAAGCGGTAACCGGTGTTTCTTTCAAAGGATTCGTTGACATATTCGATATTGCCATCGAGATCGGTGATAACAATGTTTTCCGGGCTTTGCTCCACGGCGTGGACCAGTTTGCGCAGTTGCTGATCGACACGCCGCCGCTGCACTATGCGCCAGATCTCGTTCGATAACAGTTGCACGGTTTCGACATCGGTGTCGTTGTAATCCACGTCCTTGTTACCGACACCCGTCATCATGACCACGCGACCGTTTTCGATGACCGGTACCGATATAAACCTGTGCAGCGTCGCATGGCCCTCCGGCAGCCCCTTTTTATCGGCATAAGTGGCGTAATCGTTGACCACCACCGGGCCGCGCTCGCGCAGCGCATTGGCCCAGATACCAGCTTCCGCAACCGGGTAATGGGTGTCATGGACGAGGTCACAGTAATCGTGCAGGGTGCGACGCGACCAGGTAACCAGCTCGATACTCTGCTCGTCGTCATTGACGAAATGGATGAACGCAATCCTGCTCCCGGTCAAATCCTCGGCCCGTTCCTGGGCCAACTGCATGAATGCTTTCTCATCCATGCGCTCGGCGGCCTGAGGTAAATCGAGCAATGTGCTGGTTCTCAGATTTTGTAGCTCCAGGTGCTGCTCTACCAGTTTGCGCTCGGTAATATCGCGGTTGCTGACGCGCAGTCCTTGCGAGATACCATCGTCACCCATTACCGGCTGGCAGGCATGCTCTATCCAGCGCAAACTGCCATCGCTGTGGCGAATTCGAAACTGCATGCGCTCGAACTGGCTGCCGGCTTGCTGATCGCGCTCATGCTTGCGCCACTTCGCCTGGTCTTCGTCGGCCACAATGCGACTGATATTCTCCGGATCCTGCAAAAAGTGCTCGATCGGGTAACCGGTTATTCGCTCGCAGGATGGCGACATGTACAACACCCTGTGGTCCCGGTCGATCCAGTATTCCCAGTCATAGGCCAGATCGGCCACCGTGCGAAGGTGCGTTTCGGAGCGCTTCAGGGCCAGCTCCGCGGCCTGTCGCCTGGCCAGCTGACGATTAAGGCGCAACAGGCCCCGCGAGATGCCCCACGCGACCAGTACCCAGATCAGCAGGTATATGGCCGCCGTCATGATCAGTTGCCTGCGGTGCAGCTCCCAAAAGGGGCGCATGGGGATGCTGACGCTGATGCCGCCTCGCACATCGCCCACCTGGTAGCCCTGTTGCTCGTGGCAGGACAGGCAGCTACTGGTCACCAGCAGCGGTCGCATGAACCGGAGAATCTGTCCGCCGCCATCGTCAACAACCTCAAAAAACTCGCTCTCGCCCGATTTGAAGCGCAGCAGCGCGGTGGTTTCCCATTCATCCGCAGCGTTTTCCGGACGCAGCGGGTTGAGACTGGTGATATGCCCCTTGACGTCATAAATCTCGTTGGAGATTTCATGAACCTGGCGTGTCATGTAGGCTGGATTGACCAGGGTTAATTGCAACCCGGACAAGGTGGTGACATCGCGTCCCGGGACATTGGCCAGATAGGGATTGGGCGGCGTCTGTTCGGTGACCGGCACATAAACCCCTCCATGCATCGCTGACCAGCGCCGATAGGCGACATCCTTGTTGAAGGATTCCACCGCCTGCATGCGCGCCAGCGCGATCTTGTCCTGGTACTGGTAATGGATATGCACGGCGGCCAGCAGGGCCACGATCAAGCTCCACAAGCCGAGCACGCGTAGCAGTTTGGGTTCGCTCAGGGTGGCTGACGGGGCGGCCAGCGTTTCGCCCGAATTGTTGAGAGGCATTCAAGTCTACCTGGTGTGTTTAAAACCGGTCCCGGCTGCCGTTGCATGCCGACCCTGTATCGATTGCCCGTCCCACTGGCGATCGACGCGAAACGGGGTATCCGACCACCCTTTCAGCCATACGACGGCATCATCCCGGAGGCTTGTATTCTGTTTTTGAGCTTAGCAGCCGATACCAAAAAAACCGCCGATCCCGGTTCGGGCATGATCTGACTCAAGTCCGTTCGTCCACCTCCCGCTCCGGTCGCCATCTGCCTTGCCCCGGGGCCGCAACTGGCGTTTACCTGCAGAGGGTGCAACAGCCGGAATCTTTCATGATAAGCTTGGCGGACAAGAGCCAAACCCTTTATGCCCCGCAAATTTTCGCCAGGAACACCATGGATCAAAAAATTGAAACAGCCCTGAAACGGCTCGATGACATACTCCCACTATTGACCGGCCTGCAATCGCTTAGCACCGATGACGCCAGACTGTACTGCAAGCTGCTCAACAGTTATGTGCAACAGGGGCGCACCCTGACCCGCGACGAGGTCGCGGCCTTCACGGCCAACCCGCAACAGGCCCTGAACAATGTGGTCGCCAGCAAGCTGATCGTGCTGGATACAGAAGGCGAGCCGGCCGGCGCCTACCCGTTTACCTCGCAAACGCGCGAGACGCGGGTGTCCATCAACGGCGTCACAGCCCACTGCATGTGTGCGCTGGATGCGCTGTCCGTCAGCCCCATGTTTGACACGCCTGCCGTCATCGACTCGTTATGCCGGGTGACGGCTGAGCCGATTCATATCGAACAAAATGGCACCCGGTTCAATGCCGGTAATCTGGATGCCTGGTTCGGCATCAACTGGGGAGCCGCAGCGGACGATATCGTGTGCGCCGAATCGCTGTGCATGGAGATGATGTTCCTGGCCAACGCTGAGGTGGCCCAACAATGGCTCGCCGAATCCCCCGACACGCGTGAAATTTTCGACCTGCTGTCGGCGGTCGAATTTGCTGCGGCATTCTTCGTGCCGCTGGCCGAGCACTGCCGCCAGGCTGCCTGAACGGCATTCACAGTGATGTCTGCAACGCCGCCTGTTCGCTTGCGATCAGGCCGCAGCAACTGCGCTCGCCCCATTCACTTGGTAACGGACAGGCTGGCAGCAAACCGGTTGCCCCGGCATAATCCACTCCCAGCATGAACAACCACGTCCACAAAGCGCCCTGGGCCCTGTCCCTGATCATCAGCACCGCACTGGCCAGTTCGCTGTGCATGATCGTTGCCGTATTCATTTTGAACGATGCCGAGGACGCTGAACGCTGGCTGTTCATTTTGCCGTTACTGGTGGTTGCGATAGCCGCCCTGTTCACGGTTCGCGGTTATGCGCTGAGCGCCGACTACCTGCGCATCCACCGCCTGTTGTGGTCGACTCGCATTCCCCTGGCCGGGCTGCAATCGGCCACATACGATCCCGAAGCCGTGCACAAGAGTTCGCGCAGCTTTGGCAATGGCGGTCTGTTTTCCATTAGCGGATATTTCCGCAGCAAGAAGCTGGGCAAGTACCGCGCATTCATCAGCCACCCCGCACTGGCCGTGGTGCTGCGCTTCGCCGATCACATCATCGTCGTGTCGCCGGCCATTCCCGAGCAGTTCATTCGCCAGCTGCGCGAACTGGGCGCATTGCCCACCGAGCGCGAGTGACGGCATCCAGTCACCTGCACCTGGACCGGGTTATAATGCGCTGTAAACGAATCGCATGAAAACGCTCTCCCCCATTCGCCTGCTCACCCTGCTCGCCGTTGCGGTGTTACTGTTACTGCTGTTGTTGCTGGGGCTGCTGCTGACCGATACCCTGCTCAACATCCGCAGCAACCTGGAACAGGCGCCGGACTGGATCTGGATCAGTGTGATTGGCGGGTTTTCACTGTTCGGATTGCTGTCATTGTGGATGCTGGTACGCCTGCTGCGTCCGCGCGCAAGCAATCCACACACGGCGCCAGCAATCGACATTGATGAACACAGTATCAACGCCAGACTCGAACGCGGGCGGCACGATGGCATCGACACACGCATTGCCGAGGAGGAACTGGAAAAACTGCGCCAACGGCGCGAGGCTGGAGACATCCACGTGGCCGTCTACGGCGAAATCAGCAGCGGAAAATCGAGCCTGATCAAGGCACTACTGTCCGGGGCCGAACCGACAATCGCCGCGACCGGCGGCACCACGCAAAGCCTCGATGAATACCGCTGGACCAGCCCGGCCGGTGACCGGCTGATCCTGACCGACATGCCCGGCCTCAACGAAAACGGCGGCGACATGCAACCGGCAGCACAACAGGAAGCACAACGCGCCCATCTCGTGATCTACGTCTGCGATGCCGATCTGACGCGCAGCCAGTCGCAACAGATCACCCAGCTCGCGGCATTGGGCAAACCCATGATCCTGGCGCTGAATAAATCCGACCGTTACACCGCGACTGAACTGGCACAGATAACACAGCGCCTGGAACAACGGCGTAGTGAGCTGGGCATACAAAACCTGGTCACCATCCGCAGTGGTGGCGTACAGCAGATGGTTCGCATCGACGCGGATGGGCAGGAACACCTCAGCGAACGCCAACAGGCAGCGGATGTCGAAAGCCTGAAACAGGCCATACAGCACCAGATCGATGGCGACCGCCACGCCCTGGAGTCATTGCGTGACAGCGCGGTGTTTTCGCTGGTCGCCCGCCAACTCGATGAAGCCATGGCGCAACAACGCGATCAAAAGGCAAAACAGATCACGCAAGCTTACGCTAAAAAGGCCGTTGTCGGTTCGGTCGCGACCATTACACCGGGCACCGATCTGCTGATCCAGGGTTACCTGGCCACACAGATGATCAAGGAACTGGCGGCACTCTACGACGCGCCGGTGCGCAACATCGACATCGAGCTGTTGCTCAAGCTGGTACAGCAACACGTGCGTTCGCACCTGACGCTGCTACTCGCCATCGCCGGCAATGCGCTCAAGGCGTTTCCCGGCATTGGCACCTTGAGCGGTGGAATAGCACATGCCATCGCCTACGGGTTTCTGTTTGAAACGCTGGGCAAAAGTATTGCCGAGTCACTGCGTACGCGCGGTGAACTGCATCCGTTACAAATCGCCAGTCACTTCGAGGACAATCTGGGTGAACATATTGAAAAGTCTGCAGGCTATTATGCCAAACTGGCTTTCCGGCAGCTCAAAGACAAAGACTGAATCCAGCGAACAGATTCCCCCTGACAGCGGTCAGGCGAATCTCGACCTGGCGCTCGAAAGCCTCAACGAATTGTTGCAGGACAAGCGCGTACCGGACCAGGTACGCCAGTCGCTGGCAGCCGATTATGCAGAAATCCGGGGCATGCTCGAACGCCTGCAGCAGGGCCAGATCCACATCGCGGCATTCGGCCGTGTCAGCGTGGGTAAATCCGCCCTGCTGAATGCCCTGCTCGGTCACGATGAATTCACCACCAGCCCGTTGCATGGCGAAACACGCACGCCACAGAAGGGCCACTGGCGGGAATACCAGGCCGGCAATATCTATCTCATCGACACCCCCGGCATCAACGAGATCGAAGGCGAGGCGCGCGAACAACTCGCGACCGAGGTCGCGGCGCGCGCCGAACTGGTGTTGTTCGTGGTCGATGGCGACCTGACCCGCAGCGAGGTCGATGCGCTCAAAACCATCTCCGCCGCACACCGGCCTGTCATCCTCGTGCTCAACAAGAAAGACCGCTACCGTCCGGGCGAAATCGATGATCTGGTGACATCATTGCAAAAACACTGTGACGGGCTGGTTGACAGGCACAATATCGTCACCGCCAGCGCCGCGCCGCCGTTGCAGGTCGTGATCCAGGTCGATCAGCACGGCAACGAAGAGGAATCCACCCGCCAGCCGACGCCTGACATCGATGCCGTGAAATCGCGGCTATGGGACATTTTACAAGCCGAGGGCAAAACCCTGTCGGCATTGAATGCCTCCCTGTTCGCCGGTCGACTCAGTGACCAGGTCGGACACAAGATCATCGAGGTGCGCCGCGACCTCGGCCACAAGATCATCCACACCTATTGCACCGCCAAAGGGGTCGCAGTCGCCTTCAACCCGGTCCCGGTCACTGACCTGATCGCCGCCGCCGTGGTCGATGTCTCCATGGTCGTACACCTGTCGCGCCTGTTCGGACTGCCGTTATCGAAATCCGAGGCCGGCAGCCTGATCAAGACCATCGGCGCCCAGATGCTGTTGCTCATGGGCACGGTATGGGCCGTACATTTCGTCTCGTCGATGCTGAAACTGGGCTCCAGCGGATTGTCCGCGCTGGTCACCGGTGGCGCCCAGGGCGCCGTCGCCTACTACAGCACCTACGTGGTCGGCCAGGCCGCCGAACAATACCTCGCGCAGGGCAAGTCGTGGGGTGAAGGCGGACCCAAATACGTGGTGCGCAAGATACTCGATAATCTCGACCGCGACTCGATACTGGAACAGGCCCGACTGGACATTCGCAAGCGACTGTCGCAACCTTGAAGAATCTTCAACGGAGGCAACGAATCATGCTGAACAAAATTCTGGCTGTATTGAGCATTTGCCTGGTCTCGACACTCGCCCATGCTCATACGCCACCACCCGATGCCAGGGTATTCTTCATCGGACTCAAGCACGGCGCGGTCGTCAGCAGCCCGTTCAAGGTCAAATTCGGCATCAAGGGTTTCGGCATCACGCCAGCGGGTACGACCGGCAAAATCCGCCACACAGCCGGGCATCATCACCTGCTGGTCAACGTTGATACCCTGCCCAGTATGGACGATCCGATTCCACGGGACGACCGGCATCTGCACTTCGATGGCGGTGAAACCGAGGCGCTGCTGACCCTGCCACCCGGCGAACACACACTGCAACTGTTGCTGGGTGACGAGGATCACGAGCCGCAGGACCCGCCCCTGTATTCAGATCGAATCACGATTATCGTGAAATAGGCCTGTCTGGAAACCCGCCCCAGGTCGAATCGTTTAACCTACCGGGGATTACTCAGCGGAATCGAGATGCCATTCGCTTATCATTACCCATTGGTATTGACCCAACGTAATATGGCCCAAGTTACTTGAAGCAATACGCATTTGACCTACCCTTCTGGGCTGAATCGCCACTAACTATCACAGCGACGATCAAGTACAGAAAATTCAATCAGCGATATGCTCGTTGGGTTTTGGATCACTCCAGTCCAGACCTTCCAATCGTGGAAATGGCGCGGGATAGTTTGAGCGTTCCTTTAAAAATCATACCGATTATCCACTAACATGTTTTCCACTAATTTGCCTTTTCGGTTTTAGCTATGAATTATTCAATCTAGCAGGCCAGCCAAAGGCCCGGCCAGAATCCCGGTCTGGTAATAAAAACCAGACCGGATGCACTATGGCCCTACTGCAAGCGGATATCGTTTTCATCCACCACCGATCGTTTCTTCCACATGTAATAGATCACCGGGATCACAAACAGCGATAACAGCGGTGCGGTGATCATGCCGCCGATCATCGGCGCGGCGATGCGGCTCATGACCTCCGAGCCGGTGCCCTGGCCGATGAAGATCGGAATAAGACCCGCCATGATGGTGGCCACCGTCATCGCCTTGGGACGCACCCGCAGCACGGCCCCTTCCATAATCGCCTCGCGCAGCGCGGCCATGGTCAAAGGCCCGGCCTGTTCTCGCGCCTTCAACGCGTTGTCGAGGTATACCAGCATGATGACCCCGAACTCGGCCGCCACACCCGCCAGCGCGATAAACCCGACACCGACCGCAACCGACATGTTGTAATCGAGCGCAAAGATCAGCCAGAATCCACCGACCAGCGCGAATGGTAATGAAGCCATCACCATCAAGGCCTGGCCGGCATGACGGAAGGCCAGATACAACAACACGAAGATTACCATCAGGGTCAATGGCACGACCTGCTTGAGCCTGGCCTCGGCGCGCAGCATGTATTCATACTGGCCTGACCAGGCGATGGAATATCCGGGTGGCAGGTTGACCTCCTGGCGTACCTTGTGCTGCGCCGCAGCGACATACGAACCCAGGTCCACGCCGCGAATATCGACGAAGGTCCAGCCATTGAGGCGACCGTTTTCGCTTTTCAACATCGGTGGTCCATCCACAATGCTGATATCCGCAATCTGATCGAGCGCTATGTGGGCCCCCGTCGGCGTCACAATCGACAATTCGCGCAACTTGTTCAGATCGTTACGTTGCTCACGCGGAAAGCGCAGATTGACCGGGTAACGTTCAAGACCCTCGACCGCCTGGGTCACGTTCAGGCCGCCCACGGCAGCGGCGATGACCTGGTTGATATCGGAGATATTCAGCCCATATCGGGCCGCCGCAAATCGGTCAGGCACGATATCGATATAACGCCCACCGGCGACACGCTCCGAATACGCCGATGCCGTGCCGGGGACTTCCATCACCACCTGCTCGATCTGGCGCCCAATCTTTTCGATCTCCTTGATGTCAGGGCCAGAGACCTTGATACCCACCGGCGTCTTTATACCGGTCGCCAGCATGTCGATCCGGGTCTTGATCGGCATGACCCAGGCATTGGTGACGCCCGGAAAATCGACCATGGCCTCCAGTTCCTCGATCAATTTCTGCATCGTCATACCCTCGCGCCACTGGTCGCGGGGTTTGAATTGAATGACCGTCTCGATCATGGTCAGCGGAGCCGGATCGGTCGCCGTATCCGCGCGCCCGATCTTGCCGAATACCCGCTTGACCTCGGGTAGCTGGCTGATCAGGCGGTCGGTCTGTTGCAGTAGCTCCTGCGCCTTGCCGATGGATAGACCGGGTAATGTCGTCGGCATGTACATCAGATCGCCTTCATCCAGTTCCGGCATGAACTCGGTGCCCAGACCCGATGCAAATCGGGCCAGCCAGGGGGTATCGCGAAAAGTTCTGCGCCATTCGCGCGCCCATTGTTGCTGTTGCGCCTCGATCCTGTCGATCATGGCCGATTCTTCGCCACTGATCTTCTCATAGATCTCGAACGGCCATTTCAATGGGCTCGCCAGGCTGGTGATTCCGGCGATGGGTACGGCGAGACTGAGCACCATGAGCAGCGAGTTGAACAGGGTGAATTTGGGCCAGCGCATCACGGCGATCAACAAAGGCCTGTACAACCAGATTAAAAACCGGTTCAGCGGATTGGCGTTTTCAGCCGGAATACGACCGCGAATGAAATAACCCATCAATACCGGCACCAGGGTCACGGCCAGACCCGCTGACGCGGCCATCGCATAGGTTTTGGTGAAGGCCAGCGGTGCAAACAGCCGCCCTTCCTGGGCTTCCAGGGTAAACACCGGCAGAAAACTCAGGGTGATGATCAACAACGAGAAAAACAACGCCGGCCCTACCTCGCTGGCCGCCTTTGTCACCACCGCCCAGTGCTCCTCGCCACGCGGCTCCTGACCATGAACCTTGTAGTAATGTTCAAGATGTTTGTGCGCATTCTCAATCATGACGATGGCGGCATCCACCATGGCGCCGATGGCGATGGCGATGCCACCTAACGACATGATGTTGGCGTTGATGCCCTGATGCTGCATGATGATGAACGACGTCAGCACGCCCAGTGGCAGGGTCACGATGGCGACGAAAGCGGAACGCAGGTGAAACAGGAACACCAGGCATACCAACGCGACGACGATGAATTCCTCGATGAGTTTTTCCGTCAGGTTATCCACCGCGCGTTCGATCAATGCCGACCGATCATAGGTCTCGACGATCTCCACCCCCTCGGGCAGGCCCGGGCGCAGGGCCTCAAGCTTGTCTTTGACCCGTTTAATCGTGGCCAGCGCGTTCTCGCCATAGCGCATGACGACGATGCCGCCGGTCACCTCGCCCTGGCCGTCGAGGTCAGCCACGCCACGACGCATTTCCGGGCCGATCTGGACCCTTGCGATATCGCGCAACAAGACTGGTGTGCCAGACTGGTTGACCATTATCGGAATCTTTTCCAGGTCCCCCAGCCCCTGCAGGAAGCCTCGCGTTCGCACCATATACTCGGCCTCGGCCAACTCAATGACCGAACCGCCGATCTCCTGGTTGGCATTGCGTATGGCCGTTGAAACGCGAGATACCGAGATACCAAAGGCACGCAATTTTTCCGGATCAACGATGACCTGATACTGGCGAACCATGCCGCCGACCGTGGCAACCTCGGCGACACCGGGCACTGTCTGCAGTTCGAATTTGAGGAACCAGTCCTGCAGGCTGCGCAACTGGGCGATGTCGTACTGGCCGGTGCGATCGATCAGGGCATAGTTGTAGACCCATCCAACACCCGTCGCATCCGGCCCCAGCCGCGGTTGTACCCCGCTGGGCAATACCGAGGCCGCCTGGTTCAGGTACTCCTGCACGCGCGCCCGCGCCCAGTAGATGTCGGTGCCATCCTTGAAGATGACATACACATACGAGTCGCCAAAGAACGAGTAACCCCGCACCACCTCGGCGCCCGGCACCGACAACATGGTCGAGGTGATGGGATAGGTGACCTGGTCCTCAACCACCCGTGGAGACTGGCCGGGGAAATTGGTGCGAATGATGACCTGCACATCCGACAGGTCAGGGATCGCGTCGAGCGCCACCTTGTGTATCGACACCCAGCCCCAGCCGGTGATCGCCACGCTCGCCAGCAAGACAAGGAAGCGGTTGTAAACCGACCATCGAATCAAATTTTCCAGCATGGCTATTGTCCTTCTGTCATGCGCAGAAAACTCGCCTTGAGGCTGGATTCCGAATCGATCAGGAACTGGCCGGACACCACGACCTCGTCATAGGCGCTCAGTCCGCTCAGGATTTCCACCTCGTCATTGCTGCGGATGCCGGTTTCGACATCCACCGGCTGAAAACGGCCGTCATCGAGGACCTTGACGACGCTGGTGCGTTCGCCCGTTTCTATGACCGCCTCGGCGGGCACCACCAGTGCATGTTCCTTGGGTTGGCTGATGATCTCGACCTCGGAGAACATGTTGGCCTTGAGCAGATACTCCGGGTTGTCGAAGGACAGGCGTACGCGCAGCGTTCGTGACAACGAATCGAGCTCGGGATAGATGTATTCGACCTTGCCCTGCCAGCTGCGTCCCGGATAAGCTGGCACACGGATAATGGCTTCCAGCCCGGGTTTCAACCAGTCGATCTGGTGTTCGAACACATCCACCATGACCCACAGCTTGGACAGGTCGGCGATGGTAAAGATCTCCATCTCGGGTTTGACATACATGCCCTCGCGCGCGAGCAACTGGGTCATGACACCGGAGCTTGGTGCAAGAATGGGCACCGTGTTGCGGGTTTCCTTGGCCTTCTCGATCTGAAGAATCGTCGCCTCCGGCACGCCCAGCAGGCGCAGGCCATTGCGCGCCTTCTCCATGCGCAGATTGCTCGCTTGACCCAGCGCGATCAGATAATCGACCTGGGCCGACAGGATATCCGGCGAGTACAGCTCACCGAGCATCTGACCTTTCCTGACCGGGTCGCCCTCGGCCCCGAAATGCAGCTTTTCCATCCAGCCGGCCGCTCGCGGGTGCACATGCGACAAGCGCGTTTCGTCATACACGATTCGGCCCACGGTATTGATGCGCTTTTGCATGGCGCCGATACGGGTCGGCTGCTTGCGTATCCCCATGCTTTGAATGATCGCGTGTTTGACCTTCACCACCGGATAGGCTTTGCCCGCGGACCCCGGCTTTTTCACCACCAGGTTCATGCCACAGATCGGGCAGTTACCGGGTTCGTGTTTAATGATCTGTGGGTGCATCGGGCACACATACAAGGGGTCGGCATGTTTCGCTGCATGTTCAGTCGGCGTATCGTCAGCGGCCTTTGCCAGTGGTTCCGACGGCAGCGCGATGCTCGGCAAGGCTGCACTGCGATCGTCGGGTTCAAACAATTTCTCAACCAGATCCATGCCGCAGATCGGGCAGCTGCCCGGTTCATCCTTGATGATCTGCGGATGCATCGGGCACACATATTTGGGGTCGAGGTGTTTGGCCAGATGTTCGGCCTTGCTATCGTCAGCGGCCTCGGCAAGGGACTCAGAAGCCGATTGGCCCTGCTCGTTGGAACAGGCGGCGGACATCAGGATTACCAGGGGCAACGCTCCCCGGCGCAGGCAGCGAAAAAAAACGTCGGTCACGGTCATTCTCCAGTTGAAAACACGGGCTCGGGCCGATCCGGCGCGAGCAGCGACAATCAAGTGAAGAATGGTCTGGGTGGGCGATAAGGTGGGCTGGACAAACCGGATACGACCGGTTCAGAGGTGTTTGACAGAAAACTGGTGGTTGATCGCAACGGCGCGTTGAACAACTCACCTTCGACATACAGGACCCAGGGCAGGATCAGGTCGCAGCAGTTACAGGCATGCCCGGGCATATCGAGACAATGCTTGTGCAGGGGATTGGATACGGAGGCCTGTTGCTGATGGCAGGGCATCTCCTCCATCTGACTCGACATCAGGTCCGAAGCCAGCACGCTGCTAAACGACAACCACAGCATGACCAGGCTCGCCGCCCAGCTGATGGTTTTCATTTTGCGCTTAATCATGTGGTGACAACCCGCTGCGTCGGAATCGAATCGATGACATGCTGTGCAAGCAAGTATATGGCAGAAATAGGGAACTGCACAGGTTCAAGTGGTGCTCGATGGCGATGCAATGTCTCATGATGGCGGATTAGACCCGTACACCAGGGTTCGGTTCATTGATGGCCGATGCGCCGCGACTACCGGCCATTCTGGCGCACACTGCCGACAATAATCTTAATAGTCATCATTGTTTACGCGCCCGTTGCTGCCCCAACAATAACGAACCTGACGCCGGCAAAAAAACCAAAGATAAGTATTGATTCTGTCTATACCGCTTAAATTTCAGTGACCTGCGCTGGATTTGCACTTCACGTCAGCCAGCCTGCAAAGACCGGCCATGCGCATGACATATCGCCTCCACCGCCTGCCACACCCCCGTTCATGTGATTTGGCCGATCAGACCCGCCGACTGCCCAGGCGCAGCGGTTGTGTCGCCGACAGCGATAATTATAATTCATGCGCCCATATACCAATTTGATGATTCGAGGCATTTGCGACGCACTCAAGCTGCGCTCGGCAAGGCCCGATCATGTTCAACAATACCAACGCGGCCGACCAGCACACAACACCGGGGGCCGACTTAAAAATCAACCAAAGGGGATACGTTCAACATGTCTACACTCATTCCACCCTTACTCGGGGTGCTCGGGCTGGTCGCAGCCTGGTATATCTATCAACTGATCATGAAATACAGTGAGGGTGATGAAAAGATCGCCCACATCGGGCGCGAAATCCATATCGGCGCAATGGTGTTCATGACCCGTGAATACAAGATGCTGGCCATGTTCTCGGCTGTTCTGCTGGTGATACTGTGGGTCCTGCTCGGCAGTGGCACCGCGCTGTCATTCCTGGTGGGCGCGGCCTCGTCGGCCATTGCCGGTTTCATCGGCATGTACACCGCCACCAAGGCCAATGTGCGCACCACCACCGCCGCCCACGAGGATGGCGCAGCGCAGGCATTGACCGTGGCTTTCTTTGGCGGCTCGATCATGGGCCTGGCGGTTGCCTCGCTGGGCCTGATCGGCCTGGGTTCTCTGTACTACGTGTTTGCCGGTGATATTCAAGGCATGCATGCCATCGAGGGCTTTGGCATGGGCGCCTCAACGGTGGCGCTTTTCAGCCGTGTTGGCGGCGGCATCTTCACCAAGTCCGCCGATGTCGGCGCCGACCTGGTCGGCAAGATCGAGGCCGGCATTCCCGAAGACGACCCGCGCAACCCCGGTGTCATCGCCGATAACGTGGGCGACAACGTCGGCGACGTGGCCGGCATGGGCTCGGATATCTTTGAATCCTACTGCGGTTCGATGATCGCCACCATCGCCATGGCCGCCACCCTGTCGGCGGCCGCGCTAAGCGCGCTCGGCGGCACCCAGGAGTCGCTGATGTTCCTGCCGCTGGCGCTGGCCTCGCTGGGCCTGCTGTGCTCGATTGCAGGCATTCTGATCGTGCGCAGGTTTTCCAGTAAGGCGCCCGAGGTCGCGCTGCGCTCCGGCACCATTGGCGCAACCATCATTTTCATCATCACCTCACTGATCCTGATCACATCGATGGATATCACCTGGAAGGTGTGGGCCGCGGTATTGAGTGGTGCGGTGGGCGGCATGGTGATCGGTCTGGTCACCGAGTATTACACCGCCGGCAAGCCGGTCGAAATGATCGCCGCCTCCGGTGACACCGGCCCCGCCACCGTCATCATCAGTGGTCTGGCGGTCGGCCTGCAATCGGTGGTCATTCCGATACTGGCGATCTGTGCGGTCATCTGGGTCTCGACCTCGCTGGTCGGCCTGTACGGCGTTGGCATCGCCGCCGTGGGCATGCTCGCGACCGTGGGCATCACCATGGCAATCGACGCCTACGGTCCGGTCGCCGACAATGCCGGCGGCATCGCCGAAATGGGTGGCCTTGGCGAGGATACGCGTAAAATCACCGACTCGCTGGACGAACTGGGCAACACCACCGCCGCCATCGGCAAGGGATTCGCCATCGGCGCCGCGGCGTTGGCGGCACTCGCGATCATCTCGGCATTCGTGCAAACCGTGTCGGCGCACAACGAGGGCTTTATCCTGGTCCTGTCTGAACCCACCGTGCTGATCGGCATGTTCATCGGCGGCCTGATCCCGTTTTTGATCGCGTCCATCACCATGACCGCCGTGGGCGATGCAGCCTTTGACATGATCAAGGAAATCCGCCGCCAGTTCCGCGAGATCCCCGGCCTGCTCGAAGGCAAGGCCGACCCCGACACCGCGCGCTGTGTCGATATCGCCACCACCGCCGCACTCAAGCGCATGATCCTGCCTGGCGTCATTGCGGTGGGCGCACCCTTTGTCGTAGGCTTTGGACTGGGGCCGGAAAGCCTGGGCGGTATGCTTGGCGGCGCGTTGCTGGCCTGTGTACTCATGGCATTGACCATGGCCAACGCCGGTGGCGCCTGGGATAACGCCAAGAAGTTCATCGAGAAAGGCAATCACGGCGGCAAAGGCTCGGAAACCCACAAGGCCTGCGTGGTCGGCGATACCGTTGGCGATCCCTTCAAGGACACCTCGGGACCGGCCATGAACATCCTGATCAACGTCATGGCCATCGTCAGTCTGGTCATCGCGCCGTTACTGTAAACGAACACGGAGACTACCGATGAATACCTTTTTACTGTTTACCGGAACCGGGCCGCTGCTGGTGCTGAGTTCCCATGCTGATGTCGAGGACCGTAAGTTTCTCGAAAAACTGGCGGCCAAGGGCATCTACAAGTTCATTGCGCACGAACTTCCGCTGGAGCTGGTCAAGGAGCGCTATGGCAACCACTACGAAATCGCATCGCACGGCCTGCACGAAACCGATGACCTGCGCGTTATCGACTTCGACGGTCAGCGCGCGCTGCGGTTGTTCAAGTTCTCTGAATATGGCCCGGAATACATGCATGAACCGGATGTAGTATTCGATCCGGACTGAGCATCTCGCCTAACCCTGTCGCCCGCCACGCTGTTCGGCCTTGGCGGGCCGACAGGCCGGTTCTGCGTGGCTAGCCGGCGCTCGGCTAGCCAGAACATCCGCCTCTCAAAAGCAGCGGTAGTGCTGTTCGACAATCCCCGGTATGACCTCAACGATCGGCATGCCCAGAATATCCTGGCCATAACGCCGGCGCAGGCTACTGATTTCGATCTCGACCAAGGCCCCCAACTGCATCCGACTGAGCGGCTCATCACCGCTGCACAGCGCATTGAAGCTTGTCCAGTTGCTTAATTTTCTGGAGTACATCAGGTGGGTTTCCACCGCGCCAAGCATGTACGAGCGGATCGATCGAATCTGGTCCACGTTATTACTGCGCAAGGCTCGCTCGTAATCGCCCAGGGTGATGGGGTCGGATGCGCTGAGCGGACAAGCCAGTAACGCAATACTCGCAAGAAAGATGACACGAAGTCGCAGTCGGTTCATTTGTATCAAGGGAAATAACCGTAAAGGAGATTCAGCATCATATACTGCCGATCACCGTCCCACCATGCGCGCAGCCAATCGACACAGGGCGCACAAATTGCGCATATACCGCGCCACCGAATCCGCCGTGGTGTCATCCTGCTAAAGAGAACACTACAATGCACCTGAATTACGCTCGTGCGAGCCAAAAACTTCAGGACGCTACAGTGCCCAGCCACATCGAAAAACTGATTCAGCACAAGACCCGAGCCAAATCCATCGAGTTCGAACATACCTTGCAATCGCTGTGGAGTGGTTATGGCAGCATCGACCGCTACACCCTGAGCGGCTGCGCCATGCCCAGCGTCATCGTAAAACACGTGCGTCTACCCGATGCAAAGCGACACCCCAGGGGCTGGGACACGGACCTGTCGCACCAACGCAAGCTCAAGTCGTATCAGGTGGAAACCTGCTGGTACCAGCACTACGCGGCCGAGTGTGATGCGCATTGCCGTGTACCGGCTATCCTGGCGCTGGAAAAATATGGCGATGAAACCGTCATGCTCATGGAAGACCTGGATGCCAGCGGTTTTTCGTTGCGCAAACACTCGGCCGATTTGCAGGATATGAACAACTGCCTGTCCTGGCTGGCGGCGTTTCACGCCCGGTTTATGCAGCGTAAACCCAGCGGGCTGTGGTCGGTCGGCAGCTACTGGCATCTGGCCACCCGGCCGGATGAATTCAACGCCATGCCCACAGGTGCGCTCAAAGACCATGCGGCAAAGATCGATCAACTGCTGAACAATTCCGCCTACAAAACCATCATTCATGGTGATGCCAAGCTGGCCAATTTCTGCTTCTCGGCAACGGGTGAACAGGTCGCGGCGGTCGATTTTCAGTACGTCGGCGGCGGCAATGGCATGAAGGATGTCGCCTATTTCATCAGCAGTTGTCTGAATGAAAATGAATGTGCGCATTATGAACAGGAGCTGTTGGATATCTATTTCCAACATTTGAGCCATCACCTGCGCCGCTACCAGCCCGACATCGATGCCAGCCGGGTCGAGCAAGTCTGGCGCCCGTTATACGCGCTGGCGTGGACCGATTTCTTTCGCTTCCTGCAGGGCTGGAGCCCTGGACACTGGAAAATCCATGGCTATAGCCAGCAACTGGCTGATAAAGTCATCCGCGATCTGACATGAATACATCAACCGAAGCAACCACCCCGACCATGACGCTGGACCTGCCCGCGCTTTGCCAGCTGGCGCTTGACGCCGCCCAAAAAGCGGGCGCAATCATCGATCAATACCGTGATCAGAACGTCGCTATCGAGCGCAAGGCCGGGCGCGACAGTGAGGCCGCGCAGGTGGTGACCGAGGTCGATCACAAGGCGCAACGAATCATTGTCGATACCCTGAAACCAACACTCGACCAATACGACCTGGCGCTGCTGGCAGAGGAATCAGCCGACGACGGCAAGCGCCTAGACAAGACGGCCTTCTGGTGCATCGACCCCATGGATGGCACATTGGCCTTCACCCGAGGCATCGCCGGGTTTTCCGTCTCCATCGCGCTCGTCGCCAACAATGGCGAACCACTCGTGGGTGTGGTGTACGATCCGGTCAACAAGGACAGTTATCATGCCCACCGAGGTGCTGACGCATTCAAGAACAATCGACCGATCCGTGTCCCGGCATGGAATCCGGATCGGCCACTGCTGTTGTGCACCGATATCAGCTTCAAGAATCATCACCGCCTGCAACCGACCCTGGATGGACTGCAGGCCATTGCCGCCCGACTCGGCCTGCCTGGCGCCATGATCGATTTTCGCATCGGTGCGGTCATGAACGCGATCTGCGCGCTCGCCAATCCAAACAGCTGTTATTTCAAGTATGCCCGCAGTGACAACAACGGCGGCAGCATCTGGGACTACGCCGCCACCGCCTGCCTGTTTCAGCAGGCCCACGGCATTGCCTGTGACATCCACGGACAGCCGATGGATCTTAACCGCTCAAACACCACATTCATGAATCACCGGGGTATTATTTACAGCCCGGATCTCACCCTGGCGCAGGAAATCATCGCCCTGAATCGAAGGCTGGACGAATGCTGACGCGATCAAACGGATTCAGCGGGCGTCCCGGTACAAGCGAAGATCGGCCAGGCGCAGATCGGCTGTGAACTCGCGCCCGATGGCGACCAGCCCAAGGCGCTGGATGCGGTCGCTGTGAAAGGCCCGGGTCGTTCGATAAGGCGCCAGGCTGGAAAACGGAATTAGAATGCGCTGCCATTGCCCGGTCACCGCAAAGCTGGCGCGGTAGGATTGCCAGGGAAACATCAGACCCGCCGTGCGCAGGTGCAGGTTATAGGTCTGGTCATTGCCCGCCACCTCGATAGCCACGCCATCCCAACCCGACGCATCGAAAATGCCGTTTGCCGCCAGATCGATCGTCATCTGGATAAAACCGCCGTTGTTATGCGTCGACACATCACCACTCAGGCGCAGGCATTTCCTGTCCAGATAGCAGTCAGGCGTCAACCGACCTGCGGAAACCCCGCCCATCACGCCATCGGTCAGCAACCGCCATTGCAGGCCCGTGTGCGTGGACAGATCGTCTTTGCCGCGATCGTCGATGATAAATTCGGCACTCACCACGGGTTGCCTGCCAGCGGGTTATTTAACAGCAACTGCGAGTTCTCAGTCATGATCGACGAAAATCAGCTGATCGGTGGCGAAGCCGCGCGCATCCGCCTGCCGGATGAATTCGCTGATAACCTCCTGACCGGGATCGGGCGATCGCGCCAGAAGCCACAGGTAGTCAGTATCCGGCCCGGAGACAAAGGCATATTGATAGTTCAGCTGATCCAGACCGAACACCACGTAAGCGCCGTAGAACGGGCCAAAGAACGATACCTTGAGATACCCCTGCGTTGGATCATCGACGAAACGGGCCTTGCCTTCGGCCTCTTTCCATTCACCCTGATCGATGGAGTAGCCCCGATTGATCACGCGGATAGCGCCATCGTCGCGCAGCGAATAGCTGGCGGTGATGTTGTTCAGCCCGCGCTCGAACGAGTGATCCAGGCGCGCGATCTCGTACCACTTGCCCAGATAACGTTCAACCTCGAAGGGGCGGACCGGGGTGACATTGTCGGGCATGCCAAGGCAGCCCGTAAGCAGCAAAAGCGTCAAAAAGACAGGTATCGCTTTCATAGTGGTCCCTGATGACTGGTTGGCACATGATATAGACGCTTTTCAGCGACCGCCAGCAGCTTAACGGATTACATTCGAGCCAGCGGGTCTTGCCGGTAATACTGCCGAAGCTGGTCATAAACCGCCGGGTAGAATTGCGCCAACCGATCGGGGCGCATGAAGAACAGCTCGCTCAGCACAGCGAAATATTCCGCCGGCGAACTCGTCGCATAACAGTCGATCGGCGCCTGTTCCCAATCCGCCTCGCAACGTCGGCACAGGTCGTCGAAACCGGCCTGGAAAACCTCGCTCCAGATCTCCGGCTGCAGGGTCTCAGGCAGCGGCGGAAAGCCATTGGCCTCGCCATTTTGCATATCGAGCTTGTGCGCGAACTCGTGAATGACCAGGTTGACGCCATCCGCCCATCCGGGGTAGTCGACATCTTCCCAGGCCAGAATCACCGGCCCCTGCTGCCAGGCCTCGCCCGACAGGTCGCGGTGTTCAACATGCTCGACACCGGCATCATCCACCCATGTTCGCTGCGGCGCAAAGGCCGCCGGGTACAGGATGATCGACACCCAGCCGTCGTAACAGTCGAGCCCCAGGTTGAGCACGGGCAGGCAGGCCTGCAGCGCGATGCTCAGACGCATGCGCTCGTTGATGTGCAAACCGTGCGCGCTTTCGAAACGCTTGCGATGACAAAACAGGATCGCCAACTCGCACAGGCGACGCTGCTCTGCGGGTGTCAGTGCATTCAGAAACGGCAATGCCTCGAACAGCGCTCGCCAGGTCTGGGTCGCAACCTCAGCGCCCTCGATGATGCGCCGGTCACGCCAGTTTCGGATCAGGCTGAACACAGGGATTCACGGTCATGCGATGATTCCGCGCCCATCATGGCTAAGCACTGTCGGAAAGCGGCGACAGTTCGACCCACATCAAAGGCTGACGAAGGTCTCCGCCGAATTTTAGTCGTCATGCTGTTGTCCTCAATGATTGGTCCTCGAATGGCTCCGCGCCCAGCGTCGCAGAATCAGTATGCGATGGTTGATCCGGTCGGTCGCGCCCTGCCAAAGGCGAGATGGTAGGCCCTGCCCGCTCAACAATAAACAGGATTTATTGCCCTTAATCGAATCGACAGACTGCGTGTATTGACTAGATCGAACGTTCGTTCTAAACTCGCCCAGCATGTCCACAGCCACCGCCAGTCCCCCAATGAACGCCCACGACAAGGTCTTGGGTACTGCCCTGCAGTTATTCACGCGTCGGGGTTATTTCAACACATCGATGCGCGACATCACTCGCGAATCCGGTGTTAGCACCGGCTCTGTCTACCACTATTTCAAGGACAAGGAAGGCGTCGCCTCGGCGTTGTACCAGCAACTGGTCAGACGCATGCAGCAGGAACTGGAACGGATTGTGGCACAACACAGCAGCGCGCACGACCAGTGTCGCGCGGTGGTCGAATTACTGTTCAGGATCTGCCAGCAGGAACCCGATGTGATGTCCTTCATGCTGTACATTCGCCATCGCGAGTTTTTGCCGAAAGAGCGTCCGGTGTGTTCATCGCGGCCATTCGAGATGATGCGCGATATGGTTGCCGACGGCATACGCCGCGGCGAGATTCGTCCGATGGATTCGCTGACGGCCGCATCCTGCCTGTTCGGCGGGCCGATACGACTCATCACGCTGGCACTGGATGGCATTCTCGACAAGCCGCTGAACGAATGCATGGATGATGCCTGGGCCTGTTCCTGGCGCGCGGTTGCCGTGAGCTGAGCGCATCTTTTTATTTGCTCATGAATTAGAACGAACGTTCGATCTACCTGGTTTACGCTTCAACATGAACACAAAAATTGCTACCGATACAGACCTTTGCCCGGGCTGCGTGTACCACCCACCCAACCTGCCTGCACACGCCTACTCGGCCGATGACTATGCCATGCTGCAGCGCAAGAGCTGTTGTTTCGATCACTGTCCCGGCGACACAGGCTGCCAGGCCATGCGCAAGACCAGCTGCGCCATCGTCAACCCACACCATCGCCCGTAACCAATCCAAACCAATCTTTTCAACCCTGGAGAACTCGCATGAAAAAAATTCTTTTCAAAACATGGCTGTGGCTGCTACTCGCAGTCGTCAGCCAGGTCGCTGTTGGCGCTGACCGAAACCTCATCAACGACCAGGCCGCACTGGGTAATCTCAAAGTCGGCAAGGGCGTATTCCTGATCGATATCGGCGATGCCAGGAAGATGAATTTTTACCTGGAGGTCATCCAGGGTACCGTCAAGGGCATGAAGGCGCAGGGTGTGGAGCCAGACTTTGTACTCGTGTACATCGGCCCCAGCGTCAAGTACCTGACCACCTCACCCTCGGTGGAAACCGAACAGGCCGGCGGCGCGGTGCTGCTGGACATGGAATCCAACGTCGAGAAACTGGCCGAACTCGGTGTACGCCAGGAAGTGTGTGCGGTGGCCACGCGTGTGTTCGGCATCGACAACACCAGTGTATTCAAGGGCATGGATCTGGTGGCGGACGGCTTCGTTTCGTTGATCGGCTATCAGGCACAGGGCTATCACCTGGTCCCGGTGTTCTGAGCTGAGCGGAATCGGCAAGGATTACTGCGCCAGGGCTGCTCGATTGTAACGAGCAGCTTGCCCTTGTTGCCCCGGTACACTTGCTGCTGCAGGCGAACCAGGCGCACAGATCATCGTGGCAAAAATCCGCCTGGCATCAGCTGGAAGTTATCCTGATCCGCGCTTGTGCGTGGCATTTTCGATGTCCGCTATACTGTCGGTTTAACTGAATCCGCCAGTGATCAACCTATACCGGATTGCGCCACCATGAAACGCTTCAAACTGATTATTTTCGACATGGACGGGCTGCTCATCGACAGCGAGCGTATCGCCCTGGAGCAGTTCATGCTCACGCTCGATGAATTCGGCATCGAAGTTGAACGCCAGGTGTACCTGCAATGCATCGGCGCCAATGCACGGCGCGTTGACGAGATTCTTTCGGCGGCCGTTTCAAGCCAGACGGATTACCAGGCTTTCAAGAACAGCTGGCGGCAAAAATACAAACAACGGATCGCCAATCACCCCATCCCGGTCAAGGACGGAGTCGAGGAACTGACCCGGCATATCCGCGCCAATCGTCAGCCCATGGCGGTCGCCACCTCGACCGAAACACCTCAGGCCTTGGAAAAATTGCGCAATGCAGGACTCATTGACAGCTTCGATGCGATCATTGGCGGCGAACAGGTCACGGCAAGCAAACCCGCGCCCGATCTTTTCCTGAGAGCCGCGCAGAAATTTGCAGCGCCACCGCAACAATGCCTGGTGCTGGAAGATTCTATAAATGGGGTCAATGCAGCGTTGAATGCCGGGATGCGTGTCGTGCACGTACCCGACCTTGTCCCGCCGATCACATCAATAGCATGGCGACAGGTGATTGTATTGAACAGTTTGAAAGAAGCGATTGACTATGCTTTTTGATCGAATGCGCTGCAAAAATGCTGACGGTTTGCTTGGCACAATCGAAGACAGGAGGTCATCGCCAGGAATGCTCTGCGCCGGGAATGATCGACTAGTTAGTGAGCAGCCACCTGAGCATGCTCAGGTGGCTGTCCGTTTGTCAGGGCCCTGGGCCAGATCGGCCGGACCCGGACGGGCGCCGCCTCCACAATGTGCGCACAACCCTGACAAACACCCTGCTTCAGGTGAGCGCCGGGTAATGCGCCGGTTCAATGCAGCGCGGCGCTCGGTATGCCTCAGGCAGCCGCCGCCTTCTTGGCAGTGGTCTTGACAGCTTCAACGCCCGTATCAAAGGCTTTCGCTGCATATTCGCTGTTCAGCTTGACTGCGTCGTCGATAGCAACCTTCACTTCCTCACCGACCTTGGCCGCGCTTTCGCTGGCGTCTTTCGCGTAACCGGTCATCGCATCGGCCCAGAATTGAATCAGGGCACTGGCGCTCTTGACGGCGTCAGCAGGGGCCTTTGCAGCGGCCATTTCTTTCTGCGTGGCCATGCCGGCTTCCAGCAGTGATTTGTTAAGGGCAACCTGCTTGTCGACGAACGCCTGGACATTGGCAACGCCCATGTCGCCGAAGGCGCGAGCTGATTGCATAACTTTAGCGTTGTATTCGTTTACGAGGTCAAGGTTCATTGCTTTCATGATGATATCTCCAAAATAGATGATGGTTAATAAAACGGTTTGTGCACTGCACAATCTGTTATGTGTAACAATATGTGCACTGCACAAAAAGTCAAGCGATTTGGCTAAATAATTTTCATCTATTTTTAGTCACTTCATTTATATCCTTTAAATTCAATAACATAGGGGTTGTCGGCAATCTGGTTTCGGCGGGAGGATTACCCTGGGGCCGGGTGACAGGGCGAAGCCAGGGTGATTGGCTGAATACAGGATCGATGCTCATCGGCCATTTTCAGAAAGATGAAATGAGTAATCTGCTCGACATAATCTTCGTAGCGCACACCATCGGCCAATGCGATCCAAGGGTTGAATACGGAAACCCTGCGCGCCCGCCAATAATATCCAGCGCCATGAATGATAGCCGCTATTGTTCGGCTTGCCAGGTCATCCGATTCGTCTTTCCGACGCCGAAGGGATCAGCGCAGATCGTACCAGACCCCGCGACCGCTGCCGTATTGATTCAGGGTGCCGCGTTCGACCAGTGCCCGGAAGTGCTGCTTTAGCGTATTGCGACTGGCGCCAGTTAGCTTAATGACCTCCCCGATCGTGACACGACCATGCTCACGGGCGAACTCGACAATCTGGAGTGACAGCTCCGGCAGCGCCGCCATTACGATCTTCTCGCGCTCGACCTTCTTCTCAAGGCGCGCGACCTGTTCGGTAAGAGAGCGCAGGAAGAATACCAGCCACGGCTGCCAGTCCGGCGCCTCGGTACGGATCGTTCCCTGCGTCTGGCTCAGCGCGAGGTAGTAGGCCTCCTTGCTCTGCTCGACCACGCTTTCCAAAGAACTGTATGGCACATAGGCGTAACCCGCCTGCAGGAGAAGAAGCGTGGTCAGCACACGAGAGAGCCGCCCGTTGCCATCCTGGAAGGGATGAATCTCCAGAAACTCCACGATGCAGATGGCAATGATCAGCAGCGGATGCAGTTGCCCAGCTTCACGCTCCTGATTGACCCAGGCCACCAACTCCGTCATCAGACGAGGCGTGTCAAACGGGGTGGCCGTCTGAAACACGATGCCGATCTGGGTACCGTTCTCAGCAAACGCTGCAACACTGTTCGAGTGGGTCTTGTAGTTGCCGCGATGCCGCGTGTCTTTCTCGCTGTAGCGTAACAGTATCTGATGCAACTGTTTGATGTGGTTCTCAGTAAACGGAATGTCCTCCCAGGACGAGAATACCTGGTCCATCACATCGGCGTAGCCAGCCACCTCCTGCTCGTCGCGGGTAGCGAAAGATTTGATCGCCAGGTTGGACAGCAGCCGTTCCACCTCGCGGTCGGACAGCTTGCTACCCTCGATGCGGGTGGAGGAACCGATGCTCTCAATGGTCGCCACGCGCCGCAGGGCCTCCAGGCGATCGGGCGCAAGCGTACCCAGGGCCCGCCAGGCGCCCTTGAACTCGTCGATTCTGGCGATGAGACTCAGGGTCTCCCGGGTGATCTGGAGTGTGTCGGTTCTCAGCATGAACCAATAATACACCCAATTACACCCATTTTCGACGCTCACCCACTATTTCACCCATTTGCACCCATTCCTGGCGACGCCCGCCCAAACTGAGTATTCGACTTGATAACTGGGGGATTTCGCGGGACAGGCCAAATAAACCAAAAAATCCCGCTAGACCATATCGGCCAGCGGGAATAATTGGGCGGTATAAAGGATGGGATAAATCAATAGGTAATTGATTTATATAGATTAATGGCGGAGAGAGAGGGATTACTCGGGCTGTCCATGCCCTCGCCCCTGCGGGGCCAGCCTGCGGCTGTTCAAATTCAATCCCGATGAATTTGTACTCGGGCTGTCCATGCCCTCGCCCCTGCGGGGCCAGCCTGCGGCTGTTTAAAATCGCTCCCGGCGATTTTATCGAACCCGCGAGGGTTCTCACCCTGCCCTAACCGCCATAAAAAAACCGCCCACGTGGGGCGGTTTGTTTATGGCGGAGAGAGAGGGATTCGAACCCTCGATACGTTGCCGTATACACACTTTCCAGGCGTGCTCCTTCAACCACTCGGACACCTCTCCAGTTTTTTGCAGATTTCGACTCCGTTCGAGATTTCGAAGCTTTTCAGCTAAGGAGCACACGTGCTCGCTGATTCGGGCTCCATGCCCTCACCCCTTCGGGGCATCCCTTTGGGATGTCCTAATTCGTTCCTGACGAATTAGTCAACCACAGACTCGCCGCGTCCTGCGCCTCGGTGCTGCGCACCGTCTCCCTCCGGTCGACGCCCAAATCTGTTCCTGACAGATTTGTCGGACACCTCTCCAGTTTTTTGCAGATTTCGACTCCGTTCGAGATTTCGAAGCTTTTCAGCTAAGGAGCACACGTGCTCGCTGATTCGGGCTCCATGCCCTCACCCCTTCGGGGCATCCCTTTGGGATGTCCTAATTCGTTCCTGACGAATTAGTCAACCACAGACTCGTCGCCTCCTGCGCCTCGGTGCTGCGCACCGTCTCCCTCCGGTCGACGCCCAAATCTGTTCCTGACAGATTTGTCGGACACCTCTCCAGTTCGTTTATGTTTCGACTCCGTGTCTGATGCGAAGCTCTTCAGCCAAGGAGCACGCCGGGCATGCTCGTTGATGAAAACCATCCGGGTTTTCATCCGCCCGACAACGGGTTTGCTGTCGCGGGAAGGACGCGAAGCCTACCCTAAGATTTGGCCGGTATCAATGCCTGTGCCGTGGATTTTAAGCCGATCTTGTGATTTACCCAGGCTATCGCGGAAATAGGGAGATTTTACCCCAGACTGCGGCGGGCTTTGTTAGAATTCGGCGATTTCCAAATTTGCCTGACGCCATGCTGACTGTTATCTCGCCTGCCAAAAAACTCGATTACGAATCACCACTGCCGATCGATACCTATACAAACCCGGACACCTCAAGCAGTCGCGTTTGTTGATCAACCGACTGCGTGATTTGTCGGCTCTGGATCTGGCCGAGTTGCAGCATGTCAGCAAGAACATCGCTGAACTCAATTTCGAGCGCAACCATTCTTGGAAGACACCCTTTACCCCCAACAATGCGCGCCAGGCGCTGTTCGCTTTCAAGGGCGATGTGTACACCGGGCTTGATGCCTACAGCCTGAGCGAGGACAACCTGGCCTTCGCCCAGGATCATCTGCGTATTCTGTCGGGCCTTTACGGTGTGCTGCGTCCGCTCGATCTGATGCAGCCCTATCGGCTGGAGATGGGCACGAGGCTGTCGACCGCGTCGGGCAAGAATCTGTACGAATTCTGGGACATGGGCATCACCGATACGATCAATACCCAGATGCAGGCCATTGGCGCGGATACCCTGGTGAACCTGGCCTCGAACGAGTACTTCAAATCGGTAAAGCCGCGTGCGATCAAGGGTCGTATCCTGACCCCGGCCTTCAAGGAATACAAAAACGGCGAATACAGGATGATCGGCATCTTTGCCAAAAAAGCGCGCGGACTGATGACCCGTTTCATCATCGAGAACGAGATTACCGGCATCGAGGGCCTGAAGGACTTCGATAGCGATGGTTATCAGTACAAACCCGCCCTGTCGGATGACAAAACCTGGGTTTTTACCCGCCCCAAATAGACCAATGCCACACCTGAGGCCTTGCAATCGCCGGGCCTGCTTTGTGCACCCATGACTAACCGGGCACGCCGGCCTGCCACGAACACCCACGTCTTAAGCAGGCTGAATATCGCGTAAGCAGTCAAGCATAAAGCTCAGAATTGAAAAATTCTGCGGCTTGATGTCATCCTTCCTCCGGCAAAACAGGTAAGATAGGCCAAAACGATAATATCTAACCCCAATGGTTGATCTCTCACCTCGCGCACATCGCTGGCATATTGCGATAGGTCTGGTCATGGCCATCGCGACCTTTGCCGCGCTGGTGCTGATCCCCTACTACGCCCGCGTGCCCATGACGCAACTGGAGCGCATCCAGAAGAATGGGCAGCTCAAGGTTTTGACGCTGAATGGCGAATCGACCTATTACGAGGATATCAACGGCAGCGAGGGTCTGGAGTATCAACTGGTCAGCCAGTTTGTCCGTTCGATTGGCGTCGATGCGCAGTTCATCGTGGTGGACGAATACATCGACATTTACACCGAGCTGTTATACGAAAGCGCCGACATGGCGGCGGCCGGTTTGTCGAACCGCGACGTCATCGTGAACCCGAACATCCTCTACGGACCGCCCTATTTCGACGCCACCCAGCAGGTGCTCTACCGCAAGGGCAGCCAGGAGAAACCCAACGACTTGAATGACATCAAAAATGCCAGTCTGGAGGTCAAACTCGGCACCAGCCACCAGCGTTACCTGATCGATCATGGCGAGCAATACCCATCGCTGCAATGGAAGGTGCTTAACCGGGTGGCCACCGAGGAACTGATCGAGAAGGTCGAAAACGAGGAGATCGCCTTCCTCATGGCCGATTCGCATGAGATTGCCTTGCAGCGCCGTTTTTATCCCGAGCTCAGGGTCGCCTTCGATGTCGGTGAAGCGAAACAACTGCAGTGGGCCATGAAAAAAATGGGCGATGACAACAGCCTGCTGCAAGCCATGCAGACCTTCTTCGATGACATCAGGAAGGATGGCCGGCTCGATCAACTGGTGCACCGCTACTATGGCCATGTCGAGGAATTCAACTATTCCGACCTGCAGACCTTCAGCCGTCTGGTGCGCGAACGCCTGCCCAAATATCGCGAGCTGTTCCAACGCGAGGCCAAAAATCAGGATATGGACTGGCGCCTGCTGGCGGCCATCGGGTACCAGGAGTCATTGTGGAACGCCAAGGCGAAATCGCCCACCGGGGTGCGCGGCATCATGATGTTGACCCAGGACACGGCCAAACATATCGGCATCAAGGATCGCACCAATCCGGCCGAGAGCATACGCGGCGGCGCGATCTATTTTCAGCGCGTGTTGAACAAGATACCCGAGCGAATCCCCCAGCCTGACCGCACCTGGCTGGCGCTCGCATCCTATAACGTCGGGTTCGGCCATCTCGAGGATGCACGCAAGATCACCCAGGGCCAGGGCGGTGATCCCGACAAGTGGATAGACGTCAAGCAAAGCCTGCCCCTGTTAAGCCAGAAAAAATGGTACAAACAAACCAAACACGGCTATGCGCGCGGTTCGGAACCGGTGTTGTATGTGGAGAATATACGCAAGTACTACGACATGCTGGTATGGATGGACGAGAAACGCAATGGCCGCCCGAGCATCGACAAGCCGGTGCAGCCCAAGGACATCAAGATGTCACCCAGCATGTAGATTTCAATGTCCAATTGACCGCACTGCCGTTCCCTTTTTGACAGTCGTCCGCCAGCATACCGGTCGGGGTGAAATCTGGGGTCATTACCCCATTGAGAAACAGCGCGATATGGCGATACTGGCAGTCACAGCAAGGCTTCTACTCTCAACCATGACTCATATCGATCAGTCCATGTTTCAACGCATAGGCCATCAGCTCCGCCAGCGAATGCACCTCGAGCTTCTGCATCAGGCTGGTGCGGTGCTTGTCGACCGTTTTCGGGCTGATCGACAGCGCCTCGGCAATCTCTCGGTTGGATTTGCCGCTTATCACCATATTGAGCGTCTGCCGCTCGCGGTCGGTCAGCGTCAGGGATTGCTGTTGCGATTCCATCAACTCAAGAAAAGGGGCCGCAATGTATCGTCCTCCGCGCAGAATCAACGGCAGCTTCTGGTACAACTCGTCCAGCGACGCGCCCTTGGAGAACATGCCCTCCACACCCTGGTCGAGCAGGCTGGCGATCAATCCCGGCGAGCTGATGCCGGTCAGGATGACGATCGCGGTATCCGGGCTCCAGCGCCGAATATCCGTCACCACCTCGGCGCCCCCCGCCAGCGGCATGGAGATGTCCAGCAACAGGGCATTCGGCTTGAACTGTTTGACCGCCGCCAGCGCCTCGAAACCGTTGGTCGCCTCGCCAGCCACCTCGATTCCATCAGGCTCGACCACTCCCGGCTGGGTCAAGGCCATACGCAGGCCATCGCGCACGATCTGGTGGTCGTCAGCGATGATGACGCTAAATTTTGAGCCGGACGATGTCATGATCGATTCACAAGGCGTTTTATTCGTGCGAAAAGCTGTCGTATGCTGCCAGCCATGTTGATTCTGCGCATTATACCCTTGATCGCGTGGCTGTTCGCGAGTTCCGTGAACGCGGCAGGCCCGGCCATCGGCGACAGCCTGCGGCATATCGGCAGTGGCCCGATTTATATGCTGCGCGACGAGCAACAGTCCATCAAACTCGACCAGTTCGTTGAATCCTTACGAGCCGGAAAGATCGATACCACCCTCGATACACCCATCAATCTGGGGGCGGTCACCACGCGCGTTTGGCTCGGTTTCTCCTTGCACAATAACAGCGACGCAGCGCAGACCCTGCAACTGGAAACCGGCGCCGCCTTCCGCCCCGTACTCAACGTCGACCTGATCAGGCATGATGGCCGCGTTGAGCGGCTGCTCACGGAAAGCCACGCGGTGCCCTTCGCCGAGCGCAACGGTATTTCACGCTACCTGACCAGCACCCCATTCAAGCTGCCCGCCCAAAGCAGGGCCTGGCTGACGCTCGAATACCAAACCATCGGTTTCAGCCTGTTGCCCCTGCGCATCGACAGCCCCGATCAGGTGCTGGCGCGGCAAATCAAGGATGATCGACTAACGGCCTGGTTTTATGCCTTCAGCCTCGCCGCGCTGTCGCTGTTTGGACTGTTCGGTTTCGCCATGTCCGACTGGATCATCATTCGCTATGCGCTGCTGTTCTTGCTCGGCCTGTTCAACATTTCAACCATGGAGGGCGTGGCATTCCAGCTGATCTGGCCGACCCTGCCTGGCTGGAACCATTACGCGCCGCTGCTGACGGCCTATGTGCTCGTGGCTTTCGGCTTCTGGGTGGCCAGAACCGCCGTCGCCGAGGAACTCATACCCGGCTGGCTGAACCGGCTGTTGGGCAGTCTGGTCATCGTCAGTCTGTTGCTCATTCCATTGATATTTTTGGCCGACTTCGTCTGGATGTCGATGCTGGTGTCGTGGCTGCTGATCGCCATGTTCCTCGCCCACGTCATCAGCATGTCGCATTGGGTGACCTTGAACCAGACACCCAACCGAGTCGCCTTTTTCAGTGCCATGATCGTGCTGGTCGTGCTGCTGGGCCTGACCCTGATGGCGCAAAACCCCGGGCTGCTACCGGCCTGGGTTTACCAACAGGTCAACCGGCTGGTCTTCCTGTTCATCATGCTCGCGACCATTAGCCTGCTCAGCACCCATGTGCGCAGCCTGCACCGGAACCACGAGCGGGCTTTGCAAGAGGCGCTGCAGGCGGCCGAACGCGAAGCCGAGATTAACCGCGCATTGTACGAGGCAGAGCAAAACTACGTGCGCGCTCAGAAACTGGCATCGCTGCGCCGCGAGCAACTGGCAACCGCATCACATGACATGAAACAGCCACTGGTGTCGTTAAGGTCCGCAATGGACGCGCTGATGCACGACCAGCCTGCCGCCACCCGTGACCAGCTGCGGAACGCCTTCAACTACCTCGACAACCTGTGCAATCACTACCTGAGCGAGACCCGGCCCGATGCGGCAGAGAACGTCGACGAGAATCCATCGGTCGAGGCGCGCCTGCCGACGAACGACACCGGGACTCGCGAAACGCCCTACCCCGTCGGCCTGATCATCGACACCGCGCAACGCATGTTTGCGGATGAGGCCGCGGCCAAGGGCATTCAGCTGCGCGCGGTGACCTGCACCGCGAGGATAAGCCTGACGCCCATGGTCATCATGCGGATTTACACCAACCTGGTGTCGAATGCGGTCAAACACTGCAATCAGGGTCGCATCATACTGGGGGCCCGGCGTCGCCCGGGCGGCGTGCTGCTGCAGGTCATCGATACCGGAAACGGAATGTCGGCACAGCAACTGGAGTCCGTGATGCAGGCCTATCAGAAGGGGCCCGATTCACAGGGAAGTGGTCTGGGTCTGGCGATTTGTCGACAACTGGCCGAAGAGCACGGCCTGGGCTTCGAGATTGCCTCTACGCCGGGGGTTGGCACCCGCTGTTGCCTGACGATTCCATCAGCGGGTCATTGACGCCGCAATCGATATCTTCGCCCTGGGGCCGCTGAAGACGCCGGTTTCGCCGTGACGGGCGGCGCGACCGGCGGGATGTTACGCAATCAAACGAAATGATGTGTTGAAGCGAAATGTAAAATCGCTTCGTGCACCTCGTGCGAGCGTTGGTCATCGCCCTTGCTTTCCACCTTCTCCAGATAGGTATGCAACAGCTGTAACATCTTGCGGCACTCCCTGGGTGAATCGGCATGTTGCTGCACCAGGGCGCATACCTCGATGGACGGCAGTCCCAGCCCTTCGGCAAGGCCTGCGATCTCGTCATTACCCAGGTTGCAATAATCGGCACAATCTTCAAATGTGAGCATGGATCTATCCTCATTGTTGTGGCTTTGTGCATTAATCCTGTGCGCTCAAGCACTCTAATGCAGCTCAAACCGCCCCAATTCGACGCATTGGTATTACGGAGCGGGTATAAACAGTTGTTTTTTAAGGGTTCGCTTCATCCACCTCGAACCTGGTTTGATACCGACATTATGCAAGGCAAGTTTTAAGCCAGATCAGAAGGTTTAGCGGTCTGGACGACGGGTCGGTACAGCGCCGATCGCGTGGGCCCTGGACCCAGGCAGCATTGGCGACCGACAGGCCACTGACAATGAATGACAGCCCTGACCCAGGGAAATACAGCCGTTCAGAATCCACCCCCACAGCGCGCACGGAGTTATTCACTGACACCTGCAGAAGCAAAAAAAGCACACCAGCGAGACTGATCCGTGCCGTGGCGGGCGAGGCGCGCAGCTTGAAATGTGTTTATACTGTGTGCGCTCGAACGATGTGACATCGCCATCGACGCCAGACCGCTCATCTGACTCGCCGCCCGTCGGCCACACAGCAATGCACCCGATACCGGACTGGCTCGATCAACACAGCCGGGGCCAGGGATTAAAATTCTTGCTCCACCGCAGACTACACAGATGAATCCAGACGAACACGATAAAACGCCAGAATCTGCCGATGAATCGGTGGAAACCTCACTCGACAACGCAGCGACGGACCTGCTCGGTCAGGTCGTCGCGGAACTTGAGGCCGGCAACCAGGAAAACATCGCCCAGGCGCTGGAAGAAGTTCACCCCGCCGAGGTCGCCAACCTGCTCGAAGCCCTGACACCCGAGCAGCGTAGCGAGCTATGGGAGTCGGTCCCCGTTGAGCAGGAGGCCGAGGTACTGACCTACCTGCACGACGAGGCTCGCGCCAGCATCATCGACGAGATGGAGAACGATGAACTGGTCGCCGCGGCCGGCTCCATGGCGCCGGAGGATCTGGCCGAAATCATCGACGAACTGCCCAGAGACATGGGGCAGATGCTCATGGAGGCGCTGGATCGAGACCATCGTGACCGCCTCGAGTCGGTACTCAATTACGACGAAGGCAGCGCCGGACGTCTGATGAGCACGGATGTCGTCAGCATGCGTCAGGATGTCAGCGTGGCCGTGGTGTTGCGCTGGTTACGCCGCCGCGAGCGCCTGCCCGCCCACACCGATGGCCTGATGGTCATAGAGGAATCGGGCAAATACCTGGGTAAGCTCGACCTGGCCGACGTGCTGACCGGCGACCCGGAACAAACCGTGACCGAGCTGATGCAGACCGATGCGCCCACAGTCAACGCCGCCATGGAAGAACACAACGTGGCGGCGTTGTTCGAACGCCGCGATTTGATCTCGGTCGCCGTGCTGGACGATAACGGCATACTGCTTGGCCGCATCACCATCGATGACGTGGTCGACGTTATCCGCGAGGAATCCGACCGCGCCCTGCTCAACCGTGCAGGCCTGAGCGAAGAGGAGGATCTGTTCGCACCGGTACTGCCCAGCGCCCGACGGCGCGGGCTGTGGCTGGGTATCAACCTGATTACGATTTTTGCCGCAGCCTGGGTCATCGGCCGTTTCGAGGAGGCGCTGGACAAGATTGTGGCGCTGGCCGTATTGATGCCGGTCGTCGCCAGCATGGGCGGGATCGCCGGCAGCCAGACCTTGACCCTGACCATACGCGGCCTCGCCCTCGATCAGATCGCGGCAGCCAATATTCGCTGGCTGACCATCAAAGAGATTGCCGTGGGCGCGGTCAATGGCGCGGTGTGGGCCGTGGCCGTCGCGGTGGTGGCCTACCTGTGGTTCCGCGATCCCGGCATCGCCAGCGTACTGGCGGCCGCCATGATGCTGAACCTGCTGGCAGCGGCCTTCGCCGGGGTGGCAATTCCATTGTTGCTGCATCGCTGGGGTATAGATCCGGCATTGTCCGGCGCGGTGGTGTTGACCACGGTCACCGACATCATTGGATTTCTCAGTTTTCTCGGACTTGCCTCACTATTTCTGCTGTAAAGCGCGCTTGATGACGCCCGCGGCTGCAGTCAATTGGCGGCAGGCCAAAGCGGTGTCGGTTGCAGGGTCTGCAGCGGCTTGCGCGCGGCGGAAAAATTTATGCTCAGCGCTGAATCGGACACTGGCCATTGCCCCTTGTGCTGGATATCCGGTCGCTTGCCGACAAACGCCAGGTAGCTATACCGGCCATAATGCGGCAACTTGCGGGTCAGCCCGGCGATGGCCTCAACATCGGTGGTGGCGAGCCAGCCCTGCACCGATCCGCCCGGGTTGCGTCGCGTCAGCACAAAGCTGTGGTCGTGGCGACTGAAGACAGCACCGCTCAGTGTGATCATATCATCCGCCGGCTTGAACTGTTGCCTATCCAGTGATTCGAACAACGCCCGCGACCAGCGGTTTTGCCAACCGATTATCCACAACGCACTGTCCGTCGGCAGCTCGTCGAGTTCGCTGTCCAGCACCACCGCTACCTCGTCATACCCGGCGCGCCATTGGCTGACCAACTGCCGATAGGCCGCCAGCAGTTCGGCCGGCGCCGAGGCCGGCAATACGAACAGCATGCGCTGGCTACCAAACAGCTCGGACAACACGGGTGGCGATTCAGAGGCATGCAATCGGCGAAACACATCCAGCCACGGATCGACCTCAAGCCTGATCGGCGGCGTATCGAGGATGATATCGAACGCCTGCTCACGCTGATGCATGGAAAGCGTGGTCGACAGCGCTTCACGTCCATCGGCAAAATAGATATTGACGGGCACATCGATGACAAACGGTTCGGCTTCCTGTGTCTGGCGCAGGCGCAGGCCCAACTCAGCGCCCTGCTCGCCAGGCCGATAATCGCTGGCCACAATCTCAATAGCGGGCAGACCGGTGCGCTTCAGCCACTGCGCGAAGAAGTCATCGAGTTGCTGTCCCGAGGCCTGTTCAAATGCCTGCTGCAAATCGGCATAACTCGTCAGCTTGAAACGCTGATCGCGATAAAAGGCGCGCAAACCCTCGATAAATGCAGCATCGCCGAGTTTGCGCCTCAGCATGTGGAACAGCATCATGGCCTTGTCATAACCCACGGCCTGGCTGCTACCACTATGCCGCGAACGAAACTCGGCCAGGGCAAAATCATTGTCATCGCGCACAAAGGCGGCAAAGCGTTGTAGCGAGGTGCGCCGGTGCATGATGCCCTGGCCCTGCTGCTCCTTGATCAGGTGATCGGCCAGGTAGGCAGTCAGCCCTTCTGCCCAGTTGCCGCGCGGGTAATCGACATACACGCTGTTGCCCCACCAGTTGTGCAGAATCTCATGTGGATAGGACGAATGCAGAATGAAGGGGAGGCGAATGACGCGTGATCCCAGCAGTGTGAACGACGGCATGCCGTAACCGGTTTCCCAGAAATTCTCGACCATGGCGAACTTGGCGTAGGGGTACTCGCCAATGAGCCGGGCGTATTGATCGATGTAGTGACCGGTCACGTCCAGATAACGCCGCGCCAGGGCGTCGTCCGGCTGCAGCAGGTATACCTGCGCATCAACACCGTTGCTGTGTTGGCGGTACACCTGATAACGCCCTGCAATCAGGTAGATGTCATCCTGCGGATGTTCCGATACCCAGGAGAATCGGGCATGCTGCTCATCGCTGCGGGTTAGCGGGCCCCGACCCTGACTGATTGCCACCCAGCCGTTGGGAAGCGAGACGTCCAGCTCAAAGGTTGCCAGTGCATTGTCGATCACCGGGTACCAGGCCACCGAACCGGACAGGAAAACACCGTCAGCGGAAATAGTGCCATCCAGCAACTGCTGCTGTCGACCGGGGCTCTCGGTGCGGCTGCGAAAGTCGCGTGATATACGGCCCGCATAACGCAATCTAAAGCTGTCCACCCCTTCCGGCGCCGATACCCTGTACACCTCGAACTGTCCATCATCCTGGGTCGCAGCGAGTTTTTCCAGGGTGACGCCGGGCGTGATCGCCTGTGGTTGTAAACCGGCGTGCAGCGTGAACGTCACCCCTGCGCCATGCTTCAGCGTGATGTCATCCATCACGCTGAGGGTTTGCGCATTCGGGTCTATGACCACCTGCAAGCGATGATGCGCCTGGCTATCACTCGTGCTGGCGCTGGCGCTGTGCAGCCATGCGGCCAGGGCGAATAACAGCACAACCCAGGTATTTGGCGCCCGCAAAAACATTTTACTGGCGCGACAATTCACGGAAATCTTCGGCATAATCGCGCAATTCACGTACCAGCTTGTGGCGCTGGTAACTGTCCAGCGACGCATCCAGTTGACGATACAGCTCGCGCAACAGGGTCTCGTTGAAGGCGAACTTGTTCTGGTGTTCGGGACTGCGGGTCAGGTAGCGGTTGCTGAACAGGTCGGTCAATGCCGGTTCAAAGGCTTTAGCATCAGCGCGCAGCTCAAGCACCTCGTAAAAACGCACTTGCCACGACCGGCGGGATTGCATGAACTCGGGGCCCATGAGCTGGTAACGCGCCGACCAGTCCTCGATCATACTGATCTGATCGTCGCGCAGTTCGCCCAGCCAGCGTTGCAGAAATTTCTGCATATCTTCGCTGCGGACGCGCCGTTGATGAACGGCCTCGCGCTCGACATAGCGCTCTTCAAGTTCCTGGTTTTTTTGCCGCAGATTGTCTCGAATCTCGTCGATCTGTGCATCGCTCAGTTGGCGAAACACCTCATGAAACGATGGCGCAATGCTGGCGAACAACTCATTGCCCATCTGTTCGGTTCGGGTTATCAGCCGTTTCAGCTCGTCATCGTCCAGCCCATCCTCACTGGCCACCGCCACACTGTCGAAAAAATCGGCATACAGCGGCAGTTGTTCACGCCGATGACGCGCGAGATACGGCCCCAGACGCTCATCGAGCAATAATTCCTGCTGGGCATTGAGTGATACGTAATCATCAATATACCAGGGGATCAGCCAGTCGAGCTTGTTGTAAATGAACTTGACGCCACAGGCCGCGAGCAGCGGAAACACCAGTGCAAACAGTACAATGCGGGTAAACGATTTACCCGACATAGGCTTGCTGAACGCAGGGACGGTGAATGGACATAGATGCGCTTGCACGAGCGCCTGCTTGACCGGCCGGGATGCTGTTCATGCCGACCGGTCAGCGCTCAGGCGACCGCCTTCTGAATCAGCGGCAGCAACGCTTCCGGCAGTTTGATGTTGCCTGCCAGGGCGAAGCTGTGGGCCTCATCCGACATCTTGTTCCAGGTCTTGCGGATGATGTCGATCCACTTTTCCTCGCTGTATTCCGGGTGTTTACCGGCGAATTCCAGCATGTAATGCTCGATGAACACCAGATCCGTCACGTCCTCCAGCAACTGGGTGTCCGGGTTGACCTTGATGCCTTTTTTGCCCACGGCCTTTTGGACACGCTCGATCGATTCCTCGTCATAACCGACCTCGGCCATGATGTCGGCGGCGTTTTGGGCATGGAATTTATACAGCTGCGTGCGCCACTGCAGATAACCCTGGCGATCCATAGGATAGGCATCGCGTGGCGATTGCCAGCGGCGTATATGCTGGGCGCGTATTGAGATGTGGGCGACGTCATCGGCATCCGGTTTGAAGCGCTTGAGCATATCGGTCATGCGTTCGGAATACAGCAATTCCTTGGGCCATTGCTTGCCATTTTCGTCAGCCACCTGATTGGGGTCCTGGCTGTTCGCCTGATCGATCATTTCGATGGCCTGGTCGAGTAAGGTTGAAGACATAGAAAGCTCCTGATTTGAAACCCCGACATTCTAACAATTTCCACGCATTTGGCACCGTCTAATCGAGCCTTCATGCCGCCGACGAATCGTTAATCTGGATTAATAAAAACCATAAATTTAGTACTGAAAAAGGACAGCCTTGATAAATGTCAAGCCCAGCGGGATCGTGCTTCAACACACTCCCTGACGCCAACAACATAACGAGGAGCTCTGTGTCATGATCAAAAAAACCCTACTGGCCGCCGTCCTGCTGGCCGCCTGGAGCATCGCACCGGCTGCGGTCAAATCACCGCCCAAGGAAATGTCCGAAGAAACCAAGGAATGCGTTGCCTGCCATAAGAAGAACAATCCCGGCATCGTGCAGCAGTGGGGTTCGAGTAAACATTACGGCGCCAACGTCGGTTGTTACGAATGCCATCAGGCCGATCCGGGCGATGCAGATGCCTACCTACACGATGACAAGAAGGTCAAAAAACTCATCTCGATCATTGTCTCACCCAAGGACTGCGCCAACTGTCACGAAAAGGCCGCCATCGAGATGACCGAATCGCATCACGCCAAGGGCGGCCGCATCATTGGATCGCTGGATAACCTGCTGGCCGAGGTCATCGAAGGCAACAACTCATTGAAGACACCCGCTTTCCCCGACGGCGTATCGCCCGCCGCAGTGAGCGGTTGCTGGCAGTGCCATGGTTCGCTGGTCAAGGTCATTGGCAACGGCCAGCTCGATCCGGCCACCTGGCCCAACACCGGTATCGGACGCATCAACCCGGACGGTTCCGAAGGCGCCTGCTCGGCCTGCCACTCGCGCCACAAGTTTTCCGTAGCCCAGGCGCGTAATCCCGAGAACTGCGGCAAGTGCCATATGGGCCCCGACCATCCGCAACTGGAGATCTACGAGGAATCCAAGCATGGTATCGCGTTCCACGCCAACAAGGATCAAATGAACCTCGACAGCTCGAAGTGGATTGTCGGCGAGGACTACACGGCCGCACCGACCTGCGCCACCTGCCACATGAGCGCCACCAGGAAGCAGGATGTCACGCATGATGTCGGCAATCGCATCTCCTGGAACAACCGCCCGCCCGTGTCGATCCGCCCCGAGGTATCCGATCAGAAATACGGCCTGAAGAGCGCCTCGATCAAATGGGATGAGCGTCGCGATAACATGAAAGACGTGTGCCACGCCTGTCATAGCGAAAACTGGGTGGATAATTTCTATATTCAGTATGACGCGCTGATCAATCTCTACAATGAAAAGTATGCGAAGCCCGGTCTGAAGCTGATGGAAGCAGCCAAACCGCTGCTCAAGCCTTCAAAGTTCTCCAACAAGATCGACTGGACCTGGTTCGAACTCTGGCACCATGAAGGTCGGCGCGCACGCCATGCAGCCGCCATGATGGGACCGGACTATACCCACTGGCACGGCACCTATGATCTGGCCAAGCACTGGTATTCCAAGTTCATCCCACAGCTGGAAGAGTTGATTGCCAAGGGCAGGCAAGCGGGTGGCGACAAGCAAGCAGCCGCTGACACCCTGCAACAGGCGCTCGACGCCATGCTCAACTCGGACGATCACAAGTGGTATCTGGACAAGCTCACTGACGCACAGAAGACAATGCGCAAGGCTGCTGTCGATCGTTTCAANGAGCAGATGGAAGGCAAGGTCGGAACAAGCCGGTAATCCGCCTTTAACAGCTGAATAGCCCCGGAGTCGGCTGGCTCCGGGGTTCTATTCCCGATCACATCGACCTTGAGGAAATCGAACGATGAAACAATTATCCAGGCTCATTGCCACGATTGTATTGAGCGCGCTGGCCACGATGTCAACGGGCGCCGGGGCATCATCCGACCGGCCGCAAAGCGGGTCCGATCGAATCGCGCAAGCGATCGAGCTGTATTCCAAAGCAACGACATTGGACCCTTTTTCACAGCAAAAAAAATCCTTGTTGCATCAGGCAGAAGCCATACTGCTCGATGTCATCGCTGAACACCCCACTTTGCTGGATGCACACCGCAAGCTCATGGGGGTATACCTGCAGATGCGCGACTACCAGAAAGCGATCCGCATCACGCAGGATGCCATCTCACTGTCACCTGACGATCCCAGGTTGTTCATCGCGCTGGCCATACTGTATGACCACCAGGGCGCCTATGAATATGCCCTGCCGGTTCTTGATGAAGCGCTGGCGCTGGACCCGACCCAGCAACTGGTGCACGATTATAGAAGCGACATTCAAGACAAGATCGAGTTGCGAAAATCATCCATCCAGGCCAGCACTCCGCCTCATCAAATGACGCAACCGGGATCCCTGCCGTAAACTCCGCTAAAATCGACAGGCCAAACGCCCGCGTGGGCCTGTCGAGTTCAATATTCTCAAGGTGAATCATTCATGAAATCTGCCGGTGCACTGATAGTCGCAGCGCTATTATCAGGCCTGTGTAACCCCTTGCAGGCGGATAATGCCGCGCTGGAAAAACGCGTCGCTGAGCTTGAAGCGCGCATGCGCCAGGTCGAGGCCCTGCTCGATGAAAAGTTCTCCGATGCACGCTGGAAGGACGCTATTCTGTGGAGCCGGATCCGCACCGGCATGAGCGAGAATGACGTGCGCAAACTACTCGGCAAGCCCGACAGGATCGAGCAGACCATTTTCACGACCTGGTATTACCACAAAACCTCCATCGACCATTCTCATGTGTGGTTCGACGAGGGCCGGGTGCTCGGCTGGGAAGGACTGGATGAATAAACCGGCCATCCGGCTCAAGTCATCCAGCCCGGAATCCCGGTTCAGTCTCCCGGCTCAGTAACCCAGCTCGTTTTTCAGCAGTTCCGCATAACCCTTGTACAGGTTCGCGTCCGCCGCTTCGAAACTGGTGAAATTCAGTCGCGACAGCATGTCGCGTCCCTCCTGGCTGGCATAAGCGCCAATCAGCGCATCCTTGATGGCGCGCCGGACATCCTCGGGGATATCCGGTGATGCCGAAAACCCCATGTGCGGCAAAGCCTCGGTGGTCGTTACGGTATTGAGTTGCTGATACCCTGCCACCAAGGCGGTCGGTATAACCGCGGCAAACACCCGTTTGTCGACGACCATGGCGGCCGCATCGTTGGCGTCACGCGCATACACGATACGCGGCTGACGCATCGGATTATGAAACAGGCTGTGCAGGCGCAGCGCTCCGATACTGGGACTGACGATCGTGGCCACACGTTTCAATACCAGTTCATCCAGATCGAAGATCAACTCGTCTTCATGCGTCACAATCGAAAAACTCACGCTTTCCGGTAACTTGGCCAACACCTCGAAACCATGCCGGCTGGCACGGTAATCTACAAAAGGGGCCGCATCCAGGACCAGTTCATGCTGCGCCGGTTTCCTCACAGACGCCCAGTAAGCGAGAAAATTGATGTGCCCCTTGATCCGTATCCGGTGCCCGGTTGTTTTGCTTAGATAATCCGCCAGCGGCTGGTAAGCATTGATGATCTGCGCGCGAGGCAGTATCGGTTGCACCGAAAATGTCAGGTCCAGCGCATGCGCTGGAAAGCAGAGCACTACCGCCAGTAACAGGGGCGCAATCAATCGAGTTGGCATTATTTACTCCTGCAGTCGTTAAAAGAGCTTGGTGCCCGCGCTGAGCAGCATGCATTTTTTTAGGCTATCGTACATGCCTGGGCCGCGTCGCGCACCCGGGCTGCGCGGCCTGCTTGCAAAATGAACCCCTGCCGGGTTCGTCCACCCGCCGCCGGCGGACCGTGCAACAGGCTTGATTAAAATGTCAGCCCCGGTATAAAGAATAGTTTTTTTTATCCTGCGCGCCAATCATGGAAAACCACCAGCCAACGGTATTTCAGTGCACGACCATCGAATCGCTGCTCAGGGCCAACCCGCTGTTCCGCAGCCTGTCCGATGAACAGCTACAACAGATGTGTCGTTTTTCCCATCTGCGCAGGCTCAAGGAAGGCGAGGTTTTGTTCAATCATGGCGACGAGGTGGAACATTTCTATTTCGTCTACAGAGGGCTGATCAAGCTATACCGGCAATCACCCATTGGCCACGAAAAAATCATCGAGCTGCAAGACCGCGGCCGCACCTTTGGCGAGGCGCTGATGTTCCTCGACCAGAGCACCTACCCGGTCAGCGCCGCGGCAATGAAAGACAGCGAACTCGTGGCGATCAGCACACGTCATTTCCTGGCCCAGCTCAAGGCATCGCCGGATACCGCGTTGATTATTCTGGGTGATATCAGTCGCCGTCTGCATGAATTGCTCAACGAGATCGAGGCCCTGAGCCTGCTCACCGGTCGTAACCGCGTGGCGACCTATTTTCTCGATCAATCGCTGCACAAGGGGCCGTCTTTCCAGCTCGAAATACCGAAAAATGCCATTGCCTCAATGCTGTCGCTGCAACCCGAAACCTTTTCCCGGCTGCTCAAGGAGTTGTGCAACAACCATATAATAGAGGTCAAGGACAACCATATTCGCGTTGTAGATAACAAAGGTCTGCGCGCTCAGGCCGGGCTTGTGTAGGACGAGGTTGCTGTTCAGGCGGGTAAAGGCCAACTCTGGCGAACCCTGTATTGCACCCCCGATTTCACCTGCACACTCTCAAGCAGTACAAAGCGGTTCACTCGCCAGCGAATGGCATCGATTGGCCGTGTTGCGATCTCGGCGCGCACCTTGCGCGCCATGGTGACATGTGGTCGGAACGGACGATCTTCATTGACATAACCACAAGGACCTAGCTGCTCACCCAACTGCTCACGCAGCTGGCTCAGTTGCAGCGGAAACACGTGGCAACCCAGCCACGCCACCTGGGCACGATAGAACCCGCCTGCGCTGGTTAGTTTCAGGGTAAATGGCGATACGTCGACGGCGTCACCCGCACGCAAATAACAGTCGAGATCCTGTTCCTTGATGTTACCGATAAAATGCAGGGTCAAATGCAGGTTTTGTACATTCACCGGACGACCAATGTTGGCCAGGTCGTCGACCGCCTGAAAAGACCTCAACATCATGCGGCGGGTCATCGCGTCAGGCCATAATGCAAAGAAAATTCTCACGGTGGCATCATTCATTGCGCTTGCCACCAGCGAAGGTGATCCAGCCGAGTACCGTCAAATACGGCCTGAACATCGCCACCCCAGACACAGACCTGGTAACCGGACTCAGTGTGACAGTCACTGAACTGATGCCGGTTAACCGACCAGTCAGCTTTGACCCCAATAAACTCAGAACCCGGCCAGGCCTTGAACCGGGCACCTTGTTCTGAGCGTTTGAGATTCAATATTTTTTGCCCCTTGTGCACAATTTCCAGACGATCGCTAGCCAGCTCAATCACCGTCAACGCCGAAGACAACGCCTGCCATGCCGACGCCTGTACGGGCAACACCGGCAAGACCGGGCGCGTCACTGCGTCCGGCGCAAGCTGGCTCTTGGGTGCCGGCATTGTATCACCCGGCCCCTGCCCGCTCGCCGGGTCCAGGGTTCGGGCCGCCCCCCGGGACTGAACGCTGTCAGCGGGTTGCTGCTCAGACGCTTGCGCCGCTATTTCCCCCTCGTCAGCCAGTTGCCGTGACTGGCGGAACAGTTCTTTTTTCATGCCGGGTGCGCTGCGGCTTGCGCTGGAGGGGGCGCCGGATGGGGCGGATGCAGGTGCCGGTGCGGGTGCAGACTCAGGCGGCTCTTGAGTTGTGGACGATAAGGGTTTACGCAATTCCTGTTCGTATTCGGCGGGAGGCCCGGCATCCTGCACACCCAGCTGAAGCACCAGGCTGAAACTCAATACCAGCACGGCGGCCATGGACAGGCCCCAGATCCATCGAGGACGACGACGCAGGAGCTGTTGTCTGGCCGCCTGGCGTATACGCCGGTCAAGCATTTGCGAAGGCTGTTCGTCGCGCGTCTGCCGGTAAAGTTCACGTAGTGCCTGTTGCTGTTGCTGATTCATAAACAGTCCTCAAGCAGGCTGCGCAGGCGCTGCATGGCATAACGTAATCGGCTCTTGATGGTTTCACGTCCGGTATGCATGACCTGCGCCAGCTGTTCCAGCGCGAGGCCGCCTTCCTCTTTGAGCAGAAAGGCGTCACGCTGCTCCAGCGGCAAGGCGGCGATGCCCTGCTTCATGAGTTCGATGCAGTCGCGGTCTTCCGCCGATTGCTGAGGCGAACAGCTGTCACCGGCTGCGTTGACATCTGCTAAAGGTTCATCAGCGTGGCGTCGCTGCTGGCGAAAGCGATCTGTGCTGAGATTGCGCGCCACCGTGAACAGCCAGGCGCGAAAATTACCGGCGTCGAAGGCCTGAGGCTGACGGATCAAACGCAGCCAGCAGTCATGGAAGATATCTTCCGCTGCGGCGCGATCATGGCCGCGCCGCAGCAGAAACAGGTACAGGGACTGACGGTAGCGTGCATACAGGGCATCGAAGGCCGACATGTTCCCGGCCTGCCAGTCTGCATACAAGGTATCATCGCCAACCTCCCCCTGCATGGATCAGGCATCAACCGCGTGAATCGATCGCCGCGGCCAGTTCAACCAGGCCCACGAATTCACCGCGATAACCGTGTTGATCCGGACCCCGCGCGGATTGCGCCAGGCGCAGGATGTCGGCATAACCAAATTCGCCGAGATTTTCGCCTCCGCGCAGTTGCTCGCCAAACGCGGCAACCGCAGCGGCAAAACGTAAATGTTCAGATCCTGCTTCATGACTCGGCTTTATATCACTTTTGAGTAAAGCGCGTTGCAGTAAAATGGAATCCATTTGCCGGGGGTTTTTGTAGCGTAGTTTGACATACCCCAGTTCGTCGCGGTTGCCTTCCCAGGAACCCGGGGGAACTGCATAACGCAACGCCTCGATGCGCTGCCCGACGCCTTCGACCAGGGTGATTTCGTACAGGGCCGTGACGTTATGGCCGGCGCCAATATCCCCGGCATCGACCTTGTCATTATTGAAATCCTCGCGATTCAACACGCGGTTTTCGTAACCGATCAGGCGATACTCCGCAACCACCGCCGAATTCCACTCGACCTGTATCTTGACGTCTCGAGCAATGGTTTGCAGCGTGCCATCGATCTGTTGCACCAGCACCTTGTGCGCCTCTTTGAGGCTGTCGATATAGGCATAATTTCCATCCCCGTGATCGGCCAGCTGTTCCATCAGGTGATCATTGTAGTTCCCGCTACCAAATCCCAGCGTGCTCAATGAAATGCCGCGCTGTTTGTTGCGCTTGATCAGTTCGATCAGGGCATCGTGATTCACGGTACCGACGTTGAAATCACCATCGGTGGCCAGAATCACACGATTGATACCCTTGTCGATAAAGGCCTGTTGCGCCATGTCATAAGCCAGCTGTATGCCTGCGGATCCATGCGTGGAACCACCCGCAGACAGTCGCTCCAGCGCGGCCAGTATGTCGCCCCGCCGGTCTCCGCCGGTGGTTTCAAGCGCCACCCCGGATGAACCCGCATACACCACCAGAGTGACCCGATCGTTGGCATCCAGCTGTTTAACCAGCAGGCGAAATGCGTTCTTCAACAAGGGGAGTTTGTCCGCTGCATTCATCGAGCCGGATACATCGATAAGAAACACCAGGTTGGCTGGAGGACGCTCGCCGGCCTGCGCCCGAACCCCCTGAATACCCAGCTGCACCAGGTAGCCATGCTTGTTCCACGGCGCTGGCGCGATTTCGCTATGTAGCGAAAACGGTCGCTCAGGACTCGTTGGCGCAGTATAGGCATAGTCGAAGTAGTTGATCATCTCCTCGATGCGCACAGCATTACCCGGCGGCAGGCTGCCCTGATTGAGGTAACGGCGCACCACCGCATAGGCGCCGGTATCCACGTCGATACTGAAGGTCGACACAGGTTCTTCGGATGCCCGTTTTACGCGGTTTTGCGTCAGTTCTGCATATACCTCGTGGTTGCTTGCCACAGCGTATGGAGGCCCCGCAAGCACCGCTTGCGGGGCAATGATGGACCCCGCTGAGCCAGCAGCCGGACCCCTGCTGTCCTTTTGAAATAAATCGAAACGTTTTAGCAGCTGCGCCGAATTTGTTGCGCTCTCGAGCTTGTTGACCGGCGATGTGGGTAAAACGGCCAAGTCGGCATGCTCGCCTTGTTCGATCACGGGCAGGGGTATTTGCACGCTATCTCGCTCGCTGCGATCAGCCGCACAGCCAATCATCGCCGCGCTGAGCAGGGTAATCAGCATCAGTTTGCTTCGATACATCTTTGAATCCTCGGTTGTTAGAGTCATCTATAAAACGAAGCAGGCGTTTCAATGGGGTTAACCTAAATGGCACTTACTTAAGCTGTAAGCCACTGAAAATATTGCAAAAGTGACTGGTGTGACGTTAGGCTTCAATTCGCCAAAACCTCCACCCACATCAGGGACC